>BNJS01001748.1_pt1 | contig 93610 bp, 130 predicted proteins | sample 8540461 | NCBI WGS metagenome assembly BNJS01 (sample SAMD00202454, study PRJDB9452) | human saliva metagenome | isolation source: human saliva | place: Japan | reverse complement strand
AGGACTAGGATTTAGAGTTATTTACTAATAACTTTTTTTAACCGAAAAAAAGGTTTTTTTGTTGAAATATAACCTTTAATTCAGAAATTGAAAAGAAGATAGAAACACCGTCAATATTATGTTGGCGGTGTTTTTTATTAGAGATTTTAATTGAATAAAAATTAAAAATCTATTTGAAATATGCTTGATTTTTTTATTTTTATAAATAAAAATATATAAAATAATTATAAACAAGATAACCCAATAATAAAAATGTGGTATAATTAATTAAACAAATAAAAAAATATAGAGATATATAATAAAAAAATCAGACCTTATCAAAAGATTGGATGAAGTAAAAATAAATAATAGTAAATAAGTTGGAATCTTAATCAATAAATATTATTTAATCAAAAAAATCAAATGATATATTTAAAGTAACACTATATTAAGGAGGAGAACTATGAAAAAGAAAAAATTCTTTTGCTATTAGTTTTATTTATAATGACAATAGTAAGCTATTCAGCAGAAAAACAAAGTTTAGAAGCAAGTTTAAACTCTATAGAAAATAAGTTTAACGACCTTCTTGAAAAAGGAGGCGCAAAAAGAAAAGAGAATTTGAAGTGCAAAAAGGCTCAACTTGAAACTGAAGTTGCAGATCTTAAAGCAAAAGAAGAAGGAAAAGAAAAACTTTTTGAAAAAAACTTAAAAAAGACTCTGAAGTCAGATGGTATAGAGAGAAATATAAACAAATCTTGCACAATTATGACACATATTACAAAAAAATCTAGCAAAAATTAATAAGAGAAAAAGAACAGAAAAATAGCTGAATTAGAACAAATACTAGCAATAATGGGAAATTAAAATTTAAACTCTAAAAAAACTTTTTTTATTTATTTTTACTTAATTTTATTAGTATGAAAAATGCCTACAATATGGTACTTAAAAATGAAAAAGGAACAAAAATAGAAGAATAGAATTTAAAGTTTTAAGAAGAGGAAGTTACTAAAAAGGATAAAAAAATAAATAAAAATATACTAAATTATAAGAAAGAGAGAAACAGTTATGAACAACAATTTGAGAAAAATTGAAAAAGAATTAAGAGCCTTTGCAAAAAGATGTAAAGACATAAAGTACAATGTAGCTTTACTGTTTTCATTTTTAGTAACAGGTTCATTATCACTTACAGCTAATGGGAAAGATGAGGTAGAAACAGCAAGAAAAGGACTTCAGACATCAATAGCAGATATGAAGAAACTGTTTAAGGAAGCAAAACAGGAAAATAACAAGCTGATGAAAGGATCAAACCTTGAATTAATCCAGTTAATGGAACAGGGAGATCATGTAGTAAAATCTCCATGGAGTTCATGGCAATATGGAATGAACTATTTCTATGGTGACTGGACTGGAACTTATAAAGGTAGAGGAGATAAGAAGGAGAAATATCCTTATGAGGGGATATTTGAAAGAAGTAATGACTTATTTTTAAGAAATATTTCTCCTGACAGTGACTTCTACGAAACTTATACATCATCAATAAACGAACCATTTTCACATTCTGCAACAACTTCCACTATAAAAAGATTAGGAGGTAGCAGTAATTATGGATTGGCAAGTACTATTGCAAATCAGGAACCGATAGCTTCGATAGAATTAGGAGCTTCTGTAAAGCCAAAAAATATATCTAAAATACCAGTAACAGTTACCCCACCTACTATTACAGTAAATGCGGTTACTCCTTTGAATACACCTGAACCGCCTGAAGCACCGGAGCTGCCAATAATAGAAATACCTAAATTTAATCCGGTGGCACCGGAAAAAATAACTGTGTCACTACCAACACCGCCAACTTTTAATATTAAATTGGGTTCGTATCGTAACTATATGACTCAAAATTTCTTAGGGGATGTTGATGGAGGAAGACATTCAGGAAGTGGACAATCTTATAATGCAAGTACTACTCAAACAATAGATGGAGTACATTAACTCAAACAGCTATATATTCTTGGGCAAGTCCAAGTGCTCGTGTTGCAGGTGCAAATTTTGACTCAGCAATATTAAAAGCATATTTTGACTATACAACTATGTCAGGTTCTGGTGGAGGAACACTTACTGTCACTAATGCTATGACAATAGACTCAATCAGAGGTTCTATTGCAGATCCAAATCCAACTGCAAGACCATGGAATAATCAAGATTTTCTTGTTGGAGGTTCAAGAATAGCAACATTGGATAATGCCAGAGGTGGAGGAACAATAAGAAATGAAGCAACAATAAATATGGTTGGACCACTTGTAGTGGGGTATGAAATACAAAACGATAATGCTGGTACAAGAAAAAGAGAAAGGAACTTTGACAGATGATGCTGAAAAAGGCTATAGAGGAGCAGATGGTTTAGGAGGACTTAATGTAGGATATCAAACTACGCCATCTAACTCTAAACAAATAAATCTTTCTCCAAATTTAAGAGGAGATGGAGTGCATGGAACAGGACAAATAACAGTAACTAGAACTCCTGATGAACAAAGAGATCAATATGGAAATCCAATAGCAGGAAAAGAAGGAGGATATGTAGGATATAAGATAGGAATGATCCTAACTCATGAATTTGATGATCCAAATTCTGATAATAATTATTATAGCTTAGTAAATGGAACAAGTACAACTCCTGGAACAATTTCATTTAAAGGTAAAAGTTCTATAGGTATACAAGTATATGCTCCACATCAAAATGCTATTAATACAAGAGTAGAAGTAATAAATGATACTAAGGGAACAATAAACTTAGGTGGAGTAGAAAGTTATGGTTTAAAACTTTCTTCAAGAATTTTAGATAAATCTCCAAATGGAACTAAGTCCGTATTTGAAAATAGAGGTTCCATATCAATTAGTGGAAGTGGAGGAGCTTCTCTTTCGTCTGGTATAGCAGTAGTAGAAGATGAAGATTTAACTGGAGCAAAAGGAATAAGAGCATACACTGATATAGTTAAAAATAAAGGAACTATCTCTGTTTCTGGTGGACAAGGTAACACTGGAATGTTCTTAAAGGTTAGAGATAATGATGATATTAGCAACGTTGCCGGTGGAACAATTTCTGTTTCAGGTAACAGAAATATTGGTATGAGAGTAGATTTAGGAAAAGTCATAACTGATAATGCAGCTGGAGGTTCTCCAAAAGCTATAAATAATGGAAAAATTATTGTAGGTAATGGAGAACAAAATATTGGTATGGTTGCTAATAATTCTGAAACTTCAGGTATAAAAGCTATAGCAACAAACAATGGAACTATAGAATTTGTTGGAGCTGCCTATAAAGCAATAGGACTATTTGCACAAGATGGTGCAGAAATTGTAAATAATGCAACAGGAAAAATAACAGGACCAACTGCAGGAGGACTTAATGAAACATTAGGTATGGTAATCCAAGGAAAAGTACCTTCCAAAAATGTTCCTTCAAGTGGAATAAATAATGGAGAAATAGACTTAGCTGGAACAAAAGTTACTGGAGTATACAACCAAGGTACATTTACTATGGAAAATGGAGCAACAGGAACAGCTAAAGTAACTACTTCTGGAGTTGACTCTATTAGTTTATATGCAAAAGGAAATACAACAACAACAAATATTAATTCAGGAAAAATAGTAGGTAAAGATGGAGCATTGACTCTATTTGCCGATCATCAGGCAACAGTAAATTTAGGAACTGCTACAAGTGCACCTGAATTAGAATCTTATGGGGTAGGAAGTTTGTTATTTTATAACTATACTAAAAGTAGTTCAGGAAGTTATACATCTGATGGAGTATTTAAACTTAACAACCCTAATGTTAAGGCAACATTGGATACTGGAGCAACAGCTTTTTACTTTAAGGATACTACGCCGGCCGCGGCAGGAGTAAGTGGCTCAACAGCAGATAAACTAAATGCTATGTTCGCTGGTTCAGGTACAAATAAAATAAAATTAAATTAACAGATAAAGATTCAACTTTGTTTGTATTAGACAATACAAACCCTAATACAACTCCGATAAAGATATCTGAAATAGGAACTAATGCTGCTACAGTTTTAGGAAGTTTTGTTGAAATAGATTCAGCTTCATCCCAAAACTATAAAGCATATAAGGCAACAAAAGCAACTTTAAGTATTGATGAGAATGTTAACTTAGATAATCATACAGGATCTGTAATTAGTAAATATTATAGAGCAGATTTCCTAAACTCAGCTGTTACTGTTGAAGCTGGTAAAAAAATGAGCGGAACTGATGCAACACAGATTAAACAAGTTATTGCACAGGCTAACTATGATGGAGCAACAGGTACAAGTAATATAGATGTTGTAAATAATGGAGAAATAGAATTCTCTAAAAAAGGTGGAACAGCAATAGCTGTAGACTATGGACAAGCTACAAATAATGGAAAAATAACAATGAATGCAGCAAATGGAGTGGGAGAAAATAGTATAGGTCTATTTGGAGCATCCAGTTCAAAATTAACAAATAGTTCAACAGGAGAAATATATCTTGGAACTAAGGGTGTTGGAATTTGGGGAGCTAATAAAATAGACAGCTCAGTATCAGGTTGGGGTAAAAATATAGATATTACAAATGCTGGTAAAATTGAAGGAATTGCCACTAAAGAAGGAGTATTTGGTATCTATGCCGACAATGATACAACAGCTTACTCTACAGCTACATCTACTATAAATCATTCAGGAACAATAAACCTGGCTCAAAATAAAAAGAGTGTAGGTATTTATATGAAGAATGGGGATTTTACTTCAACTGGAGATATATCTGTAAAAGAAGGAAGTGTTGGAGTAGATGCTACAAATTCAAATGTAACAGTAAATGGTGGAACTTATACAGTAGGAAAAGAATCAGTTGGATTTAAATTAACTAATGTACCTTCAACTAAAAACTTCTTAGGAAACTCAGGAAATCTTTCTATAACAGATGAAGGTTCAGTTGCTTATTTATTAAGTAATTCAAATCTTGAATCAGGAGTTAATTTTACTGATAACTTAACTTTAACTTCAACGAAGGCATATACATATATAAATACCGCCGGAAGTACATTGAAGTATGAAAATACTAAAACGATAGCTAATGATGAGTCAATATTTATAAATGCCGCAAATTCAAATATTACTTTAAAATCTGCAACTGACATCAACTCAACAAATAAGAAAATAACAGGAGTTTATGCGACAAGAAGCACTGTTAAAAATGAAGGTAAGATAACGTTAACAGGAGATAATTCATCTGCTTTATATGCTGAAGGAAGTACAGTATCAAATGAAAGTACTGGAAAGATAACTGTAGGTAAAGATGGTTCAGGAATTTATGTTAAGTCTATAACAACTCCACCGACAGCTTCAGCTTCAGGAACTAACCATGGAGAAATTACTATAGGGGAAGCTTCAGTTGGAATGCGTGCGGAAGATGCGGCAATTATAAATGAAACTACTGGTAAAATTACAAGTACAGCAGAAAAAGCTACTGGAATGTCACAAAGTGGTGGAAGTCAAGATATAACAAATAAAGGTATTATAACATTGACAGGAGATAAATCTATTGGGCTGCATTCAGAAGCAATGACTAACACTAACCATAAAGTCATTAATACTGGAACTATAACTGTTGGAGATTCATCAGATATATTGAATCCAAGTATTGGTATCTATTCAGCCAATGGAACAAATAGTACAGTAGAAAGCTCTGAAAAGTTATTGCCGGAAATAAATCAACAGGAATTTATGCCGGAAATGTAAACTTTGTAGGAACTTCTGAAACAGAAGCAGGAAACGGAGGAATAGCAGTTTATTCTAAAGAAGGAACTGTAAATATATCTGCAAATTCCAAGATAAAAGTTGGAGATACGCTAGGCGCAAGACATGAAGGAGTAGGAGTATATCTTGCAGGAAATAGTCAAGTCCTTAACAGTGATACTGATAATCTGACTATTGGACGAGGTTCATTCGGATATGTAATGACCGGACAAGGTAACACTGTAAGAACAGGTGTAACAGGAACAGCAGGAGAAGTAACACTTTCTGATGATGCAGTATTTATATATTCAGCAGATAAGACAGGAACTCTTAGAAACTATACTAATATTAAATCAACAGGAAATGAAAACTATGGTATTTATGCACTAGGTGCAGTTGAAAATTATGGAAATGTTGACTTCAGTCATGGTGCAGGAAATGTAGGAGCATACAGTTATGTAGAAGGAGCAACTGCAACACCTAATGCCATTAAGAACTATGGAATAATACAGGTATCCAAGTCAGATTTACTAACTAATCCAGATGATAAAAAATATGGAATAGGAATGGCTGCAGGATTTACAGAAGAAGTTCCGGCAGGTTCAGGAAACTATGTGACAAGAGGATTAGGAAATATAGAAAACCACGGAACAATAAAAGTTACAGATCCTGACAGTATCGGAATGTATGCAACAGGTACAGGTTCAAAAATTCTAAATGCAGGTACAATAGAATTAAGCGGACCAAAGAGAAATATAGGTATATTTGCTGAACACGGGGCTGAAGTAATTAATACAGGAACTATTACAACAGTAGGGACAGGAAACGTAGGACAAATAGGGGTAGCAATAAGAACAGGAGCCACTTTAAATAATACAGGAACAATTCATATAGATGCATCTAAAGGATATGGAGCATTTGTAGCTGGTGGAATAATCATTAACCGTGGTAATATAACTGTTAGCGGTGGAGCAACTGCAGTAAAAGAACTGACAGCATCAGATACTTCAAAACAGGTACAGGATTCTCCTGATGGAATAAACAAGATAAGAATTCATGCACCAGCAGGAGCGTCAGAGGCTAAAATAATAGCTAATGGAACAGTTCAGACTCCAACAGTAGTTCATGTGCAGGCAATACCAAACAGAAAACCTAATGATATACCGACTTCATCAGTAGGTATGTATATTGATACATCAGGAATAAATTATACAAGACCTATAACTAATATCGGAGCTTTAGCCGGATTAACAGAATCAGATTTAATTATAGGAACAGAAGCTGCAAAATATACTACATCTAAGTACATTCAATTAGGACAGGATATAATTGATCCATATAACGATATGATAAGAACATCAGGAATAGAAAAATGGAATATCTATTCAGGTTCATTGACTTGGATGGCTTCAATAACACAATTACCTGATTATACAATAAGAAATGCCTATCTGGCTAAAATACCTTATACAGTCTGGGCAGGAAGAATGGCAACGCCTGTAGAGGCAAAAGATACATATAATTTCTTAGATGGATTGGAACAAAGATATGGAGTGGAAGAATTAGGAACTAGAGAAAATCAATTATTCCAAAAATTAAACTCTATTGGAAACAATGAGGAAATATTATTCTTCCAGGCAACAGACGAAATGATGGGACACCAGTATGCAAATGTACAGCAGAGAACACATGGAACTGGAAGATTGATAGACAAAGAAATAACACACTTGTCTAAAGAATGGGATACTAAGTCTAAACAGTCTAACAAAATAAAAGTATTTGGAATGAGAGATGAATACAGTACAGATACTGCAAGAATTATCGACTATACAAGCAATGCATATGGATTTGCATACTTACATGAAGATGAAACAGTAAAACTTGGAAACAGTTCAGGATGGTATGCAGGAGCAGTACATAACAGATTCAAGTTTAAAGATATAGGAAGATCAAGTGAAAATCAGACTATGTTGAAACTGGGAATCTTCAAGACAATGTCACCGGTAACAGACCATAATGGAAGTTTACAGTGGACAATCTCAGGAGAAGGATATGTATCAAGAAATGATATGCATAGAAAATATCTTGTAGTGGATGACATATTCAATGCTAAGTCAAGCTATACAACATATGGAGCAGCATTAAAGAATGAATTAGGATACAACATAAGAACAAGTGAAAGAACAAGCATCAGACCATATGGAAGCTTAAAACTTGAATACGGAAGATTTGGAAGCATTAAGGAAAAATCAGGAGAAATGAGACTGGAAGTGAAAGGAAATGACTACTATTCAGTAAAACCGGAAGTGGGAATAGAATTCAGGTATAAACAGCCTATGGCAGTAAAAACAACATTTGTAACTAGTTTAGGATTAGGATATGAAAACGAACTGGGAAAAGTGGGAGACGTAAAGAACAAAGCAAGAGTAGCCTATACTAATGCAGACTGGTTCAACATCAGAGGAGAAAAGGACGACAGAAAAGGAAACTTCAAGGCTGATTTGAATATAGGAATAGAAAATCAAAGATTCGGAGTAACATTTAACGCCGGATATGATACAAAAGGTCACAATGTAAGAGGAGGATTAGGATTTAGAGTAATCTACTAATTCTGTGCTGAATTTTTATGAAAAAAATAGGTATAGGTAAACTTGTACATATTTATAAAATAAAAGGGTTGTCTCAAAAATTAAAAAAATACAGTAAAAAAACTATATTTATGAATTATTTACAATTTCACAATGCAAAACTGGAAATGAATTTAGAAAAAGTCAACAACCTGATTTTTCAGGTGGATTTTGACTTTTTCTTTATGAATGACTGTTTTGTATAAGTGAAATTCTAGTAAATGAATAAATATGTTTTTTTGTATTTTTTTCAATTTTGAGACAGACCCTTTTTATGTTTTCAGTTTACAGAAAAATTCTCGATACTTCTAGGCACTCATTCGAGATGTTCTAGTATATTATTTTTTTAATTATTTTCAGAGATTTTTGAAATATCTAAATTATAATTTATCCAGATAGGAGAATCTTCCTTCAGAAGTTTTCCAGCCAAGTATTTTTTCAAGATTTACATTTTGTGTAGACTGGATTATTCTTTTTTTTATGTCAGGATTGTTTTTTACAAGCTGTGCCAAAAGTTCCTTTGTTTCCCTTCTTTTGCTGGAAGTTTTTCCGGCGGCAACAGTACATCCGCAGTTCATAGGTAATATCCCGTTATTTCTGACCCATTTTATGATTGATTTTTCTTCAACATAAAATAACGGTCTTATAAGCTCAATATCAAAATTATCAGATTTTAGTCTGGGAAGCATTGTTTCAAATTTTCCCATGTAGAACATGCTCATGAGTGTTGTCTCAACTACATCATCGAAATGATGGCCTAAGGCAAGTTTATTACACCCTAGTGAAGTAGCCTTCGTATAAAGACTTCCTCTTCTCATTTTGGCACACATATAGCACGGGTAGTCTTTTGCAATCTGTTCAGCAATTTCAAAAATATTGTCATTGTAAATTTCGCATGGAATTTCCAAATAATCCAGATTTTTTTTTAGATTTTGTAAATTTATGTCGTTAAAACCAGGATTCATAGAAATAAATACAAGCTCAAAGTTAGTTTTGCTTGCCCTCTTTAACTCCTGAAAAAGTTTTGAAAGCAGAAGACTGTCTTTTCCCCCCGAAATTGCAATGGCTATTCTGTCGCCTTCCTCAACAAGTTCAAATTCCTTTAATGCACGTATAAAAGGTGACCAAAGTTCACTTCTATATTTTTTCTGGATACTTCTTTCTATTTCCTTCAAAGGTTGTAGAGGTACTGCTGGCAACACTGTTTCACAGGCTGTATTTCCAAGCCCTGAAATTTCATTTTTTTTCTATATTTTTCCATTTTATTATTTTCTCCTCATAGATTTCTAATGGGTTTATTATATAATTGTTTTTAAATATATTTCAAGGTTGGAATAAAAAAATGATATAATAAATTAGAATAAAAATAATTGAAAAGGAAAGTATGAAATGAGAAAAAATGGAGAAGAGACAAGGACAGTACTGGATGGAATGGAAATTATACAGAGAAATGATTTCCAGAATTTTTACTCTTGATTCTGTTCTGCTGGGAGATTTTGTTAAAAATAAATAGAAAAAACAAAGAAAAATACTTGATATAGGGACTGGATGCGGCGTCATTTCACTGATTCTGGCAAAAAAGTCAAAGGCTGAAATAACAGGGATAGAGCTTCAGGAGGAAATGTCTGAGGTGGCAATAAGAAATGTAAATACTAATAATTTTCAGGACTGTATCAAAAATAATAAACGATGATATTAAAAAAATTATGATAAGATATTTAGTAAAGATGAATTTGATGTGATAGTTACTAATCCACCGTATTTTTGATTATGACGGAAATATTAATCAGATAAGTGATTTAAATCAGATAAGCAGGGCAAGGCATAATATTGATATAACAATTGAGGAAATAGTTAAAATATCAGCTTATTTATTGAAAAAAATAACGGATCTTTTTCAATGGTTTTTAGAAGTGATAGACTGGTTGAAGTACTGGGATTACTTACAAAATACAATTTGGAGCCAAAACGGATGAAAAACTGTTATACTGGAAAAGGTAAAAATGCGAAATTGTGCCTTGTGGAAGCAATAAAGGATGCAAAAAAAGGATTTGTAATCGAAGAAGCAATATATGTGTATGATGAAAATGGCGAAAAAAACAGAATATATAAAGAAATTATATGGAAAGGATATTTAGGATGCTTGAATTAATAGGATTTATAATAGTGATTCTACTCTTGAGGTTTATATTCAGGACTACAAAAATTTTTTTTTATAAAAATGGCAATTATAATTTATGTTTTATTTATGGTATTTAAGTACTGGGAAACATTTATGGCAAAAATAGTGGTAAGAATAAATGATTACAGAATATTGTTTTATTTTTTTGTGGAAAAATATAAGAAAAAGATTTGAAAAAAATTTATTGAAAAAAAGAAAAAAATAATGTAAAATAAAATGTAATTGCGAATGTGGTGGAATGGTAGACACGCTATCTTGAGGGGGTAGTGGCAGTAGCCGTATGGGTTCAAGTCCCATCATTCGCACCAAATAATGAAAAATAAAAAGCGTTATATAGATTTTTAAAGAAAAATCAAAGGGTCTGTCTCAAAATTGAAAAAAATACACAAAAACATATTTATTCATTTACTAGAATTTCACTTATACAAAAACAGTCATTCATAAAGAAAAAGTCAAAAATACACCTGAAAAAAATCAGGTTGTTGACTTTTTCTAAATTCATTTCCAGTTTTTGCATTGTGAAATTCTAAATAATTCATAAATATAGTTTTTTTACAGTATTTTTTTAATTTTTGAGACAGTCCTTTTTAAATTACTTATAAATAAAGGAATTTTAGCAAGAAGTATACTTTTTGATAAAAACAATGGTAAAATAATTATGATAAGTGGCAGAAAGGAAATTTTGAAAATGAAGGATAAATATAATTTGACTAGAGAACAGAATGTATTTCTTGCAAAAGAAAGTAATGACTTCATCTGTCTATAATGCTGCTAAACTGGAAGGACTAAATATTACATATGTTCAGACAGAAAAAATACTTAATGGTATCAATGATGGAAATGTATCTCTTGATGATGTAAGAGTTATTTTAAATCTAAAGTCTGCATGGAAATATATACTTGATAATCTAGATAAAGATTTGGATGTAGATTTTATATGTAATGTAAATAAAAGAGTTTCAGCAAACGAAAGCCTTGACTGGGGAGTTATAAGATATGGTAAAGTAGGAGTACGTTTATGTGATGGTAAAAGATTTGAGCCTGAAATACCCAGAATAGAAGAAGTGCAGAAAAAATTGTCTGAAATAAAAAAAATAGAGAGTACAACAGAAAGAGCTTTAAATTATTATCTTTGGGCAATAAGAAGTCAACTTTTTTGGGATGGAAACAAAAGGACAGGCAACATTGTAGCCAATGCAATACTAATATCAAATGGTAAAGGAATACTGAATATAGAAGAGAAAGATTTAGAAGAATATAATATCAAACTTTCTGAATATTATTTGAGTGGAGATAACAGAAAAAAATGCTAAAGTTCTTATATGATAATGCGATTGAAGGAATTCATATAGATAAAAAAATAGAAATGGAAAAATAAGAAAAATTTTTACTAAAAACTAGAAAAAGAAAAAGTAGTCTAGAGAAGGGTGGAAATATGAAAATAAATGAAAAAAATTAGAAATAACATTTCCAGTAAATAACAAATATTTGAAAAAAAGATATAAACATTTTAGAAAGGATTTTTAAAAAGATACAATAAATTAAATAAAGAGAAAAACAAGGGGATATTGGAAATTTATACGAAAGAATATTTTTACAATTATGTCAGACAAATTGAATCAGATGCTTTTAGCAGAAATTAGAGCCAAAAAAATAACAGAAGAACAATTTATGATACTTACAAATAGATATGAAGAATTTTAAAGAATTTGAATAAGGAGTGAAGAAGAATGGAAATAAAAAGATTTTAATAATATAAACTTTACTGCATCATATTATGGTGGACAAGCAGGAAAAAAAGCAGGCATTCATAAATGAGAATAATGAAATATGGTTTTTAAAAATTTCCTAAAAAGTACAAGTCAATTTGAAAAATGTTGAAAGGTCTTATACAAATAGTTCAATTTCTGAATATATTGGCTCAAAAAAATTTTTTTGAGATAATGGGCTATGATGTTCATGAAGTTGAGCTTGGAATTTTTTTAAAAGATAAACTAGTAGTTGCCTGCAAAAGATTTTACGGAAGAAAAATAGAGAATACAGATTTTATGAAATGAATAAAGTTATTAATAAATATACAGATGATGTAGAATTTACAAAAATCAGGAATTGAAAATGTAAGTTTTTATGTTATTTTTGGAAGAAGTACTTTTACAATTTAGATAAAAAAATAGTGATATAAAAAAAGTCGAAAAATATAAAGGAAAGATTTTATGATATGTTCGTAATAGATGCTTTCATAAATAATAATGACAGACATAATGGAAATTGGGGTATTATGACTGATAGAAAAAGAATATAAGTTAGCACCAATATATGATAATGGAAATTCCTTTTTTTCCGAAACATAGTTTAGACAAAAATAAAAGAGATTTTTAAATAATGAAAAATAAGTTTAATTCTGTACTTTTGAATGGAAATACTCCTTTTAAATATAAAGATAAAAAAATGTCGATTCTATTAGAGTAATTAAGAAATTAAGCTTAAATTTAGAAGATAAAAAGTGCTGAAGCATTAGAGTTTGGAAAAACAGTTAAAAAGAAGCTGTGAAAAGAGTAGTTCCAAAAAAATAAATTTAGAAGCCATAAAAAGAAGTGATAAATGAAATTCCTGAAAAAAATATAACGGTTTAGAAATAATGTCAAAAAGAAATGAAGGAATTTTTACATAAGATTACTAGAACAGAGATATGAAAAAAATTTTACTGCCTTCATACGAGAAAGTAATAAATAATTTAGAAAAAAATTGAATTCTAAAGATAAGAAAAAAAGAAAAAGAATATGAAAGGTAATGTAAAAATAGCAAGAAGAAAAATAAATATGAGATACGGTAAAAAAAGATGTTACTGATTTAACTGATGTGTATTTTGTAATTTTACAAATTAGTAATTTATGTTATAATATTTATGCAAATACCCAAAGAATAAAAAGCTATATTGTGTAATAAATAAAATTGTGATAAAGAAGGCTGGATAAATTCAGCTTTTTTTGTTATAATGAAGAAAAGTAACCAACACAAGGGAGGATATATGGAATATATTAAGAATTGCGATTTAGAAGTGTATAACGCAATAGTGGAAGAAGAAAAGAGACAGGAAGAAGGAATAGAATTAATAGCATCAGAAAATTTTGTATCAAAGGCAGTTATGGAGGCTGCAGGTTCTGTATTTACAAATAAATATGCGGAAGGATATCCTGAAAAAAGATATTATGGGGGATGTGCAAATGCAGATACTGTGGAACAGCTGGCAATTGACAGACTGAAGAAAATTTTTGGGGCGAAATTTGCAAATGTTCAGCCACACTCAGGATCACAGGCTAACATGGGAGTTTATGTTTCATTGCTGGAAGCAGGAGATAAAATTCTTGGAATGGGACTAAGTTCAGGTGGCCATTTGACACATGGATATAAAATAAACTTTTCAGGGAAAAATTACGTAGGAATTGAATATGGATTAAATCCTGAAACAGAAATGCTGGATTATGATGAAATAAGAAGACTTGCCATTCAGGAAAAACCGCAGATAATAGTTGCAGGGGCAAGTGCTTATTCAAGAGTAATTGATTTTAAGAAGTTTAGGGAAATTGCTGATGAAGTTGGAGCTTATTTAATGGTGGATATGGCACACATTGCCGGACTTGTAGCGGCAGGAGAACATCCTAATCCTATGGAATATGCTGATATTGTAACTTCAACAACTCATAAAACAATGAGAGGGCCTCGTGGTGGAATAATACTTACAAATAATGAAGAAATAGCTAAAAAAATTGATAAGGCAATATTCCCGGGAATCCAAGGCGGACCGTTAATGCATATAATAGCCGCAAAGGCAGTGGCATTTAAGGAAGCATTGTCACCTGAATTTAAAGAATATCAGAAACAGGTTGTGAAAAATGCAAAAGCTATGGCAGATGCCCTTGTAAAAGGTGGATTGAGAATAGTAAGTGGCGGTACTGACAATCATTTAATGCTTGTAGACTTAAGACCTAAGGGAGTTACAGGAAAAATGGCTGAAGAAGGTCTTGAAAAGGCAGGAATAACTTGTAATAAAAATTCCATTCCAAATGATCCGGAAAAACCTTTCATAACTAGTGGAGTAAGACTTGGGACTCCGGCAATAACAGCAAGGGGAATGAAGGAAGATGAAGCTGGCCAAATAGCTGAAATGATAATTAAAGTACTGGAAAATGTTAATGATGATGAAAAAATAGCAGAAGTAAAAAATGAAGTTTTGAAATTAGTAGAAAAAAATTTCCTCTTTATAAGGGAAAATAATGACAGATAATAGAAAATTTGTGTTGAAAGTTTATTTTGCTTTTGCTTTAAGCAGGAAGAGGAGATATTTTAGTGAGAACTGGTAGAAAAAATGATGAAATGAGAGAAGTACGGGTAACAAAAAATTATATAATGCATCCTGAAGGATCTGTCCTGATAGAGTTTGGAAATACAAAAGTTATATGTAATGCAACAGTTGAGGAAAAAATTCCACCCTTTCTAAGAGGAAGTGGAACTGGTTGGATAACTGCAGAGTACAGTATGCTTCCAAGGGCAACAAACAACCGTGTTCAAAGGGAAGCTTCAAAAGGAAAACTTGCAGGAAGAACAATGGAAATACAGCGTCTGATAGGAAGAGCATTACGTTCATCAATTGATTTAAGCAAGCTTGGGGAAAGAACAATTATAATAGATTGTGATGTTATTCAGGCAGATGGCGGAACAAGAACAGCCTCGATTACGGGAGCATATCTTGCTATGGAACTTGCCATTGAAAAGCTTATTGATGAAAGAAAGCTTAATGAAATACCGATAATTTCAAAAGTAGCCGCAATCAGTGTTGGAAAAATAAAAAATGACATACTGCTTGATCTGGAATATGAAGAAGATTCCAAGGCAGATGTGGATATGAACATTGTTATGAATGACAAGGGAGAGTTTATTGAAATTCAAGGGACTGGAGAAGAGGCAACTTTTACACAGGATGACCTTATGAAGTTTATTGAAATTTCAAAAAATGCCTTTGAAAAATTATTTGAGCTATAAGTGGTAAATAACGAACATTATTATGGAATAAAATAGTTATAAATAAAGAAAAAATTGGCTATTTATTTATTGACTATTTATTCTTTATATGGTACATTTATATATATTAAACAATGTTAATTATATAATAAAATTTTATGGAGGTCTAAAATGGGTTTATTCGATTTATTCAAAGGGAAAAAAGAAGCTGAAACACAAGAATTTAATGGAAAGGTATTTGCACCAATTTCAGGAAAGCTTTTACCTTTATCAGAAGTACCTGATGAAGTTTTTGCTCAAAAAATGATAGGGGATGGAATAGCTATTGAGCCATCAGAATCAGGAGTAATGTTAGCACCTGCAGATGGAAAACTTGAAAAAATATTTGAAACAAATCATGCGTTCAGTATCGTAACACCTTCAGGATTAGAAATATTTGTTCACTTTGGAATGGATACAGTAAAACTTGAAGGAAAAGGATTTGAAAGATTAGTAAATGAAGGAGATGTTGTAAAAAAAGGAACTCCTCTAATTAAGTATGACTATGATTTCTTAAAAGAAAATGCTAAATCAATAATCACTCCTGTAATTATTTCAAATTCAGATGAATTTGGGGCATTAAATGGTGTAGAATCAGGAAATGCTGCAGCTGGAGAAACATTAGTTTTAGATGTTCAAAAAAATAATGTAAAAATAAAGAATACAGAAGAACTGTTTGGAAATGGGAAATTCCATTTTCTGAAACAGTTCTTTTTTTCATAATTATATTAATTGTATATAATTTTATCTTTTAAAAATATATATAATAGATTTTTGAATAATGAAAATATATGGGATTTCCATGAGAATTTATTGACTAGGGTAAATTAAAAGTTATATAATAATTTCATTGATACTAAAATAAAAATGAAATTTGGGAGGAAATCTAATTATGGGAATGAACTTAACCTATAAAATATTAAGCAATAATCTGATAAAAGGTGAGTTAAAAGCGGGAAATGAAATTGCTGTCAGAGTTCATCAGACTTTGACACAGGATTCAACAGGAACAATGGCATATCTTCAGTTGAATTCCATGAATATAGAAGATGTTGCAACAGAAGTTTCTGTAGCTTATGTAGATCACAATATGCTTCAGTCAAGCTTTGAAAATGCAGATGACCATGAATTTATAAAAACATCTGCAGCAAGACATAACATTATTTTTTCAAAACCTGGGAATGGAATATGTCACAGATTACATCTTGAAAAATTTGGAAAACCTGGAAAAATATTAATTGGTTCTGACAGTCATACTCCTACCGGTGGAGGACTTGGAATGATTGCCATAGGGGCAGGAGGACTTGATGTTGCCATAGGAATGGCTAGAGGACTTTACTATCTGAAGGCTCCAAAAGTTTATAATATTGAGCTGAAGGGAAAACTGCAGCCATGGGTATCTGCAAAGGATATAATTCTTCACGTTTTAAGAAAACTTACTGTTAAAGGTGGAGTAGGATACGTAATGGAATACACTGGAGAAGGGACAAAATGTCTTTCAGTGGAGGATAGGGCTACCATTACAAATATGGGGGCTGAACTTGGAGCAACTACATCGATATTTCCAAGTGATGAACTGACAAGGGATTTTTTCAAAAAGCAGTCCAGGGAAGAGGATTTTATAGAAATGCTACCTGATGAAGATGCAGAGTATGATGAAAAATTAGTTGTAAATCTGGATGAACTTGTACCTCTTGCGGCTTTTCCGCATAGTCCTGATAATGTTCATGAAATACCTGAAGAAAAGATAAAGGTGGATCAGATAGCAATCGGTTCGTGTACAAATTCTTCCTATTCTGATTTTATGAAGCTGGCGGCTATTCTGGATGGGAAAAAGGTACATCCTGATGTGAGTCTTGTTTTATCTCCGGGATCAAGCAGTATTATGAAAATGGTTTCTGAAAATGGGGCATTGTCGAAGTTTATTGCGGCAGGAGCAAGACTTCTTGAAGCAGCCTGCGGACCATGTATAGGAATGGGTCAGGCACCAAAATCAAATGGAATATCATTAAGAACATTTAACAGAAACTTTAAGGGAAGATGTGGAACAATGGATGCAGGAGTTTATCTAGTAAGTACAGAAACAGCAGCTGCATCAGCGTTGACTGGGTATCTTACAGACCCTAGGGAACTGGGAGATGAAATAAAAGTAGATTTCCCTGAAAAATATGATGTTTCAGATAATTATTATATCTATCCTTCTGCTGATAAAAAGGAAAGAGAAAGTGTAGAAGTAATAATGGGACCAAATATAAAGCCATTTCCAGTTGGAGAAAAGTTACAGGATAGTTTTACAAAGAAAGTAATATTAAAGACAAAGGATAACATAACAACAGATGATATATGTCCTTCAAATGCGGCATTACTTCCTTTCAGATCTAATATACCTAAACTTTCTGAACACTGTTTTCAGACTATAATTCCTGATTTTAAGGAAAGAGCTGAAAAGAATAATGGTGGAATTATTGTAGGTGGAGATAACTATGGTCAAGGTTCGAGCAGGGAACATGCGGCACTTCTTCCACTTTATCTTGGTATAAAGGCTGTAATAGCAAAATCATTTGCAAGAATACATAAAGCCAACCTTATAAACAGTGGAATTCTTCCATTGGAATTTATCAGTTCTGCAGATTATGACTCAATTGATGAATATGATGAACTGGAATTGACAAACATAAAAGAATCTCTGGAAAAGGGAGAATTTATAGTAAAAAACAAAACAAAAAATACAGAATTTAAAGTTAAATTTAATGGATCAGAAAGAGAATTAAAGATACTGGGTTATGGAGGATATCTGTCATTTGCCATGTCAGATGAGTTTTAGGCGGAAAGAATTCACAGGATAGTAAAATTGAGGTTTTGAAAAATATATGGAGGTTTGTTTATGAATAAAATAGTTACATTAATACCAGGAGACGGTATCGGACCTGAAATATCAGAAAGTTTAAAAAATATTTTTGAAGCTGCGGGAGTTCCTATCAGTTTTGAAACAGAAAATGCAGGGACAGAAGTATATGAAAAAACAGGGGAACTGATACCTGAAAGTCTTTATAAAAGTGTGGAAAAGAATAAAATTGCCATAAAGGGACCTATTGGAACACCGATTGGAAAAGGATTCAGAAGTATAAATGTATATTTGAGAAAAAAATACGACCTTTACGCAAATATAAGACCATGCAGAAATTTACCAGGAGTAAAGACAAGATTTGAAAATGTTGATATTGTAATATTCAGGGAAAATACAGAAGGAATTTATATAGGCGAAGAACAGTATGAGAATGAAGAAAAGACCACAGCTGTTGCAATTAAAAGGATTACAGAAAAGGGAAGCCGCAGAATAATAAAATCAGCATTTGAATATGCTAAAAATAATAATCTGGATAAGGTTACAGTTGTCCACAAGGCTAATATCCTGAAGTTGACAGATGGTCTCTTCCTTGAAATTGCAAGAAAAGTTGCAGAGGAATACCCTGGAATTACACTTGAAGAAACAATAATTGACAATATGTGTATGCAGCTTGTAAGCAGACCTGAAAAATATAAGGTTATTGTAACAATGAATTTATATGGAGATATTCTTTCGGATCTTGTGGCAGGGCTTGTAGGTGGCCTTGGAATTGCTCCCGGAGCAAATGTAGGAGATGACATTGCAATATTTGAAGCTGTACATGGATCGGCACCTGATATTGCAGGCCAGAATAAGGCAAATCCCCTTGCTCTTATACTTTCAGGAATTGAAATGCTGAAATATATGAATCTTAATGATTATGCTGACAAAATAGAGAAGGCCGTATTGAAAACATTGGAAGTTTCAAATGTGAAAACTGCAGATTTGGGGGGAACAGCTTCAACAACTGAATTTACTGAAAAAATTATTGAAAATCTTTAGTTCATTTAAATTAGGAGGAAAACCATGAAAAGTGATTTTATAAAGGAAATGTGTAATCTCATACATGAGAATAACTTCATTTCTGAAGAACTGTATGATGAACTGGATGTAAAAAGAGGGCTACGTAACAAAAATGGAACAGGGGTTCTTGTCGGACTTACAAAAATAGGATCTGTCCAAGGATATAGTGTTCAGGAAGGCAAGAAAATTCCTGAAGAAGGAAGACTTTATTATAGAGGATTCCTTATTGAAGATATTTTAAAGGAATTTGGGAAAGAGAAGTTTTTTTCCTTTGAAAAGACAATGTTTTTATTACTTTTTGGGAAAATTCCTACAAATTTTGAACTTAAGATGTTTAACAGTACATTAAAAGAATATCGTACACTGCCTGATGAATTTATAGAAAATTTTATTTTAAGGCAGCCAAGTAAAGATATAATGAATCAGCTCCAGAGAACTGTCCTATGTCTTTACACTATTGATAAAAATCCTGATGATACTTCGCTTGAAAACTTGATTAATCAGGCTCTTCACCTTATTGCAAAGTTTCCAAGCCTTCTGGTTTACAGCTATCATGCTGTAAATCATAAGCATTTTAAGCAAAGTTTTATTATTCATAATCCTGTAAAGGAATACAGCATTGCCCAGAATATACTTCATATGCTGAGACCTGACAGCAGTTTTACTGATCTGGAGGCTGAAATACTTGATTTGATACTCCTTATTCATGCTGAACATGGAGGAGGAAATAACTCCACATTTACTTCGCATGTTGTTTCTTCAACAGGAACAGATACATATTCTTCAGTTTCCGCATCTATAGGTTCACTTAAAGGGCCTTTACACGGAGGGGCAAACTGTATGGTTTCCAATATGATTGAGGATATAAAGAAGAATTGCAGTTACACTAACGAAGAGTTTCTGAAGGAATATATAAGAAAAATATTTATGGGTGAAGCATTTGACGGAAGTGGTAAGGTTTACGGAATGGGACATGCAATTTATACACTTTCAGATCCGAGAGCTGTTATTTTAAAGAAAAAAGCCTATGAACTTGCAAAAGAAAAAGGACAGCTTGAAGAATTTGAGCTGTTCAGTAATGTGGAAAAATTTACAAAGGAAATAGGTAAAGAGTTGAAGGGAGAAAACTTTGAAATATGTGCAAACGTTGATTTATATTCAGGGTTTGTTTATAAGCTTCTCAACATTCCAACAAATATTTTTACTCCATTATTTGCCCTTGCCAGAATAGCAAGCTGGAATGCCCATAGAATCGAGCAGATTACAAGTGATAAGAAGATTATACGTCCAGCATATAAGGCGATAGATGTACATGGTAAATTGTTAACGTAAAATTGATTAAAAATAAAAAAAGTTGTTTCAAAAAAATTGAAAAATTAATGAAAAAAAGGGACTGTCTCAAAATTGAAAAAAATACAAAAAAACATATTTATTCATTTACTAAAATTTCACTTATACAAAAACAGTCATTTATTAAGGAAAAGTCACAAACTCGCCTGAAGGCTCGAACAGATGACTTTTCCCTAAATTCATTTCCTGTTTTACATTGTAAAAATTTTAAATAATTCAAAAAAATATAGTTTTTTTACATTATTTTTTTCTTTTTGAGGCACCCCTTTTTATGTTAGTATGTAAGTTTTTTTGTAATAAACTTTTTACTTTAATTTTTCTTATTTTAAGTTTTTTTACATCAACATTTTCCCAGTCCAGTGTCTTTACAAGAAAGAAAAAGATTATTCCTGCAACAGTGTTTGAAAACAGGTTTCCCCAGAAAATAGAATACAAACCTAAATATTTTTGTGTAACTAAAATAAATACATATCTGAAAAGCCATATTCTCAATATGGACATAACAAGCGGAATGTTATTTTTTCCTAAAGCTACGTATACTCCCTGACATACAGTGAAAATACCGAAACCTATTATTGAATAGGTAAAAATATTCAGTGCATTGTCAGCTATTGCCGCTATTTCCTCGTTTCTTGTGAAAAGGGCTATCATATTATGGTTGAGGGGAACTATTAGGATTATTGTCAGCGCTGCAATAACGACACTTGTAATCCAGCTGTAAGTAAAAATCTTTTTAGATTTTTCAATATTTTTAAGTCCCATATTAATGCTTATCATTGTAGTGACAGCTGTTCCAATTGAGGAAGGAAGGTTAAAGCAGAGTGAATTGATGTTTGCCGCAATTCCCTGTCCTGTCAGAGCAATTGCACCGTATTTTTCCATTTCCTTGTTTATAAGGAAAAAACCAAAGTAAATCAGCATGTAGTTTATCATTGCTGGAAGTCCTATTCTTGTAATTTTCATTATAATGGGAAGCTTCATGGAATATGTCCGTAAATCAAGCTTAGTTTCGCTTGTCTTTACAAAAACATCATGAAACATCCATAATGTAATGACAACATATGAACAGAATGTAGCTGCTACTGCTCCGATAAGTCCCATACGGAAAATATAAAGAAACAATGAATTAAAAAATATTTTTAGAACAAGAAGCAGAGATATTCTTATAAATGTAACTTCAGGCCGTCCTATTGCATTTTTGGAAGAATTGTAAATAGCCGCAAGGAATATAAGAGGCATTACGAATGAGTAGGCTGCAATGTAAGTAAATACTGTACCTCTTATTTCTTCTGAAGTGGTTTTTGAAATAACAAAAGCCATAAGAATACATATAGGAATCAGTATAAGTCCTATTATAAAGCTGAAAACATAAATTTGGAGCATTGTTTCCCTTACAGCCCTCATTATTCCCTTTCCATAGTATTTTCCAATCATTGCCATGGCCGCCACTCCAAGTCCCTGCGACAGGGCAACCATAATATTAAGTACAGGCTGGCTGAAGGTTACAGAACCTGCAACAACAACATTTGTCAAGTTAGTTAAGAAAAAATTATCTGAAAGAGGTATGAGAGCCTGTATTATTCCAACTAGCAATGTGGGAATAGATAAAAAAAGTAAAGTATTCAGAATACTTCCATTTATAATCATTTCACGACGTTCTTCTACAGACTGTTTTAAAAATAACATAATATTACCTCTTTTCTTTATAGTATAATAACATTATAGCACTTTAATAATGAAAATGAAAAATATAAAAAAATAATTTATAAAAAAACTATATTTATTTTCTGTTTTTGTATTACAAAAATTATAAATAATTCAAAAAAATATGATTTTTTTATATTATCTTTTAATTTTTTTAAGAAATCCCATTGAAATTTGAAGTATAATATGATAATGTTATATAAAAACTAATATAAAGAAAGGGTGAGGTTATGATAAATTCTAAAAATTTTTAAGGTATATTTCCAGAAAAAGACAGTGTTGTTTTTAATTTCTTTAAAAATTTTTTTCTGAGTGGATTTAATATGCTTGTTTCTTTAATGATACAAATAGGTCTGGAAAGTATTTACGGTAAAAAAATAACTATCTGTTTTTTTATTCTTACAGGTCTGATTATTGGTTCAGTAATATATTCTTTATGTTATTATCAGAATTCAGTTCTGCTTGAAAAAAACTAAAAAGAAAAATAATGGAAAAAAATAAGTCTGGAACTTATGGAAAGTTATTTAAAAAAAGTGAAGGCAATGGGAAAAATTCATTCAGGAGAAATTTTTAAACTTAATCAATGAAGACACTGAAATTATAGGAGATTATTTATTATATGGTTTATTTCCAATGTTTGATTTGATTTTAATGATTGGTTTTGGTTTTTGGGTATATGTTGTCGATATCTTTGAAAAATTACTTTGTTTTATATACTTATAAGTATAATATTTTTTTTACTGTCGCCAGAAAAGTTTATTTAAAAGCTGCCTTTTACAGGGAAACCTATGAAAAGAAAGATGATATGCATAATAGATTTTATGAAGAAATTCAGAGAAATATTCCTATTATTAAGGTATATTTCCTTATAAAGTTTATTTTGTCAAAGCACTGGATGTTTTATGAAGAAAAAATAAAGGATTATAAAAAAGTTGCTTCAGCAATTGGGATAAGCAACGGTATATTTTCAGGGGGAGTGTACTTGACAGAGATTTTAAGTCTTATTGCAGGATTGCTATTAGTAAAATCCGGAGAAATTTCAATGGCTGCAATGATAGGAATATGGAATGTCGGAATAGGTTCCATACTGTATCCTTTTTTGGATATCCCTTCAATCATAGGCTACATGTCTAAACAGAAAGTATCTGTGAGCAGGATTTTTTTAAATATTTAGATAGAATCGAGGAAAAAGCATACTGATATTAAAAATTCAATCAGAAAAAAATATTAGACAGAATAGGTGAGATAAAAAGAAAAAGAATCTTTAAATACAAAATTTGAAAAATTATCAGATAGTTGGAGAAAAATATAAGTTTCAGATATCCGGATAATGATAAAAATGATTTTTGATAAGTTCAATTTTATTATTCCTGACAAGAAAAATAACTTATATAAAAAGGAAGCAATGGATCAGGAAAAAAACAACTCTAATGGAAATGATATTGTCAGTATTAAAAATCATTAAAAAGGGGAAATTTATGGAATGAGAAATGGGAAAAAAAGAAATTCTGGAAGGTAATTTAGGATATGTTCCACAGAAGTCAGAATTTTTTTAATACAACAATATTTCGAAACCTGACTTTAGATGAAAAATTATTCTGAAGAAGAAGTTGCAGATGTCCTGAAAAAAAGTAAACATGTATTCTGTAATTGAAAAAAATTTCCAAAAGAAACTTGATACAGTTTTTTTGGTGAAAAATACTAATTTTTTTCAGCAGGTCAGCTGAGAAGACTTTCCATAGCAAGAAGTCTTCTGTTTAAGCCTGATTTCATATTTCTTGATGAGCCATTTTTCAGATTTAGATATTGAAAAATCAGAAGATACTGATGACATTATTTCAGGAATTAAAAAAATATAATGGGAATTGTAATAATAACACATACATATGATTTTATTACAGAAAAATGATAATATAATTGAAGTTGGTGATGTAAATGAAAAAAATAATGAATATTTTAAAATGATATTTTTTTATTAATGAAAAAAATATAAAGTTCATTTTTTTGTTTGTATTTTCTCTAATAATAGCGTTATCTGAGTTTATTCTGGCTATAAAAAAATGGATGTACTGATATCAACTTTAAGTTCTGGAAAAAAATGAAAAAAATTTTTTTTTCATTGCCGGAATGCTTTGTGATTTTGTGTATAATAATAGGAAAAATTAAAAATCAGTACTTGGAAAAAAAGATTGAGATGAAAGAAAAGGAATGCTGTCAGTTAATTTCAGATGATTTAATAAAAAAATATAGAGAAAAATTCCTTTTAGAAAAATTTGAAGATGATGGAGAAGGTGGCTGGATAACATTACTATTATCAGATGTAAATACTTTGTCATCAGTAGTTTCATATGTATCAGTTTCGCTTCTTTCAGGGATTGTTTCTTTTGTTTCAGCCATGTTTTTTGGATTTTTTACGTCACCTGTACTGTTTTTCTTTACACTTATATTATGTTCAATATCAATATTAATTCCAAAATATGCAGGTAAAAAAATTGAGAAGACATATGTTCAAAGACAGGAAGAACAGGAAAAATATGCAGACTGTTCTTTTACAGGTATTTAATAGCAAAATTTTACTGAATGTGTTTAAAAATGAAAAATTTGGAACAGCTCTGTTTAAAGAAAAATATAAAAAATTTACAGAAGAACATTTGGGAAATATGAAAGCTGAATGGAAAATGGTAAGTCTAGGCATAGGAACAGGATTACTGTGTGATGTCATAACTTTGATTTTTAGCTTGTATCTGATTAGCAGAGGTTTTTTAACAATAGGTCAGTTTATGGGCTTTAATATATTGAATCAGAATATTGTGTGGATATTTCATAGCATGCCTTCACTTTATAGTGACTGGTTAAGAGGAAAAAAATCTCAGTTGAGAGAATTTCAGAGTTCCTGAATATTCCAAGCAAAGAAAAAAATTAATGAAAGAAAAACAAAGAAAAAGAGAATATTTATGAAAAAAATCATCAGGAAATATTCTGAAACTGGAAGATATAGTATTCAGATATGATGAAAAATAGTTCCGATATTTTTAGATAAAAATAAATTTTGAAATAAATTTAGAGGATAAGAACAAAAATACTTGTTACAGGTGAAAGTGGTTGTGGGAAAAAGTACTTTTAATAAAGATTTTTAAGCGGTTTATATGAGTCTGTGTCAGGGATATTTAAAAATTGATAATACAGATATAAGGGAAAAATAGGAGAAGTATAGCGTATGTTCCTCAACAGACAGAATTATTTTCACTTTCATTAAAAGATAATTTGACATTAGGAAGAAAAATTAATGAAGATGATTTTAATAGAATATTGAAGTTAACCGGTGTAAAAAATATAGCAGATAATTTGCCAGATGGACTGGAAACAGAAATTACAGGAAGAAAAGATATAAATCTTTCTGCAGGTCAGATACAGAAAATAGGATTGGCAAGAGCTCTGCTGTCAACTGATGTCAAATTACTTCTTATGGATGAACCGGTTGCAAATCTGGATATTCAAAGTGAAAGGGAAATTTCAGATATTCTAAAAAATCTTGAATATTCCATTATTGCAGTGTCACATAGAAATGAAATTTTTAAGGAATATATGAAAGTATACAGAATGGAAAAATGGAAAGATAGAAAGAATATTTGGATAGATAGGAGTTAATAAAAAAAGCAAAATTATTCTATTTTTTTAAAAATAAAAATTATTAGAATAGTTTTGCTTATATTAATTTTATTATTTTTTTGAAGTATTGTCTTAATAATTTTATATCTGTTATTCCATATTTTTTTGCAACGTAGTCATTTTTTTATTAACTTTTTTTATAATTACATTATATAATTCAAGAAAAGAATAATTTGGATTTATTATTTTGACAAAATGTATAATAATTAAAATAGAGGTTATTAATTTTCTAGGGTTATTAACTAAATACTTTACTTCAGAAGGAATTTTAGGTGGAGTTTTTATATTTATATCTATAATTGGCATGTTATGAGCACATAAATTCCTAATAAGATTAATATGTTTAGTATACGATTCAAATTCATCTATTTTCATACTATATTTTTTTACAATAGCTTCTTTATTCTTTTTGACATTAATTGAAATATATATAAAATTTCTCCAAAAGTAAGTATTTCAGATATTCTCCAAATACTAGGAAATTCTTCATTAGGATAAAGTTTATAAAAATTCTTTAATTATATAGTTGCTTTTGTTTATATTTTTTTATTTTCTTTTTTTAACTTTTTTTAAAAATCATTTTCTTGTTCTTCAATATAATTTCTGCTATTATTAATTCTATCACACCAGCTTGAAAAAAATTTAAATATCCCTCCAGCCATATTTTTTTGCACCTAACTGATAGGCAATTTTATTTTTTTTATAGATAATTCAATTTTTTTCAGTACATTTTAATAACGCCAATCTTAGATTTTTTTATCGAAATAAAAAAATTTTTTTACTACAGCTTCAAAAATATGTATTTGGTTTATATGTTCCATCTGAATTCATAAAAAAAGCAGAAAAATTCTTTAATTTTATAATAACTTACATGGTTTAAAAATTCTTAAGGCATCGTTATAATTTTTTTATAATCATTCCTCGTTCAATAAATTTTTTTAACTGATTTTCATAGTCTAAAATGAAATTCCATAAATAATAAACTGCTCCCTTCAACTAAAAACCCCGGCGTCAGACGTATCTGTACCATATTGGTAATGCCAGGGTATTGATCTCTATTTATTTATGTAGACATATTCTACATAAATATAATACTCTAAAAATTAAATTTTTGTCAATCTCAAAAATATTATTATAAATTGAAAGATAAATCAGAACTGCCTCAAAAAAAGAAAAACTTAAAAATTAATGTAAAAATCATACTTTTGAATTATTTAAGATTTTACAATGTAAAAGTACTTCAAGCTTAAAAAGATTAATTCAAAAATATGACAGTTATGAATAAATTAAAAACTTTACAAGAATAGGAAAAATTATGTATAATATACCAAGATAGAGGTGCAGGTATTAAAAGTAGGTTTATGGAGAAAAGTCAATTCTGTGAAATAAACTGAAAGGAATAACTGCCGAAGTGCAAAGAGTGACTTTCTTTGTTGCTGGGGCTATGGAGAATATCCATAGAACTGTCATTATCTTATAATGGATAATGTTGCGCTGTCAGGTATAAATCATAATTTTTAATTTTAACTTATAAAAATAGATGTTTTATATGCTGATGCCGTTTTGTCAGCATTTTTTATTATAATAAATTATTTCTGAAATAGAATCAGGCTGGTGAAAGACATACAATTAAAAAGGAAAGGAAAATGAAAATTATGAAATTATTTGGAACTTCAAAAATTAATGAAAAGGGAAATCTGTCAATAGGAGGAGTGGACACAGTTGAACTGGCAAAGGAATTTAAAACACCTCTTTACGTGATGGATCAGGAACTTATAGAAACAACGATAGATAAAATGAAGGAAGCATTTAAGTCATCAAGATTTGGGACACAGATTGCCTATGCGGGGAAGGCTTTTCTTACAACAGGAATGGCAAAACTTGTAGAGAAAAAGGGACTTGAGCTGGATGTAGTTTCAGGAGGGGAATTGTATACAGCATATAAGGCAGGATTTCCCATGAACAGAGTTCATATGCACGGAAATAACAAGACATATGAAGAACTGGAAATGGCAGTGGATTATGGAATTAAAGAAGTAGTTATAGATAATGAAGATGAAATAGAAAAAATAGAAAAAATATGTAAGGAAAAAGGAAAGAAACAGGCGGTACTTATAAGAATTGATCCGGGAATAGAAGCACATACACATAGTTATATAAAAACATCTGGACTGACTTCAAAATTTGGAATTTCACTGTTTCAGGAAAACCTGTTTGACATAGTTAAGAGAATAAATAACAGCCAATATCTTGATTTCAGAGGATTCCATACCCATATAGGTTCCCAGATATTTCAGTCAGTATTCTTTATATTTGCACTGGAAGAGATTTTCAAATATCTTGATAAGCTGAAAAAGGAACTGGGAATAGTCGTACATACAGTGAATATGGGTGGAGGATTTGGAGTATACTATAAAGAGGGAGACGATCCTAAACCTATAGAAGAAGTACTGAAGGAAATAATAACATATACGGAAGCAATGGAAATTAAGTATCAGATAGGTTTCTCAGAGTTAAATATAGAGCCGGGAAGAAGTATTGTAGGAAATGCAGGGACAACTCTTTATACAGTAGGAGGAATCAAAGAAACTGTAGGTGGAAAGAAATATGTATTTGTAGACGGTGGAATGTCTGATAACATAAGAACGGCACTTTATCAGGCTGAATATGAGGCAGGAATAGTAAATAAACTGGAAGAAAAAGCCGAAGATGAAGTTACAGTGGCAGGAAAGCTTTGTGAATCAGGAGATATTCTTATACAGAAAGGTAAACTTCAAAAGGCTGAAATAGGAGATATACTTGCAATAACAACAACAGGAGCTTATTGTTATACAATGTCAAGCAACTATAACAGAATGATAAAACCTGCAGTTGTATTTGTAAAGGACGGAAAAGCCAAAGTTGCAGTAAAAAGGGAAACTGGAGATGACCTCATAAGAAATGATGAAATCTTTGAATTGTAATTAAAAATGATGTATAATTACATCTAATAAGATAAAATTAGGAAACTGTTTTAAAATGGAAATATAAAGTTTTTCAGAATTATGGAAAGTAGGGTTAAAAGTGATAATAGTTCATAAATATGGAGGCAGTTCGGTTGCAACAACTGAAAAAATATTGGATATTGCCAAATATCTGGGAAAAGTGAAGGATAAAGGCAATGAAGTGGTTGCAGTGGTATCTGCAATGGGAAAAACAACAGACGGTCTAATAAAACTTGCAAATGAAATAACAGAAAATCCTGATAAAAGGGAAATGGACAGACTTATGTCAACTGGAGAGCAGCAGACAATAGCTCTTTTGAGTATAGCTTTGCAGTCGTTAGGATATCCGGCTATTTCCCTTACAGGAAGACAGGCAGGAATAAGAACAGGCGGACATCATACAAAAAATAGGATTGAAGAAATAAAAAGCGAAAATATAAAAAAACATCTGAAGGAAGGTAAAATAGTAATTGTTGCCGGATTTCAGGGAGTTAACGAAAAGGGGGATGTCGCAACACTTGGAAGAGGAGGTTCTGATACTTCGGCAGTGGCACTTGCGGCGGCACTTGGAGCAAAATGTGAAATATATACAGATGTGGACGGGATATATTCCATAGATCCAAGAGTTTATCCTGAGGCAAAGAAACTTTCAGTTATTTCATATGAGGAAATGATGGAGCTGGCATTTCTTGGAGCAGGAGTAATGGAGCCAAGGGCAGTTGAACTTGGAAACAAATATGGAGTTGAAATATATGTTGGAAGGTCTCTTGGCGAAAAAAATGGTACAATAATAACTTCAAAGGAGAAAGTAATGGAAGAAAAATAATAACAGGAATATCAATAAATGAGAATATTCTTATGGTAAATGTTGAAGATATTCCAACTTATGCGAAAAATGTTTACGCGATATTTGAAGAGGCTGAAAAAAAGGGAATAAATATAAATATGATAAGTCAGAATGATGTATCAAGTGAACACGGAAGTTTTGCATTTACTACTCCTAAAACAGATAAGGCTTCACTTGAGCAGGTAAGTGAAATTTTACAGGAAAAATTTGACAGAATAAGCATTATAATAAACCCATATGTTGTGAAGGTATCTGTTGTAGGTATTGGATTAATAAGCAATATAGGGATTGCTGCAAAAATATTCAGAGTCCTTTCAGAAAATAATATAAGCTTCCATCAGGTTGCGACATCTGAAATAAGCCTGTCAATAATAGTTGATGAAGTTATGGGTAAAAAAGTTGCTGAATTACTGGCAAAGGAATTTGATTTATAATAATACTAAAATGAACAGAGGAGGTTGCTGAAATGTTGAAATTTGAGAAATATCATGGTGCAGGAAATGATTTTATAATCATGAATGAAAAAGATCTTATAGAAAAAGGTATACCTGACTATAATGAACTTGCAAAACAGGTATGTGACAGACATTTTGGAATAGGTGCGGACGGGTTGCTGATATTGAAATATGTGGCAAATATGCCTTTCATGTTTTACTATAATTCTGACGGAAGTCAGGCTCCTATGTGCGGTAACGGAATAAGATGTTTTTCAAATTATTTGAGAAATAATAATGTTGAGCAGGAAAACAGCTTTATAGTAAAAACTTTATCGGGAGATCTGGTTATTGAAACAAATATGGATGAAGAAGAAAATAGATTTTTCTGTAAAAGGTAAATATGGGAAAACCTATATTTGAAGTGAAAAAAACTTATAAATACTGACAAAAAAAGATTTTTTTAAAGGAAAAAAATAAATATAGACGGAAAAGAAATTGAAATATCCTATATATTCATGGGAACAGACCATTCTGTTATTTTCGTAGATGATTTTTCAGAATATGATATTGATGATTTAGGAAAGAAAATAGAAAATTATACAGAGCTTTTTCCTAAAAAGGTTAATGTGAACTTTGTAAAAGTGACAGATAGAAACAATATGGAAGTAATCACATGGGAAAGAGGAGCTGGAAGAACTCTTGCATGTGGAACAGGAGCAACTGCTTCAGCTGTACTTGGAAGAATGTTCGACCTTACAGATGAAAAGGTAAATGTAAAAGTACCCGGTGGCCAATTGACAATAGAATATAGTCAAGAGGGAGATGATGCTTTCATGACAGGACCGAGTGAAAAGATAGCTGAAGGAAATTATATTTATAAGAGATAACAGTTGAATTATAAAAAAATAAAAAGGATGGTAGTAAATATGAAATTTGAAGGATCATACGTTGCACTGATAACTCCTTTTAAGTCAAATGGAGAAGTTGATGAAGACAAAGTGAGAGAATTGGTAAACTATCACATTGAAAATGGGACAGCAGGAATAGTTCCGTGCGGAACGACAGGAGAAGCACCGACACTTACATTTGCTGAACATGAAAAGGTCATAAAAATTGTTGTAGAAGAAGTGAAGGGAAGAATACAGGTTGTAGCAGGTGCAGGTTCAAACAATACTGACAGGGCAGTTGAGCTTACAAAATATGCAAAGGAACTTGGAGCAGATGCGGCACTTAGTACATGCCCATATTATAACAAGCCAAGTCAGAGGGGAATTTACGAACATTATAAAAAAATAGCCGAAGAGGCAAAGTTTCCTGTTATGTTATACAATGTTCCTGGAAGAACAGGAGTAAATATTGAAGCAGAAACAGTTGCAAGACTTGCAGAATTTCCTGAAATAGTGGCAATAAAGGAAGCAACTGGAAGTATTGAACAGATGATAAGAATTCAGGATCTATGTGGAGATAAGATAGAAATTTTATCTGGAGAAGATCATTTGATACTGCCAATGCTGTCAATAGGTGCAAAAGGAGTAGTTTCAGTAGTTGCAAATATTATGCCTAAAGAAATGAAGGAACTGATTGCGGCATTTTTGAACCAGGAATATGAAAAGGCCTATAAACTGCATACGGAACTTTATGATGTCAGCAGAAATATGTTTATTGAAGGTAATCCGGTAACTGTAAAAACTGCAATGAAAATTTTAGGTAAAATAGATAATGATATAGTAAGACTTCCTTTAGTTTCATGTGAAGAAAAAACAGTAGATAAACTGACAAAACTGTTTTAAACAGAAGGGAATAATAAAGTAAAAAAATTAATTAAAAATAATAAAATAAATTTAGGAGGATTTTAAAAAAATGAAAAAAATACAATGTAGCAGTAGTTGGATCGACAGGACTTGTGGGACAAACTTTTTTAAAGGTGTTAAAGGAAAGAAACTTCCCGGTGGAAAAACTTTATCTTTATGCATCAGCAAGATCAGCAGGGAAAATAGTGAATTTTGACGGTAAAGATTATACTGTAATAGAACTTAAGGAAGAAAATATAAAAGATGATATTGATGTAGCTTTATTTTCTGCAGGAGGAAGCATTTCAAAGGAATATGCACCTAAATTTAAGGCAAAAGGGGCAATTGTCATAGATAACAGCAGTGCATGGAGAATGGAAAAGGATATCCCTCTTGTTGTACCTGAAGCAAACCCTGAAGCACTTGACGGCCATAATGGAATAATTGCTAACCCTAACTGTTCAACAATACAGGTAATGCCAGTATTGAAAGTACTTGCTGATAAATATGGACTTAAAAGGGTAGTTTATTCAACTTATCAGGCGGTGGCAGGTTCCGGTCAGAAGGGAATAGATGATTTGGAAGCTAACCTTAAAGGAGAACCTTCAAAAAATTATCCGCATCAGATAGCATTCAATCTGTTACCACACATTGATGTATTTTTAGATAATGGATATACAAAAGAAGAAATAAAAATGGTTGAAGAAACAAGAAAAATACTTGGCCTACCAGATCTTAAAGTAACTGCTACATGTGTAAGAGTACCTGTAAAAATGGGACATGCAGTATCAGTAAACGTTGAGTTGGAAAAACCTTTTGAATTAAAAGATGTATTTAAAGCATTTGAAGAAAAAGAGGGAGTTGTCGTACAGGATGACGTTTCAAAAAATGTGTATCCTATGCCTATAGTAGCAGAAGATACTGATGAAGTTTATGTTGGAAGAATAAGAAGAGATGAGTCAGTAGAAAATGGACTTAACTTATGGGTTGTAGCAGATAATATAAGAAAAGGTGCAGCTACAAATACTATTCAGATAGCTGAAACTCTAATAAAAAAAGGAGTTATATAATTTGAAAAAAATAGAAAAGATGAAAAGTAGGATAGCTTTACTGGTCATGTTTTTAATGATGTTTGTATCGGGGTATGCAGCAAACGATGATCTGAAAGTAGGTATGGAGTGTGGATATGCACCATTTAACTGGTTTCAGAACAATGATAAAAACGGGGCAGTAAAAATTGAAAATGGGTACTGTAACGGTTATGACGTTGAAATAGCAAAATTAATAGCAAAGGGACTTAATAAAAAGCTTGTTATAGTAAAATCAGAGTGGGATGCATTGCTTGGGCCTGCATTGTCTGCAGGAAAGGTGGATATAGTAATAGCAGGAATGTCTCCAACTCCTGAAAGAAAGCAGAGCCTTTCGTTTACAAAGCCTTATTATGAATCAGACCTTGTAGTTGTAGTGAGAAAAAACAGTAAATATGCCAATGCAAAGTCTATAAATGACTTCAAGGGTGCAAAAATAACAGGACAGCAGAGCACCCTCCACTATAATGTCATAGACCAGATGAAGGGAGTTGCTAAACAGGAGGCAATGGAAAATTTTCCTTCAATGGTGGTGGCATTAAGTTCAGGTAAGATAGATGGATATGTTTCTGAAAGACCTGGAGCAATGGCGGCAGTAGATTCAAACCCTGAACTTAAATTTGTAAGTTTTGAAGGAGAAAATGGTTTTACATATGAGAAATCAGAGCTTGATATTGCCATAGGAGTAAAAAAAGGCAATGAGGAACTGGTAGGTAAAATAGATAAAATATTGGAAGAAATAACTCCTGAGCAGAGAAAAGGAATAATGGATTCTGCAATAAAAAATCAGCCAAAAACTGATGAAGTTGGAGAAAATGCAGATGGAGAAAAAACTTTTTTTGCATGGGTTGCGTTTTTTGTGAAAAATAACTGGAAGGGATTTCTGACAGGTACATGGAATACTTTATTTATTTCCCTTACAGGAACAATAGTAGGATTTATAATAGGATTGGGAGTCACATTAGTAAAAAATATACATACTGATGAAAGAACTCCAAAACTGAAAAAAATAATACTTAAAATTGCAAATACTATTTTCTCAGTTTATGTTACAGTATTTAGAGGAACACCAATGATAGTTCAGTCAATGGTAATATACTATGGTAGTTCCAAAGTATTTAAATGGAATTTATCTCCTATGGGAGCCGCACTGTTTATAGTTTCCATTAATACGGGAGCATATATGTGTGAAATTATAAGAGGAGGAATAGATTCCATTGACAAGGGACAGTTTGAGGCGGCAGAAGCTCTTGGAATGACTCATTTCCAAATGATGAGCAGTATAATTTTCCCTCAGATGTTCAGAGTCATACTTCCTTCAATAGGAAATGAATTTATTATAAATATAAAGGATACTTCTGTACTGAATGTAATAAGTGTTACAGAACTGTTCTATACTTCAAAGGCAATAGCAGGAACTTATTCTAAATATTATGAAGTATTTATTATCACAAGTGTAATTTATTTCTTCCTGACATTTACTCTGACTGCAATCCTGAAATATATAGAGAAAAAAATAGACGGACCTCAGAATTTTGAGTTTTTGGAAGAGGTAGCGGAAGAAAATTCTCAGAATGTTGAGATTTCAGGAGGTAATGCATAATGGAAAGAGGAAATAAAGTAATTGAAATAAAAAAATATAAGAAAAAGATTTTTGGAAAAAGAACAGTTTTAAAAAGATATAAACTTTGATGTATACGAAAAGGAAGTTGTAAGTATTATAGGATCTTCAGGAAGTGGAAAATCTACTCTTTTAAGATGTATAAACTTACTGGAAAGACCTACTGAAGGTGAGATACTGTTTCATGGAAAAGATATTATTTCAGGAAGCATGCCACTTGTAAAACTTAGGGAAAAAGTAGGAATGGTTTTTCAGCAGTTTAACCTTTTCAACAATCTCAGTGTTCTTGACAACTGTGTAATTGGTCAGATGAAGGTTCTGAAAAAATCACGTGAGGAAGCTGAAAAAACGGCAAAGGAACTTTTGGCAAAAGTAGGAATGGAAAGATTCATTCATGCAAAACCGGCTCAAATATCAGGAGGACAGAAACAGAGGGTTGCAATAGCAAGGGCGCTTGCAATGGAACCGGAAGTACTTCTTTTTGATGAACCTACATCGGCACTTGATCCGGAAATGGTGGGAGAAGTACTGAAGGTTATGAAGGATCTTGCAAAAAGTGGACTGACAATGCTTGTAGTAACTCATGAAATGGATTTTGCACATGATGTATCAAGCCGTGTGGTATTTATGGATCAGGGAGTTATAGTGGAAGACGATAAGCCTGAAATAATTTTTGATAATCCTAAACATGAAAGAACAAAAAGAATTTTTTTATCAAGAATGTTAAAAAAATAATAATACTTAGAAAATGCTATGAAGGTTATTAATCTTGATAAAAAAACAGTTTTACATAAGAAAAAAATAAATAAATTAATATAAAAAAATATCAATATTTATATTGATATTTTTTAAAAATAATGTAAAAATAATTAAAAAAACAATAAATATTATAAGGAGAAATTAATGTCTAAAAAAAGATGTGAAAAAAAGCGAATACAGAAGTTAAATTAACTGCTGAAGAAAAAGAAGAATTAAAAAGGGAATGAAGAAGGAATAAGACAAGTTCTTATCAATAAGGCAATACTTGATACTGCAAAAAAATATGAATTTACACCTGAAGAAAAAGGAAGAATTTGACTATCATTTCAAAAAAATGAAAAGGCAAAAATTCTTTATAGCAAAAAGAAATCGAAGGAAAAAAATTTCTGTAAATGAAGATGAAGTTACAAGAATTTACAATGAAAAACAAAGCACAGTTTGATGCACAAAAACATTGGATTCTCTGATGCAAGGGAAATCATCCAAAGGGATTTATTACAGCAACAGCTTGTAGTTCTTGAAGATGAAGAAATAAACAAATTAATTCAGGAAATGAAAAAAATCAGTTGAAGTAACTAAAGAAGAAATTTTATTTTCAAAAGGGAATCCTGATATAATAAAAAGGAATTGTTATTGGAAAAAAATAATCGAAAGAAAAAAATGGAAGAAACTGATTTTGAGAAAAAAAGAAGAAGAAAACATAAAAAAATAATTGAAAGTAATGTATACATAAACTTCTACTTGGATCTTCAAGTTAGAAAAAAATGTTGTAGTTACTCAAAAAGAAGTAGCTGATATTTATGAAGCAGAAAGAGGAAAAATTAGGAAATATTACACCTAACGATGCATACAATCAAATTGCAAAATGGATTATTAAACAATAAAAGCAAATGAAGAAAGAATGAATATTGTTAATAAAAATATCTGAAGAATATAAAGTAGAAGATTTAGTAAAAAGAAAAACTTAAAAATAATAATTTAAAGCGTGTAATCTTATAATTAAATAGAAGTAAATTAACGAAAATTTCTTGACAAATAATGGGAAATAGGATATAATCATTAAATGTAATCCTTTCCCACAAAGGACCGATATATCCTATAAATTATAAGAGAAATTAGGAGGATAAAAAGTGAACAAATGTACTGTAATGCAAAAGAAAGAAGAAGTAACAAGAAACTGGTATGAAATAGATGCAGAAGGAAAAATACTAGGGAAAATAGCTACTGAAATAGCTGTAAGATTAATGGGTAAACACAAACCAAGTTACACACCACACGTTGATGGAGGAGATTTCGTAGTAGTAGTAAATGCGGATAAATTTGCTGTAACTGGTAAAAAAATGTTGGATAAGAAATATTATAGACATAGTGGATATCCTGGAGGATTAAAAGTTAGAAGTCTTGAAGAAATGCTTGAAAAGAAACCTACTGAAGTAATCAGAAAAGCTGTTGAGAGAATGCTACCTAAAAACAAGTTAGGAAGTCAAATGATTAACAGACTAAAAATTTACACTGGAACTGAGCATGACCATGTAGCTCAGAAACCAGAAAGAATAGAATTATAGGAGGTAATTTTCGTGGCAGAAAAAATTCAATATTTAGGAACAGGTAGAAGAAAGACTTCAGTAGCAAGAGTTAGATTAGTACCAGGTGAAGCAGGGGTAACAATAAACGGTAAAGATATGAGAGATTATTTTGGAGGAAGAGAATTACTTGCCAAAATAGTTGAACAACCATTAGAATTAACAGAAACATTAAATAAATACGGAGTAAAAGTAAATGTTAACGGTGGAGGAAATACAGGTCAAGCAGGAGCTATAAGACACGGTGTTTCAAGAGCCTTAATAGTTGCTGACGAATCTTTAAGAGGAGCTTTAAAAGAAGCAGGATTCTTAACAAGAGATTCAAGAATGGTTGAAAGAAAGAAATACGGGAAAAAGAAAGCAAGAAGAAGCCCACAATTCTCAAAAAGATAATATTATTATTTCATATTCCCTTGAAAACATTGTTTTTCAAGGGTTTTTGTTTTGGAAAAAGATTTCTTGTTTTAATGTACAAAATTTGATATAATAGGTTCAAACTAGACAAAAGGAGACAGAATTATGTGAGTTGGATGTGTTGTGGCTTTAGTTGTAGGTGCAGGTGTACTTATAGATGATATTAAGAAAAAGAAAAAAAGATAAAGATGAAAAAAATAAGGAAAAAAATCAAATGAGGAAAAAAATAGAAACGTATAATTTGAAAAAAACTTTATTTTTTTTATCATATATGACATATTATTATATGATATTATTTTTTTGAAGAGGCTAGATTTTTTTAGCCTTTTTTTCTTATAGTAATATTCATAAGTAAAAAGTCAAAAAAATGATATTGTAAAAAAATAGAATATTAATGGTAAAATTAAAAAAATAGAAACAAATTTATAGTTGAAAAGGATTGAAATATGGAAATACTAGGAATGTTAGGTTCATTTATTGGAGTGATACCTGGAATTATATTATATGTAGTGTTAACGAGAATAAATTTTTTTATGGTTCAATTGCAGCAATAGTCATGTATTATGGTGCTGTCGGTGGATATCATTTTTTTAATAGAAAAAAACTGAAAAAGAAAGATTATGATGAATTTCAGGAAAGAAAAAGTAGATTTAATACAATAACAAGAGAAAAATTTTTCACCTTTTTGGTATGGTTTTTTTCAGCAATTCCTGGAATTATAGGTGTTTATCTGGCAGAACTTATTAACTTTATTTTGGATCTGAAAGAAAAACAATCCTGGAGTACCTATTGGGAAAAATCACATCATATGCAATGGAAAATATATTCTCGTCTGAATATCCCTATTTAGTATATGGAGTTATAAGCTGTGGATTAATCATATTTTTCGGCGGGAGTATTAGTTTATCAGAGCTGGAAAAATGAAAAAAACTAAAAATCTATATATGAGGTTATAGAGTATGAAAAACAATTTTAGAAGACAATATATCATATGATACAAAAAAATAAAAAGATTTTGGAGTAGATTCTGTAAATAAGAGAATAATAACAACAGGAGATAAACTGATTTTTTTAAAAAAGAAGGAAAAAAATAGAAAAAGGAAGTTGCGGGAAAAAAATAAAAAAATTGTGAAGTAATCCGGTATATAAAGGAAAAAAATCAGCTCTTTGTTTCCAGCATATTTTTTTGTTTCTACACAAAAATGGAAAAAGTTTATAAATGTGACGGAAGAAGGAAAAAAATAATAGAAGAAGTGTATGATTTTGAGAGAACGCCTGAAGTAGTTGATTTTACAACAGGTGGAAAAAAATAATTTTTTTATTGAAAAATAATACACTCTGTTCGTATGATGTAAATACAAAGGAATCATATATTACTCAATCTTTTTTTCAGAAAAATATGACCAAAGGAAATTACAGAATATTCACGAGTGGAGAAAATGTAATACTGAAATATAGGGAACTGCATGAAAAAAAGTAATAAAAATAAATATTTTTTTGACAGCAAGCTTGAAAAAAATATTTGATATAAAAAAACGGAAAAATAATCATATTTATTCTAAAATTGTAGGAATTGAATATCTTGCCGGAACAGATGCAGGAGAGATAGAAATATGGAATATAATCGAATCAGAAATGTATAATTCAATTAAGATTTCCAATTCCAGAATAACTTTTATTGAGAAAAAAATGACAAAAAAATTATTTTATAGGTACTGGAACAGGGGATCTTATAATTACAGATGAAACTTTTTAAAAATACAGGTAACACAGAATATTTTTTTAAAAAATGAAATAACAAAAAAATATGTGTAATAGAAGATGAAATCTTTGTTCTTGGTGTTGAAAAATAAAATAGTAAAAACTTAAAAATAATAGATGAAACAAATGAAGTAAAAAAATAATATTCAGAGAATGGAATTTATGGAAAAAAATATAACATACATGAAGATTATTATGATTTTTTTCACTGTGGAAAAAAAGTGGTCGCAATAAATAGTTTTATAAAATGCATGGAAATAAGAAAAAAATAGAGTATATTCCAAAAAAATGAATATGTATTTAAGGCGTTAAGAAGTTCAATTTCCTCAAGAAAAAGTGTGTATACTTTCCAATGAACCGTATTCTCAAGGTGAAATAGCTACCGGGCTTGCATTTGAGGTTAAAAAAATACTTCTTGGGTTAATCATGAAATAAACATTTCATTAAAAAAATATTAAAATTACTATATAAAAACTTATACTGGAAAAAAATGGAAGATATTGAAAAAGATAAGAAAAAGAAATATGTCATAATGAGTTTAATATACTTCCGCCAAAATGAACTATTTAAATCGTGGGAAAAAGCAGGGAGTTCTTCTTTTAAATTCGTCATTGACAGCTATCGAGGAAAAAAACAGGGGAACATAATAAATTCTGGCATCCTTTTACAAGAGATTTAATGGAGTATATTTCAGCAAAAAAATGAAAAATATAGTGTACTTGCTCTGGGGAAAAAGACGCAGAACAGTTTGAAAAAAATATTTTAAATGGAGAAATAATAAAGAGTAATCATCCTGCAAAAGGTGGACATTCAGAAGGTGAAAAAGGATTTTTCTGAAGGGAGATTTCTTTGAAAAAAACGAAAGATACAATAAACTGGCTAGGAATAAAAGAAATTATATAAAAAAAGAATTTTTTTGGAGAAGTGAGGAAGAAAAAGGAGAAAAATATAAATGAATGGTTACGAAAAAAATAAAAAAATTGATATTGTTGTGCCCCCATATAGCGGGCATTTTGAATCCTGTATTGGGACTGATAAAGGATTTAATAAATGATGAAAAAAATATGATATATGTATTCATACAGGAGCTAAAAAAAGGAATTTTTTTAAATAATCTGGGAATTAAATGTGAGGTTGTGCTAAAGGATAAACCTTCGGTATTTGAAAAATATTGTAAATACATCAAAACAAACGAATATGTTTATATATTATAAGCAGTTCAGATCAAATATGGCTCTTGTACCGGAGCTTGTAAAGGAACTTGAGGAAAAGTTCAAGGAAAGAAAGCCGGATGTGATAATAGCCGATTTTATAGCGGCACCTGCAGGAATGATAGCTGATAAGCTTGGAATCCCTTGGATTTCAAGTATGCCAACTCCTTTTTATAGTAGAAAGCAAAAACGACAACACCTACTTATATGGGTGGATGGTATCCGAGAGAAGGGATAATATACAAAATTAGAGATGCTGCAGGAAGATTCGTAATCAGGAATTTTAAGAGGGCAGTGTGCTTTTTTTAGCCAGAAAAAGAGCTGAAACCTTTGGGATTTAAACTATATGATAAAAATGGAGAAGAAAATATATACTCACATTATTCAATGCTTGGGCTGGGAATGAAGGAACTTGAATTCAGGGATGACTTTCCTAAGCAGTTTATACATGCAGGACCTTGCTGTGAAGGATTTGATAAAAATAAATATGAGTTTCCTGATACAAAAAAATATGGAAAAGTTATATTTCTGACAAGTGGAACTCATGTTCTTTGGGGGAAAAATGACCTGATAGAAATAGCAAAGGAACTTTCAGAAATATATCCTGATACTTGCTACATTGTATCCTTTGGAAATTATGCAAAAAAAGATGAGCCTGTGGAAAAACCTGCTGACAACATATTTGTTTATCAGTATGCAGATTATGACACTTTCCTTCCAAAGGTGGATTATATAATTCATCACGGTGGAACAGGTATTCTGTATAATGGAATAAAATTTAACAAACCGTCAGTAATTATTCCTCATGACTATGACCAGTTTGACTATGCTGTAAGGGCTGAAATTGCAGAAATCGGATTTCCGGCAAGCCTTAAGTCAAGAAAGTCTGTAATAGATGCTGTTGGGAAAAATGTTAAACAAGAAGGAATGGAAAAAAAGTTGGAGAAAAATGTCGGAGGATTTTTAAGAAATACAATCCGAGTGATGTCTTAAAGAGTGAAATAAACAGGCTTGTAAAGAAATAGTAAATTTTTTTGAAGAAGTTATTTTAATTGTGGAAAAAAACGTTATTTCTTGGTTTTCTTATTTAAGATAACTTCTGTTTTTATTTATTGAATTTGTAATTTTATGAATTAGTCAGAATTAGTCAGAATGAAAAATTTGAAATAAGAAAAAAAGCAAAAAAATTAATTTGTAGGAATAATTTATAAGTATTGTAAAAATCCACGTTTTTAGTTTATAATATTCAGAGAAATGCAGGTGATATAAATGAAAAAAACTTGATTTAGGAGAAATTAGGAACAGAATAGATCATATTGACAGAAAATTAGTTGAATTGATAGAAGAAAGACTTGAAATCGTAAAGGAAGTCGCATTATATAAAAAAGAAAATGGCATGAAAATATTCGACAGAAAAAGGGAAGAGGAAGTAGTAAATAAAAATCTTTCAAATGTCAAGAGTGAAGAGCTGAAACATTATATAGAAGGCATACTTAAGGATATAATGGGTTCCAGCAAGGAATATCAGAAGTTTAAAATAGGTAGTCCAAAAGAATATGTAAATGATCTGAATTTTAATGGGAAAAAGCTTGGATATACAGGGGTTCCGGGGGCATATGCATATGAAGTGATGGTTAATCTGCTGAAAAATAGTAAAAATTCAGAAGGTCATATGGGAGCCGAGGCTGAGGAGATTTTAAATTTTAACACCCACAGGGAACTTGTGGAAGGAGTTGAAGCTGGAAAGGTTGACTTTGCAATTCTTCCAATAGAAAATTCAATAGTGGGGGAAGTAAGGGACAGTATAGACCTTATAAATAAACGTAATATTTATATTGTTGGGGAAGTAAAACATAGGATAGAACACAATCTTCTTGGAATTAAGGGAAGTAAAATAGATGATATAAAAAGAGTTTATTCCCATGAACAGGCACTTATGCAATGTTCAGAATTTTTAGGAAAGTATCCTGAATGGGAAAAAATAAGAATGAACAATACAGCACTTAGTGCAAAAATATATAGGAGATACGGGAAACAAGGAAAATGCATGTATTGCCAATATGGAAACAAGGGAAATGTACAATCTGGAATTACTTAAGCCGGATATAAACAACGAAAAGGAAAATTTCACAAGATTTTTCATTGTTTCAAATAAAAATCTTATTTGTGAAAACAGTGAAAAAATAAGTATCATTACAAGTACAAAAAATGAGGCGGGAGCTCTTATGAAACTTCTGAAGGTATTTTCAGATTATGGGCTGAATATGGTAAATTTAAAGTCCAGACCGAAAACAAATAAGCCTTGGGAATATTATTTCTATATAGATTTTGAAGGAAATCTGGAAGAGGAAAAAAAGTTGAAAAAAAGCTTTGGAAGAAATAAGAGAAAAGTCCATATATTTACAAATTTTAGGAAATTATAAGGTATATAACGTAGAAATTTAATAAAAAAATGATAGGAAAAAAATATGAGATTAGATAGATTTTTAGCCAATTCAGGGCGTAGGAACGAGAAAAAGAAGTAAAAGATATATTAAAAAAAGAAAAAAATAAAAAGTAAATGATGTTATAATATTAGATGGGAGTGTTCACGTAAATGAAAAATGAGGATATTGTAAAGTATAATGATGAAGTTATAAATTACAGACCTTTTGTATACATAATGATGAACAAGCCTGATGGAGTAATTTCAGCAACAGAAGATAAGGAACATAAGACGGTTATAGATTTACTGGGAAACAATTACAGGACATATAGCCTTTTTCCTGTAGGTAGACTTGATATAGATACTGAAGGACTTCTGATTCTTACGAATGATGGGATTCTTACTCATAATCTGCTTGCTCCAAACAAACATGTGGATAAAAAGTATTATGTGGAACTGAGAGATCCGGTAACAGAAGAAGCTGCTAAAAAACTTGAATTGGGAATTGACCTTGAAGGTGACTTTGTTACGAAAAATGCTAAGGTTGAGGTAATTGAAAATAGTGAAGAGCCGATAAATAAAAAAACGGGAGAAAGAAATCCAAGCAAAGCCTATATTACAATAAGTGAAGGGAAATATCACCAGGTGAAAAGAATGTTCAAGGCTGTAAATAACAAGGTGGAATATCTGAAAAGGATTCAGATGGGAAATCTGGTGCTTGATGAAAACTTGAAAATAGGAGAATATAGGGAACTTACTGAAAAGGAACTGGAAATATTAAAAAATGGAAAATAAGATTTTTTGGAAGGGAGAAAAATGAAAAAACTGGGACTTCTAGGAGAAAAGCTGGGACATAGCTATTCAAAAGAAATTCATGAAATATTTTTTTAAAACTTACAGGAAAAGATGCAAGTTATAAGCTAATTGAGAAAGAAATGGAGGATATACCTTCTTTTATGCAGGAACTGCGGGAAGGTAAATTTGACGGAGTAAATGTTACAATTCCATATAAGAATGAAGTAATGGATTATATGGCCAGTATTTCAGACTCTGCGAAAAAAATAGGGGCAGTAAATACAATAACTGTTAAAAATGGAAAACTTATCGGGGATAACACTGATTATTCTGGATTTTTAAAAACTTTGCAGCAGAATGATATTAATGTGAAGGACGGAAAAATCCTCATGCTGGGAACTGGCGGAGCGGCAAAGGCTGTATACAATGTCCTTATAGATGAAGGAGCTAAAAATATATATTTGGCTACAATATCAGAAAATGATTCTTTTGAAACAAGAAAAGGAGACAGGCTTATACACTATTCTGAAATAAGAAATGTGAGAAATGTAAACCTGATTGTAAACTGTACGCCGGTAGGGATGTATCCAGAAGTAAATATGACACCTCTGGAAGAAGTGAATATGATAAACACTGACTGTGTAGTGGATATAATATATAATCCTGAAGAAACGGTTCTTATGAAGAAATATAAGGAAAGAAATGTGAAAACGGTAAATGGACTTACAATGCTTATATTTCAGGCAATAAAAATCAGAAGAAATATGGAATGATGAAAAAAATATGATGATGAAGTGCTGAAAAAAAGTTCATGAAAAAAATTATCAGAAAAAAACTTTACAAATAAATAAAAAAATAAGGGAAGGTAAGTAATAATGAAAAAAATAATATTAATAACTTTAATGGGAATATCTTTAATAGGATTTTCCCTGACAAATAAGGAAATAATAGAGCAGGGGGAGTAAGACAGAAACAGACTTTTTGATAAGTATTTTTAATGGAAATACAGGAAATACAAGAAGGGATCCGAATCTTTTTAAATAGAGTGTATCCTGAAATTGTTCTTGGATTATACAATAGAAATAAGCAGACATTTGATAACGAAATTACAAGACTTGGGAAAAATGAAGGACGGAAGAAAAAAATATTGAAGCCTCTATTGCCAAGTTTTTAATGAATATATTAATGAAAAATTCAATGTTTACAAAGAATTTTTCTGAAAAAAACTTTTTAGAAGAAAAAGGATGATTTTCAGTCATATATTTACACTGCAACTTCTATAAGCCTTGAAAAATTTTTTTACTTAAATATGAATACATTGCTGGAAGCAGAAAAAAATGAAAGTTCATTAGAAGAAAATGTAGATACGGTAATGGATTATTTGTATCATAGTGGAGATGGGAAAACAAAGGAAGATTATGTTAAAATGAGTAATAGCGAACTTGACAGACTTGTTTCAAATGAGTTTGCAAAACTGAATGCTGAAATAGATAAAAAAATGTATTCTGGAAGCAGCAGAGCCAGAAGTAATGGAAACAGTGTAAAATCAAGTTTAAGAAAAACTGAAAAACTATACAGTAAATATCAGGAAAATTTTGATGCCTATATAAACAGTTCACGTTTAAAAGGCTGAATCAAAAAGAAAAAAATAAAAAAATGATAAGATTTGAAAAATTATCTGATTTAAAATTTTTAATACAAAGTTTAAAAACACCGGAGGTAGAAAAAAATGAGCAACAGCAGCAATAATGGAGATAACAGATATATGGCAGTAGATAGGGAAATATATAAGGAAGTGGATGACTTTTCAGCTGAAGTTCTGGATGGGGATGAACTTCTGAAATATGTGGAAGCAAGAAGAGGGTTTTTTAACAATCCTGAAAAAACAATACAGAAATATTTTGTACCTGGAGAAATTAAAGAAGACCTTGTAACTTATGGAGATTTCTACTATCATTACATGGCAAAATACAGTAAAGGATATTTACATAAAATTGGTCATACAGGATATACAGATGGTTTTAGACAGTTACTTGAAAAATACAGTCTGGATCCGGATTTACTGGATGTAAACTGGGAAAATGTAAAGAAAAAGGAAGCAACATATGAAACAGACCTTGTAGATGTTCTTTTTGCAATGATAAATTATGAAATAGGGAAACATGGATATACAATGTTTGGATTAAATATGGGCTTTGACTCGATTATATACTTTGTTGTAAAGGAAAAATACATACGAAAAAAAGAATAAAGAAAAGCTATAATTTATTTACATTGTTTGATCTTGAATTTTTTTGGAAAAATATCTACAATGAAATATATGAAGTAACAGGGGATTTAGGAATAGAAGAGATAAAAAAATTGGAGATTTCCTTGAGAAAAAAAGGGAAGACGGATTCCATACAATGTTTAAAAAAACAAGAATTCAAATATTGTTGTAAATGACATTGATGAAAAATAATGAAAAAAATTAATGCTGATTCTGTAATTGTTCACAAAGTAAAAAGTCTGTTTTATGGAATACTGTTACAGATATTAAATATACAAGAGTTTAATAACGAAGGAGAAAGAATGTTTGATTTTGAAAAATGGTGATATAAACATAATGCTAAGCATGATAAATATGAAATTGAGAGATGAATTTTCAAGTCTTGAAAGCTTTGCAAATTATTATTCCTTTCAAAGGAAGAAATTATAAAAAAAGACTGGAAGAAAAAAAGGATATCATTACAACGAAAAATGAAAAATCAATTTAAAAAGAGTGTAGAATATGGAAAAATATAAAAAAATAAATAGAAATATAGTTCTTATAGGAATGCCTGCAAGCGGAAAAAAAGTACAGTAGGAAAAACTTCTGTCAAAAAAAGATAAGTTATGAGTACTATGATGCGGATAAATATCTGGAAAGAAAAGAAAATGTAAAAAAATAAGCACTTTGTTTTCAGAAAAAGGGGAAGAGCATTTTAGAAATCTGGAAACAAAATATTTAAAAGAACTTTCCCAGAAAAAAATGGTATTATAATTTCTACAGGCGGTGGGGCAGTAAAGCGTGAAGAAAATATGAAAAATACTGAAAGAAAAAAAGGTATAGTTGTATTCCTGAGCAGGAAAAATAGAGGATATAGTTAAGGAAAAACCATGAAGCAAGGCCTCTTCTGAAGGATATAAATAATATTTATAAATTATACGATGAAAGAATAGAGCTTTTATAAGAGATATTCTGATATTATTATAGAAAAATAACGGAACATTACAGGAAGTTACAGACAGGACAGCTGAAGAGATAGAAAAGATTTTTTTGCAGAATAGTTTTTTTATGTAATGGAAAGGAAGAAATGAAAAAAATATTTATTATAAACAGCCAAATTTAAATTTTTCTCGGAATAAGGGAAACAGGAATTTATGGAAATGATAATTACGATTCTTTATGTAGTTACATTCAGGAAAAAAATTTCGTGATAAAAATGTAAAAAAATAGAAATTTTTCAGTCAAATTATGAAGGCAGGATAATAGATATTATTCAAAAATGCATATTATGAAAAGATTGCTGGAATTGTTATTAATCCAGGGGCTTACACCCATTACAGCTATGCAATCCACGATGCAATAAAATCAGTATCTATTCCAACAGTTGAAGTACATCTGAGTGATATTCATAAAAGGGAAGAATTCAGAAAAATTTCAGTAACAGCCCCTGCCTGCGTGCTTCAGATATATGGAAAAGGGAAAGAAGGATATGTAGAAGCTGTTGAATATATTATGAAATCTTTTGAAAAATAGATAAATATTTTAGTTTTGTAGTATTCGTAGTTTGTCTGTGTATCGTATTTTAGATTAATTATAAGGAGAAATATGGAATTTAGGGATAATAAAAGCGTTGATATATGCAGGATAGCTTTAAAAATGTCAATTTCTTCAAGGGAAGAAGAAAAAAAGCTGATAAAGGAATATGCAGAGAAAAAAATAAAAGTGGCAGCTGTTGATGTTGGAGGAGCTATACCTAATGCAAGATTTAAATTTATAGAAAGCACTCTATTGGCAGCAAAAAGAAATGGAATTATTCAGGATGAGCATGTACATGACGGAGCTGTAATAGGTGCCATCAGGGAAGCTATGAATCAGATAGAATCTAATATAAATGGGTTAAGTGTTGGTGGAAAAATTGGTATTGCAAGGAATGGAGAACATTTAGGAGTGGCAATATTCCTAAGTGTGGGAATACTTCAGTTTAATGAAGTTATATGTGCTGTGGCACACAGATCGGTCGCAATTTTACCTAACGAACAAGAAGGAGGAATTTAATGAAAAATAAAGTACTGGATACTATAGATTTGTTCATATTCGATATGGACGGAATATTATTTGATACAGAAACAGTTTATTTGGAATATGGAAAAAAGCTTTTAAAGGAATTAGGCTATGAAGTTACAGATGAACTTGTGGAAAAAACAACTGGATTGACTAATGAAGAAGCAAAGGAAATTTATCTTGAAGAATTTGGAAAAGATTTTCCATATGAGGAAATAACTACAAAAGTCTATAATTATATAGTAGATGAAGCAAAAAAAGGAGATATTCCTTTAATGACAGGTGCAAAAGAAATGCTTGATTTTCTCGCTTCAAAAGGGAAAAAAATGGTTCTGGGAACATCAGCAGACAGCTTTATGGCTAATACATTACTGGAAAGTAAAGATATAAAGAACTACTTTAGCCATATAATAACTGCTAATGATGTTGAAAGAGGAAAACCGGATCCCGAGGTATTTTTACGTGGTGCAGGTAAATTGAATATAAATCCTAGTAAGACAGTAGTTTTTGAAGATTCTGTAAATGGAGTGAAGGCGGCATACGGTGCAGGAATGATGCCTGTAATGATACCTGATAAACTTACTCCTGCTGAAGATATAGAAGATATGCTTTTACAAAAAAATTTGATAATTTTCAGGAAGCAATAGAATATTTTTAAAAACACATTAAGCAAAAGATAAAAATAGCTCCAAAAATTAATAAAAAAACTTCATACATAAATAAAAAGAAAGAAACAAAAAAATAAAAAAATTTTTTTAAAAAAATCTTCTTTTTTTAAAAAAATAGGGTATACTATATAATGTAGAGAATATGATGGAGGTAGTGTTATGGAAATTTTAGCTATGATTTTAGCAGGTGGAAGAGGTTCTAGACTTGATATACTTTCTGAAAAGAGGGTTAAACCAAGCGTTCCTTTTGGAGGAAAATTCAGAATTATTGATTTTGCATTGAGTAACTGTTCAAATTCAGGGATTTACGATGTGGCATTATTGACACAGTATTTACCGCTTTCTTTGAATGAACATATAGGTTCAGGAAAACCATGGGATTTTGATAGAAGGGATACAGGAGTTACAATGCTGCAGCCTCATGAAAAACCAGGAGGAAATGCATGGTATCAAGGTACTGCTGATGCAATCAGACAGAATATAGAATTTATTAGAAATAGAAAACCTAAATATGTACTGATTTTATCAGGAGATCATATTTATAAAATGAATTATAAATGGTTACTGGCTGATCATTTAAAAAGCAATGCTGAATTGACAATTGCAGTTCAGGAAGTACCGATAGAAGAAGCAGGAAGATTTGGAATTTTTGAAGTTGATGAAAATAAAAAAATTCTTAATTTTGAGGAAAAACCTGCAGAACCTAAGAGTAATCTTGCATCTATGGGAATTTATATTTTCAATACAGAAGTACTTCTGGAATATTTGGAAAAAATGACTGAAGAAGATCTGGATTTTGGAAAACATGTTATTCCACAGATGATTCATGAAGAAAGAAAGGTTTTTCGTTCACTGCTATGATAGCTACTGGATGGATGTAGGAACTTATGATTCTTATCTTGATGCAAACCTTGATTTGATAAAAGAAATCAGAAGAAATAGGAATAAACCTTTATGATCCTGAATGGAAAAATTTACACAAGAAGTGAAGATTTGGCACCTGTAAGAATAGGGGTAACAGGAAGTGTACTGAATTCATTAATCTGTGACGGTTGTAAAATTGAAGGAAGAGTTGAAAAACTCAGTATTAGGGGCCTGGAGTAACAGTGAGAAAAAGGATGTACTGTTAAGAACAGTATTATTTTTCTCAGGAACTTATATAGATGAAAATACTAACTTAGATACAATGATTATAGATAAGGGAGTATACGTAGGTAAAAATTCCATATTAGGTTATGGAGATGACTTTAGAGCAAATCATGAAAAACCTGATCTATTGTCAAGAGGTATAAGTGTAATAGGTAAAAAAGCAGTTCTCCCTGACGGTTCAATTATAGGAAGAAACGTAAGAATATTCGGAGGAGTAAAATTACACGATGGCAATAAATTTGTTCACAGTGGTGAAACAATAAAAGGATAGGAGTGATTAGCTTGAAAATAGTTTATCTTGCCTCAGAAGTTTATCCTTTCTTTAAAACTGGGGGATTAGCTGATGTAATGCAGGCTTTACCTAAAAAAATGCAGGAATTGGGACATGAAGTTTCCATAATAATGCCGAAATATGATAAAATTCCTTTAAAATATCTTGAAAAGTTAGAATGGGTTGCAAGATTGGAAAGCCATGGGGATGTATTTAATCTGGTAAAAATATCCTGATGATAAAATAAATTATTATTTCATTGAAAAATAAGGCATTGTATGAAAGAGGACGTGTTTACGGAGATAATGATGAAGATGTTCAGTATGCTATGTTTTCAGAACTTGCATTAAGATTTTTAAAGGAAATTAATTTACAGGCTGATATATTACACTGTAATGACTGGCAGACAGGACTGGTACCTTATTTTCTTAATGTAAGATATAATAATGATCCTTTTTACTGGGATATGAGAACAGTTTATACAATACATAATTTAATGTATCAGGGAAGATTTTCAAAAATTTTCATTTGAAAGAATGGGATATCATATAGGTGGCCATGATTTAAACTTTATGCAAATAGGAATAGGGTATGCAGATGTTGTAAATACTGTAAGTCCTACTTATGCTGAAGAAATAAAAATATCCTTATTTCAGTGAAGGTCTGGAATGGATAACAAATGCGAAAAAGATTTATGGTGTACTTAATGGAATTGATGTTGAAGAATTTGACCCTGAAACAAATCCTGATGTTATAAATTACAATAAGGATACATTGGATAAGAAAAAAAGGAAAAATAAATATAGACTTCAGGAAAAAAACTGGGATTACCTAAGTCAGATAACCTTCTGATTTCCATGGTTACAAGACTTGTGGAAGGAAAAAGGACTTGATCTTGTGTCAGCAGTGCTGGAAAAATTTATTACAGTATGATGCTGTTCAGATTGTGATTTTAGGTAGTGGTGATAAATTCTATGAAGATTATTACAACTATCTGACAGTTAAAGTATCCTGACAAGTTTAAAGTATACTTAGGATATAATCCGCATCTTGCAAATGAACTGTATGCAGGAAGTGATTTATTCCTGATGCCTTCAAGATATGAACCTTGCGGGCTTAGCCAAATGATAGCTATGAGATTTGGAACAATACCGATTGTAAGGGAAACAGGAGGATTGAAGGATACAGTAAGACCGTATAACATTTTTACAGATGAAGGAAATGGATTCTCATTTACAAATTTTAATGCAGACGATATGCTGTTTACAATAAAAGTTGCCGAAGGTGTATATTATGACAAACCTGAAATTTGGGAAAAAAACTTGTAAAAAGAAATATGGATCTGGATTTTTTTCATGGGATAAATCTGCGAGAGAATATTTGAAATTATATGAATTAGTAAAAAGCTGGTAATATAAAAAAAGCAGGATTAGCTCAAATATGTCATGAAAATAAAGATATTCCATTTATTTAGGGAGAATATTTTTTTATTTCAAACAGTAAAAATTTGAGTAATCCTGTTTTTGTAATTTATAGGAAAGAAAAATAATTACTTTTAGTGTATTCTGATATTTAATCTTTAATTATAGAGGAGAAAAAAATTGAAAAAAAGAAGTGACTGTAAAAAAATAGATGAAAATGATTTTAAACGTTTGCATTCTATTATATACCAGGGAGAAAGCCCTGAGTGGAAGAAATGGGATGGATCATATTTTGATGATTATAAATTTATTGATTATGATAACTTTTTTTGAAAGAGAAAGTTGATTTTTTTAAATCTGATAATGTAAAAAGGAATTTATATTGATAAAATTTTTAGTAGGAACAGTAAGCAGATACTGGGAAGATAGAAAAAAACTAGGTGGCTTGAAGTTGGAATAGTAATTTATGACAGTAATTACTGGTATGAAGGATATGGAAGTGAAGCACTTAAAAATCTGGACAACAAAAAAACATTTGACAATTTTTCCTGAATTGGAACATATTGGTCTGACAACTTGGAGTGGAAATATATCCATGATGAAAAAGTGCTGAAAAAAATTGGATATAAGCTTGAAGGAAGAATAAGAAAAAGTAAGATATCATATGAATGAATATTTTGATTCTGTAAAATATGGAGTACTAAGGGAAGAATGGGAAAATTTAAAAATAAGCGAAAAAAAAAAAATGCCAAGGGAATAGAAAAAGACAGGATACTATTAATTCCGGATATAAAAAAAGACTGTTTCAGAATGAAAAATATAAATAAAAGTTTTATATTTTCTCTTGAAACAGGCTTTTTTCTTTTTAAGAGGCTTATATATAATTCATAGGAGAATTATTTTTTTAATGAGTTTTTCTTCATTTTTACAAGTTCATATGCATCTTTTTCCATTTTTTTAAAAGCAAGTTCAGTTGCAAATTTTTTTCAGCTTCTTTAGGTGACATTTTTGCAATTTTTGTTTAATGCATTTTGTTCAGCAACTTTTTTTCTTTTCATAGTCTTTTTATTTTTTTGTAAATATTTATTTTTAACATCATCAGATGCATTTTTCCATATTAATATTTACATTTTCTGCAACCCAGTAGAATGAATCTGGATTATATGTAGTTCCTTTTACATGATAAGTGTCGTAAGTGGCTTTTATATTACCATAATAAGGAACAAATGGAGAATATTTAGCTCCAGCCATTGCCAGCCACATAACTCCTCCTACATTTGCAGGTAAGTCTTTTTTAATTTGGAAAATATGAGTTTCGATACCGTTTTCGTTACTTATAGGATATTTAGCAGTATCATTGTTCTGTTTTCTTTTTGCAACTGTAAAGTTTGTATTTTCAAGACGGTTTCTTAAAACAGCCATTACATCCTGTACAGATATTTTTTTGTCTCTAGTTTGGAAAAGTTCGTAAACTTCGTCAGTATAAGTGATATTTGCTTTTGGATTTAATTGTAGGATTCCTGAATAAGCACGTGAACGGTTTCCGTCTGTCATTTCAGGTGCGTAAGATTTTGCTAAGTGCATTTTTCCATCTACTGTAACATAGCTTCCTGCATCTTTTGCAACTTTTTCGATATCATCAGATTTTATTACATTGTTTTTATCGTTTAAATCAACAGTTCCAAGGAAATAAGTATTTGAGAATACAGAGAATTTGTCATCAGGGTATTTTATAGCAACAAATTGATGTCCTGAATAGATTTCAATGTACCACATTTCTTTTTTATCAGCTATTACAAGGACATTCCCTTCGGCAGCACCTTTAGTCTTAATGATTTCAGCAAGACGCAGAACTCCTTCCCTTGCAGTTTCACATATGGAAGAATAACAGTAGGTATTGCAGATTCAGCAAGACCGTCTTTAACATAAGGGTCAACCTTCTGGATTTTTTCATTAGCATCAGCTGAAACTGTAGAATCTATTGCTACACCAAATTCGTTGAAATCCTGCTTCATCGAATATTCCTTCTTCAGGAGTAACATCAGGAACAGCAGTGTATTTGTATCTAGTTTCAGGAATTGGATATGTGAATCCATTGCTTTTCATCTTTAAATACTGCACCAGGCTGGTTTTTACCTCTTTCATAAACGACAAAGTTTTTGTTATGATCAGGCTCAGCTGTGAAATCTTCATTTCTTCCGAAAATATAACTTCCGTCAGTTGTCAGTCCTTTACCTACAATAACTCCTGTACATGCAAGAACATATGATGAAAATTCAAGCATCAGAATAAATAATGTCAGTAGGAACATTGTTTTTTTAAACTTCATACTATCATCTCCTATAAAAAAATTATAACATTTGTTATATAATAATAGTATATTATGAAAAAATCAGTAGGGAAAAATTTCTTATGATTTTTTTGTATAATTGATATATTTTAGAAAAAGTAAATTGTAATTGAAAAAAATATATAAATATAGTAAAAATAAGAAGTAAACGAATAGAATTTTTTTCATTTTACACATTTCACAAGGTAACATATAAATTTATTTTGAATTGGAGGGAGAAGCAGTGTTCAAATACAGCATTGGAACATTAATCTCGAAAGAAGAAATCTCAGAAAAGGTAAAAGAATTGGCACTTCAGATTGACAATGACTATAAAGGGGAAGAAATCCTATTAATTGGCCTTTTACGTGGATCGGTACTTTTTTTAAGTGATCTTGTAAGGGAACTGAAAACAGAAACAACTCTTGACTTTATGGTTGTCTCAAGTTATGGAAACAAATTAGAAAGTTCAAGGGATGTAAAAATTAAAAAGGATTTGGAAGAGGACATCAGAGGTAAAAATGTAATAGTCGTTGAAGATATAATAGACACAGGCCATACATTGAAAAAAGTTCTGGAAATGCTTAAAACCAGAGATCCAAAAAGCATTAAAATATGTACTCTGCTTGACAAGCCTGAAAGAAGGGAAGTTGAGATAGAAGTGGATTATACAGGATTTAAAATACCTGATGAATTTGTAGTCGGGTATGGAATAGATTTTGCGCAGAAACATAGAAACTTATCTTATATAGGAATCGTAAAGAAAGAGGAGGAATAAAAAAATGGGAAAATAATACTTTTGTAATTGTAGGAACACAGTGGGGAGATGAAGGAAAAAGGGAAAAATAATAGATGTCCTTTCACCTAAGGCTGATTATATCGTGAGATTCCAGGGAGGAAATAATGCCGGTCATACTGTTGTTGTAAATGATGAGAAAGTTTATTTTACATCTGCTTCCTTCAGGTATTATAAATTCACAGGGTAAATGTGTTATTGGAGCAGGAGTAGTTGTTGATATTGAAGTACTTTCTAAAAAGAAATAGAAGCACTGGAAAAAAAGAGGAAAAAATCTGGATAAATTATTTATAGATGAAAGAGCTCATGTAATAATGCCTTATCATATTGAGATAGATAAAGCAAAGGAAGAAGCAATGGGAGCAAATAAGATTGGAACTACCCAGAGGGGAATAGGGACCTTGCTATATTGACAAGATTGCAAGAAACGGAATAAGAATAGGAGATTTGCTTGAGCCTGAAAGATTTAGGGATAAGCTGGAGTGGAATGTAAAAGAAAAAAATGATATGCTGACAAGATATGGAAAAGACACATTTGATTTGGAAGAATTATATGAAAGATTTATGAAACTTGCTGAAAAAATAAGACATAGAATAATAGACGGAGTTGTAGAAATAAATGAAGCCATTGAAGAAGGGAAAAAGGTTCTTTTTGAAGGTGCACAGGCATTAATGCTTGATATTGATTACGGTACATATCCTTATGTTACATCATCTTCACCTACGGCTGGAGGAGTGACAGTAGGTACAGGAGTTTCACCTAAAAAGATAAACAGAATTCTTGGAGTTATGAAAGCCTACACAACAAGAGTAGGAGAAGGTCCTTTTCCTACAGAGCTTAATGATGAAACTGGAGAAAAATTAAGAACAGTGGGACATGAATATGGAGCAACTACAGGACGTCCTAGAAGATGTGGATGGCTTGACCTTGTAATAGGAAGATACGCTGTGCTGATAGATGGCCTAACTGATATTGTACTGACAAAACTTGATGTACTTACTGGATTTGAAACAATAAAAAGTGGCAGTAGGGATATGAAATTGATGGAAAAAGTTTATCATTCTTATCCTGGAAATTTAAGAAAATCTAAAACATTGAATATAGTTTATGATGAACTTCCTGGATGGACTGAAGATATTACACAGATAAAAAATTATGATGAACTGCCTGAAAACTGTAAAAAATATGTAGAATATATAGAAAAAGAAATTAAAATGTAATGTATCCATGATTTCAGTAGGGATCTGAAAGAAGTCAGAATATTTATAGATATGACTTGACTGAAATTGTGAAAGTAATTTTTTTAGGAGTTGATGGAAATATTGAAGAAATTATTAATTTTTAATTAGTATATTACTCTTTTTCAACCTTTGCAATGGCTGAAAATGGTGATAAAGAAGTAGAACAGGCAAGAGAATTTTTTTATCAGAAAGACTTTTAAAAAGTGCAGAAAAAAATTATATTTTGTCTGCAATTGATAAAGGAAATATAATAGCTTTAAATGATTTAGGAAATTTGTATTATTTAAAAAGAAAATTATTCAGAAGCTAAAAAAATATTTTCAAAAAAATCAGTAGATAAAGGTGGAACAGTTGCATTATTTAATTTAGCTGAAGTTTATAGAATTGAGAAAAAACTTTTCCTCAGAGCTGAAAAAAATATTATTTGCAGGCAATAAAGAAAGGTGAAACACAGGCATATAATAATTTAGCACTTCTTTATTCTGAAAAGTGGAAAACTTGAAAAAAGCAATAGAGTATTATTTAAAAAGCTGGAGAAAGTGGAGATATCAAAGGATATTACAATTTAGGAAATTTGTATTTTTCATAACTATGATGATTTGAAAAAAAGCTGAAAAAAATATTACTTGAAAAGCGGCGGAACAGAATCATCAAAATTCTATAAGAATGTTAGGGATTTGTTTATCAAAGATTAGAAGATTATAAGAAAGCTAAGGAATATTATTTAAAAAGCTTTGAAAAATAATGAAAATGATGGTCTTCTTGTAAACTTAGCTTTAGTTTATGAAAAATTAGGGAGAAACAAAAAAGTGAAGAAACTCATTTGAAAGCAATTGAAAAAGGGTTTGTCGGAAGTATGTATAACTTGGCAAGTTTTTATGAAGAAAATGGAAAAAAATTGAAGAAGCTAAAAAAATGGTATAAAAGAGCTTTGGAAAATGGAGTAGAACCTGCAAGGGAAGAACTGGAAAAATTAGAGGGAAATAAATCAGATAAACTTAAAAATGCAGCAACTTCTAATATTTCTTTTGACACACTTACATTAAAAATTAGTTGGTCATGGATTATTGAAAACCAATGAAAATGAGATAGAATTAGAATATCAGAATTTTTAGGGCAATTGGAAAAGATAAAAAAAGTATACACTGAAAAAGATTTTTCAGGTAAATGGTAAAAAAACCTAAAAATTGTAGTAAGCAAGGCAGTATCTACTAAAATGATAAGAAATTTTTATTGAAACTGATGAAAAAAATATACATAGTTGGTTTTTTTAGATGAAACTAATGAAAGAAAAAGGAGTCAGATATGAACCTTTTGATGTAAAAGTTCAGTGAAAAATGAGGATTGGGTAAAGAAAATATATTTTAAAGATGGAACAATTTATATTTGGGATAATTAAATTAAAATAAAAAATAGAATGGAGATAAAGATGAAAAATAAAAAAATAGCACTTATGACAATAGTTGGATTAATTTCTGTATTAGGAATTTCATGTGGTAGAACAATGAATAGCAAACAGGTTTCAGTAGATTCAAAAGAAGTAAAAAAATGAAAAAGGCAGAATATAAAAAATAACTTCAGATGAAGCTAAAAAATATTATGTTAACTGAAAAAAACCAATAGTTGTAGATGTTAGAAGCTTAGAGAATACAATGAAGGGACATATTCCAAATGCAATTTCTGTTCCGCTTGAAACTATTGAAAATGAAGCAGAAACAAAATTGAAAAAAATAAAGATGATTTGATTTTTAGTTTACTGCAGAAGTGGAAGAAGAAGCAGAGAAGCTGCATTAAGATTAATCGAAAAAGGTTATACAAATGTAATTGATTTTGGTGGAATACAGGACTGGAATGGAGAAGTTGTAAAATAGAATAATAAAAAAATAGGAGGAATTTCAAATATGGAAAAATATGGACATATATTCAAATCCACTGGCAGAGAGATATTCAAGCAAGGAAATGTTGCATGTGTTTTCTCCGGAATTCAAGTTTAGAACATGGAGACAGCTGTGGATAAACCTTGCAGAAGCTGAGAAGGAACTTGGGCTTGATTTTATTACAGATGAACAGATAGCAGAACTAAAAAAATATAAAGATGATGTTGATTTTGAAGTTGCAGCAGAGTTTGAAAAAAAATTAAGACATGATGTAATGGCACATGTGCATACATATGGTGAACAGGCTAAAAATGCAAGAAAAATAATACATCTTGGAGCTACAAGTGCCTATGTGGGAGATAATACTGACTTAATCCAGATAAAAGAAGGACTCCTTATTATTAGAAAAAAATTACTTACATTAATTAAAAGAATGAAGGAATTTTCTTTGGAATATAAATCTCTTCCTACTTTGGGATTTACACATTTTCAGGCTGCACAGCTTACAACAGTAGGAAAAAGAGCGACTTTATGGCTTCATTCATTACTTCTTGACTTTGAAGAACTGGAATTCAGATTGGATAATCTGAGATTCAGGGGAGTAAAAGGAACTACAGGAACACAGGCAAGCTTTAAGGAACTCTTTGATGGAGATTTTGAAAAAGTGAAACAGCTTGATAAACTGGTTACTGAAAAGGCAGGATTTAGTAAAAAACAAGGAGTTTCAGGACAGACTTATGACAGAAAGGTTGATGCCCAGACATTGAACCTGCTTTCAAATATTGCACAGTCAGCCCATAAGTTTACAAATGATTTCAGACTTTTACAGCATCTGAAAGAACTGGAAGAACCTTTTGAGAAAAATCAGATTGGTTCAAGTGCAATGGCATATAAAAGAAATCCAATGAGAAGTGAAAGAATTTCTTCCCTTGCAAAAATATGTGATTTCAAGTTCTCAGACAGGTGCACTTGTTTTTTTGCGACACAGTGGTTTGAAAGAACTCTGGATGACTCTGCAAGTAAGAGATTATCTATTCCTCAGGCATTTTTAGCTGTGGATGCAATTCTGATTATATGGCTTAATATTATGGACGGAGTTGTTGTTTATCCTAAGGTAATTGAAGCAAATATTCAAAAAGAGCTTCCATTTATGGCAACTGAAAATATTATTATGGAATCTGTGAAAAAGGGAATGGACAGACAGGAAGTTCATGAAATTATTAGGGAACTTTCAATGGAGGAAACAAAGGAAATTAAGCTGAATGGAAATCCTAACAGATTAATTGATAGAATTATAAAAGACGGAAGGCTGGGACTTAAGGCGGAAGACATGGAGGGAATCCTTGTTTCAGCAAATTACACAGGATTTGCACCTCAGCAGACAGAAGACTTCATAAGGGAAGAAATAGATCCTATACTTGAAAAATATAAGGATGAAGTGACAGAGGAAAGGGAAGAACTGAGGGTGTAAACTTGATAAAAAAATTGAAAAAGATATAAAAGTAAAAATGGGGAAAAATATTTAAATTTACAGGTAAGATTTTTTTATAAGGAAATTAAGATATGAAAAAGAAGAAGCCCCTCACAAGAAGCCAGAATATGGCAAGAATAAAATCAAAGAATACAAAACTTGAAGTCTATATCAGAAAACTTCTGTTTAAAATGGGTTATAGATACCGTATAAATTATCCCCTGCTTCCAGGAACACCGGATATTTACATCCTGAAGTATAAAAACAGCGATATTTGTGAACGGTTGTTTCTGGCATAGGCATGAAAACTGTAAAATAGCTACATTTCCTCATACACACGAAGAATTCTGGAGGAAGAAGTTCAGGAGAAATGTGGAAAGGGATATGGAAGTTAAGGAAAAGCTTTTTGAAATGGATATAAGTGTCATAACTGTCTGGGAGTGTGAAATAAGGGAAATGCAGAAAAATGAAAATTATAGGAAACAGTACCTTGAAACATTGAAGGATAGAATTGAAAGGGTATTTAATTATTGTGAGAAGGATATTTCTGTTCAAATGAAAAATTTCTGAGTGCAAAAGAAAAAAATATAATGAAAAAAATATAAAAAAACAAATAACAATAAAATAAAAATTTTTGAGGGATAGAATATAAAAAAATAAAAAGTGATATGTATAAATTATTTTTTTATAAATCCTTCTAAATTTATTAGTAAAACAAAAACATAAATACAATTTAAGAAAGAGAGGAACAGTCATGAAGAAAATTTTAGTGATATTAACTATGCTGGTATTATTAATATCATGTGGAAAAAAAGGAACAAAAAATGACCCTTTTAAAGATTTAGGAAATAATAAAGGGGGAAGCAGTAAACAGGTAAATGAAGTTGAAAAATACAATTTTTATGTTGGAGTTCACAATCAATTGCTGAGTTTTGAAAAGAGTGCAGGAGATTACTTTGAAGATGCGGGGTCAGAAGCTCAGTTTAAGAAACCGGATGGAAGTATAAATGTTAATCTTTATCAAATTCCTCAAATTATTCAACAAATGCAGAAAGCAAAAGAAGCTAAACCAAAATGGGATGATTTAGATAAAAGTTTAGATGCATTGCTTCCAATATTTGAAGAATTACAACCGCTTGCTCAGGATATGAAAGGGTATTTTGACGGAAAAGACTACACAAGTGACAATTATAAAAAAGCACAGGAATACCACACTAAATTCCTGGAACTTATAAAGAAATACGAAGCGGCAGTTGTTCCATTCAGAACTGCAATGGATAAAAAAGTTGCTGAACAAAAAGAATCAGAAGCTAAAATGTATCAAAAAGAAGGAAGAATGATAGCATACAACAGAATGACAATTATGAATGTTGCAGAAGAAGTATTGGCTGAAATTAGTGCTCAGAAGTTAAATGGTGCTAATTTTACAAGTGGAGATGCATCTAAATTTAAAGCTTTACAGGAAAAATTAATTAAAGCAACAGCTGACTATCAAACTTCTATAAGAGATGAAAAACTATTGAAAATGGAAGGAAAAAAAGCTGATGATACTCATAGCTTTGAAAGATTCCTGGATGAAGCAAATGATTTCAAAGCATCTCTTGTATCTCTTATAGAAAGAATAGAAACTAAAAAAGCAGCAGATGAGCATACTTTACGTAACAGCTTTTTCCTTGAAAATTCAGAAGGAACTCCTGAAAATATTGTTAAACAGTTTAACGAACTTGTAGGAGAGTATAACAACAGTATCAGATAATTTTAATGGAATTAGAATTTATTTATGAGGGCATTTGGAAAAATGAGCAGAAGAAATATTTATTATATCTTTTCTGCCATGGGTCTTTTAGCCTTCATTTTTTATTGTTGTAAGCTCTATAATGTGTATTAGGAAAAGGGAATAAAAAAATAGCGAAAAACTTTTTAAAAATAAATTGATTTCGCTAAATTTATTCTATTATAGGTTATTAGAACTAAAGGTCACCTGCAAAATTATGATGAACTTTCTGAACATCGTCGTCATTTTCAAGAACATCGATTAATTTTGCCAATTTTTGAAGATCGTTTTCTTCAAGAGTTTCCACCTCAATAGATGGAAGGTACTGAATATCAGCTTCAAGCAATGTATATCCTGCCGCTCTTAAAGCATCGGCAACAGCATCGAAGTTTGCAGTTTCTGTAGTAATGTAGAAACTGTCTTCTAAAGTTTCCATGTCTTCCATTCCTGCTTCAAGGGCAACTTCCATTAATGCATCCTCATCAATATCAGCAGTTTTTTCAATAATGATTTCACCTTTTCTTCCAAACATGTACGAAACTGATCCTGAAACACCAAGGTTTCCACCATTTCTATCAAAAGCAGTTTTTACAGATGCGGCAGTTCTATTTTTATTGTCAGTCAGTGCTTCAACGATTATTGCAACTCCTCCTGGTCCGTATCCTTCGTAGTTTAATGTTTCAAAAGCATTGGAACCATCTGTTCCTGCACCTTTCTTTATAGCTCTGTTAATATTATCGTTAGGCATATTAATTGCTTTAGCTTTTTCAATTGCATGTTTAAGGGCAACGTTAAATTCAGGATTATCTCCACCTCTTGCAGCAACAGTTATAAGTCTGACAAGTTTTGTAAAAGAAGCGGCTCTTTTTTTATCCTGAGCTTCTTTACGCCCTGCTATTGTACCATGTCTTCCCATAAAATCCTCCATTCGTAATTATATATCTGATTATATCATATTTTTGGATAAAGAGTAAATATCTTGATTAAAATTTTATTGCCGTATGCAAATATAACGGAAAAATTTATTAAAAATGTTATTAAAACTTGTTTTTTTTCCTTTAAAAAGGTACAATATATATTAAGTGATAATAAAATTATAAAATAAATTTTTTTGGAGGTCAATCAATGGCAGATTTAATAGCTTTTTTTATTCTAGAAGAGGACAAAATTATTTTGATGGAGAAATTAAGGAAGTAAAAAAAGGAAATACAGAAATTGTTGCAGAAAAATTACAGGAAATGACTGGAGCGGAAGTTTTTCAAATAAAACAGCTTGTGGAATATTCTGATAACTATAAAATATGTGCTGAAGAAGCAGAAAGAGATTTTAATAATAATGCAAGACCTGAGCTTGACGAATATCTTCAGGAGCCTGAAAAATATGACACAATTTATTTGGCATACCCTAATTACTGTAATACAATGCCAATGGTTGTTTTTACATTCCTGGAAGAATACGGTTTTGAAGGAAAAACAATAAAACCAATATGTACAAACGGAGGAAGCGGACTTGGGACAAGTGTAAGAGATATAAAGAAACTTTGTCCAAATTCAACTGTTACTAAAGGGCTTTCAATAGACAGTTCTGAAATTGAAAAAGCAGAAGATTTATTGAAAGAATGGTTTGAAAAATAAATCATATAAAATAATTGTATGAGGAGGATGTAATGATGGATATGTTTTTGGAAGTAAAAGAAAAATTAGATGAACTTAACATTCCTTTTGAACTTGTAGAACATGAGCCTGTAGTAACTACGGAACTGGCAGATAAATTTATTGAAGGCATAGAAGGAGTACGTACAAAAACAATGTTTCTGACAAACAGAAAAAAGACAGAATTTTATCTTCTGATTATGGATGACAGTAAAAGACTGGATATGCTCAGGTTTAAGGAAATAGTTTCTGCAAACCAGATAAAAATGGCATCTGAAAAAAGTCTTTATGAAAAAATGATGCTGCCACCAGGAACTGTATCGCCATTTGGTCTGCTAAATAATAAGGATAAAGACATAAAGGTGTATATAGATAAGGAAATAATAGGTGAAGAACGTATGTGCTTTCATCCAAATACAAATGAAAAAAACAATATTCATTAAAAACATCTGATTTATTAAAAATTTCTTGAAAGCATCGAATGTGATGCGAATGTGATTGAGATTTAAAAAGAGGTAATATAAATTATAAACATTATGGAAACATGACTTGAGAAATACATACAATGTTAGAAGTTTTGAATTTCAAAAAGTCATGTTTTATTTTGATGTTAACTGTAAATTATGATAAGAGGATAAGTTTATGAATTACGATGCAAAAAAATATGAAAAAAATAGTAGAAAAGGAAAAATAAGGAAAAAAAGTATATTCAAAGAAAGTTTAAGAGATATACTGTTTATCGATATAATTTATATGATAATAAAAAGTAGATGATAAAAAGTATTTTAGGTTTAGTTCTCATATGTTTACTTTATATTACTATATTTATAATTTTTTTAAGGTATCTCATATTTAGATTAAAAAAATAAATATGCTAATGTGACTTTAAGTAGAAAAAAATATTAGATATTGGGTTACTCATATTTTTTTCATTTTTTTTAGTATAAATTTTAAAAAAATAAGAATTTTTTTATAAAATTACAATAATTAAAAAAATTACTGTATTGAAATGAAAAAAATAAGAAAAAAATTATTGAAAAATACAGAGAATTTTTAATGTAAATGGTAAAAAAAGTTAAAAAGAATCTGATAAAATAAAAAAATGGTTGCTGAAGAATACAAATTTATTTAAAATACTAGGTTATCAGATAGAAAGTAATATATGGGAAAAAAATAATGAAAAAAATGAAAATATTTAAACCAAATTTATCGCTAAAAAAATGAGAAAAAAATGAAGAATTAAAAAAATGGAAGTTATTGCACTTCTGGGGAAATAAGTGTAAAAATGGGAATAGTTAAGATGGAAGTAATGAAAAGGATATCATATATCCTTAAAAAGAGGTTTTAGAAGAGAAAAAAATCAAACTGAATGTGAAATTTTAAGAAAATATATAGATTAGAAGGAATTCTGATTTATGTATTTTTTTGTTGAAATTTTATTTAAAATTTTGTATATAAAAAAATATATTGATTTTTTTCGTTTGTATTTGGTATAATTTCCCTTAGAATTTCGTAAGAAAGAATGTCTGATTACTGATAAATAGAAGTATTAAAAAAATATAAAAAAATTTTTTTTAAGATTAAAAAAACTTTTTATTTTCTGTAATTTAGATAATGTAATAATATAATATAATATAATATAATATAATCTTTTTAATATAATAAACTGAATAAAACTAAGAAAAGTTATTATTAAAAAGGGATTTATTATAAAAAAATACAAAAAAAGGAGAGCAAAATGAGTAATAATTTGAGAAGTTTAGAAAAGAGATTAAGATCTTTTATAAAAAAAGAAGCAAAGAAATAAAAATATACAAAAAGTTTACTTTTACTTTTCTTATATGACTGGGTGGTATAACTCGGGCAATAGGAAAATCAGATGAAAACAACTCAATAAATGGAGAGAAAAAGCGCTTGTAACTACATAGATGACATGAAGGATATATTTAAGGAAGCAAGAAAGGAAAATAATAAGTTAATAAAAGGTGCAAATCTTGAGTTGGTAAAACTTATGGAACAAGGAGATCATGTAGTAAAATCTCCATGGAGTTCATGGCAGTTTGGTGTGAACTATTTTATAATAACTGGGAGGACGTTATAAAAGGATGCGGAGGAAAAACTGAAAATATAAGTATAACAGAGGATGACTTCTGATCTAACAAAAAATACTGCAAAATACAAGTAATGGGATTATAATTCAACTTCGGCAGTCTTATTTCTACTTATGAACCTAAAAGTGAAAATAGGAATGTTTGCAACTATCGATCCTAGAGTCATTCATAGATGTAACTGTGGCTGAGAGTCTGTAGCAAATCCTCAGGTTCCTGAAACAGTGGAGTTTAATCAGTAAAACCTGAAATACCGGTGTTAAATCCACCTACAGTTAATGTTACTGCAATATCACTATCAACAATATGGAAATTCTACCGGATTGGATACTCTAGGTTTAAACAGCAGTGCAACAACTCCTGGAACATATGAAATTAATAACACAACACCTGCAAGAAGTCAAATTGATCCTGCTACACACCATCCAAGTGCAACTACAAGAATAGCAGAAACATTTATAGATATAGGAGTTGCAGGAACAGGAGGTACTACAAAAACCTACGATAGATCCGGGACTTACTTTAAATATAAAAAGAAATGGAGCCAGAGCGGGTGCTAGTAGATGCAGGAAGACTGGGGGACGTTCTGATGTTCAGAAGGGCAGATATTATAAATAGAGGTACTATAAATCTTTATAATGAAAACTACTGGAGGATTGGAGATACAGGAAATCCATTGGTAGGGATATTTTCTGCTATAAATGAAGGTGAGATTAACGGTCTTGGTAATAAACAGCTGGGTCTTACAATGACTCCAGAACAGCAAATGCTACAGGAAGTATGCAGACGTTTGAAAATAGAGGAAGATAAATCTTGCCGGAAATGAATCTACTGGAATAAATATTGTAAATAGAAAACTGTGGCAAATCAACAGAAAATGGAGGACTGAGACAACTTATCCAACTGGATTTTATAATGATGTAGTTATAAAAAGCTTTTAAATAGTGCACAGAGTGGAACTATAACTCTTGGAGGAACAGGAAGTTACAGTATAGCATTTGGAGGATATGGAAACAGGTAGATTAAGTGAGAACTCTAAATTTAAAAATGATGGTACAATAAATGTTAATAACACTTCCAGAGGTGCTGTAGCAAATGACTGGGTAGGTACTCGATGGAAAATGCTGTTCTTGAAAATATTGCCAGCGGAATAATAACAATAAAAGGAAAAGATTCGTTCGGAATATATTCAGAAGAAGTATCGGGAACAAATAAAAGGAACGATAAGCATTGAAGAAATAAGGACAAAAGCAATTGGACTACGTGCAAAATAAGACAGGAACTTTAACACCTGTACTTAAAAATGAAAATAAAATAGATATAACAAGTTCAGGAAAACATAATATGGGACTTTTTACAGATAATGCAAAGTTATAAATGATACTGCAGGAAAAAGTAAATATTACTGTAGGAGAAAATGTGGAATGGCTATTTATGGAACAGGTGAAGAGAAAATAAAAGGTAGTATATCTGCTACTTCAGACAGTTCTATAGGGCTTATGACTTCAGATACAGGAAAATAATAAATACAGGTTCTGTAACTGTGTCAGGAGAAATACTGCTACTTCAGGAACATACGGAATTGTTACAGGACAGGGGTCGACAGTTGACAGTACAGGAGGAACACTTACTGTAAATGTAAATGGAGATAAAATCTCTTGGAGTATATTCAAATGGGACTTTAAAAATAGGAAATTCTACTATTAATGCATCAGATGGTGCTGTAAACTTCTATTCAGATAATAATGGAAACATTGAAATAGCTTCAGGAAAAACTGTAAATACAACAACTGGTGTAGTCACTATTATTTTATAATGGAAATGCAGGAACAGGAAGAGTTCTTGTAAATGGTACATTAAATGCAGTTGTTCAAGGTGGAACAGATGCGACAAATAGAGGTACGACATTTTACTATATTCAGGAGCACTTTCATCTGCTGGAAGTGTGTCAGGATATAATAATTCAATATCTTATGGTTCATTCACTTACAGGAGATATTCAAAAGTACTTTAATACAAACTTTGGAGAACTTTAGGTAATGCAAATTTAAATATGCAAAATGGTTCCAGATTATTCGTTGCTTCAAAATGTAAAAATGAATTTGAGTAATACAGCTGCCGGAGCTTTAAGTGGACTTACAGGAGCTCCTGTAATAACAGGTTCAGATTATAAAACATTTATGATGTATTTAAGTGAACTTAAGGTAGATGCACCTGTAAATTTGGATAGCTTTTACTGACAGCTATAATCAGCTTGAGTTCAAATTCATCAATAATTAATGAAAATACTATCTCTGGAACAGCAGCCGGACGAGGCGGCTATAGCCCAGAAAATAGAATCAATAAAAATTATGTAACATTTGAGTAAATGAAACAGCAGAAAGTATAAAATCTTGCAGGAGCAAATTCCATAGGAATATTTGCTGAAAATGGAAATAATATAAATAGAGGAAATATTACGCGGGTGGAACAGCAGCTGCTACTTTTGGAACAGCAGAATTCACTGATGTCAAATGAAGGTCTGATAAATCTGAATGGAACAGGAAATACAGGTATGTTCTTTGAAAATACTTCATCAACACCTTCTTCGGAAGTACTTAGAAATAGTGGAACTATAACATCAACGCAGGGAGAAAACGCTGCAATGATATATAAACTGGAAATATTTTTGGCAGCTGGAACTACACTTGTAAATAATACAGGAACAATAACTATGCTGGAGATAAAAATACGAGATATATGGCACAAAAGATACAGGAAATGCCGGATATGTTATAGAAAATAATGGAACAATAGAGATTTTCTGATGACTCAGCATCTATAAATAGTGACAGTAATGTTGGAATATATACAAATGGTGAGAAATAATAAAGTAAAAACAACTTCAGGATCAAAAGATTGAAAACAAAAGCAAGAAGCATAGGGAATATATGGATATGAAGTAGAAAATGATGGAGATATTACAGTTGGAGATTCAGGCGTAGAATTTACTCCTTAGGAAAAAGAATATAAATGTAAATTCAGGAACTATAAAAGTAGGTAATAATAACTGGACAGGAATTTATATGACTGGAAGTAATCAGACATGACTGCCGGAAATACCCGCAAATATGGTGATAGGAAATGGATCTGTAGGTATAATGGATTCAAATACATCAACACCTGGAAATACAATAATAAGTAATATATGCAAATATAGGTCTTGGAGATAATTCTGCATATATTTATTCAGCAGGAGCAAACAGCAATATAATTAATACTTCAAATATAACTTCAGCAGCAGGTTCTGCAGGAAGAAATTTTGGAATATATTCAGCAGAAATGTTGTTAACAGTGGAAATATTGATTTTAGAAATGGTGAGAGGAAACGTAGGAATATATATAGATGGAAGCATGGGAAATGCTATAAATTCTGGAAATATAACTGTTGGAAAATCTGACACAGCAACAAATGCATATTCAATAGGAATGGGAGCAAAAATGGAGCTTCTATAGAAAAATACAGGAGTAATTAATGTAATTGATGAAAATGGAGTTGGAATGTATGCGAGCGGTGTAGGTTCCAAGGCGATAAATAGAGATATTAACCTTTCGGGTTCAAGTTCTGTCGGAATGTATATAGATGACCACGCTGTCGGAGAAAATTACGGAAATATTCAGACTACTGCCGGACCAAATGGAGATTCAATAATAGGAGTATATACATTAAATAATGGAGTTATAAAGAACTATGGAACAATTAATATTAATTCTGAGAGATGGAATAGGAGTATATGTAGGGAAAAATTCAAGAGTGGAAGAAAATGGAGGAAAGTATTTCTGCAAGTGGAACAAACTCTGAAAAGAATCTATGTTTCTAGGATCTGATGCTTCAAAAGGCGTAAAAAGGAATAGAATTTAAGCTGCCTTATCCTGGAGCACCTTCTGCTTCAGTAATTAGAGATGGATCAATCGTAACTCCTGTAACATTAGATACAAATATTCCATCACCAACAGCAAATATTGTTACAGTAGGAGCTACTTCAATAAATCTGACAAATGAAGAAATGTCAGTAGAAAATAATGGTGGAGGTAAAAGCAGGCCTAGGAATGTATGTTGATACTTCAGGTGTAAACTATACAAATCCTAATAGCAGTCTTCAGCATTTAAGTAGACTGAAAAGAGTTAACCTTATATTTGGTACAGAAGCATCAAAATATACAAATTCAAAGGATATTTTGCTGGGAGATAATATAATTGCTCCTTACAATACGGCAATCAGTCAGGTAAATGCAACTAATCCAACAATGAAGTGGCAAATATATTCAGGAAGTTTGAGCTGGATAGCAACTGCAACTCAGGATCCGGTTACTAATGAACTGAAAAAATGTATATCTTTCTAAAAATACCGTATACTTCCTTTGCAAAAAGATACAGATTCCTATAATTTTTATGAATGGATTAGAAGAAAGATATGGTGTAGAAGGTGCAGGAACAAGGGAAAAAGCTATTTATGATAAGCTTAATGAACTTGGAAAAGGAGAAGCTGGCATATTTGCACAGGCAGTTGATGAAATGAAGGGACACCAGTATGCAAATACTCAACAGAGAATCTATGAAACAGGAAATTCTTTAGATAAAGAATTTAGATATTTAAAAAAATGAATGGAGAAATCCTTCTAAACAGAACAATAAAATAAAAAGTATTTGGAATGAAAGATGAATACTAACACAAATACTGCAGGAATCACGATTATAGAAGCAATGCCTATGGAGTTGCATATATTCACGAAGATGAAACAGTAAAATTAGGACATTCAAGTGGATGGTATGCAGGAGCAGTTACTAACAGATTCAAATTTAAGGATCTGGGAGGCTCAAAAGAAGATCAGACAATGCTAAAGTTAGGAATATTCAAAACAATGTCACCATTAGGGAGACCATAATGGAAACTTAAGATGGACTATATCAGGGGATATATTTGGTGGAATAAATCATATTAACCGTAAATTCTGGGTAGTTGATGATGTATTTGGAGCAAAAAGGTACTTATTATTCGTATGGAGCGGCATTGAAAAATGAACTGGGTTATGATATAAGAATGAGCGAGAGAACACACCTTAGACCATATGGAATGCTGAAAATGGAATATGGAAGATTTACAGATATAAAAGAAAAATCTGGAGAAATGCGTCTTGAAGTAGCTGGAAATGACTATTTCTCAGTAAAACCGGAAATAGGAGTGGAATTTAAGTATGTGCAGCCTCTCGCAGTAAGAACACAGTTGTCAGTAGGGACTGTCGGCTGCATGATGAAAATGAACTTGGAAAAATCCAGAACAGAAATCAGGCCAAAGTAGGATATACTTCAGCAGGATGGTATAACCTTGAAGAAAAGGAAGACAGAAGAGGAAATGGTAGAATTTGACCTGAATATTGGAATTGACAATACAAGATTTGGAGTAACAGTGAGATGCAGGTTATGATACTAAGGGAAGTAACATAAGAGGAGGAATTGGATTTAGAGCGATTTACTAATAACTTTTTATTCAAAGAAAAAGTTTCTAATTAAAAATATAATTTTAATTAAGAAATTAAGTAAAAATATGAAAAGTACCGTCAATATTATATTGGCGGTATTTTTTCTACCCTCATATGTATATAGAGATAAAATAAACTCTAACCAAAAACTTTTGTAATAATTTTGGATATTGTATAATATAAAAAATAAAAATTATAAAATAAAAACTAGAAAACAAGAGGTAATGATAGAATGTCAGCAAAGTATTTAAAATTAAAACAAATCAAAACGATTTTACGGCAAAGTATGATATGAAAAGTTTCAAGATAGAGCATGTAAATCTGTTTTCAAAAAAGAAGGCAATGGAAATACACGTTAAAGTAAATGATTATAACGCAAATGAAGAACTGGCAGATTGCGTAAACTGTTATCTAAAAAGTCTTGGTACAGCTCTTCAGCTCAGTATAAAAATAACTGTTGAACCTGAAACGCTTGAAAGAGATGTGCAAGGTTTCATAAGATTCATTATTGATAATTATAAGTCTGAAAGTGCAAGACATCAGTATATTTTTGCCAATTATGAAGTGGATAATATTGAAGATAATATTTTTATAAAACTTCCGTCAGAACATCTGATAGAGCATGGAAGAAATTCTGATATATTGAGAGAACTGAAGCAGAGAATATACAATGCCACAGGAAAAAATTTTAATCTGGAATTTACAAGTGGGGATTTTGAAAAAATTCATAAAATGATTGAAGAAAAAAAGAAAAATCTGGAAAAGGCTGTGAAGGTGGAAGAACTTCCTGTATTTGAACCTCCAAAGGAAGAAACGAAGGAAAAATGGAATGGAAATAAGGGAAATACAGTACACAGTGATTACAGGAAAAAAGTGTCTGACAGAAAAGCCAGTGATTTCAGTGTGCTTGACAGCTTGAACCTGAATGAGGAAATTGCTCTTGAAGGGCATATTTTCCACATAGATATTTCAGAAACAAAAAAATGGAAATACAAAATGTGACTTTATAATTACCGATTATGCAGATTCTATAGGATGTAGGATTTTTCTTAAGAAATCCGAAGATGTGAAAATAGGTCTGAATGACTGGGTGAAGGTAATTGGAAGACTTGAAGCAGACAGATTTAATGGAGAATACTACATAAATACAAAGAAAATTGACAAGATAGAACCTAAAATGCAGGCTAGAAAAGATAATGCAGAAAAGAAAAAGAATAGAACTTCATGCCCATACAAATATGAGTGAAATGAGCGGAGTAGTTTCTGCAAAGGACTTGGCAAAGAGGGGCAAAGGAATTTGGTCATGAAGCAATTGCAGTTACAGATTTTTGGAGTAGTTCATTCCTTTCCTTTTGCATACAAGGAATCAAATGATAATTTCAAAAATAATTTTTGGAGTGGAAGCCTATGTTGTCGATGATGAGCAGGATATGATAACTGAAGCCATCAGATAAACTGATAGAGGAAGAAGTTTATGTTGTATTCGATATAGAAACAACAGGACTTGACCCTTATAATGACAAAATAATTGAAATAGGAGCAATTAAATTAAAAGGAAAAGAAATAATAGATGAATTTTTCTGTGTTTGTAAATCCTGAAATGAATATTCCTGAAAGAAATTACAAAACTTACAAATATTACAAAATGACATGGTGAAGGATGCTGACAACATTGAGAAGGTATTGCCTGAATTTTTGGAATTCTGTAAGGATACAACAGTTGTTGCACACAACGCCAAGTTTGATGTGGGATTTATTAATCAGAAGGCTAAAAATCAAGGGCTGGAATATTCACCCAAGCGTTATAGATACACTACACTGGGCAAGAGTTCTGCTACCTGATCAGAAAAGATTTGGACTTAGAATGTAGCTAACTATTTTAATATTTCCTTGATAATCACCACAGGGGCAGTGGATGATGCAAAAGCAACTGCTGAAATATTTCAGAAAATTTTTAAATATGGTGCTGAGTAGGGGAATATTAAAACTTACAGAAATAAGCAGGGAACTGGAGACAAATATACAGAATGCTGAAACACTTAATACAATGATTCTTGTGAAAAATCAGGCAGGATTAAGGGATCTTTATGAGCTTATATCGAGAAGCCACATTGAATTTTTGGAAACAGAAAGCCGAGAATACCTAAATCATTGTTAAATGAAAAGAGAGAAAATCTTCTGATTGCAAGTTCGGCATCGGCAGTATTTGGAAATAATGGTGAGCTTGCGAATATGTTTATACGTGGATCAGATTTGAATGATATTGAGAAAGGGCAAAAATTTTTATGACTACATTGAAATACATCCCATGACAAATTATGTTGATCTGGAAGGAACGGGAGATATTGAAAGTCTTGATAAAATTGTGGAGATGAATAATTATTTCTATGATCTTGGTAAAAACTGGGGAAAAATAGTAGTTGCAACAGGAGATGCCCATTATCTGGAAGAAAGGGAAGCGGTTAACCGTAGTGTGCTTATTTTAGGAAGCGGAATGGGTCGCCGTATATTTTCTTACGATAAAAGGCTGTTTTTCAGAACAACAGAGGAAATGCTGGAAGAATTTTCGTATCTAGGTAAAGACAAGGCGTATGAAGTTGTTGTAGAAAATACTCATAAGATAAATGATATGATAGAAAAAGTAAGACCCTACCTACTGCAGGATTCTATCCTCCAAAAATAGAGGGGGCTGAAGAGGAAGTAAGGCAGATGACTTATGCGAAACTTCATGAACTGTATGGGGAAAATGTTCCTGAACATCTGAAGGAAAGAATAGAAAAAGAGCTGAACTCAATAATTGGAAATGGTTTTGCGGTTCTTTACCTTATAGCCCAAAAGCTTGTAAAAAAATCTCTTGATAATGGATATTTAGTGGGTTCAAGAGGATCCGTAGGTTCGTCGATTGTGGCGTATCTTATGGGAATAACGGAAGTTAACGGTCTGTATCCTCATTACAGATGTCCTAACTGTAAACATACTGAATTTATGGAATTTGAAGGAAGTGGACCTGATCTGCCTGATAAGGTATGTCCTGAATGTGGAACAAAATATATAAAAGACGGTCATGCGATACCTTTTGAAGTATTTATGGGATTTAATGGAGATAAGGTACGGATATAGATTTGAACTTTTCAGGAGAATATCAGGGAGAAATACATAAATATACGGAAGAATTATTTGGATCTGATAATGTATTCAGGGCAGGAACAATTGCAACATTGGCAGAGAAGAACGCTTTTGGATATGTGAGAAAATATTTTGAGGAAATAGAAGGAAGTCCGGAAATAAGTAAGAGAAAAGCTGAACTTACAAGAATTGCAAAAGGATGTGAAGGGCGAGAAAAAACAACCGGCCAGCATCCGGGAGGAATGATGGTTGTACCAGTGACAAGTCCATATACGATTTCTGTCCTATTCAGAGACCGGCAAATGATATGAATGCCGAGTCAAAAACGACTCACTTTGATTATCACGTAATGGATGAGCAGCTTGTAAAACTTGATATACTTGGACATGATGATCCAACTACATTGAGAATACTTCAGGATTTGACAGGAGTGGATATTTACAGTATTCCTCTTGATGATGAAAAGGTTATGAGCCTGTTCAGCGGAACAGAGGCACTTGGTGTGGAACCTGCGGATATTGATTCTAAAAACAGGTTCATCAGGAATACCTGAATTTGGAACTTCGTTTGTAAAACAGATGCTTATGGATACAAAACCTAAGACATTTGCGGAACTTGTAAGAATATCAGGGCTTTCCCATGGGACTGACGTGTGGCTGAATAATGCACAGGAATATGTAAGACAGGAGTACTACCTTAAGTGAAATAATAACAGTCCGTGATGACATTATGAACTATCTGATTGATAACGGACTTGATAAATCAGTTGCCTTTACGATAATGGAATTTGTGAGAAAAGGTCAGCCTACGAAAAACCCTGAAAAATGGAAAGAATATTCAGAAATAATGAAAAACATAAGGTAAAAGCAGTGGTATATTGATTCGTGTGAAAAGATAAAATATATGTTTCCTAAAGGTCACGCTGTCGCTTACGTTATGATGGCTGTGAGAATAGCTTATTTTAAAGTTTATTATCCGCTTGAATTTTATACGGCATTTTTAAACAGAAAGGCCGCTGATTTTAAAATGACAGCCATGTTCAAGCCTGTGGATGAACTGAAAAGGTCAAAAAAGGAGCTTGATGCAAAAGGAAACCTTAATGCAAAGGAAAAACAGGAACTGTTCCTGTATGAAATTCTGATTGAGATGCATTATAGAAAAATTGAGCTTATGCAGATAGATATTTATAAATCGGAAGCAACTTCCTTCACCATTGAAGATGGAAAAAAATAAGAATGCCATTAATTGCAATGGACGGACTTGGTGAATCAGTTGCAGTTAACGTTGTAAATGAAAGAAAAAGGAGAATTCCTGTCAATGGAGGATCTTGTAAAAAGAACAAAATTAAATAAAACAGTAATGGACTTGCTGAAAACATATGAATGTGTACCTGAATTATCAGCAACAAATCAGCAGACATTGTTTTTAAGTGAGAGAGAAAATGTTTTGAATTAGGAAAAATAAATAGCTCATAGATTTGTAAAAATGTAAGTTTCTCAGTTAAAAAGCAAATGAATTTAATTAAAGATTATGTCAAAGAGTATAAAAAATTGACATAATCTTTTATTTACTGTTATAATTTACTAAAAATAAGTCTTATAGAATAAAAAGGATATTAAGATTAATAATGTAAAAATCTTTAAAAATAAAAACACAAAATTAAATTTTAAGGAAGTAAAGAAGAAGTATTAAAAAAATTGAACTTTAAGAAAGTTGGAGCAGTTATGGATAACAATTTGAAGAGAATTGAAAAAGAACTAGAGCTTTTTGCATGCAAAGATATAAAAGTACAATGCGGCGTTACTGTTTTCGTTCCTGGTTACAGGTTCGTTATCTCTTACAGCTAATAAGAGAAGACAGTATAGAAACAGCAAAAAGGGTTACAGACATCTATTACAGATATGAAGAAACTGTTTAAGGGAAGCAAAAGCTGAAAATGACAAGTTAATGAAAGGATCAAACCTTGAACTGGTACAGTTAATGGAACAGGAGACCATGTCGTAAAATCTCCATGGAGTTCATGGCAGTTTGGTATGAACTATTTCTACAGTGACTGGAGAGGAACATACAAAGGAAGAGGAGACAAGAAGGAGAAAAATATCCATATGAAGGAATATTTCCAGAGAGAAGAAAATGTATTTAACAGATGTGTATCTCAATTAAGCCGTTTTTATAACACTTTAGCAACATCATCTAATGAAAAATCAGCATCTACAACTTTGAGAAAAGGACTGACTACTCAATATGGTCTGGCAAGTGCAGACCCAGTACCTGAACCAATTGTAAGTCTTGAATTAAGTGCAGGAATAAAGCCTAGAAAAGTTGACAAACAGCCTTTAAATATAGTACTAGGTGCAGTAAATGCACCAAATGCTCCGAGTGTTGTCAGTAGCAGCAAGCAACGCCGGTAGCTGCGGCACCGCCGACAATTAATCCGCCAACAGTGACATTGAACTTACCAGAACCAAATACTAAGCCGTTTAATGATTTTTAGTTTTTCAGACTAGATATGGAGATTATGATACAGGTGGATCAACTACAGCTTTTTTTAAATAAAACAGAAGCTGCTGGAACAAAGCTATACTTTTGAGGGTTCAAATCCTAATTTACACAGAGAGCATTAGAGAATAAAAGCATATAAAATTGAAAATGGAACTATAACTCCCATAGGAGGAAAAGTTGCATCAGCTATTTAGCGTATTAACAGTAAAGGTGGTTCTTGTAGAACATTAACTCCAGCAACATGTCATACTGGAATAACAGAGGAGATGAAAATACAGCTGTTGTAAAAAGAGGTTTTACTTATGGAGGATTTTTCTGCTACAGATCCAGTTAAGTTTTATGTTGCTGGAGATATAAACAATGATGGAGTAATATATTATCAGGTAAAAGGGAGAATTGCATTACATACAGTATGGAATGGAACTCTGCATGATATAGAAGGATATTTAAAAAAGGGAAGAGCAGCAATGTTTTCAATTGAAACATGGCACACTAAACTAGTATTTAAAAATATAAAAATTAGATATAGAAGAAATGAAAATACAATATTCTATCTTTATCCTTCATCTTATTATGGAGTAGTTCAAAACTCGGGAGATTATAACTCGTTCGCACAAAGAGGAGCATTTATTGGACATGTGGATGCTGACTGAAATCACAAATGCTATTTACTCCAGTAATGGGATTATCAGGGAAGTTTTAATATAACAAGTACAGGAACATATAAACTTGAGGGTGAAACAATCTTGTTTATTCTGGATTAGGTTATTCTCCAAATTTTCAAAATCTTACTCAGGACAGGGTGGAAATATAGTCGACATGTATGGTAGCAGGAATGACTCCGATAGTAAATCTTAAAACTGCACCTGAATCTTATGGAGACGGAGACGTAATAATGTAGTTTTAGTGATTTACTACCTGATGCGGCTGCAGGATATCCATATGCAACAATTTATAATGATGGTGCTAATAGACATGACAGCTGGAAAAAAACAAAAATAGGAATTCATCAGGGAGAGTTAAAACCAAGTGCAGAATAGGAGAACAGTTAGCTTTAAATTCATCTGCAACAACTCAGACATCAGCAGGAAACACTCAGGTAGTGGTGATAATAAATATGTTGAAAACAATGTAGGAATTTTAGCACAATCAGGGCAAGAAAGGAATAATACCTTCGATAGATTTAGGGAGCAGTTGATCCTACTAATAACTTTGCTTATGTTGATAAAGATGAAGTTCATGCTCTTTATGTAAACGATATAGATGTAACATTTGGTAAATATTCAAAAGGAAATATAATGATTGCATCAGAGAGAGGTACACAAGTTGATGTTGCAATGCCTACAAACAGTCATACTGAAGCAAAAATGGAATAGCATTGAGAACAGATGCCATAGTTGACTATAATAAAAGTCATACTTCATATACGAATGATAATAAAAAATTGTAAGTTCTGCTCAGGATAGCAGTAATGAAGCGGCAATAGGAACAATAATCAGTTATGCAAAAGGTAAATGGAGTGATTCGACTACACGTATGGGTGGAGTTCATGGAGTAACAGGAATGTCTTCAGCAACAAAAACAGCTCTTCAAAATGCAAAGTCTGAAATAAACTTTGGTGTGTAGATGTTGAAATGTCAGCTAAATATGCCAGAAGTAAATGGTACTAAATTTAATCCAGTTGCCTATGTGGCAGATGGAGGTAAAATAACTACTAAAAATACAAAAAGCATATGGTTATGGTTCAGTTATTTCATCATGCAAAAGATAGTGGAGAGATAGCGATTGCAGGAAACATAGAAGCTAAAGATGAATGGGTAGCAAGTGATGCAACTACAACTGCAGAAAAAATATAAGAATATAGAGCTTATGCAGATGGAACAGGTTCAAAAAATCACTGTCAGTGGAAATGCCACAATAAACGGACTTGCAGCTTTTTGCCAATAATGGTGGAGCAGTTGAAATAAATAGTACAGGAAGTACAATAAATACAGGAGAAAAGTGCAGGGAATTGCGAGCGACAAATGGAGGAACAGTTCAATTTGGGTGGTGGAAGCATAACTGTTGGAAAGTAATGGTGTGGACAACACAACTCCATTCTATGCCGATGCAGCTTCAAAAATTAATATTACAGGTACTACTAATGTAAATATGAGTAAAGGAACTATACTTGTGGGAGCTACAGGTGATTATGCTGCGGCAGCCGGAACAACTGCAAGATATAACGGAATGGGAAATGTTAACCTGACAGTAACTGGAGATGCAAAAATCGTAAAAAATACAGTGGGAGGGACTACTGTAACATGGACAGGTTCTGGAAGCCTTGCATCTGATGTTCTGACAACTACAAAATTTGCAAATATTACTGCCAATGCTTCAAATTATAAAGCATACTACTCAGACGGTACATTTGTAATAGGAGGAAATGCACAGCTTGGAAATGCCACAGCTGCAGATAGTTTTGACAATGTCCAGCTTGTAAGGGAAAAAGTTACAATAAATCCAGGAGTTAGAGTATACTCCAACAACAAGGAAAAAGGTCTTGGAATGGCATCATCAACGACAGCGGCAAGTAATGCAGACTCAGGATATGACAATCAGGAACAGTTGAGATAACAGGTGGAGCGGCAAATAAAGCAGCTATGATAGTAAGTTATGGAACAATAACTAACAATGGAACAGTAACTGTTGATGACGGTGTTGGAATATATGGAACAAATGGAAGTAAACTTGAAAATACATCGGCAGGAACAATAAATGTAACAAATTCAGGATATGGAATAGTGGGAATGGCAACAGGTTCATCAGCACAGGCATACGGAAAGGATGCAGGAGCAGCCGGAAAAAGCCGTAGAAATAATAAATGACGGAACAATAAATATTGCAGGAAATAATGGAATAGCAATAGTTGCAGATGATAATAAAGGGTAACACTGAATGAAATAACAGTAACAAACAGCAAGTCTTACTCTGGGAGACGGAGGAGTAGGGAATTGCAGTTACAGATTCTTCAAATTCAGGAAGTGGAGGAATCATAGATGTTACAGGAACAGGTTCATCAGATATAAAAGTCAGAACAAATGGAATAGGAATATATGCTCAGAACTCAACAGTTAATTTTAAACAGTAATTACGGAATAGAAACAACAGATGGAGGTGGGAATTTATCTGACAGGAAGTTCAGCATTGCCAACATCAACAAATTTAGAATATAAATATTCCGGAAGCAATACAGGAAGAGGAATGGGAATCATATACAATGTTACCAAATGGAACAAATAATACAAATGTAAATCTTGATAAACAGTACACGAGAACAACAGGAGGAATTATTGGAATATTTGCAAATGGTGGAGGAACATTTACAAATAATGGTGCATTGAGTGGAACATCAGTGGAAAAGGAATTTTGGAATCATAGGTGAAAATACAGATGTAAATAATGAGGAAATATTACATTAGGAAATGCGTCTGATCCAAACAAACCAAATATAGGAATATATGCAAAAACAAACAATACTGCTAACAAATACAGAAACATAACAGTAGGTGATAATGCAGTAGGAGTTTATGGATATGGAGTTAACAACACAGGAAATATCACAACTGGATCTCAAGGAACAGCAATATACTCACAAAGGTGGTAACATAAATGTAACATCAGGAGTCTTAACAATGGGTCAAAAATTCAGCAGTGGGAATATATACTGCAGGAACTGGGCAGAATGTGAATGTTGCTAATGGTGTAACTATGAACATTAGGCAGCGGTTCATTTGGATTTGCCAATGTAGGACAAGGAAACCATGTTACATCAAATGTAAACAGTGTTAATTTAAATGATAATTCAATATATATTTATTCAAGAGATAATACTGGAACAGTTGACAACCATACAAAACTACTAGCAAACGGAACTTCAGGAGACAACTATGGAATATACTCTGCAGGAACAGTTAACAACTATGCAGATATGGATTTAAGAAGTGGTTTAGGAAATGTTGGAATATACAGTACAAATGGAGGAACAGCAAAATAACTTTGGTGGAACAATAACTGTGAGGGCTTCTGATACAGCAAATTCAAGATATTCCAATAGGTATGGCGGCTGGTTTATGAGACACCAACAACCCCTGCTATACTGGAAATATTGTCCAATGAAGGAACAATAAACGTAAAAGGAAAAAGATAGTATAGGAATGATATGGGATAGGAGCAGGAACAACAGTATATAATGGTACTGCACCAGGTTCAACAACAACTATAAATCTTGAAGCTGAAGGAGCTATGGGAATCTATCTTGATGAAGGTGCAAAAGTTTAACTATGGAACAATAACAGATAGGGACACCTAAAAAGCAGTAGGAGTAGTTGTAAGAAAAGGAGCAGAATTTACAAATGAGGGTACTATTAATATAAATTCAGCAGGTGGTTATGCATTCTTTAAAAGCGGCAGGAGGAACTATAAAAACTATGGTGTCTTTAATGTATCAGGAGGGCAGCAGAAAAGTACACAGGAAATAAACCTACAGGTAGTGGAGGAGTTGAAATAGATTTGCAAATCCAGGAGCTCTTGATGCAGAAATAATTGCACCAAGTGGAGAAATTGTGACACCTCAAATAGTTGATTCATTACCTGAAACAAGAGATGACTTTAACATCTAATATAGGAATGTACATTGATACCTTGAGGGGAACAAATCCAATTACTGGATTAAGTGCAATAGCAACACAAAAAGCTGATCTGATAGTAGGAGCTGAAGCTGCAGCAAATACACAAAAGTAAATATATTCAGGTAGCACAAAATATAATAAAACCTTATAATGATGCAATCACTGCAAACCCACAAATAACAGATTGGAATATATATTCAGGTTCAGCATCATGGTTCAACAGCAACAATAGATAGAACTACAGGACTTATACATAATATTTATCTGGCAAAAATACCGTACACTTCATTTGCGGGAAATAAAGCTACTCCTGTAGAGTGACAGATACATATAACTTCTTAGATGGACTTGAACAAAGATATGGTGTTGAAGAACTGGGAACTAGAGAAAATCAGTTATTCCAAAAATTAAATTCTATTGGAAATAATGAAGAAGTATTGATGTTCCAGGCAACAGATGAAATGATGGGACACCAGTATGCAAATGTACAGCAGAGAACACAGGGAACAGGAAGACTGATAGATAAAGAAATAACACATTTATCTAAAGAATGGGATACTAAGTCCAAAACAGTCCAACAAAATAAAAGTATTCGGAATGAGAGATGAATACAGTACAGATACAGCAGGAATTATCGACTATACAAGCGATGCATATGGATTTGCATATTTACATGAAGATGAAACTGTTAAGTTAGGAAACTCAAGTGGATGGTATGCAGGAGCAGTACATAACAGATTCAAGTTTAAAGACATAGGAGGATCAAAAGAAAATCAAACTATGTTAAAATTAGGAATCTTCAAGACAATGTCACCAGTAACAGACCATAATGGAAGCTTACAGTGGACAATCTCAGGAGAAGGATATGTATCAAGAAATGATATGCATAGAAAATATCTAGTAGTAGATGAAATCTTCAATGCAAAATCTGATTATACAACTTATGGAGTAGCATTAAAGAATGAATTAGGCTACAATATAAGAACAAGTGAAAGAACAAGTATCAGACCATATGGAAGTTTAAAACTTGAATACGGAAGATTTGGAAGTATTAAGGAAAAATCAGGAGAAATAAGACTGGAAGTAGAAGGAAACGACTACTATTCAGTAAAACCTGAAGTGAGATAGAATTCAAGTATAAACACTATGGCAGTAAAAAACAACATTTGTAACTACTTTGGGACTGGGATATGAAAATGAACTAGGAAAAGTAGGAGACGTGAAGAATAAAGCAAGAGTAGCCTACACAGATGCAGACTGGTTCAATATCAGAGGAGAAAAGGATGACAGAAAAGGAAACTTCAAGGCTGATTTGAATATAGGAGTAGAAAATCAGAGATTTGGAGTAACATTTAATGCAGGATATGATACAAAAGGTCACAATGTAAGAGGAGGATTAGGATTTAGAGTTATTTACTAATAACTTTTTATCTAGAAAAAAAGTTTCTGTTTAAAATAAAATCTTTAATTCAGAAATTAGAAAAGAATATAAAAACACCGTCAATATTATATTGGCGGTATTTTTATCAGGAAAAATTAAAAATGAAAAATTGAAATATGTATAATTGAAGAAAATATTATTTTTAAATTAATTAAAATACACAACGAAATTTAATATGTGTTATTATAATTCTGTTATAAGTAAATATATTTATATCTAAAAACATATGGGATAATGATAAATACAAGATAATTTTATAGAAAATAAAAAGATATATAAATAGATTAAAATTAAAAATGTAATGATTTTAATGTTGAATTTTTATGTAAAAATATAGTATAATCACAGAATATACTTCTTTTTAAAGAATTTACCATCCAATAATATCATAGGAGGTTATATAAAAATATATTTAAAACTAGAATAATAAAGGAGAGAATATGAGCAATAATTTGAGAAATATAGACTTAAGAACATTTATTAAAAAGATGTAAAGAAATAACTTATACAAAGGATTACTTTTTGCTTTTTAATGACAGGATCATTTTCACAAGTAAATGGTAAAACTAAAAAGATGAAACAACAGGTAATCAAAAGAAAACAGATAGAAAATTCAATAGGGAATATGAAAAAGCTTTTCAAGGATGCAAGATATGAAAATAATAAACTTTTAAAGTCTTCAAATCTTGAATTGATGCAGCTTATGGAACAGGAGACCATGTGGTAAAATCTCCATGGAGCAGTTGGCAATATGGAATTAATGGATAGCCGTGGTGGTACATATAGAGGTGAGGGGATAAATCCGAAAAATACCCTTATAATGGAATTTATGAAAGAAGTACATATAGCTTTGACAGATACACTTCTCCATACAGTGACAGTTACAGCTTTTTACAAAAATCAAGCAATGTAAAATCAGCAACTACTACTGGAAGAGAAGGATATGGGTCAAATTATGGATTAACAAGTACAACAAAGAAACAGGAACCTGTAGCAGGTTTAAATGTGGAAGCTGCAATAAAGCCTAAAGAGGTAAAGCAAGGCTTCAGTAGCTGCACCTAATATAAACGTAGTGGCACCTGTTCTGGTTTTACCTACTATACCTACTGTAATTCCTGAAACATTAACTTACTCTACTCCCTGAAATCACCTGTGGTTAAGGTAAAAATACCTGAAGTTAATGCAAAACCATTTTTAGATTTTTCTTTTACTAATGGTGCAATAAGTAAATGGTATGTTGTGAAAATACAGTTGATGATCAAGCAACATATACAGCTAGTCCTACTAAATTTACTGATGGTGAAAAATCATTCTTTTTGGTCAGGATATAATCCAACTCACTGGAGCATTAGTTCCACGAGTCTGGAATAGATGGAACACCTTCAAATATAGGATACATAAATGCAAATAGTTCTAGAGTTGTTACTCCTAGAGATTCAGTTTTGTTTTATTATGGAAGTCAGTTTTCAGGAGTAATTGCAGAATGTCAATAAGAGAAAATTTCATATTAAAAATATGAATTTATATCTTGCTGGAGATGTAGGGCTACAGGACTGACAGATAGTGGTAAACAAAGGGCTTTAAGGAATCATGCTGTATGGAATGGAAAGAAATTATCAAATGTTACAGCAAATATGTATGGAAAATCAGCGATATCACTTGAAACATGGTGGACTGGAAAAATGAATTTGATGAAACTCAGGAAATGAAGTAAAAGTAAATATAACAAAGGACATTTAACAGCTCCTGGAGCTGGAGATCGAAATCTAATATTTTTAATATTTCCAGGAACATATTCTGTAGTACAGAACTGGAGTGCTGGTTTTGGAGTACCTTTACAACGTGGAGGATTTATAGGTAAAGTTAATGCTGATATAGAAACTAACAAGAATATATAGTTTATTCAGTAGTAGGGACTCAAGGATCATTTGAAATAAATAGTAAAGGAAAATATAACATTACGGGAGATGAAAATATAGTTTATTCAGGATTTGGATACGTTCCTAACTGGAATAACTTTGTAGGAAAAGCAGATATCAATGGAACGATGCCAGGAGGTACTGCACAGAATAAAGGATACAAATCAGACCGGAATGACGCCAACTGTAAAACTTACAGAAGCTCCTATATGAACGGAAACAGAAATATATTACTATTTAATGATAAGATGCCTGATGCAGAGTCTTCAGGATTATCTGTGAACTCAACCTAATAATTCAGATTGGATCAGTGTTGGAATATATCAAGAGACAAATTGATGCAAGAGGAAGAATAGGGACAACAAGTGCTACAACGAGTGCTGACAAATAATATAGGAATTTATTCTAAAATCGGGTCAAGAGGAGAAGAAATTATAAATGAGCAGACTGCAAAGATAAAAACAAAGAAGATTTGGGGCTAATGTTCAGATTAATTATGAAAATGATCCAACACATTCTCTACAAATAAATAATATTGATATAACGTTTGGTAAAAATTCTAAAGATGGTATATGATAGCATCTGAAAGAGAGAACAGTTATTGATGTAGCAAAATCTGCAAATGAACACTAGTAAAAAGCTATAAAAAGATGCAAGTGGAAATGATATTTCAGGAAATCAGATTCTACAACAGTAGCATATTATGACTACGACTATAAAGATTATACTTTAGATGGTACAGCGACTTGACTTGCTTTGCTTATGATGATACTAGAAATGAAGTAGCCACTGGAACAGTTATTGCATATGCCGAAGGAACATGGAAAAATAGCGACCATGTAATGACATCTAATGAAAGCAAAAAGATTTGAAGGAAAAGGAAGTCAAGTAAATCTTGGACAAGATAGTTTGTGATGAGTGCAAGATATAAAGACGATACTCCTTTAGGATCAACAACAAAGTGGAATCTTTTCCAATGGCATATGTTGCTAAAACATGGTGGAGAAATAACGGCTGAAAAAGACTACAGACATGAAAAGGTTTGGATCAACCAATTTGCGTATGCAGATAATAGTGCAAAATTACTTTTAGATAGGTGCAGTTACAGCGGTTGATGAATGGGCTGCAAATGATGCTGATACAAAACCATATTTATACAAAAATATTGGTGGATACGCAAAAAGCAGGAACAGCTACAGGAAGGAAGTACTGCACATTTAAAAGATATATTAAAATTCATGGTATGGGGAGGATTTGCTCAAAGGAGTGGTTCATTAGTTAAATTTGAAGGTTCTAATAATGAGATTTATTCTGCAAAAGAAGGTGGTCTTGTAGCTTGGGATGGCGGTAAGATTGACTTTAAGGTGGGGAAAAATTGATACTCAGAAAAAGAAATCTACAGATGACTATAGAGTTGTGCCATTTTTAGCTAATACTGGATCGAATATTAATTTTTCAGGGAGGGAACTGGAACTTACTATTTCTGATGGAATACTTATGCCTGGAACGGCGGCTGATTATGCGTCTGAAGATTCATCTAATCCTGCAAAATGCTGCTGCAACTGCTGGCAACATATGCTGGTATGAGCAATATGAAAATTAAAGTTAGACAAATGAAAGTGTAATTTTAAGAGTTACAGATGGTGGAACTAGAAACTGATAATAAATGGACTCGGTATGCACGGACTTATTGAAAGTGTTGAGGATGACTTGAAGATAAACAGAGGAAACTTGACGATTGGGACTGGTGCTGATTACAAGGTATATTATAAAAATGGAGAATATTCTATACAACGAGATATTGATTTAGATAATGCTCCAATATTTGACAAGATAAAATTTGTTAGAGAAAAATATTTATTGATCCTGGAATTACAGTGAGTTCGACTACTGATAAGGGTATGATTGTTGGATCTGATGCTGGTGCAACAAGTAATCACAGACAGGATATGTAAATAAAGGTAATGTTGAAATAACAGGTGGAACAGCTTCTACAATAGGATTGAGTACAAGTTATGGAGAAATTATAAATGAGAATGTAGTTAATGTAGATAATGGACTGGGACTGTATGGAGTAAATGGAAGTAAATTGCTGAATGACAGTGCTGGAGCAATTACTATAACAGGAAATGGAACTGGAATAGCTGCATTTACATCGGCAACACAGCTCAGGACTATGGAACAGATGCTAAAATAAAAAGCGGGAACACTTGGAAATAATGAAAAAACTTTAGAACTGGAAAATAAAGGTACAATTACAATAAATGGAAATGGCGGAATTGGAATATACGGGGAATTAAGAACATTACCAGGAGGCGCATTCCAGTATAGAAGTAGGTAAAACAGGAACTTCTCATGGAAGTATAAGAAATGCAGGGAAAAATAGTTCTGGCAGGAGATAATTCGGTAGGAGTTGTTTCAAAAGTGTCCAGCTCCTGCAGGAGCGGCTTCAGCTCTTGATTTTGGAGGATATCTGAAATAAGTCTAAATGGAACAGGAACTTCTGATATAGTTACAGGTAAGGAAGGAATCAGGGAGTATATGCAGACAATACAAGATTGCTTTTGAAACTGACTATGGAGTGGAAGTGAAGGATAAAGGAACAGGAGTAGTTTATAGAGAGCGAAATCCTTCACTTACAGATAATAAAACTTTTGAATTGAAATATTCAGGAGTTCCAACTGAATCAACTGTTGCATTCTTTATGAATAATAAATCAACAGCATCAGGAGCAACAATGCTGAACAATAATACTGAACATAAGATTAACTGATACTTCCCAGAATACAGGAGGATTAGTTGGAATATTGGCAAAGAGGACTACAGGAGAGCTGAATAACCAGGGAAATATAACAGCAGATGCAGGATATGGAATTATTTCTGAAGGAGTGGAAGTTAGAAATAGCGGAAATATAACTTTAACTAATCCTGTAAGTGAAACACCTAAAAAGGAAAGTGTAGGAATTTATTCTAAAAATGGAAATAAAGTTACAAACTCAGGAAATATAACAGTTGGAAAAATATTCGGTAGGAATTTATGGAAATGAAGTACAGAATAGTGGTAACTTCGAATATTGGTAATTCAGGTACAGGAAATATTCAGTCAAGGTGGAAATGTAGACTTGACTGGAGGAACAATAACAGTTGGTTCTGATCAGGCGGCTGCAGCTATGCAAATGGGGATGGTCAGACAGTAACTGCACATGCAGGATCAAATATTTCCATAGGAGACAACTCTTTTGGAATCTTGTTGAAAAAGGTGCAGGTTCGACTGGAAATAAAGTTGTAAGTAATATTGCGTCAATAAATAATCTTGGAAATGACACTGTATACATATACTCAACGATAACAGAACAGGAGCCCAAGTTATAAACAATACGGATCTTACAGCGTCAGGATCATTCAACTATGGAATATATTCTGCAGGAGAAGTTATAAACAACGGTAATATAAATTTTGGAGCAGGAGATGGAAATATTGGAATTTTCAGTACTCATGGAGGAACAGCTGTTAATAATGCTTCAATTACAGTAGGTGAAAGTTATATGGATCCTACAAATGCATTGAATAACCGTTATGCTATAGGAATGGCTGCTGGATATACTCAACGGCTGCGATAGAAACTTGCTGCAGGAAAAACAGCCATATACTAGGAAATATTGTAAATAATGGTACGAATAAATGTTACAGAAAAAGGAAGTATCGGAATGTACGGAACTGGAGCGGAACAATAGTCTACAACGGTACTGCTATCAAACCGTAATGCTGTAATAAACCTGAATTCAAGTGAAACTACAGGAATTTATCTGGATAACGGAGCTTATGGATATAACTACGGAAAGATAAAATCAAATGGTTCAAATTTAAGTAAAGTTGTCGGAGTTAGTTGTAAAAATGGTTCAACTATTGAAAATCATGGAGAAATAGATATAACTGCCGCAGATGCTGTAGGAATATTAACTAAAGGAGATATGGCAGGTAATAACTTAGGTATAGTAAAGAACCATGGAAGCTTTAATATAGATGGAACAACAGTACCTGCAGGAACAAGAGCTAGAAGATATTTTCAGATCCTTCTATAATAGGTGTAAGCAAGGCAAGTGACCTGACTAAGACTGTAGAAGGGAGTAAAAATAGAAGTTCCTCGTGGAAGTGTTACAGGAACAATAACTGTAAACGGAACACCAGTTGTACCTGAAGTTGCAACAACATCAGGGGAAGAGTTTAAAACTATGGAAGTATCAAAAATAGGTATGTATATAGATACTTCAAATAGAAATTATACTACTCCTATTACTGGACTGAGTGCCCTCACTAACCTTAAGAAAGCGGATCTGATAATTGGAGCGGAAGCGGCACAGAATACTAATGGAAAATATATTCAGTTAGATTCGAGAATAACAGATCCTTACAGTGCAATGATAAGAGCAAACCAGCAGATTGAAAAATGGAGTATATATTCAGGTTCTCTGACATGGATGGCGACTGTTTCACAAAATTCAAACGATGGAACTATACAAAATGCCTACCTTGCAAAATACCATATACATACTGGGCAGGCAATGAAGCAACACCTGTAAATGTTAGGGATACATACAATTTCTTAGATGGATTGGAACAAAGATATGGAGTGGAAGCACTTGGAAGCAGAGAAAATCAGTTATTCCAAAAACTGAATGGAATAGGTAATAATGAAGCAATACTCTTTCTATCAGGCAATGGATGAAATGATGGGACATCAGTATGCAAATACTCAAATGAGAATAAATGCTACTGGAAATATGCTTGACAAGGAATTCAGATATCTGAAGGACGAATGGAGAAATCCTTCTAAACAGAATAATAAGATAAAAGTATTTGGAATGAGGGATGAATACAAGACAGATACAGCAGGAATTATAGACTATACAAGTAATGCTTATGGAGTTGCCTATGTTCATGAAGATGAAACAGTAAAAACTTGGTCATAGTTCAGGATGGTATGCAGGAGCTGTTCATAACAGAGTTCAAATTTAAGGATATAGGAAATTCTAAAGAAAAAATCAGACAATGCTGAAGGCAGGAGTATTTAAAGACAATTTCTCGCCATCAGGATCATAATGGAAGTTTAAGATGGACTATATCTGGAGATGTATTTGCAGGAATAAATGAAATGAACCGTAGATTCCTTGTTGTAGATGATATATTCCAGGCAAAAGCTAACTACTATTCATATGGAGCGGCATTGAAAAATGAATTAGGTTATGATATAAGAATGAGTGAAAGAACTCATCTGAAACCATATGGATTGTTAAAAATGGAATATGGAAGATTTACTGGTATAAAGGAAAAATCAGGAGAAATGAGACTTGAAGTGGAAGGAAATGACTATTTCTCTGTAAAACCTGAAGTAGGACTGGAATTCAAGTACATACAGCCACTTGCTGTCAGAACTCAGCTTTCTGTTGGAATTACAGCAGCTTATGAAAATGAACTTGGAAAAGTTGGAGATGTAAACAATAGAGCGAGAGTAAGATATACTACAGCTGACTGGTTTGGAATCAGAGGAGAAAAAGACGATAGAAGAGGAAATGGTAAATTTGATCTGAATATTGGAATTGACAATACAAGAGTAGGATTTACACTGAATGCAGGATATGACACTAAAAGGAAATAATGTAAGAGGTGGAATAGGATTCAGGGCAATCTATTAATTTTATACTTAATTTTGTGAGAAAAAGAGAAATAGGCAGAAATTAACATATCTGTAAAATAAAAATACAACGGTTTTATCACCGTTGTATTTTTGTATTTTGAGTTTACACAAATTATGGACACTTTCTGTGCATTCTCTTAGCCAATTTTATTTATATGTTGAAAAATCTTTTCCATAGTCTTTCTTTAAATGTTGAGACCCTACCAGATTATAATCTTTTTCTGTGAATTTTTACAATTATTAGCAAAGTATATTTCATACAGGTAGCCATCTCCTTTTATAGGATTTACTATCCTGCATAAAAAGTTCTTCATTTACATAATCTAGTATTGCATCTGTATTATCTTTTGTCTTTGTAAGATTTTTCCTTCACTTGTAGTAGGAAATTTCCATAAGTGTAAGATCCAATCAGACTGCACATTAAATTATCTGAAGAGGAATCGTCTCCATAGAAAGTAGCCCATTCTTCAAAAGAATCATTAACAAGAACACCGATCCTTTGTTTTGAAAATTCTCCGAGAGCTTAATAATAGAAAACATTAAAAATTAATGTAGTTATTACTTTTTACCATACAATACTCACTCCTTTAATATGTTATTTATCTAGTATATTATGTGAAAATCAAAGTTTCAATTTTATGGCATGTCATTAAAAAGTCTTTTAAGTATTTTTATGTTTATCAACCCTGACCCCTATATTTAAAAATACTTTTCCCAATAGGGACTTTTAAGTGAAGACATTACAACCCCTTTTGAAGAAGAAGCATTTATAAATAAGGAATTTCCCACATAAACTGCTGTATGGTTAGTTCTTCCTTCAGGTTTGAAAAATACAATGTCTCCGGCTTTTAAATTTTTAGATGAAACTTTTTTTCCAGTTTGTGCCTGCTGGGTTGAAACTCTTGGAAGCTCGTGACCACAACTTCACGATAAATTCTACGAGTCAAAAGACGAACAGTCAATTCCCTTTTTAGAATCTCCTCCCTCATGCATATTTTGTATCCTTCCACTTTGCTATAAGATACAAGGAGCTTTCTTTTCAGCGGCAGCAGTTCTTTTTTCACTTGCAGTTCCAGATTTTGCTATTCTTTCATGTTTTTTTCTTAGTTCAGTCATTTTATCAATGATAAGCTGATCTTTATTGTTTGCAGAAATACTGTAAATTCCTGTATTATGGGAAACTTTATTATGCGGAACTGTTTTTGCAGTATTTGCTACGCTTGAAGTTTTTCCAGATTTTTGCTGGAGATATTTTTACATGTTTTAAAGAGTTGTATCTGTTTTTGTAGCTTGAGAAGTTTTTGCAATAGGATGTTTTTCTATAGAATATTTTGTTGCAACTGGCTTTACTTTATTTTCTGTACTTTTTAACAGTATTTGTGTTTTAATAGTAGGATTTTGTAGATACAGTACTTTTTAACAGCTGTACTTTTACTTGCTAGTATTTTTAACAGCTATATTTTTAGTAGCTGTGCTTTTTAGTGTTTGTATCTAACAGCTGTATTTTAACAGCTGGATGACTACGAAAACAGTTTTTCTTGTGTTTTTACAGTTTTAGCAGTATTCTGCTTTGCTTTTGACATTTTTTATGCTTAACAGATTTTCCTGTAATCCTGAAGTAATAAACTGCAAATGCAGCCATACAAATTGCTGTAAAGAATCTCTTCTTTTTCATTTCATTTCTCCTTTTAAAAATCAGTTATAATTTGTTTTAAATTATTTCTGAAAAATATTTCTTTTTATTGTATCATTAAATAAGAAAAAGTAAATTGACTTTGAAAAAGAGAAAGATATTATAATCTAATAATAAAATAAGTGTGGCATAATTGAAACTAAGGGTAAAAATAAAATTATATAAATAAAATTTTTGGAGGCGATGAAATGACGGATATCGAAATAGCTCAAAGAGGCAAAGTTGGAAAAATTAATGTGATTGCTGAAAAAGCAGGACTTTCTGAGAAGATTACGAACAATATGGAAATTACAGGCTAAAGTCAGTCTTGATGTATTGATTCTGGACAAAAAAGGATGGAAAACTATACTTGTGACAGCTATAACTCCCACACCTCCAGGTGAAGGAAAATCAACTGTAACAGTAGGACTTACTCAGGCATTTAACAGAATTTGGATATAAAGTCAATTGCGGCACTAAGGGAACCGTCATTAGAGCCTGTATTTGGAATAAAGGGAGGAGCTGACAGGAGAGGAATGTCCCAGGTTTGTCCCTATGGAAGAAATAAATCTTCATTTTGAGATATACATGCAATTTCAACTGCACATAACCTTATTTCTGCGTGCATTGACAATCATCTTATGCAGGGAAATGAACTGGATATAGATGTAAATAATATACTTGGAAAACGTGTCCTTGATATGAATGACAGGGCATTGAGAAATATTGTAGTTGGAATGGGAGGAAGACTTAATGGAATTCTAGGAATCTTCATTCCAGATAACTGTAGCGTCAGAAATAATGGCAATATTCTGTCTTGCTGACTCCATTGATGATTTGAAAAATAAAATAGGTGAAATAGTTTTTGGATACAATAGAAAAGGGGAAATGCTGCAAGTGAAAACAGCTGAAAATAGAAGGAGCAGTTACAGCGCTTCTTAAGGATGCTATTAAAGCCTAATCTTGTTCAGACACTGGAAAAACACTCCTGTGTTATACATGGAGGACCTTTACAAATATTGCATCACGGTGTAATTCAGTTCTTGCAACGAAAAATGGCATTGAAATTGTCAGATTACGTTGTAACAGAAGCAGGATTTGCGGCTGACCTTAGAGCAGAAAAAGAATTTTTGAGATATAAAAAGGCAAGAAAGCAGACATTGAACCAAATGTTATTGTTATAGTTGCAACTGTGAGAGCATTGAAACATCATGGTGGAGATACAGACCTGAAATCAGAAAATATAGAAACATTGAGGACTTGTAAACCTTGAAAGACATATAGAAAGTATGCAGAAATATCATGATTCACTGGTCGTTGCAATAAATAAGTTTATAACTGACACTGATGCTGAAATAAAGGAAATTGAAAAAATTCTGTAATGCAAAAAGATGTGAAAGTAGCTTTATGTGAAATTTAGAAAAAGGTGGAGAAGGTGGAAAAGGAACTTGTAGACAAAGTAATTTCTGCAGTTAGAAAAATGAAAAAGTCAGAAGAAAAATTTCTCCATTGTATGAACTGGAACTTCCGATAAAGGAAAAATAGAAATTATTGCAAAGGAAATATATGGAGCTGACGAGTTAAATTTTATGCCTAAGGCACTTAATAACATTAAAAATACGAAGAATATGGATAGTGATAAACTTTCTGTATGTGTTTTCGAAAAACACAGAAATCACTGTCAGATAACCCAAGTACTGGGAAGACCTACAGGATTTGAAATTACAATAAATGAAATCAGACTGTCTGCAGGAGCAGGATTTTTAGTGGCGATGGCAGGAGAAATCATAGATATGCCCGGGACTTCCTAAAAACCTTCGGCAGAGCTGATTGATATAGATGAAAATGGAGTAATTACAGGGGCTGTTTTAGTAATAACTTAAAATAGAGAGGTTCAAAAATGTCAAAAATATGAGTTTTGAAAACAGTGATAAGCGAGAAAAATCAAAGAGCTCGTATAAATGGGATCAGATGTACAAAGAGGTATCCTGATCTCCCTGATGATATAGTGCCATTTTCTAGTGGCAGACATGGAACTA
>BNJS01002150.1_pt1 | contig 93616 bp, 100 predicted proteins | sample 8540461 | NCBI WGS metagenome assembly BNJS01 (sample SAMD00202454, study PRJDB9452) | human saliva metagenome | isolation source: human saliva | place: Japan | reverse complement strand
CAGTTACGTATTGTTGGCACTCTAGTGTTTCTTCAATGCTGATGATTCTACCTAATGTAATATTACCTTCTTCATCCACAACGGTTAAAAAATCAATGTCTTTTGCGATAGTATTCGCCCTTTTGAGTTGTTTACGATCTGTCCATCGATGTAGATTTCACATCCCTTATATTGTTCTACAAAGTTAATATTCTGCAAGTCAACAAAGGATACAAAGTGAAAGCTTCCTTATGCTTGCGGGGATAGGACGCTACCGTAACTGGTAGATACTTCTCATCGACACAAATATATACTTGTTTACCCTTGGTATATCTTTCTAACAAAGCCAGAGTACCTCAATCTTTACTTCGCCCTTTTGATACCATGCGTATTGATAATTTTCCCAATACAAATATATGCCATCTTCCTCTCCTTTGAGCTAAAAAAGGATGCCGTAGCATCCTTAAATCTGTTCGAACTGATTGTTACTTTGTTATTACTATGAGAAGCAACGGATATTACTGACGTAATGCATCAAGCATACTGCCTTTCTGCCAATCAGACGAGCAATGTCACTGTTATTTTTGTATAAATAGTGGCAAACTTTTATCATCTAAGTTAGCATCAGACGTACATCTAAGGATTCCTTTGTCTTCAACCATTGGCTTAACTAGATTTAGAAGTACTCTTATCCAAATTTCATGATGCTTACGCTTTCTTCTTCTTAGCGGCTACCTTCTCATCATGGAACTTCTTCATGATACCTTGACGAGAAAGAATTTCTAACTGCATCAGAAGGCTGAGCACCGTTTCCTTAACCAATTAAGAGCCTTTTTCTTTTCATTTACTACAACTGTTTCCAGGTTCTGTTGTTGGGTTGATATGTCCGATTGTTTGATTTCACGTCCATTCTAGCAAAACGTGAATCTGCTGCAACGATACGATATCTTGGAGCCTTCGGCACCCATTCCCCTTTAAACGTAATTTAATCCGCTATGGTATAACACCTCCCATTTCTTTACATGTTTATTATTATAATTGATCTGAAACTACTGCCATAAAAAAACTTTGGCATCATTAAAATTTAATGGACTTTTCTTTCCACCAAAGCCATTTGGGAAGTTTTTAGTCTGCATGCTTTGCATCTCCCCATCATCTTTTCTAGATTTTCTTGTTTAGAGTCGCTCTTTGCATGTTGCCCATGGAGTCCATAAGCTTCTTCATCTTACCCAAACTTGTTGATGAGCTATTCACTTCATCCATACTGATTCAGATCCACGTGCCACGCTTCTTCATTGTGCCACGCATCTTTTCTGGATGTGCTCTTTTCTTCCATTGTCATGGATTAACAATTGCCTTCATATGACGGTATAGAGTCATTGCTTCGCTCATCTAATATACCAGCGTATTGGGTTCATACCGAATCATCTTCATAATGCCACCAAGAGGACTCTAGCTTTGAATCTGTTCAAACTGCTTTAACATATCATCCATTGTAAATTGACCCGCAAGCATACGTTCAGCCATCTTATTGGCTTTTCCAAGGTCTAACTTCCGGCCTTTCTACAAGAGTAACAACGTCACCCATGCCAAGAATATGGTCACATACGACTGTGGGATGGAAGATGGTCCATATCCCAATCTTTCAATTTCCACCTCGACAAACTTGATAGGAACGCCCAGATCTTCTCTTAACAGAAAGAACACCAATTCTAGAGTCGTTTCATCAAACTTGGTTGCTACAACTAAACCACAGTTAGTGGTAAGGCATCCTTAAGGCTTGCGCCACGTTAACGATATCTCTTGACCAGTCATCGCATCGACTGTAAGAAGAATATCGTCTGGATGAACAAGTTCATTGATATCTTAACTCATTCATTAACGCTTCATCGATAAGGCGTAAACGACAAAGAGTATCGATACAATACTCGTATCGAAAACCATCTTTTCAGCGTATTCCATACCCTGACGAACTGTTTCTGAACAGTCGGAGTCTCTGTCTCCAAGGTGCAAATACTTCAGTATCAATTTTACCTAAAGTCTGTAACTGATCAATCGCAGCAGGACGAATCACGTCGGCCGCAATTACCAATACCTTCTTATTGAACTTTTCTTTACAACATGTGCAATCTGCAACGCTAGTTGTCCTTACCTGTACCTTGTAATCCGACAAGCATGATTTTCGTAATGCCATCTTCTACAAAGTTAAGACCAGCTTCCCTGGTACCAAGTAATTCAATAATTTGATCATGAACGATCTTAATGAGCTGTTGTCCGGTGCCTACGTCTCCTCTGTAGTACTTCTTCACCTCTGGACTTTGTAATAATCTCATCTAAGAATTCCTTTTACAATACGATAGTTTACATCTGCTTCAAGTAATGCTAAACGCACTTCTTTCAGCATGTCTTCCATGTTATTAATATCCGTTAACGTACCCTTACCGGCCACATGTAACGCTTTTATTCAGTCTGTCACTTAAGGAAATCAAATGCCATGTTTTATACCTCACTTATCAAACGTCCTTATTTCACTGGCATATTCCTGCTTAGATATAGTGAAGTGTTTCAATCTCTACTTAACGGATAAAACTCAACCTTTCCGCAATTAACTCCATCGCTTTGGTCTGTAGATCTACTTACCCGCCCCTTAATCGCAATGACTGTTCCAATCTTACACGCCGCCTTTTGCCAAGACTCTGCAACCTATGGCCACAGGCGCACTGTGAAACATCTGACATCACTCCATTGTCCGTAAATGCACGTTTTTTTGGACACTCAATTCCATCGTTGATTTATCTTCGAAAGGTTCGTCCCTTGTATCAAAGGTAAAGAATGTACCTTTCCTAATAGCACAAATGTATTTTAATATATCCACCCCCATTCACTATGTACATTGTTCTATTGTCTATTCTGACAAAAAAATCGTTGAATGATTCAACGATTTCAGTTCTGTTATTTACATCTTACATGCCACAAAAGACAATGCATGTTTACTCCATTATTCCAGTGCTTGCTTAAAGTCTTCCAGTAAATCTGTAATATCCTCAATCCCACAAGATGCAGAAGTTCACTGTTACACCGCCTAAGCGTTCTTCCACACTTAAGCAAGCATGAGACATTGTTGCAGGATGAGATAAGATAGATCACCCACCTAAACTGACGGCTAGAATTGGAATTCTCACTTTGGTAAAAGACATCAAATCATCTCTTTTACTCGCCATAGTGAAATGATAATACTGCACCACCAATTTTGGCTTGTGACATATGAATCTCATGACCGTGATGAGAATCCAAACCCGGATAATATACTTTGTTTAATCTTTGGATGTTTGTGGCCAAGAATTTGCGATTGCTTGTGCATTTTCAGATGACTGCTTCATACGTAAGCCCATTGTCTTCATAATTAATGCAGTATAATTAGCCAAGCATCTTGTACACCAAGATACCACCAAAGTTCTTTCTAAATAGAACTAACTGCTTTATAGTAGTCTTCATTATTTGTCGCAATAATACCATGCACTACATCACTATGACCATTGATAAACCGTGCAGCACCTCCACAACGATATCAACGCCTAACGCAAGTGTATCTTGAATATTGCTGTCGTCAAAGGTAGACGGCTACCGCAATCAATCCATATCTTCTCGCAATGGATACGATTGCGCCAACATCGCACACCTTACCAAAGGATTGGATGGCGTCTCAATATAGATCATGCGTGAAATATCTAGCTAGATCGCACTCTCTATCTCTGCAAGATTTAAGCCAGCATCTACAAAACTCGCTGAGATTTGATAACGAGGTAGGAATTCCTTCTGCTCGCAAACTGTACAAGTACCACCTATACACTTCCTTTGGAAGGATGACATGTCTCGCCAGCATTTAACAACATCAAAACATTCTGATATCGCACCTCATACCAGAACTAAAACTCAACGCATATTTGCATTCTCAATACAACGAAGCACCATCTTCTAATGCCTTTCGTAATCGTTGGGTTGAGAAACGGGTGTACAACATACTTCTGCTCTCATCACAATACAACTCAGTATTATGAAAACGTGGACGTTTGATAGATTGGCATGCTAGCAGCACCAGTATATTGGTCTCATCACGGTGTAACCATGCAATAACTTTGTATTCCTGTTTCATTTTCTTCACTAAAAATTATGAATGATCTTTGGTTGGTAATGTGATTGTCAGTCGAAAACATCTACATATAGCCTCACACCCATAAACTAGCGCTTGCAAGAAAGCAAAAAGAAAAGCCACCGTAGTGACTTATGATCACTTTGATAATCCTAACAAGGACTCTAATCTTTATTTTGAATACGGATATTGCGTTGTGCCTTTTTGATGTCACCCACCCAGAATGACAGGAAGAATGACAACCCGAACCACAATCTCCACCCACAGGAGCTTACTCCGTCATCACATAAACGAACATCAAATGCAATGATTACAACAACGACCAATAAGACTACTAATGTTGAAAGGTCTCACATTTACGCTCCTTTCCAGTTAACTATAATCTATCAATACACTATCAGAGTACTACTCTCGATTTTGAAAAGTCAAACGTAATAAAATGAAAAAGGAACAGGATTTCTGTCATTCGGCCATTCTTACTATGATTACTTACCCAAAGCTATGAGCTCTTTACAGGATCTATGCTACACTCACCACTTCGATTAATACCCAAAGCATATAGTTGGTATTGATCTGTTGTGGACATCTTTGTCTTTGTTTCTTTATTTTGAAATGTTGTATTGATAACAATCTTAGCCCCCATTTGGTGTTAGTTTGTATCTCCATTCTCGGTCTTTTTCTAAAAATAATCTGAATTTGTAAATCAAGAGAAATAATATTATCTTTCTCTCATTCTCAAACACTTCATTGTCAAAAATAAGAGATCTAAATGCAGATACTAAGTCTATGTTATCCTTGGCATCACCTTTAAACTCAAGGTATACAAACTGATTATCTTCTACTCTAGTAAACTTGTCTGCATAGGCTTTACATAAGTTATAGAATTCATCGCTATGACCTACTTCGGGATCTTTTTTCATAAATACTAACCAATTTATATCTAATTCATGCACGATCCATGTCATACCACCATTTATATCGTAGAATTTGAGTAACTAATACCCTTTGCTTGGAGAATAAAGTAGACAGTTAAACGTCCATAATGAGGTTCTCCACCCATACGTAGAAATTCATCAATTGTTTCCTTATCGCCCTTACTATCATCTAATTTACGGTCACGATGAAAGAGCTTTTCTAAGTAAATCTGGGGTTCAAATATGATTTCTCCATGACGACTCAACATTATATAGTTATATTGCCCTTGTAGTTCTATATTTATCTTAAATCTTTACTATACATATGTGTTTCATAGTTTAAACTATTTGCGTCATGTAGAATTTGAAAGAATGCTACCACCTTCAGCTGCTTTCTTTAGAAGAAGATGATTCTGATTGACAAGCATTTAGACTTAAAACGCTAATACAACCGTAAGCAATGTTAAATATAGTTTTCTTTATATGTTTCATATCTATCCTCCTATACTCTAGTCTTCAATTGCATTTTCAATACCATTTGGGGCTTCACAGAAATTCAGAGTTAATATTTGAATAAGTCACTTTACTAACCATAGTATACTTTGCGAGATTTGATGATCTACCTGTACATGTAATCGTGGATTGATAACGGTATAGTCTTCTTTGATACAGTTAAATCCACATTTAACTCACCATTTTCATGATCCTACTAAAGAAATCAAGTGAATGTTGGTTTACTCAGGTAAATCTAATTGGCATCTGTAAACTTTTGAATTTGAATTTTGAAAAATGAATCGTAATTGTTTCTTCATCTCTTGTAATCGTGAATTGATCTTTTATCGTTCTAGAAAATATGAAAACTGCATCACGATGAATTCACAGGTATTTCATAATTCTGATTCCGTATTTATCTTGGTTCATTGTGTTTGACCTTCGACTTATAATACATTTCAAAGTTTTCATAATATACTCATATACTACGCCATCATCCTCGGTATATTTTCCTAGAATACGTGGATGGTTCCTAAATTGAATGAAGCAGTTATCGTTCTTTCATAAGTATAAGTAGGTGATTGATCTTCTCTGGGATTTGCACGGTAGCATCCATTACATTTTACACATAATTTGAATTCCTCTATTCTTAATTCTTTCAAAGCTTTGAAGAACCTTATCAATCTTTTCTTCATCTGTAGTCAGTTTATTTGCATTCTTACTAATAGCTGACTACAGCCAACTAAAGTAGTAATCATCACGCAAGCCCAAAACACTCATCAGTATCTTTAAAGTTATGCATTGGCACATGACCTCTCTTATCATATAACTTCAAGGTTATTCTTTACCATTATAAATGTTAATCATAACATAATAATAAATACGTCTTATTCATATTTTACATGAATTACGCCTCACTAGAAAAACAAAGCATAGTTCTTCCAACCATGCTTGTATGTATATTATTGATTATTTTATGTAACACCTTCAGGCTTTTAATCTCTTCAACATTGTTGAGATTACGATAGTAGTATTCAAAATGGTCTTCACTTTTCGCCGTCCATTTTCCTCTTTATTTTTCTAATGAAGTTGTAAGAATAATCTTTGCTTCGCTGGAATAAGTTTATTACCTTTTTAACCTTTTTCCATCACTAGCTTAATTTGAATGTCTAAAGCTGTGATATTATCTCTTACTTCTACAAACATATTACTTTCAAATACACTTGAATGAAATGCTTCGATTAGATCGAGATTGTCTTTTTACATCACCATTAAATTCCAAATATACAAATTGATTATCTTCGGATCAGTAAACTTATCTGAATATGTTTCATATAGCTTTAAAGAAAATTCTTCATTACGGCCAAGTTTAGGGGCCTCTACTTCCTTAACATAGGACCAATCTTCTGCTTTTCTCCACTCGAATTGTTTCTGCTTATTCACGTACCCTGTATAGGTTACTCCTTTACTTGGTGAATAGATACTTCCACCATGATCTAATCTGTATGGGGTCCCAATTGTTATGAGTTCTTCCTCAAAAAGAGCAGGTGCTTGAAAATCATCACTCATTCCTTTATTACTTTGGAAACTTCTAAAAAAACCTGCGGTTCAAATTGAATCATCCCCTGGCGGGTCTCCATCTCAGTAAGAATTGTTCTTTTACCATCACCTGTATAGAGATATTTACGATAAACTTGACTAACATACTCAACACTTTTTGCATCTCTTAATTCCGTTATAAAAGTATTAACATTTCTTTTCGCATTATTAGATGAACTATGGCAAGCAGAAAGATTTAAAACAAGGATAAGTGTAAGGAACGTTAAAATTACTTTTTCTAATATTTTTCATTTCATACCCTCCTTTACTGATAAATTGGATTATCTATTCCACTTGGAATGTCTACATGTATACCAGAGTTGACTTTTGAATATGTCACTTCACTAACATATTTTTGATTCTTATAGAAATCACTTTCACGCTCTACTGTTATTGTTACCGAGACAGGCATGCCATCATCTTTAGACATCTTTAAGTCGATTTCCAACTTACCACTCTTATCATTACTACTAAAACCAATGGATCCTAGAGAAGACCATATCAATTGCACATCATTTACATTAAGAAAATCTATATCATCTGTTTCATAATGTACTGTAATCGTATCACTATCTTCACTCAATGTAAGTTGATCCTTTATTGTTTCAAAATAGAGAATTACATCTTGGTGGATTCCAATTGGTTGATTGTATTCCACTATAGAGTAATTACTTGTTGTCCACTGTGTGTCAGTCTCATTTTTCTCATATGAATACATTCTGTCACAATAGTAGTCTTTTACGTTACCATTAAATGAAAGCTTTCCTGATACATGATCTGGTCTTAATTCAAACGTACCTGTAAACTCTGTTTCATATTTATAAACAGGATCTGCTCCTTCTTTTGGATCAATAACATCAGCATGCATTGAACCTACAATATGGATTTCCCCATTCTTCATTCGCTCAAAACTCTGAAGAACTTTGTCAATCTTTTCCTCATCTGATAGTTTGCTCCAATTCGTTTTTTGCGTATCACAACCCACCATTGTAGTAATCATCAACAAACTCAAAACTAACAAGCATACTCTTTTAAATGATCTTGTCATGCATTACCTCCTAAATCATATTGAACTTCTAAAGTTAATATCATTATAGATTGAATGCTAATATATCACAAGAAATGTAAAAAGATGCATGATGGTTAGTTATGCATCCAGCACAAATAATTCAGGAAACTAATTCACAAATTTACTTATAAATTTTCTTCTCATTTATTCTATTTCTTGGGAAATAGCGTGGGTGTTAGAGAAGTAATCATAGATATGATAATTTGCGTATTCCTAAGTTGCCGTGTTTACGAGTTATAACAAATTATTATGGAGCAAACGGAATACAAGAGATTATAAGAAGGATATACCACGATGGCGAGTTTATTCTCGTCGCAGAGGACGGAGCAATTGACCTCAAAAAATTATCCTGCAAAGTGTAAAAGGGCGTATTTGGTAAATAATCACGCTCACGTTCTTTCAAGGAAAGTGTGCTTATACAGATAATCAACTCTTTGCCTATGCAAATAAGTCAGGCAGATATTAAATCACTCTTTTTGTAGGTGGTGGTCGTGCTAAACCCAATGCAGAAACACTTTTTACGGACATTGAGTTGTTGTCGCCAAGCAAGGACATAAATACAAATTGGGTATTATCTTGCTCGGATCGATCGCCTTATCGCCCTTCATCATGTAAGTATGATGCTTTTAAGCATTAAGAAACTATTGAAAAAATGTTTCGGATGGCAGCAATTACCAGAAATCCGATTTTCTGGGTTTTACTGATTCTTGGAACAGCGTATGTTAGCGCTGTGATCGAGAATTATATTGAAAACAATACTTAACATAGATAAAAGGTAGAAAACTGCAGACAAGAGACACCACTACTCTCATCTAACATTTCTCACCTCTTACCCTATGTAATTTTTAAAGCAGATTTTAAACCTCCCAAGTTATTTTACATTACTTTTTTATATAACAACTTTGTACACCCTATTTTTATTGAGTGATTAGTTTATATATATTTATTTATTTGCAAGTAGGATACGATCATCTGCTAGATTATTTCTGTATTTGCGGAAACGTTCCATTAAGTCATAACTGACATGTTCGCTCTTGCTCACCCTTGATATCTATTACGATATATCCGTCATTCATCATGATTGCACGATCACCAACTTCTAAAAGCTGCCGTATCGGTGAGTTAACATCAGACATGTAATATGATTGTTTTTTAACAATTTCTTGGTAAGTTGTGATGATTTTGCGCTGCCTTTTGGATCTAGTGCTTTCGCATGTCATCTTAGTAGTAATAATTGTGGTGCACTATTGTTGCCATTAATAATGTTAGAGCTCGGCGTTGACTCCAGAGTACCTACCAGTGTATGCATGATCTTTCAAGTCCCATATCAAGTATTCTTAACTGTTCTTTGAATAGTTCTACGTTTTGTTTGTAATCCATGAGAATGGTGATTCTTTCTTGGTGTACTTAAGTGCATGCAAGTAAGCGATTGATTGTCATATTTGGTGCAGTCCTTAGTGGGTCTTGAACAACGTCCGATATAACTTGCACGTTGGTACTCTTTTTTTGTATATGTGGATATCAGTATCATCCACAAGAATTTTACCTTTATCTGGAATAATACCAAGAATGGTATTTAAAAGTAGGGATTTACCTGCTCCATTTTGAACCAATGATACAACAAATGAATTCACTCCTGTTTTAACATGTAAATTTAAATCATGAAGTATATTTTTCATCAATACTTCCTGAATTAAATATAACTGAAAGATTTTGTATATCTAACATTTGTTATTTCCTTTCTCATATGAAAAAGAAAGTTCTTTCTTGATTGTTGTTAAGCCTGCAAGTGCAACAATCAAAGCTGTAACTAGTTTTAGTGATTGTACGTTGATAATCTTCGTCTGGTAATATAATTGCATATACTGTTCGATATACAACATTACCGACAAAACAAGCTGTTAAATTACGTGATAATGACTTTCTACCATGTATCAATGATTCACCAATGATTAAACAAGCTAAACCAACCACTATAATCCCACTACCAGCATTGATATCGCTTGTCTTATTGAACTGCCCAACGAGTGCTCCAATTTAATCCTACAAGCATATTAGCCATCACTAGTCCAAGCGTAATCATATTTTTAACATTTACACTAGATGCTGTTACCATCGCACGATTATCTCCTGTTGCACGTAGAGATAGTCCTAGTCTAGTTGATAAGAATAAACGTAATAGAATCATACAGAGTACTAATACTATAATCAGGAATATGCAAGCATACCAACTACCACCAATATTTGTTTTCTTCAGGATTGTAAAGACTGTTGTTTGTTTTAAAAGTGATATTTGACTTGACCATCCCATTACAAAGAGATTGATTGTATATAACCCTGTACTTGTAATGATTCCTGAAATAATAGAAGGAACACCCATGCGTGTTTGTAATAAGGCAGTAATATAACCGGCAATACCACCTGCAAGCATACCTAATAGGATTCCTAAGATTGGACGACCAGCATATGCACAAGATACAGAGATTGCCATACCGAGCACAAAGCTTCCATCCGTTGTTAACTCAGCGATATCTAACAGACGGTAACTAATAAATAAAGCAATTGATACAAATGCATATAAAGCACCTAGTTCTAAAGTAGTTTGAAAATACTAAGCATAGTACCCTTACTTTCCTGTTGTCAACTGTTATTACTTGACCAAATCCGCGAAGATATCTGATTTACCCCTAACTTATCCGCTACTCTGTATTTACAGGATAATACCACCCATCCAGTGTGATAAATTCTTCTCCTTTTGAACTCTTTAAGCATCTCGTAGGCAAGCTTAGCTGTCTTAACACCAAAGATTCGTATAATTTTACTCCACAAGTCGCAATGCAATTGATCTTACAAAGGAATCTGCCCTTGATATGCGGAATATTCATTCATGAAATGCTTCTTATAGATAGCAGTGCCTGTGAAGACATAATCACGTTATCTGTTGGTGTAAATACTGCACTCACTTCATTTGCGATAAGAGATGATGGCATATGATTACTTCTTGGCTTGGTATTGCGGTCGCTTCAACATATTTAATTTTTCACCTAAAATCTTTTTCAATACTTCCTTGCAATTGGCTTTTTGTGAGTTTGTTTGAATTTGAATAGAGTAACTCATTGTTTGTAAGTTTGACGGCTTAGCATCATATCAACAAATTGTTTTGTATTTAGTGTATCAGAAGTACCTGTTACTCGATCAATTCCTGTTAGTGAAGCTGTTTCGGATCACTAATTGTAAAGGTAAACCACTGGTATCTCTGTATCCTCACTTGCTACAACCATTGTTTGTGCCAAGAAGGTGTACTAAATTGGAATAATAACATCTGCTCCATCTGTTACTGCTTGCTACTTCAATCTGCATTAATGTAGACTGACTACTCTTGGACCAGAATAGATTTCAACTCTTGCCGTTTTATCCAACTCTTTAATTCATTTTCAATTGCAACTGCAATCATCAATGGATGTGTGATCGTTACGAACGATAACATACTTTTCGCATCCTTTTTTGATGCAGAGGATAAAGAACAATTCGATCATCATACCGCATAATAAAACACAAATTACCTGTACTAACTTTTTCTGGCGTGATATATCCCTCCTTCTCTGCATTTTCAGTCATAATATACAAAAACGCTCGCCCATAAAAGGACAAGCGTTAATCATGGTACCACCTTTTACGCCTTTTTGACTATTCTCTCTTTGAAAATGCAATCACATTTCACACCCCTTTAACGCTAGCATTGTGTCTTAAATACTTGCATAAGGTTCCTTTTAAGCCCCCATGGGGTCTTTCCAGGCACTGCATGCCTGGGCAGGTTTCCACCATCCCCGCTCTCTAGAAGTTGCTTTTGTTTGATTTCAATCATCAGTTTATACAAAGAAAGAGTAGCTGGTTGTCACCAATTACTTTTATTCGTTTAAAATCTCTTCTGCATATAACTTATTAAGTTGTAATGGCACACCTATGATTATAATGAAAATAATACAAATAACTGGGTTACTGCTATAAATGGATTCATCACAAGAAATAGTATTATAGATTTCAGAGTTTCATTAAAGTAAGAGAACATACTGCTCCAATCAAAGTACAACATTGGTAATTGCTGTTAATGTTTTTCCTTTTTATATCCATATTTAAATAGATTGGACACTAAATGAAATGATGGATTAACGAAATGATTCCTTATACATGGTGCTGCCAACAATAAACTAGTTAAATAACTCCATAGGATAGGCAAGTCCTATAAGCACTTTGCCACAACGTACTACCAACCACGAGCATGATTATCACAGGATACCAAAGCTGGTATTCACCTTTACTACATCTTTGGTGAGATACACAGTTTATATAAAAGCATCGCAATCCCAGACTCTTCGCCGCTCACCATAAAAGGACAACCCGAGAATAGTGATCGCAACATCTGTGTACCAGGAAGCTAAAACAAAGGCTGGATTTTTGATATCAGTCAATTACAGAGAGTTCCAAGTCCCATTAGAATTATTAAATCTCTTAATCGTTAAATATGGTCGTTTCGACAATAAACTCTAACTTAAATACCATTGATCGCATTCATATATTTTCCTCCCATATAAAATCATACTCTTTTATCAATTGTAATTTACATCTTCTACATATTCACATTTGAATCTCTTGAATCGCGGTGGCGTTTTACTAAGTATTCGATATTATATTTTGTTTCTTTTGTCCTAATATTGTATCTGGATCAAGCGTATTTTGATTTTCTAAAACCATGTTTTAAAATCATGAAAGAAGTGTAGGAAATTCCTTCTTTTCTAAAGATAATACAATTTCCCAATATCAATAAATACAATGTAACTCAGTGATTGTTTCAAGATCTCGTGTGTAATATGTGTAGAGAATAACACCGTGTGTCTATCATCTTGCATAGAGTCAGAGATAACTTCTCACAAATTTCTTCACGTCATACTTGGGTCTCAGTCCACTTGTTGGCTCATCTAGAATTAAGAGTTCTAGTTGTCAGATAAAGCAATTGATAACATGAGTTTAATCTTCATCCCACGTGATAATTCTCTTTTACTTTCAGTTTCTTATCAATATTGAATTTTTCTTGAAAAGATTCCAATACGTACTCTTCCCACTTATCATATCCAACTTTCATCGCTTGATTGACGAGTTCCATATTCCAATCTTTTGCAAGAAAGAGGTCATCCATCATCACACCAATGATTATTTAGCTTGGTTTCTTTCACCATGTATGGATAAATATCTCCTTTGGTATTGGAATCAAAGATAATATTGATTTGATGGTTGTTGTTTTTCCCATACCATTTCTACCATAATAAATCCTCTGCAACATATCCCGCAGGACTCGCGAGAAATTTACATATTTTAACGATGGAAGTTTTGATAGTCTTTTCTTTAGGTTTTTGATCTCAATTTGTATTCATCTTCGTACCTTTCTCTCGTATAAAGTATACTTGAATAGTTCTGTTAATTCTAGATTTGCTGAGATTGATTGTTTTTGCAATCTTGCATGCTTCTAGTAAATGGACCTATGCTCTTTTGTTTTTCATCTTTAAAAGTTGTCTTGATTCATTGTCGCAACAAATGTACCTAATCCTTGCTCTTGATGACAATAAATCCTTTTCCTGCTTCCAGTTCGTCATATGCTGACAGTTAATATACTTACGCCTACAGTTCTTCAGATAATTGTTTGCGCAGATGGTACTGTGCATCCGATAATACTGTATTTCCAATGATATTTTCTTTACTGCATTTCTTTAATCTGCTCGTATAGTGAGCACTACTACCTGCTTTATTAGAATAATTTCTCACTATACCTCCCTTTTACATACAACACCGTATGCCAACAGTATATAAAATCTATTTGGTAACTCCATAATAAAAGACACTCTGCGTCTTTATTCCTTGATATATACTTCTATAGGTTTACTACCTTGTGCTGGTCCGATGATACCATGTTCTTCGAGGGCATCAATCATTCTTGCGGCACGGTTATAACCGATACCGAAGCGTCTTTGTAGTAAGGATGTAGAAGCTTTTTGTGCTTCGATAACGTATTCTTTAATTTCCTTAAAGGTGGATCATCACTGATTTCTGTCACGATACCACCTTCTCCTGATTCGATTCCATCTAACTGTACGAAGGAATCATCATAAACTGGAGAAGCTTCAGAGGATACAAAGCTTGTAATTCTTTGTACTTCATCATCTGTCACGAATACACCCTGTACACGGGTTGATCCTGTTTGTCCAATCGGCATGTAAAGCATGTCACCATAACCTAGTAATCGTTCTGCACCTACATGATCTAAGATTGTACGTGAGTCCATACCACTGGATACCGCAAATGCGATACGGCTTGGGATATTTGCTTTAATAATACCTGTAATGACATCTACCGATGGTCTTTGCGTTGCGACGATTAAGTGAATACCTGCAGCACGCGCTAACTGTGTAATACGTTGAATGGATTGTTCAACTTCTTTACCAGCAACTGCCATTAGGTCTGCTAACTCATCGATAATCACAACGATATATGGAATCTTCTTCGGTGCAGGAGAACCATCTGGATTTGGTCTACCACCCTGCTGTTCAACCATGTTGTTGTAGACTTCGATGTTTCTTACACCAGCAGCTGCGAACATGTTATAACGTTCATCCATGATGCGTACAATGACCTTTAAGGCATTACTTGCCTTGTTTGGATCATTGATAACTGGTCCAATCAAGTGTGGAATATTGACGATATGGTGTAAATTCTACCTTCTTTGGATCGACTAGTAACATCTTTACTTCATCTGGTTTTGGTACGTAATAACAATGAACAGATAATAGAGTTCATGCATACTGATTTACCCGAACCTGTCGCTCCGGCAATCAACATGTGTGGCATCTTATCTAAGCGACATGTTACAGTACGTCCTAGTAAGTCTTTACCAAGGAAGAATAGTAATGGTTGATCTTTATCATTACCTACGTCATTGATGATTTCACGCATCTTGACTGGCGTACTCTTCACGTTTGGTATTTCAATACCTACCGCATTGCGACCTGGAATTGGTGCTTCAATACGAACATCTCTCGCAGCTAGTTGCATCTTGATGTTATCTGTTAAACCTAGAATCTTGGATACCTTAACGTTGACATCCGGACGAATTTCAAACTGTGTAACAGATGGTCCGATATGTATATTTAATAACTGTGCTTCGATATCAAAGTTATTTAAAATCTGTAACAATAATTGTGATTTCTCTCTAGCAGCCACTTCATTTTCTGGATTACTACCCTTTGGAGGAAGTGGGTCTAAGAGTGAAACTTTTGGTAATTGATATGGACGTGTACGTTTCTTTGGCTTTGGTGCCTCTGTTGGTGGATAGATATTGCTTTCTTGATCAGGATGTTCATCTACAACTGTTTCATATTCTTCTGTTGAAGACAATTCATCCTCTTCATCTCTATCGACTGCCATTGGCGTAAAGCGTGATGGTTCTGATCTACGAACAACAGTATCTTGCATTAGTGTTGTCTTTTCTTCCATGCCAGCATGGTCATCACTTAAATCATCGACATCGATGAATACAGAATCCTTCTGTGAGATTGTTTCTCCTGGAAGTACGATAATTGGAACTTCTTGGGTTGGATCATCTGGATGAATGCGATTGATAACTCGCGCCGTTCTTGGTTGTTCTTCTTGCACAACTGGCAAGCTTTCTGTCTTACCATCTGCCTTAATGTTTTGGAAGAGTGAACTAGTTGTCTCTTTGCCTTTATCAAGCATCTTCCAAAGATTAGCTGGTTCTTTTGGCTCCTCTGGTTCTTCTTTTTTCTTGCTTTCTTCAACTTCTGGCATCTTAAAGAATGCGATGACAGAGCGGAATGCCTTCTTGTACACTTCTATATCTATGCAAGCAATATCGCAATCATAAAGAGTACAATGATATCAAGTACGGAACCAATACGATTAAACATCATCGATGTAATCGCATAAAAGAAGATACCGTAGATTCCCCCACTAAATTTCAAAGTTGAATCTGGCATGAAGTAATCTAACGTGTGATTGATGTGGTCATATAAGGCATCCATGCCTGTAACATTTTGGTACTGCAACATATGCCTCTAGGAGTAATAGTGCGAGAGATTAGTAAGATAATTGGTATCCAACTGATTTCTTCTTCCTCCTGTTTTTCTTTAATAATATTAATTAGCAGAACAATGACTACAATCGCAATCTACTCAGTAAAGGTTACCTGCTAGGTAACCTAATAGAGATTATAGATGAATAGACGCAACGATGCCTCGCTTTTGGTAAAGCCCCAAAATGGCAGCTAAAGAGGATCACAAATTGTGATCACTCTAAAAGACGAGGCTGGTTTGTTCTGCTTGTTGTTGTGCTTTTTGTCTTTCTTTTGCCACGTATTCCCTCGCTAATCCTCTTTTGTGTTTAATTTCGATGATTGCTCGGAAGTGTCATGGGTCGTTTGCCTCAGTTTCTTTCTCTCAAGATATACGACTAATCTTCTCGGCCGCGCTTCGCTACGACAAGACATATTGTCATAACGCTTTTTCCTTCACTGCGTCATCGATGGTCTTCTCCATGATGTTGCCAGCTTTCTTTAATAATGTAATCTGCGTCCTCAGATAGATTACACACACGGCACTTTCTGTACATCTGGTCCAATGTAATGATTTCCTTTTGTGACGTGATTCATCCCGACTTTACGATGATGATTGCTGTACCATCAGTACTTAGGACTTTCTCTATCTTTTAAGACCATACCACCAGCGTCTAAGCTTATCGTTACCATCTACCATGACGTCATCCACATCAACCTTTGTCATAAGACTTCGCCATCACACCATCGTTTAACACAGCCACTTGGCACATTATCCACTTAACGATGATCTTATCTGCAAGAGATATCCACATGTTTAATGCGATGTTCGCATTGGCGATGAGTTGACGATATTCACGCTTTACCGGTACACATAGCACTTTGCTTCACTCAAAGTAAATCATCATCTTTAAATCTTCAATACTTGCGCGCCATGCTATAGGCACGACGTGAGTCAATCATCAGTATACGACCCGCTTTCTTTGTATGAGGTCATCTTCCATGGATGCTTCTTCTCTTTCTGTACCTGGTACAGCAGGTGAGAAGCGATAATCACTGTATCCGTGTGGACGTAACTCTAATTCTGTCATTTTCTTTTGTTGCCATCTTGTGAATCATGGTGCAGTGGACTTGCCCAGTACCTGACACAATGACTCGAGATGTCTTACTCACATCATTGCTGAAAGCAGATTGGAGCCACCTCTAATCCTCGTGGAACATGATAGTATCCAAGCTTTGCCACATCTGCCATCATAGCTCTTTAACTCCTCATCGAGATACAAACCTCTACGGTTATACTTTGTTTGCACCGTTCACAATTTCAATGACACTGATATATAAGTTTTGACTAAACACAGTAATAAACATACGATTCTGCGTATCTTTCAAAGTACTCACTCGATTTGTTCTGTGTGATGCGGTGATGTGGGCTACTGTGACCAGACGTGTAGAACTCCACTGAGTTCACCTGGCCAATAACGCAAAGTACACCTTCACCACCTAAATCTGTGATGTTGGTAAGACCAAATTTGAAGGCTGCGTTTTTCGTGTCGTAGTCGACACAACTCTGATGAATATACTACATATCCATCTTCTTGTCTTAATTGCCACACCAAAACCATCGGCGATAGACTGCATTGTACCGAAGGTACGAGTCTCCTGTACTACCAGTCTTAAACCCCGCATTACGACGGGCATGCGGTGCCAAGTTTAATTCCTTTAATACCCGCCTCTCTTTTAGCTTGCGTTCTAAGATCATCGCTGTTACTGGTAGCTGTATGCTACTGGAATGTCCGGAATTTCTTTCAGTAGATTTGGTAGTGCTGCCATAACATCTTCATGACCATGGGTAATGAGACGTTTAATGACGTGATTGATTCTCATACGTAAGAAGCGGAAATCAGGAATGATCATCCTCAATTCTAACAGATCACCATCCGGATATTTCAACCTCCATTCCATGACAAATATATCTTCGTTGTTTTCAACGACATACATGTTTTGCCGTCTTCTATCAAAGGCTGCCGGCGCAAATAATGACGTACTTTTTACTCATAAATTATATCCTCCAGTAATACTTTTAATCCTATTTTATTATAGAACAACAAATACTGACGATTTTACAGGTGAACTTTACCCTCAAGATATACCATATGTGTTGCGGTAATTTCAGCATTTAAGGCAATCTGATTGATACATTCTTTTTCGCTTGTGAGAAGTTTTACAAGTTTGTTATCTGCACTATATCCACTATAGACTTACCATATCTCTCTTGGACTTTCCAATGCATAGAACACTGACTGTTTTACCTAAGAAGCGACAGTTGTTGCTATTTTCTGCAATCTCAGTCAGCAAGTCATTGAGTCTTGCAAGTCTTTCCTTCTTACTTCTGGTGGAATATTATCTTCCATATTTGCGGCTCGTGTACCTGCTCTTGGGGAGTAGATAAATGCATATGCCATCAGTGCAACGACAATAACGCACAAGATCTAATGTTGCCTCAAATTCTTCCTCAGCTCTCACTTCGGGAAACCAACAATTAAGTCTGTTAGTAAATGCGATATCTGGTACTTTTCTTCTTAAGATCATCCATATAACTGCTTGTATCTTTCGACTGTGTATCCACGTGCCCGTACGCCGAGTAATACTTCATCCGATCCCGATTGAACAGGGTAGATGTGAGAATGGCATGATGTTTGGATAATCACGCATCGCATCGATAGTTTGTTTCCACTGTAATCTCTTGGATGACTTGTATAGAAACTAATGCGTTCAATGCCAGTTTTCGCAGCTGCCACAAGCAGTTGTGTAAAGCCGTCTTCCATCTTTAAGTCTTTGCCATAGGCATTCACATTTTGACCACTGCAGCCGAACTGCTCACGCCCACTGGCTGGAGAGTTCTTCCACTTCTCTTAAGATATCTTCCTTGCGGCGTGAGCGCCTCTCTACCACGTGTATGAGCACGATACAACACGTACAGAGACTTGTCACAACCATACATATATGTTAACAAAGACCCTCGGAATCCATTGGAATCGCTTTACTGGTACATCTTTCAACAACATCTCCTTCTTGGGAGGAAGACTTTTCAACTTGCGCTGGTTACTTTCAATCACCTCTCGCAAAAGGTTTGGCATACGGTGAGATGTTATAGACCAAAGATTAAATCTACATGTGGTGATACAGACGAAAGAATTCTTGTTTGACTGTTTCTTCCTCTTGGGCCCATACGACCACAGATACAGAGATACCGTTGTTGGGCGCTGGATCCTTTCAAGTAACGTAGCTTTTATTTACATCGATAATGCACGATCTTCTTGCGCTTTTGCGGATTGCACTGAGTATTAAAGAATAATACATCCGCATCATCTGGAACATTGGTACTTGTATAGCCCATCATTTCCATCATCCCTGCAAGTGCTTCCCCATCACGTACATTGACAACCATAGGTATGTATAAAGTACTTCTTACCATAACCTAGATTTACGATATCATCGCTTATCTGAAAGTTACTAAAAGTACTCTCTGTATTTTTCTTTGTTCGTTTTCTTTCTTCCGCATGAACCGGAAGGATAAAATCTTCTCTTTTCATCTTCAACCTCTATCGGTACTATTATACAGAATACTGACCTCTTATGCACAAGAAAGGGCCGCAAAATTTAGCGGTCCTTGTTGATTTCTTTGATAAATCTTGTTGCAATTTCAAGTGGACGTGTAATCGCTCCACCAACCACGACCGCATAAGCTCCAAGTTCTAGCATTTTACGGGCTTGGGATGGCTCGTGGATTCTTCCTTCCGCAATACAACGACAGTCTAATTCATTGACGATTCTAGATACCAAGTCAAAGTTTGGCCCTTCTGTCTTTTCGTCACCGACATAACCGTTGAGTGTTGTACCAACAAAGTCAAAGCCAATTTCTACTGCGGTTTTCGCCTCTTCAAAATTTGAGATATCTGCCATCAGTAGTTGATTTGGATATGCCTGTTTGATTTGATGGAATAATTCTTCGCGTTTAACGTTATTTGGATGTATGCGATCTGTATAATCTAAGGCAATAATCTCTGTGCCTGTTTGTACAAGTGCACTCACCTCTTCAAATGTAGGGGTTATATAAATTGGTGAGTCCAAATAATCTTGCTTGATAATTCCAATTGTCGGAAGTTTTACTTTCGCACGAATTTCGTTAATATCTCGCACCGAGTTACAACGTATTCCACTAGCTCCTGCAAGCTCTGCCGCATATGCCATTAATGGCATAATTCCTCCCGCTTCTGTATAGAGCGGCTCTCCTGGCATGCTTGACAAGAGATAACGAGTTTTCCTTTTAAGGCTGAAATAACTTCTTGATTATTCATCGATACCTAAGATTTCGACGATGTTGTTCTTGTAGAGAATAGCCTTTTGCGCCATAGATAGCTTGGATACCTCCACCAACTTCAAGAACGTCCGTAGCACTCCGCTCTTCAGTGTGTCCTTATCAACCTCGCAGCATCCTTCACACTATACGTCAAGCGCGTGTAATGCGTGCGTCAACGTCTTCAATATTTTCCTTACCACCCAAAGCAACATGTGATCTTATGACTATCTTCCTTGAGTGTAGAACTTTGTCTCTACAACTGGTTCTCCATCATCAGATTCTTCGCCACGACCAGGAGTCATAACATTGAACTTTATATGTACCATCTGGAAAGATATGTAGTATAGACATGCCCAAACTGCGACCAAATGGAATCTCTAAAATCCAGTTTGTCTTTTGCTGTTTCCTTGTAGGATACCAAAAGGTGTAAAGTCAATCACACCACCAGAGAATGTATTACCAATAGAGATATTGAGAATATCTGCGATGAAAAACTACACCATCAAAGAATGAGTGGATAACATAAAGTGGGTTTACGAACAAGAACACGAATTCGATTGGTCTCTGTAATACCTGTGATAAAGGATGTTAAGGCAACGCAGAATCAAGCCTTGCATGTTTGCTAACTGCTTTCCTTAGGTACACGATGGTACATTGCTAGGCATGTGCGGCTGGTAAACCGAACATCATTGTTGAGAAACGACCATTGCAAAAGAAATGTGTTCTTTCTGCATATATATCCGATATGATTTGGATGCTGCTAATTGTGCAGAGAGAGATGCTTGTGCACCTCGCTACAGCAACGCACTGCAACAGTTTTCAACACCACCAAGTTCTGTGTGACGAACATTGGGTAAATCATGTCGTGTAAACCAGCAGCTCCACATAGACGCATTAAGAATCCATGAGAAGAATGAAACCAGCTGGACCTGCTTGTTGCGATGAATACACCTAGCAGATATTTCTAATAACATGTTGGAATGGTGGCCATAACACAAGAAGAACACTGCACCAACGAAAATACTCTATGCAGATGAGGTAACGATTGGCACGAAAGCGTGATGCTGAAGAATCCTAGTACCTGTGCAATTCAATGTTCGTATTTGTTGTGCGTGTGTAACAGCAACTAAACCAATAACGATTGCACCAACAACACCGGTATCCACTCTGCTGCACCTTCTAGGTGAGAAAATACCTAACAATGCCTTTGATCGAAAGCGTTCATTACTAAGAAACCAACAACACCAGCTGAGGCAGCAGTTCCTTGTCACGCTTTGGCAGGTCCAACACATAGACCAACGCATAATAACATTGCTGAGATTTGCGAAAACAACTGTTCCCGCTTCACTCATAATTGTGAAGAGACACCCTGTCATACTGGATTTATTTAATGCAGGATAAGTCGCGCCACTGTTGGCAAGCTGGATAAAGCACCACCGATACCTAACAACAATAGACCAGCAGTCGGCAAAATTGCGATAGGTAGCATAAATGCTTTGCAATCTTTTGAAGCATCTTAAACATAAATATCACTCCTTATATTCCACGTAATGTAATACTCTTTACTATACACATGTATTGAATCCATTATTTGCGATACATCTGCAAGACTCCTTAGGTGTATCGTTAGATAGCATCTTTCTCCTTCTCCTGATATTGATGCCATATGTATCAATGCTGGTCTCCTATCATGCAATCCGGTCTGATTTGCAGGGATTTAAGGAGGAGCCGACAGAACAAGATCACTTTCAATCGGGTTGTTTACTCTACTCCATCCAATGAGCGTTTGATAGCAAACTTCCGGCAAAGTGTGTTACCAAACGTTGCTTCGCTACTTCGTAATCATTGAGATTGATTTTGCATTTCTCTTTCGATGATTGCGAGTGTCTCTGTTAACATCTCAGCAATCATCGTAGAAAGACTGTGCACTTTCACCCTGTAATGCGCCGCCGTGAATATGCATGCATATAAACCAACTCTCGCTGTTATCCAAGTTAATATTTAAGCGTGCCCGTTAATCTTTCGCTAGCACTTCCTTTTGCGAATTGAAATTCCTTTGGATATAAAAACTGAATTTCATCCGTGAATACATTTTTAACAATGTTAATCTTTTCACGGTAACGCTTTTACACTAAACTGAACATGATCAAGTAGTGCCAGGTGGATACGCTCATCGTATGCACCAAAGCTGTTGTCCAGTCTCGCTGATACAACTAACTACTGTAACTTCTCTACTACTTCATCATCTGCGCCATTTAACTCTTCATAACGTCTACGATCTTTTAGGATCGACGAGTTCATATATCGTTTTGAATTTGTTCTACAGGGATAATGATCGTTTCTCTTTCTTTCTTCGAAAACCGACAATCTTTCCAAAGACAATAAGAGTGTTCTCTAGAGTCTTCATCACTATGACATACGACTACGTTATGACTTTGAGTATGTGCACTTTATATGTTTTCACAATATGCTATCTCATCCTTTTACTTTTAGGTTACTCTGCTTGTTTGATGCTGCGTACATCCCATGTGGATTTGTAACGTCACAGAACATCTGTCTGATAGCCTGCTTGCTTTTAGCATGGCTAAATCACAGTTTACAAGTAAGTCTCCAGCCTTTACGCTGTCTCCTTCATGTACACTACACCTGAAAGCCTGTCCCTTTTAACTGCACAGGTATCGATGCCAATGCAAGAATATATCTGTCAATGTTGTTTATCTGTAATACCAATCGCATGTTTATGTTGATACTGTGTAACTTTTACCATCAACTGGTGAATGGATATCTCCATTCGTCGGAACAAACAATGCAAATCCCTTTCCCATGAGTTCTAGAGAATACCTCATCCTTTACTTCATGTAAGGATCGACTCACCCTCGCATGGTGAATAGATAGTTGATAAGTAAATAAGAACATAGAATCCTCCGACGAAAAGCCCACTCGTATAACATATTGACACCAATGAGCTAACGCCCGCTTCCATGCAACACGCTGTTATCTTTATCATAGCAAAGCTAATCACTTGTCAATCACATATATAAACAAAAAATCGGTGGGCGCCGATTTCTTTATATTTAGTTCTTTTTCTGTAATCATGGAAATCAGTATACTGGAATGCATGAGAAGCATGAGATACATACATCTTCATCGCATCCGACTTTCCATTTTCGTTCAAAGGAGGCCGCACTGGGCATACCGTTACGCAAGCACCACAACCGATACAAGCATCTTACCACTTTATAACTTGATGATGAGGAATAGGAACCTTTGACGAATTTGAATCCGTTCAATGCAGTTTGTCAGATTTGTTTTGTCATCGATTTCGCGATGCTGAGGAAGGAAATAACTGCCGGACTTTGTGCAGGTGTATAGCGTGTGGATTCATTAGATATCAGCAATGACTTCTCGGTGTCTCTTCCTAATATCGACGCATATAATTCTACCACATTCCTTGTCTGTGATATATGCACAACTGTTGATAATTTGTCATCCGCTGTTTGTACATGCGTATGTGTACCAATAACCGCAGTTACTCTTGGCGCGAAGTAATTTACGAATGTCATCTTTTCTGCAGTGGCTTCCGCATGTAAATCCACAAAGATAATATCTGCATCAATCTCTTTTTAAGAGTTTTTCCATCGTGATGACAGGGTCTTCACGACATACATCCATGAATACTTTTCCAACTAGATTAACAACCGCAACATGCTTTCCATTTACTTCTTTGATAACATAGTCTTTTCCAATATGGAATGGCTCCATATTGGCAGGACGTGCAATACTGTTCATAGATGGGAAATGATTTAGGATTTCTGTTTTGGAGAATGCATGGTTACCAAGTGTAATCAATACATCTATACCGGATAAGAGTAATTGATTATAGATTTTGAATGTAATCCCCTTGCCATGTGCAGAATTCCTCTGCATTTACAACAAAAAATCTGGTTGATATTGTTCTTTTAATGTGTCTAGTTGTGCTAGAACTGCATCACGTCCGCTCTTGCGACGATATCTCCTAAAACAGTACCTCATATCATGTTTCCATCTCAAAAAGAACCGTGAACCGGTTCTCTATCTCAGCACTCTTGTGCACGCACTTCACGGATCAATGTTACCTTGATCTGTCCCGGGTAAGTCATCCTATTTTCAATTCGTTCACGAATATCAAGGAGCTACCTTTCACCATACGCACATCATCAATCTTCTCAGGCTGCACCCATACCACGGTAGTTCACGACCAGATCTTTGATTGCGAATGCTTTTCTTCTAACTCCTTCAAAGTCTCAATGCACTTTTCAAGAGATCTTCTAGACGCTGAATGTAGCCTCCCATAGATTCATCGTGCACCAGTGTCCAGCAGCACTGATGGCCTCACAAATGGCTGCAGCGACCAATACAGAAATAATATCTGCTGGAGCCGTATCGCCGCTGGTGAGCTCTGCCATTGAGTTAATGACGATTGATTTTCACCATACTTCTTAGCAACCCTGGCACCTAACTCAACGTGTGACCCTTTCCAGTTTCAAAGTCTAGTGCTCACCAATGTCGTGCGTAATAAACCCCGCACGCTTCTGCAAGTGCTTTCTGGTTTAGACCCAATTCAGCAGCCATCATACCAGCGGAAGTGCGCAACTTCTACAGGCAGTGTGATAAAACCGTTTTGGGCCATATAGCTGTAACGGAATCTCATACGTCCTACTAGCTTTGATGAGTTCACGATCCATCTTACTCAATACCTAGTTTGAATACTGCTTTCATTACCAATCTTGAAGATTGTCTCTTCAAGTTCATCTGTAACTTTCAAGCAACTCTCAATACGTCCTCGCTGGAATACGCCGTCCATCCTTCATCAGAATTTCTAATGACTGACGCGCGATTTCACGACGGATTGCTCAGCAAGAAACAGTAATAATATCTGGTGTGTCATCAATAATTAAATCAACACCAGTAGCCTGATCTGATTACTTTGATATTTCTTCCCTCACGACTGATGATACGTCCCTTCATCTCTTCACTTGGAAAAGTCACTGTACCACTAGTACGTTCGATTGTTTCCTCTGTGAGTAGCGATGAATTGCTAAAGAAATACATTACGTCAACGGAAGAGGCCTCTGCTTCCTGCTTCCTCTTGTTTATCACGAGTAAGTAGCGATTTCGTTTCAGTCTTTTCTCGACTGCTTCCATCAACTCTCGTTTTGCGTCAGCCTGTGTCATATTGCCACACGCTCTAGTTCAACTAATTGCTGATCAATCTTAGCCTGCAAGTCTTCTTCCATCTTAGTGATCTCGTCAAGTTTTCCAGTAATCTGCTGATCTTTTTCGTCAATTTTCTTTCTTTTTCGGGCAAGATTCTCCTCACGGAAATTTAAACTATTCTGTCTAGTGCATGAGTTTATTTTCAACTTGTAATAACTTACTTTTGTTGATTCTTAACTTTTTCTGCCTGTAGTTTTAATTGTAAGTTTGCTGTTTCATGTCTAAAGTAGCTTATGTAATTGTTTCTGCTTTTGAATTTGCTTCTTCAAGAATATCTTATGATTTTGTAATCGCATCGATCTAAGACCGTGTTTGCCGCCGAACTCCTTCATAATACCGATGCCGACAAAGACACTCCACAATAAGAGCCAAATGGCAGGAATTACAGGTCATGAATGATATACCCCATTTTAATCCTCCTCCATTATTCTTAGAGATTTCTCTTTAGTATTATACGTCACATTTTCACAATAGACACACACACAATGAAAGTCGTTTTACTCTGATTCTATCGGATAGCGATGTAATCCCGCTGAATTTAACGTAGTAGATATCGTCAAAACTTCTTGAATAAACGTTCGATCATGGAGACAGCGATGATTGCACCACCAAAGTTCTTAACTCATCTCTTACACTGGAGCAGATACGGTGAAAATTACGGGTTGGCTCATCTCAACAATAAGACATTCGCTCCCTCTAGATGCATCTTTTAACATAGCTACCTTTGGCACGTTAGCTACCTGATAGTTCTGTTAGAATGCTCCATCTCATCTGATGCAAACTTATTGAACCAAGGTACTGTCGAATACGTGTACACCCTCCTTATCCTCACGATTGTCAAGAAATCAATTGGTGATTCATACTTATCTAGGATTTTCACTTCATAGTTTTGTGGCATATAGCCAATACGAACATCTTCCGTTCAGATAAAGATTCATGTATCTTATGCAATAGCGTTGTTTTAAGCCACAACCATTATCGCCAATGATATACACCTTTTGATTTCCACACTTGTAATGCAATATCATTCAAGCAATATTTTTGATTCATCCTTTGTCATTAACTGATCGAAATGTCGATAGTCCAGAATCTGTTTATCACTGGCAAAATGGTTCCACGTCAAAATGAAAGAATATCGCATCCTCAGCCGAAGCGGAATTTCGTCATATTCTCGTCGCCTTTTCAAAACGCTTTCTCCCATCGCTTTTGTTACACTTTCCTCATCTTTTCTCTTGAGATTGGCTGCTGTCTGTGGCGCTTGACGGGATACAACACGCAGCTCATGTTGGACACACGTTCATAAACCCGTTGGTATTTTTCCATACGTATCTTGTCTTGGCGACGTGTCTACTCGTGCATCCATCACCTCGTTTTTCAAAATTGTCATCACGTAATTTCTTTATATATGCGTCATAACCAATATTCATAATTGTATGACGTGCTTCTGTTTTGCTCGCTTTGACGAGTTCTGAAATGGATACACACCTGCCGTATTAGGCTAGTACGTTTCACCGCGTGGAGATATAGATGATTGGATCTTTAGACTCTTTGATAAACTTCAACCATGCAAGCGCACTGACATCTAAGTCATTTGATGGCTCATCTAACAGTAAAAATACTAGCTGTCTAGAAGTTGATCACGTAAGTTGAGCTCAATCTTCTTCTCTCCACCAGAAAGTGTAGAGGTCGTCTGTGCTTTGATTAATCACATCTCTACATCACATCCCAAACTGTGCGCACAGCATGAAGCTGCGATGCAGTCATGCTAGTGAAAAGCACCACCTTTCACAGAAGTATCTCATATACAGCTTTTCTGCATGTCATGTTCAAGTTCTTGGGGTAACACCATTCTTTCGTTCTTCGAACGTATTGTCCTTGCACTCTACAATCACTTTCTATAAGTTAGTGAGTCTGGCTGAGATACATTTGAGTAACGTAGATTTTCCATTTCCTCTCTCGCCACGATGGCAATTTTACTGCAGCTGGTTGTCAGTGGCAAGATTATCGACTATCTTACGTAAATCATATCGATGACATATTGTTAAATTATGAATTTTCATCATTTGATCAAATCCTCCTATAAAAACTGCTCTTTTCACGCGAAAAAGCAGACAAAAATTCTCTGTAGAAGAGGTTTTAATCTGTTTCACGCATGAAAAGGATGTTTATTAAATGTTCTCTTTTCATATGCTTAAAATCGGATTAAAGGCTCATGTTCTTCAATCACCACACATCATACGATGTATCTTTCTAGTAAAGTTATATCACAGAACCAACAAAACATAAACTTTTACAGAATGAATAAACCAAAAATACTCCCAGAAAATATCCAACAATCACATCAGGTGGATAATGCACTCCCCTACTACACGGATGTATCCTTCTATTGCAGCTAGAACCAATAGTATGCATGCAAGTATTGGAGAAAACCGAGGCACATCTATCGCGATTATTGAGGGCTGGAAAAATACATGTCGACTAGGCATCGCATTATGTTGGGTTTCTTTTCTCCAAGATTTGATCAATAGGATATTCCTCATAAGGACGAGGACGTGCTAGAATCTTTCCGTAACAATGTTATTAGTGACAATTGAAAAGTAGTGGAATTAGAATTGTCGGTAATAACTTTTCGCTTTTGGTATTACAAATAAATATAACAACAGGAATGGATATACAATATAATATATATTTGTCATAATTTTATTACACAGACGTAATTGATTTCGCTTTGTGTCTGTTTGATAGTTTTTGTAAGTTCTTCATAGAACCTTAGTAATTTATTTTCATACAGGATAATCATACAACAAATTACGATTCTTTTCTGTATCGTACATTCAGAAAGAAAAGACTGCACTTGGTGTAAAGGTCTCATTCATTTCTGTTGTTTCTGTGGGATTCAGCTCAGTTGTAGGGAATAATTTTGCTTTTACAAGTTCTTGCACTTCTGCATCAAATTCTGGATGATTTTCATATACTCATGTACAGAGTTGGAAGCTCCGTCCAAGTTTTTCTCCTTTGTAGGAGAACCAAGCACCCGCTTTTTCAATGATGTCATTTGTCTACTGCTAAACTGAGGCCCTCATCGATAAGGAGAGATACCTTTGTCTCATCATGTTTACAATCACACCTTAAATGGAGGAGCCACTTTGTTCTAATAACTTTACCTTTTGTAGCAGAGCTGATTATCAGTTTGGCTTCCTTCCTTGAGTGTTTCACCCTACGTACATCTAAAACGTACGGAGTGCGAGAATTTAAGCGCACGACCACCGTGTTGTTTCTAAGTTACCAAACATGACACCAACCTTCTCACGTAACTGGCTGATTGAAGATTGCGGTTGTATTGGAACGGTTCATAACACACCTGCCAACTTTACGCATTGCCTTAGACATCAAACGCCTGTAGACCCACAGATGCACCTCCCATTTCACCATCTAATCCAGCCTGTGGAACTAACGCGCCCACAGAGTCAATAACAACTAAGTCAATCGCAACCAGACCTCTAACCATCACTCTTTGCAATTTCTAATGCCTGTTCTCCAGAGTCGATCAGGTTGAGACAAGACAAGTTCATCAACATCTAAGCACCTAGCTTTTTCGCACAGAGTGGATCGATTGCGTTTTCTGCATCGATAAACGCGCACCAAGCCAATTGTTTGCTGCTAGCATTCGCGTACTGTACGTAATGCAGTAAGTGTTGGGCTCACCAGAAGATTCTGGTCCATAAATTTCAATGATTCTTCCCTTTGACAACCACCGATACCTAATGCACTATCTAATGCCAAGGAACCGGATCGATCGCATCCACTGACACACCCGCACGGTCTCCAAGGCGCACAATACTACCCTTTTCCGTATTCCTTTTCACGCCTTTAGCATCCGCAAGCAGTCGATCTCGCTTATCTGCGGTAACTGTCTTTTCTCTCTCTGCCGCCATAATAAAATCCCTCCTGATTATATGTATGTTTGTTTTAAAATAATTCTACTGATTATTTTGACTCAAAATATCATCTTTCATCTGCATGAAGTACTGCACACCAGAAATGAAACCACGAAGCAGAGAACCACAACATGACCATACCACTGGGTAAATCCTAACAGTTCAAAATGGAAGATTGTTTACTAGAATTCAATGCAACTGTAACCATCTGTAACACTGTTCTTTAGCTCACCCATCATACCGTACCTGCAACCACCTTGCCATTTGCAATCAGCTTTACTCATCATACGACAACCATCCACGACTCGTATCACGTGCAATCATAATAATAGACTGGAGCAATCCGAATAATACAGAGTATGAATAATAGGAACATTGTTGTTGTTAATAGCTTATCCGCGATAGGATCAGCAACTTACTATTAAATGGTAGGACTCATATTTCTACGTACGAGCAACATGATCCATCAATCGCATCTGTAATTGCCGCTAAGATATAGATTAGTAGGTGCCGCAATATCAATCACAGAGATTGGATACATGTTGCACATAGAAACTTGCTTTCGGTGTAATTCCAAATGCACTATATATGGAAATAAATAAACCAGAATAACTGGAATCAGCATACCTTCCTGAATAATGTCAATCGATTTGGAAGATTCATGATTTCTCCTCTCTTTACCGTCCTTTAGTATACCATATTCTATCATTTGTGTTATATCTCGTATAAATGTAAGAAAAAGGAGGACACCATCCTCCATAAATGCGTACAATTGTAAGCCATGTTCTGTCCTGTTTCCGTGAGCAGCCATTTATCTGTGAGCCAAATTCGCACCGCACTCACGCTTCAGTTCGCCTTCTGCAGTTCCTCCACCAAATTTGAGTTTCTGCTTGCGGGGTTTATCTCGTTCCACCCTGATAGGTTTCTATCGGCTACGTCACCGTGACACCTTAAGGGCTTTCAACCATGACCAGTTTTAGTGTTTCTCGCTCCGCCGTTATCTTCGATACCCGGTCTTATTGATCAGGCTGCGCACAACACTCACCATCATCGCAGATGGTGCGAGCATGCGACCTCTCCCACAACATAGGCGCCAAAGGACCGCTCCTCATGTACGCATATCATCTCTCTTATCTCGTCATTGTTTGAGAACACGTTTGTCTTCAAGACCACTCAGACGTCTCCAGAACATCAACAATAGAAGCCAATCGTGAGACTTCGATCTAAGTCTCCTGGTGCCTGATCTCACCTTCCACTTCGATAAGCTTTTGCACGCGAGTGAAGCGTTTTGTACGTTCCAACTCTTCAGCTCTCTTTGTCAAATCTCGCAATCATATTTTACATAGCGTCTTGATAGTCTTTCTTGAATGATCTCATCTAAGATGGTCAACTCTGATCGTGGATTATATCCCCTCAAACTCAACATCAAGTTCTTTTATCAACAATTTCTCTGTGGATCTAGATTTAATCTCTACGTGCCACAACTATCCTCCCATGAATGCTTATTTATTATCTCATTTCATCTATCCAGTGCCACAAAACTTCCTTATCTATGTGAACATCTGTATAATATAAATGGGAATTTTGTATGGTCAATTTCATCCAAACGGAAAAAGAGCATATACATCGAAATCTACTTCGCCGGCGGCAGAGGTGGTGAGTACGGAAAAGATATTAACGTAACAAATATGTTTTAATCTCAGCATTGATAGCGGTCATTCATAAGACACCAACATCGGCACAGCGATTGGTAAAGTCGATTATCCAGCACACGTAGAGTTGCCAAGATAACGTGCAGCTTTATTTTAAACTTCCTTTCTACGACCGACTCACAATGGCATCTATCGTGAAAATACATCGATTTTGGAGGCCAAAGGACGCGCTTCGTACCTCTTTTTCCTCTAAAATCACCACATTGCCTCACCAAAGTTCAACATTTACAAAAATGTAATCAATCATGGTGCTATCGCCTTTTTGATTGTAAAATGGATTATTGTTCGATGAAACATATTATATAAAAGCTGAGGATGTATTCGCTTTGTTAAAGAAAGTGAGCGAAATTCCATCCCCCTATCAATGGTTTCTAGATAATGGGCATGTGATTCCCAGTACATATGTAACCCTGATTGATTATTTAAAGATTATCGATCAGTTGGTACTTCATCTCAGGAGGGAAACAATGACAACAAACAAAAGAAAACCTGGCGTGAGCCGTAAGATACACGGTTTTAGAAATCTAACGTTATTTATTATGGCAATCATCGTTGCCACGGAATTTGCTGAGCTGCTGTTGGAGCTATCGTGCTATTAGCACACTCTGGGTGTAAAAGAACACTAGAATTCACTCAGATGATCTTTGTACACTTCCAATCATACTGATAGTCCTAGACGCAAAGTGCAGGCTAAGCTGGGTTGACGTTGGTCAAACACTACGTGAAATATCGTTGCTATAATCAGATCCCAGAGTCTGGTGATTTGACGACTCTAGCAGTCGAAGACTCACGCTCTGTAGCCATAATGCGGATTTGATGACACGTTTTACAGCAGATTGAAACTGTACTTTCGTGGTTCTATGCAAGGTGGTTCTACATTTACGATGCAGCTGTTGTTAACCTACTTTGTAGATGATCAAGCAGGAACTCAAGACCAAGAACATCCAATATAAGGTACAGCAGATTGTTTTAGTAATGGAACTTGAGAATTCTCCAAAGAAGAAATCTTTTACAATGCATCTAAATAAGATGAACTTCGGTGGTGTAGGTACATCCTGTGTGTACAAAAAGGCATCCTTACAGTATTATGGTAAGAATGTTTGGGAATTAAACCTTGCAGAAAGCGCAATGCTTGCAGGTGTCATTAACTCACCATACATTTGACCCACATATCATTTTGATAAAGGACGAAGTCGTATAGTATTAGACTTGATGGTTTACCATGGCTATACTAATGACAGAAGAATGTGACTTCCAAATCCATTAAAGGTTGAAGACTTACTCATTGACTCAAAATCAACACTCAATTGAACTATACTATCAGGCATATATTGATGCGCTCTCAAAGAGGCTCGTGAAGTGACTGGACTTGATCCAATGAACGTTTCCAATGGAACTCACACAAACATGAACCTTTACTGTACAAGCACAGCTTGAAAGCATTCAGGCTGATACATGTACGAGTACTGATTTCTGATGACTTATAAGGAATTAGGTTCGTCACAACAACCAGACAGGTGAAATCGTTGGTATCATGGGGTGGTAGAAACTGGGGCAATAGTGGTGATCTGATGTTATTGATCACGCCACAGAACAGTTCAATCAGCCAGGTTCCAGCAATTGCTAGTTCTGACCACGCATTAGCGTTTGAAGATTTAGGGTTAAAATTTCATACCGTTGTAGATGTGTTTCGTTAAGCGTATGGTAACTGGACATTCTAATAACTTTCGACAATACAAAATGGGGGTGTTGTTGATTTATCTAAGGCTGTTGGTCTCTCTCTAAATTCTGTCGCGATTAACGCTATCATGCTCGTCATTGATAAATCAGGTGTGCAGCGTGTTACAAACTACTTAACGTCTTTAGGCTTTTGAAATAATTTAAGCCAGAGTTATTTGATATTAGCTTCATGATTGGTGGAGGTAATATGTGTGTATCTGCCAAGGAACTTGCAGCTACAGTGCCCATCAATGGTGGTAACTATATCAAGCCTCATACAATCAACACTACTCTTCACCGTAACGGCCAGAAGGAACCATATGTAGCTCCAACAACAGGAACTCTGTTCCATCCCCACAGTCTGCTTATCTCGCCTTCTACTTAATGCGTAATGCAGTTGACCAAGATTAGTAACTACATAGCCGCAATCCGTAAGTGTTATCCAGTATAGGTAAGGACAGGCATCTGACTGGGGTGATGCTTGGTCTTGAGTATGGCATTCCAGTTGGTGCTGCCAAGGATGAATGGATGGTTGGTCAAATAACACAGTTTATACATTGGTGGTATGGTCTGCTATGAAAAGGCCATTGCACGTAGATATTCACTTTTAGATGGAAGTTAAATATGAATATCCTCAGTGAGATTATCAGTACTGTTCTAGGATACATTAGAAGGTATCTATGGTACTCGGTGAACTTGCAATGCCTGAAGGTATTAGTAAGATCACCCATATCAAAGGTCTATACCCATATGTCGCACCAGATGATACAATTCCGATTTCGATGTTTCTGGCAGGTCTTGTAAAGACTGAGTGCTCTAAACTTGGTACATATACAAACCTCATTATCAACTCCACAGAATCTATCATCCTTTACAGCCTCTTATAATGATAGTAACGATACTTAAACCTGAATGACAATCATATCCTGACGCAAACGAAACTGGGTTGAAGAAAGCCATGATGATAAGACCTTGATATTTCTTGATTACTGGTCCAATACAAGGCCTGTGCTGTTCAAAAATAGTGCTGTTGTCGTGCAACGATTAACTATACAGGTGATAAACTATCGAAGGTAATCGATGGTCTATAACCTGATACATGGGATACATAGTATGTGGTTACTTATGGATACGAAAAGACAGACACAGTCGCCTCAAATGAAGTCTGCGTAAGCTTCCTGCACACTGGTTGCGAAAGTCACTGTCCCAAGTTACAGTGACCCCTCGTCAATACGTTGAATGGGGTAACGCAAACAACATCACAATTAACTCAAAGAGGTTGGAGATACCACTCGCATCCATGAGGGTAGAGTTCAGGATGTACGTGAGTAGTAATGGTAACAGCCTCATCTGGAAACAAACTGTAGAGGTCTACTGTTACAGTCTACATTTATTTCAAAAGTCTCTTCGGAAGACTTTTTCTATGCATTTTATTTTGCAAAAATTGATACAGGCCCTTATAATCTTTCAAACGATAATGAAGTTGTACAATATACTTATTTATCCAAAAAGAAAAGGAGGTTTTCGTATTGAGCTATAGAATTGAATACACAGCCAATAGTAACGGTAGTACAGCCATTGAATATGCAGATGCCAACAGACAAGCTGAACTAGTCCGTGAAGCCAACTGGGCTACAATCATTATTATTAACGAGTACTGCCAGTGAATCTTATGGCAGTTTTCCCGCATAATTAACCCAAACAAATACTCTGGTAGAAGAGAAAATATAAAAGACGACTCTTCATATGAAGAATCGTTTTCATTTCTACCCAAGTGCTACATCTAAATCATCATTGTCACAAAGCCCAATGAGAATAAGACTAGTACCAATGTTTGTATGTGTTCCTTCTGACATCTCAGGAACTCACTCTTCTGCCAACGACATACATCATCGCACCTCGCCGCAAAAACCTAAGAAGTACGGTAATAAAGGCAATGACTTGTGTCGCAAATAAAATTGTGATGATAGAACCAATTGTTCAATCCAAACTGATAATACACTCATACACAAAGGTCTTCCACTTTTGGCATCCCTTCTGCTCTAAGTGTGCATCGACACAATCGCACCCTCTGGGAAGTTTTGAATCGCACTACGAGTGCTAAGGCAAGTGCACCAGTCAGTAATCGAACTATTTCCATTTAGCTAACCTGCAAGTAGACAATACCACCAGCCATTCCCTTCTCGGAATATTATGTAGCGTCTGCAAGTATCAACTTCATGGAACGTGATAAACGATTCTCTTTTAGGACCTTTCTGTGTTATCCAAATGCATGTGCGGTGTTACTTCTGTCTAAGAATAATAGAGAAACCCATCACTCACAGCTACGTTGCTCGCAGGAATAAAGCATATCCTCTCCATGGGATACGATGCTGATCCAGGGCATGTGAACCAGCAACCCAGAAAGATGCGGCCACTATGACACCCGCCGCAAATCCAGTCAACCTCTCTTGCAGCTTCTCACCATTTTATCTTTTAAGACAAACACCACTGCAGCACCCAAAGATGTCTGGATAAACGGTAATATACCATACTGATTGTGACCTCCACAACATATAATTCCTCTCTTTTCATCAAATTCATATGAGATTGACATAAACACCCTATCCGTTCTCTCTCAGTGATTTCATTTTGCTGGGTTGTTCAACTGATTGTACTCTTTAAGTATGTATGGGCTACTATAGATAAATCCTACGGCAACTTGGATCAATTTCCTTTCAAATACAGTGACTGGTAACCTGTCGAGCCATAGTCCTGTCTTTCTGTCGTAAAGCAACGAGCAGACCTTCATCGACGTCTGCACCCGTAGGACAGATCATTCCATACTTCATGTAGAAGGCTGGTCAACCACTCTTCCTCTAGACTGACGGATATTAGGCTTGTTTTAACCTCTGAATGCCTTCTTGTTGGACATCGCAATCGTATTCAAATAACATCTCAATCTCTTCTTGACGGTATGGAAGACAGTAGTCACGCTTTTGGAGATATCAAAGCGATACTCTTTTCAACATCACAGAATTTGGTAGTGAGCGCCAATAAACCCGGTTCTCTTTCACTGCAATCTGTACTCCCTATAGGAAGATCTTGTAAAAGCAGTTTGGATATCAACTTCTCTCTAAAACACTCTTTCAAATAGAGTAACTTTGAAACTGCTCAATTGAACACTCATCCAATAGTGTGTAACACTTGCTGGCACTGTAGTAGCCATACCTTCTGTAAACGTTCTAGTTGGAAGGATAATTCATCTTTGTGTTTAGGAAGATTTCCTTTACTTCCTCAACAACGAAAAGCTCATCCCCTCAAAATGCGATTAAATCATAATCCAGTAAACGCTCTAGCCGCACATTATCTTTCTCTTCGATTTCTTCATCTCGAAAGTACCTCTAAGAATACCTGATAGGTTTGATCATCCAGTATGATAATCGTTTTTCGATATGATGATTATTTAGAATTCTCTCTACCATTATCTCGTAGAGTTCTCTCTGGCAAAAGTTCTTTTACAGCCTGAATGCCCAAATCTCTTGCGTAAAAATATAATGATTGTTCGTCATACTGACGTAATACATCTTAGTTTCATATGTTCTCCATTGTACTTAAAAGGATACCTCTAACGGTATCCTTTTGATGTAAAATGTGATTATTTAGCGTTGTCTGTTGCACTTTGTCCAACCGATTCTACCGAATACTGTAAAGTCAGCTACAGCGTTCACCTAAACGGTTAGCGCCATGAACACCACCAGTAACTTCACCAAGAGCGAATAATCGAGATAATCTCTCCTTTTCATTTAATACTTTTAGCCTTTAGGATTGATTGATACCGCCCATTGTATGGTGAACAGCAGGTAATCTTGATTGCATAGTAAGGAGTCAGTTGAGTGATTTGCGAAACTTGTCGATTGAATTCTGTATCACTCTTTCGCTTCAACAGCTTGGTTCCAAGTGTTCATTGTACTTACGAATGTAGCTTCCATCAACACCCATAGCCTTTGTGCAAGTTCTTCATATGCGCACCTGTTACTGCATAACCAGACTTGATATATAGCCATGATAACAGCAGACTTATCAACCACTGACTGGTCAACAGACTCAACCATGCGCCTCTTTCGCTGAGCGATGATAGCTGCAGATACCTTATCACGTGTAGAAACTTCATCATAGAATCTCTACCTTCAGCGTTAACTAAGATAGCACCATTCCACGAAGACCTTCAGTGATTACATGTGCATTGCCATCTTCTTCATTACAAATGGTTAAGTAACTTTGAACTGATCCATATCCACTGTAGCAGCACCCACTGCTGTGTGTTTTCTTTTGTTAATACCCTCGACCCTGTGCACCTTCTTGCATTTGTTGTCGCAAAGCCCTTTAATCTCTGGCTTTGTACTTTTCAAACTATTTCAGCGTTAGCACTGAAACTACCAGTTATGATTATAACTGACTTCGCATTGATAGTTACCTTGTTACCATCTCATCAGCCTTGATACCAACTGCCTTACCATCCTTCATGATGATTTCGTTAGCTGTTGTATCAAATAAGAACTGAACATTACGATCTTGTAAGTTCTTTTTTCAAGATTGGAACGATGTAAGCACCAACAGCAGTTACCTTGCCATCAGCGTTTACTGGACGGTGAATTTCACAGAAGTACCTCCGAATGCACCAACGTTCTTAATGTCTAATTGATAGATGCTAACTATTCGATAGCGGCTGCAGAATTTTCTGGGTGAGCCTTGTAATCGAGTCTTGGGTTGTTCTTACCCTTACCACTGATTAATGTATCTAATTCCATTAATTCAACAGGAATCAAAGTATCCTGTGGGTTTTAGTGTTCTCCCATTGCGCCTTAACAGTCGTCGCTTAAAGCTTTAACGTCATTATCATGAACTTTCAGCTGCTGCAGTCAATGTCTTTCTCAACACCTGCCGCCTATAAACGCATTCTTATCCTGATATGGAGTCTTAGGGCTATGTTCATACCACCTAGTTGAACGAACAGAGTTACCCCGCGATTGGTATTGGCTTTCACAACGATAACCTTCTTCTTTACTCCGCATCTGTTGCAGTATTAAAGCGGTCATACCAGCCCACCAGACCAACAACGACTACGTCTACTGTTTCAATATCCTTTGCCTTTGTTGTGCTTGTATTCTTGCTTACTAAGTCTGATGGTTCAAGTCACGCTTGTTTCCAAAGCTGCTGTAGTCGCCTCGATGATAGCCTTGGATGTCTGAGAAAGCAATCTGGATACACCGTCATCAACTTCTAATGAGTTAGCTGCGACGATTGCACAGCACTGTTTCTGCTGCCTTTGAACCAATGCCATTTGTTTCAAGGAGACGACATCAACTTCTACCTTAGTGAATTGTCTGTCCTTGATTAAGTTAAAGTAACTAACTGGGTTGGGCTTCTCCTATGTCATGACCCAAACGCTTCACCAGTATATGTCTTACCTGTTGGGCATCCTACAAGTGACAAAGCCATTGTTACTACAGCGATAATAATGCAGCAGCATTTCTCTTCTATTTTCCCTCCCTGTTGTGAGTATTTTCTCATAAGCCGTACTATCGTGTAACATCTATGTAAACATGTGACACCTATTACATAATCTATTTCAGTATTTCTTTTCACTGTATCAATTCACGTCCATCTCAACAAAAAAGATAGGATTTTTCCTATCTTGATGAAACTTATCTTTTCATATCCAGCTGCAGGAAAGTGCTATTCGAGTTGTCTTGTTTTATTTCTTCTGTTGGTGGTGTTAAATTCTTCTGCTTTTCGCGACATCCGGCCCACGAATGGACAATCGGTAACACTCTGGATTACGTGCATGACAGAGATATCGACCAAAGAATATCATCTGATGATGGGTTTTAATCCAACGATCACGTGGAATCTTACGCATTAACTTACGCTCTATCTTTTCAACATCATCCTTTTGATAACTATGGTCCGAGTCTTCCGGGAGAGATTCGTGCAACATTGTGTGTCTCTACCGCAATACTTGGAATGTTAAAACATTCAGCCATAATGACATTTCTGTACACTTTTGCATCAATACCGTGAGAGTTGTTAACTCTTCCATTGTATGTGGCACTTCTCCATGGAACTGTTCGACAACACCTTGCGCAAAACCAACAATTTGTTTATGCCTTATTACGATATAAAACCAAGAGATGCAATATACTTCTCTACATCGCTTTGGTTGGTGCTTTGTAGCTAATCTCGTATGGAGATGGATACGCTTTAAATAATGCACGGGTGTGTACACGATTAACGGATGCGTCTGTTGGTTTGTGCAGAAAGGATTACCGCACCTAGAATGGTCTCATAGGGATTACGATGCGTCAATTCACAATGTGCATTTGGATGTAACTTCTGTAGATATCTCAAAATAAATGAGTTTGCAGATAAACGCTCCATTATTTTCTCTCCGTTCCCATGGAATCAGCTGTGATGTTCTTCTGTTTCCAATCAGACAAAATCTTTTCAATATACCCTAAGTTTAGATGTTGTGCGCTTGCTGACTTTACTCACGTAGTCGCGCAATAATCAAACGTTTCGTCTGTCACCTTATTCCAATCACTAATTTTCTGCATTTCATCTGATTTCAACGCGTCTCTACCAAATTCTGTGAAACAAATGTATCGATGAGTGAACGATCCAGAATATTTTCACCTTGCTGGAGCTGGCATATCCGTTTCAAATAGTCCTGATAAATCGAAGACAACAGCTCTTGCAGGAAGCTTTTATCTTTAAATAACTTCTTAGCACAAAGTGCTAGAAATGACACGATTTAATTCCTCTTCTTGTATTCCCTGTCTCCTGAAAGTGCATCCATCGTGATTTCAATATGGATTTTGATCTGCATAAAATCAACAGAGTAAAAACAACGACAAGCTCTGTTACTATCCACATACCAAAACAAGCCCATTTGATCAAGTATCCAATCTCGATGATTTACATATTTTTGTTCATACCACTTCATATGTTTACTCCCTTATAACTGTTTTTAATATTTCTTGGAATGCAAGATGCGATGTAATCTGTAAACTCTGGTTTAACATCGCTGCGATTTTCTTCATTGTTTGGATGATACCAACAGAGTATGAATCACGCACGTATACCTCCAGCAATATCACTGGTCAAAGAATCGTCGTCGATGAAGCAATTACTTCACTCAGGATTTTTGTTACGGAATTCTATCAGACATAATTTGAAGAATTCAATATGTGGTTTCATATCCGATTTCATCTGAGATAAAGATACCATCAAAGAATTCTTCGAGTATGTAGCTGGCAATCTAACTTACGCTGTAACTCTTTACACGCTGGTTACGATGTGTGCTTTACATTCTGTGTAGTTTCTTTACAGTTTCGCCTGCCCGGGCATAAAGACAACTCGTATCTAGTAATCCATTTAAAGTATGCTTGATTAAACTCTGCAACACGTAGATCTCCACGCAATCTTGGTAAAGGGCTCCACAAAACGTTCTACGAGTAGTTTCTCTTTTGTGATTTCCTTTTCAAGTTTACACCAATAGGACATCATTAATTTCTTTCGTTACGTGTGTAGAAGTTCATCTGTAATCTCACCATGGCCAAAACTTCTTGAAATGTATTTTTCAATGAAATTTTCTGCACTTCTATGGAAATTTAATATTGTCTCCACTGCGATATCCCATAAGATTGTCGAACTCATACCGTTAACTTACCACCCTTCGTTTGAAAAGAAGATGTCGTCAAAACATCTTCATATTTGTTATATTGTTTCTTGTGGCTGATCAGCCCATAAAGCTTCTAAAGCGATATGTGCTTCTAGCATCTTCGCGCAAGGTATGCCACAAACCACTTCATTCTATGTCAATCAGTACTCGTAGATTTCACTTTCACCTTCACGAAGACGCACATCAAAGCCATTTCTTCGTTACTTCTTTTCCTCAACAAATTCCACAAGAGAAATTTGCATGTCTAGGATTCTTTTGCGGTACAGATGACATAGTAGTCTTCGTATATGCATTGGCCATTGCGGATATCGAGTTGTAACGATATTCTCTGCCACTTTCTCATATCTAATGTATGACGCACTCATTTAGTAATTCAGACATGTTTCTCCTCGAGTATGTATTTTTCGCATCTTCAAGGACATATATTCTGCCCCTTGTTTGAGATTTCTCTCTTGCGATGTATGCATGGTCCGTCATACACGACGACCCGGTCTTCGAATCTTATCTGCGAGGGTATATATAGATATAATCATATTGCACTTTTGCCATCGAGGGTATGGTGTTCGATTGCTTGTAAGATTTTCTTATTATAACAGCATAGATTCTGTTTTAGCCAAATAACTGCAGTATAGCTATGCCATGGGTGCAGGATCTAGTTTTAATACTTTCAGGTCCAAAAGAGGTGTGATAGAAGTTGATATCCCCTCCCTCACTCACTCATTTTTCTTTGTAGACATCATGTAATAAAGCCATTTTGATATGCGAGTTGTTTGTTCAGATGATGAATTCTTGCAAGTTTCTCAATGCAGTGCATGGACAGACACGGGCAGAATGTGCTGCACGGTTAGGATTACCACTCGCGCTTTTAGTTTGCTTCTTCAAAAGTAGTACCGCATTACTCTAAAAAGTATCTTACGTATTCCCTTTCGCGCTTAAGTAGAAGTATCCTTTTCGCACTTCCAGTTTCTGTTTCTGATTGCGAGAGCGATACACATATCATTCTGTTTCATTTCTACAACGTAGCAGATATCGATTATGGACTACATGCACGCATACATAACGTCTACGCTTGCTCATGTAGTTTAGAATACCATCGCCAACCATCGCAAGCGCAACGCTCACCAGTTTTGATTTGTGATAGTGTAATTAAGTTGGCAGTTCATCATCTGTAATTGGATCAAAGGGTGCTGTATATACGATCATGGTAAAAACGATCTTTGGTTCCTTTTGCCTTCTTGTGCAGAACTGATTTGTCTTCCGATAACTTGTACAAGTTCAGACTTTGTATGCATGCTTACGTCAAATGCCAGTCTCCTTACGTCTGTAGAAACTGTCTCTAAGCACTGAGATTTTAATAAGTTCTCTTGTACGTAAACCGTTGTTTCACAGCTTTCTACTAGGTTATCACTTAAGCCGTCTTTACCAATCTGGAAAATTGCACGTTCTGTCTGTGCTAGTCCTCTTAGATACGCTCTTTGTTTTGCAGTCAACCTCATAACTTGTTGCCTTTCTGAATGTCAACACACTGGACACCTCTCTTGGTACATGTGTACTGTAATTGTGCCTGATCTCTCTCCACTTCTACACATGCCCATCCTAATCCATCAATCACGACGTCTACCTTTGGCATGTCCTCATGAATTGTATATTTCTTTCATTTCTGTCTCAATGGCTGCTGGCACAAATAATGTTCCAACATGTGTATTCCATGCTCATCTGCGTAGTTGCCATTGGGTACGATGAACGTTAAGACGTCCACTGAGATACCATACACAACTTGCATGATTACAACCTGATGGAAATCTCTATGACGCTTTAAAGCCTCCTACAAAGAAGCTCTGCTCACCACGTAGTTGGAACACCTGTGGTTTTACACTCTTGCTTGGCATGATTGTCTTCTAAATCTGCCTCACTAACTTCCATTAACATACTATATGATCAATTTCAACACGCGTGTATCGATGTAAGTATGTCCATCAATTTCTAATTCATTGAAATCTAATAGTAGTTCCCGGATATCTAGATGCCGGTTAGAACCTCGTGTAGACGGTAGGGTTGTTGATAAAGAGGTACTCTTGCCAGAGTTGGCTCTTTCATCACAACTATTTTTCTACCATTTGCGAGTTCATCAACACATTCTTTGATTCTCATACCGATACCCATCTTTTCTTCTTTGGACGCAAGAAATAAGCCGTTCAATGCGAATACCCAAATCTTTGTGCGTCCAAAGACAAAATGAGCGATTTTCTCTTCTCCACATGATGCTAGATGCTCGATCTCTCTTTGTCGCAACCATCACAATATCTTGATTGGCAGGTGCACGGTTAATACCGTTAATCATGCCTGCTCAAAATCATATAGATCGATCACCCATAGAATTAACGCATCCATCTTTGCGATCATGCATAACAACCTGCGACTGGATCGATACCTGTCTTCATGGAGATTGTTAAATCATCATAGTGAATCAAAGCGAGAGCATCTTTGACAATATTCCGCCTCAGCTTTAGGACTATAAACCAATCGCTTTTGAACCAGTTGTTTGTAATACTGCACCGCATCCTTACATACTGTCGTTAGATTAGTCTTCCTACTCATCAAATAGACTTACCCAAACACGTTCTACATCTTCAAGGTACTTCGTTATCTGCGTCTGTTGGTATATCAATAATACGACATTCATCAATACCACGATATAAATCCCAACCATCCTTCAGTACAAGTGGTGATCCAAATCCACTTTCACGTGGTTTCAGTGGTATTTCAGAAGCACGTAATACTTGTCTTTCTGGATCTTTGAAGATTAACTCTTCTCACGCACTCAACTGCTTTTCGCAAGTGTTACGATACTTGGTTGTCTTTAAACGTTTTACACTAAGTTACCCTTCATTGAGTCGATTACCCAAAGACGATTTCTTCCGTATGAATACGCTTCATCTGTCCAACATTTGTCGTGTAATAGCACAGGCTGGATCTTCCGCATTCATGACACAACCCCATGCTAATTCATCACCTTTACCAAGGTTCATTGCCTTAACACCCTTGGACTTAACGCCTGTGGCTGGAATATCTTCAACCGCAAAGCGATAAGAATAACCATCTTTGCTAACTACTAAGATTTGTTGGTTACATATATGCAATAAAAGGCATTAATCATTTCTGCACCCTTACCAAAGGTTCATCGCTGTCATGACTTTTATTGTTACGCTCTACTTGCCAGTGATTCACTGGAGTCTTTGATTTGTCCGCAGAACTTACTGTCACAATCCATGCATACGTATCAAACCTCTTGATGAGAATCGCATTCTTTGATCTTATCTTCACCATCGATACGTACAACTTTATTTAGATGCATACCAACATCTTTCCATTTGCCTTCTTCAATTTCTGCAAACTGGAATAGATGCGTAATTACCTTTAGATGTAAATAGTAATAGTGTATCAGTGTATCACACTCTGTTGTACCAATCAAGTACATCTCCATCTTTGATAGCTGTTTCTTGGTCACCGACTGCGTTATAGCTACGCATGGATACTCGCTTGGAATAACCATCACGACTGACAGTTACTACAACACGCTCATTCGCAATCATTGCAGTCTTATCATAGTTAATTTCTTCAACTTCCAGCTTCAATACGTAGTGCGACGTTCTTGACCATACTTCTCTTCACATTTCGTAAATTCCGAGTAATTACGGAATGCAATGACCCTACATTTTCAATGATTGCCTTTGTCTCTTCAAATCTGATTGACAAGTTCTGCAAACTCTTCACGTAATGTAATAATATCCGTATTGGATAAACAGTATAGATGTGAGGCAATAGCCAGACTGTGGTCTGTCAAAAGCCATTCATTCATCAAGTTACGTTTTGCATCACCCTTATCTTGGGAGGCATGAATACGAATCACTTCATCTAGATGGAAACAGCCTTCATCAAACCTTCCAATGATATGACAACGGGCTTCCATCTATCTAACTCGTGAGAACGACAGTCATACGACTTCTCACAATGCGATAAACGCATCCAATAATCCAAGTAACCTACCTGAACAGGACGCTTATCAATGATTGCGACGTTATTGTAGTTATGAGACCTGTAAATCTGTATTCTTATAGAAATAATTGAGAATCATATTGGCATCGATATCCTTACGAACATCAATAACAATACGCATACCTTCACGGTCAGATTCATCACGTACATCTAAGATACCATCGATATCTTTGGATACTGGATTTTCATCCATCTTCTTAACAAGCTGAACTATAACTTCATAAAGGATTTCTGTGAGCAATGATTTGTTGGTAGATTTCTCCTCATGAATTTCACATGGAACCTACAACAATTCTACCTTACCAGTTGTAAAGGCATCACGAATACCGCTTCCCCTGTACGATACCACCAGTCGGAAAAGTCTGGACCAGTTAAAAATATCCATCACATCTGTTAAAGCACTCTCTGGATTTTTGAATACGGTAGATTGTCGCATCCACAACTTCATTTTAAGTTATGTGGTGGCATATTTGTCGTATAACTGCCGCAATACCTGTCGCACCATTGACTAGCATGACAGGAAACGAGTACAGAGTACTGTTGGTTCATGTTCTGTATCGTCGAGTTAGGTGCCATTTTCAACGGTATTCTTATCTAAGTCTTCTTCTCATGACTTGCGTGGCCTTTGCAAGTCTAGCTTCGGTATAACGCATCGCGACTCTGTTTGGGTCATCATCAATAGAACCGTTATTACCATGCATGTCAATGAGTGGTAAGCGTACCTTCAATCTTGGGACATACGTACCATCGCATCATAGAACAGAAGTATCACCGTGTGGATGATAGTTACCAATTACAAGACTGACTGTCTTAGCAGACTATGGTATGCATGGTCCCATGTATTTCATCTGCGGTACATGGCATATAAATTTACGCTGTATTGGCTGAAACCATCACTGCATCTGGTAATGCACGCTCTTGAATATATATTTGGCATATCTACCAAAACCAGCTCCATAATATCTTCAGTAACATGGTCTATATTTTGCTATTGTCTAAGCGATTGTCTTCTTCTTAACCATTAGCCTCCAAGTCAAATGTATCTTCTAATGTAAAGTGAAACGTTATCTTCAATCCACTTTACGACGTAATTCTGCTTTATCTCCATAAGTACAGTTACACGACGTTCGCTTCTTTACACCATCACTGATACCTACTTTAATCAGTGTACGCTGGGATGGATCCATTGTTGTCTCCCATAACTGCGTAGCGTTCATTTCACCTAAACCTTTATAGCGTTGAATTTCTACTTTACCAAGTTTACGACGTAAAGCATCTAACTCTTGATCGCTATAAACATATTGTGTCGTCTTACCCTTTGTCACTTTATAGAGTGGAGGTAAGGCGATATATACCATTCCCCTGCTCTAATAGTGGACGCATGTAACGATAGAAGAATGTTAATAATAAAATCTGAATATGAGATCCATCGTCATCTGCATCGGTCATAATAATAACTTTGCCATAATTCGATTCCTCGTAGTCAAAGTCAGGACCAACACCTGCACCTAATGTATAAATTAATGTATTTAACTCTTCATTCTTTTCAATATCAGCGAGTGTGCATTTCTCAGTGTTTAATACCTTACCACGCAGTGAGCAAAGATTGATGATAGTGAGAATCTCTTCCTTGTTTTGCAGAACCTCCGGCAGAGTCACCCTCGACCAAGAATAGTTCCTTTATACGAGCATCCTTTGTCTGTGCAGGTGCTAACTTACCAGATAATACCTTTTCACCCTTACCAACATACGCTTACCAGTTCATCTCGAGCCTTACGTGCAGCGATACGGGCAAGTGATCGCCTTTAACATCTTACGTACTAATGTATCTGATTGATTGCGATTTTCTTCTAACCAGAAGGATAACTTCTCAGAGACAACTGCTTCTACTGCAGTCTTAGCTTGTGGAGTTCCAAGCTTACTCTTTGTCTGTCCTTCAAACTGTAATAATCCTTCAGGGACAGATACGGAAAGGATTGTTGTAAGACCCTCACGTACATCGCCACCTTCCAGATTTTTATCCTTCGCCTTTAATAGGCCATATTTTCTTGCATAGTCATTGATAGCTTTTGTAAAAGCACCCTTAAAACCAACTTCGTGTGTACCACCATCGCTAGTGCGAACAAGGTTAACGAAGCTATATGTATTCTCTTGATAATCATCTGTATATTGGAAAGCAGCTTCGACTTGGATACCATTGGCTTCCCCACTAAACTTCACAGGGTTCATTAAGACATTGCGATCTTCATGTAAATATTCTAAGAAGGCTGTTAATCCATCTTCATATAGATATGTTTCAGTTTCATTTTTCTTATTGCGCTTATCGCTAACGACCATCGCAATTCCACTCAATAAGAAAGCTTCTTCACGCGCTCTTTCACAGACAACATCATATTGTACTCAGTTGTAGAGAAGATACGTGGATCTGGTTTGAAACGTACCGTAGAACCAGTACGGTTGGTCTTACCTAGATGTTCTAGCTTACCAATCTTCTTACCACCATCCGCAAATTCCATACGAACGAGCTCCCCATCATGGGCAACCTCTACTATCAACCATTCGCTTAAAGCATTTACGACTGACGCACCTACACCATGTAAACCACCAGCCGTCTTATAGCCACCTTCACTGAGAACTTTACCGCAGCGTAGAGCACGGTAAAAACTAACCTGCAATGTATTTACACCGTCGGCATGTTGACCGATAGGCATACCGACCTTCATCTTGAATTGTGACACTACCATCTGCCTCTAAAGTGATTTGGATTTTCTTACCATAACCGTTTAACGCTTCATCGATGGAGTTATCAACGATTTCCCAAATCAGATGATGTAATCCTCTACTATCGGTAGAACCGATATACATACCAGGACGCTTTCTGACTGCCTCTAAACCTTCTAAAAATTTGAATACTGTTATCATCATATCTATTCGCCATGCAAAAACTCCTAATAACCTTTGTATTATATCATAATTAGGCTACTTTAATATCCTTGTCTAACGACAATCACACGTTCATATCACCAGATTTTGTAACAACAAAGCCTATTTCAAACATTTTGATTTTTATATCCAAATTACTGATGTGGTAATATATCAACAGGGGGATTTATTCTATGCTAAATTTCATTGGCGTTATTATATTAAGTTATTTATTTGGATCAATTCCATGGTCACTTGTCATTGGAAAAGTATTCTTCCATAAGGATATCCGTACAGAGGGTTCAGGTAACCTTGGTGGCACAAATGCAGGTCGTGTTTTAGGTAAGAAAGTTGGTATCACTGTCATTATCCTTGATGCACTCAAAGCATTCTTCTCCATGTTACTAGCTCAGCTTCATCACAAAGGATGCCATGATCTATGCAGGACTAGCCTGTTGTATTGGACACTGCTTCCCAATCTTTGCACAGTTTAAAGGTGGTAAGGCAGTTGCGACTTCCTTCGGTTTCTTCTTAGGTATCGCTACATTTATCAATCACCAATATTTCTATCAGTTCTTCTTACCACTACTGATATTCTTGGTAAGTCTCTATCTTTGTCGTATGGTTTCCTTATCTAGCATGATTGGTTTAGGTTCTGGTATTCTCATCAGTTTCTTGATTGGAAATCCAATATCAATTACAGTTTCAATCTTTGTACTATGGTTGTTTGTGGTATATCGTCATCGCGCAAAATATCGAACGTATCAAAAACGGTACAGTAAATCAAATGGATGGGTAAATCACCATGGGAAAAATAGAAAAATTCACACTACCAATCGAGACCTTTACACCAAAAGTCCTCGCAAAGTCTGGGTATATCTATCCAGATAGTTACGAACAAGTAAAAAGAAGTATCCTGTTCTATATATGTTTGATGGTCATAACCTCTTCTACAATAAAACAGCTACTTATGGTAAATGCTGGGGTATTAAAAAGTATTTAGACAAACAGAAATTAGATATCGTCATCATCGGTCAAGATTGTAATCACATCGGTGATGAGCGCTTGGACGAATACTGTCCATTCACCGCAGAAAAGACTTTCACAGGTATTCAAATTCAATCCTGTGGTCAGATTACTGGAAAGTGGTTTATCGAAACACTTTTACCATACTGTCAAAAGCGTTATCGCATTCATACAGATCGTAAACACGTAGGTATCGCTGGTTCTTCCATGGGTGGAATCATGTCTGAGTTTATGATCAGCGAATATAACGATTATTTCTCAAAAGCAGGTTGTGTATCCCCTGCCAATATCTTTAACTACCATGTGCTATGTAATCACATTCAAAAGAAGAAGTTTAAAGAAACACGTATTTATCTTGATTTTGGATCAGATGAAGAACGCACAAAGAAAGGCCTTGTAAGAGAGTTAGATATGTTGTTAAATATCAATCACCTCTTTACCCAAGGTGGTTGTGTAACCTATCCAAATCTTGTAGTTAAATGGTATGCATAGCGAAGAATCTTGGGAAGGTATTTTTCCCTATCATGTTGGAATTCTTATTCGGAGTATACAAAGAAGAAGTTATAAAAAGGGCTGTAACGATTAAGTAAAATATCAACCAATCATAAAGGGTTTCCTAATCACAGGAAATCTGTGTGTGTAAGTCGAAAGGAGACTAAATGGCAGAAAACGAGAAAACAGATATTAAAAGAAATACAGACGAAGAACAAGCTACAACACCAAAAAGCCAGATAGCATTCTTACAAAAGAAGATCAATGGAAAAACCTTTGTAACAGAGATATATTTTGATAAAACGAGAAACATTTCAAGATAAACTGTTTAAGGTAATACAATCTAAGGAGCATAGTAGAGTAATGGTGATCTGGTAGAGGAAAAAAGCTTGAAAATGATATAATATTACTTAATAATTAGAAATAAATTAGACTTTTGTTAAGGGTGAATATGGATTTTAATAAGATGATTCCCAGTTATCGGTTTTGATATTGAACAGACCAAAAGGTTTTATAATGACTTAGGATTTAAGATTGAATACGAACGTCCTGAAGAAAAATTCGTTTTCATGTCTTTTCAAGATAGTCAATTTATGTTTTGAACAAATTCATGACAATGGTTGGAATATAGGCTGAGCTATATAATATATCCTTTTGGGAAGAGGAATTAATTTTTCAATAGTTGATGATATTGAAGGACTGACAAATTAGTGGCAAATCTTTAAATTTAGAAATATACAGAGAACTAAACAGAAGCATATATCAAGTTAATGGGTACAGAAGAAACGCAAACCGAGTTCTTAATACAAGATCCCAATGGGCATTTATTAAGATTTACAAATTGATAAATTTACCTTTATCAGTAGAAAAATTAAATAAAAGTAATTAGCTGTAGCTAAACTCAAAACAGTAAATCAAATTTGGTTTACTGCTTTTTCTATTATGAAATCAGGAATAATCTAGTCCTGATTATAGAAAAAGAGAATACTAACCAATTCATTAGTATTCTCCATTATTTTATTCACAGTAACAATATACTGATCATCGTTTTGCATCGACGTGGTAATTGTCTTACCGTTAATATCTGGGTTTTCTAGAATCACTTTCGCAACTGTTGTCTCGATTTCGCGTTGAATATGACGTTTCATTGGTCTAGCACCGTAAAAGTGGATCTACATCACAAGCAATAATACGTTTCATTGCACTATCACTAACAGTCAGATTAATATCACGGTCTTTCAAACGATTACGTAGCTATGCTAATACATCATTACCCAATGCATTAAAGACAATGATTTCATCAACACGGTTGATAAACTCTGGTTTACAGAACTTGTGTACTTCACTCATAGTGCTCTTCACGATGTTCTGGATCATCATTGAAGGCGTATTGACTACCTAAGTTACTTGTCATGATATAATCGTATCTTGAAGTCTACTGTTACACCTGTTTAACAATCACTATCTTCAAATCCAACAATCAGACCCTGGTCGGATACATAGTATGAACACACAATTGTACATGGAATGATTTCGATAATCGCTTCAGGGTAAGACTGTAAGATTAAATTCTTAAGGTCATTTGCCATAGATTCATTATTGCAGTGAGCAATATGAACTTTCTTTCCGTTATAACGATGTGCAATCATCTCCTCAGAAAAATCTTATTTATGGCCTTCTTTTCACCACGACACTTATGCAAGATTTCAAGTGTTCCTTGATCGGATGCCTTACCTGACACAACGAATACCAATAATCCAGATAACTTTCGCAATTGCCGGACTCACACGACCATTACGTGCTAAATTGTCTAAGTTTGAAATATTAAATAATAAATGTGTATGTTTCTTATATTCATTGATCGCATCACAGATTTCACTAAAGCTTAATCCCTGTGCAATTAATTCCTTTAAGTTTTCGATAATCAATAGAATTTCTGGTCCTACGGATAATGAGTCAATGACGTAGATATTCGCTTCTGGATGTTCTTCCAAGAAGAGTGATCTACCCTGCATCGCTGCAGAATAACAACCGGATAATCCACCTGTAACCGTTACCGCAAAAATCGTATCGGCACCATCAAATGAACTTGCCCACTCATAGGCATTTGGACATGAAGTGGATGTTTTTCCCTTCGTATGTTTGAGTACGGATAAGAAACGCTCTACATTCGTGCGTTCATCGTCGAAGAACTCTCCCTCATTCATAATAACTTTTAGAGGAACCGTTCTATAGTCAATATCTTCCATGTGAAATACGTTAGAAGATGAATCTGATACAATTCTATACTTCATCGCGACCTCCTGCTTTTTAAGCTACATGCATTATAAATATTCATTTCTTTCTACGCAAAGCAATTCACGAATGTTTCACGCAAACAGAAAAAAGTCGGTACAATTCACCGACTTTTGTAACAAATCACGAGTGATTCGGCTTGTTTCTGCTTTGGGCTTTTTCTTGTTGTTTTTGCAAGAATACCAGCCGCCTTTAAGACTTCATCTACCTGCTCAACTGGAATGATCGTTAACTTTTCTTTCACTTCTGGTGCGATATCCTTTAGGTCATCTTCATTCTCTTTTGGAATATAAACCGTCTTAACACCAGCTCTAGCAGCCGCCATCAGTTTTTCAGGCAAACCACCAATTGGCATCACACCACCACGTAAGGATACCTCTCCTGTCATCGCAATTAATGAAACCTTCTTCTGGTAATCAGTGATAGCCAAAGCAGTTGTTAAAGTGATGCCTGCAGAAGGTCCATCTTTTTTAACAGCACCTTGTGGAACGTGGATATGAATATCATGCGTCTTTAGAAATCTTATCTGCTTCTGGGAATTTCGATTTCACAAGAGATAATGCAATCCGTACAGATTCCTTCATCACATCCCCAAGCTGTCCAGTCACAATTAACTGTCCACTCCCCTTTGTTAGTAGGGTTTTCGACAAACAGAAATTTCACCGCCACTTGCAGTCCATGCAAGACCGGTTACGATACTGGGATTCTTTTTGAACTCTAAGTTTTTCATGGTGAAGTGGTTTCATATCTAGCAGTGTAGGTAAATCACTTGCCTGAATGACAATCTTTTCTTGATGACCTCTTGCAAGTTTCACGGCGATAGCACGGCATACAGAATCAATTCTCTTCTTGAGTCCACGTACACCACCCTCCATCGTATAGTCCACAATCATAGAACGTATCGCATCTCTCACTAAATTCTAACTGTTCACTTGGTATACCCATTTTCTCAACTGCTTTAGGAATTAAATGTCGTTGGGCAATCTGGTACTTTTCACTTGCTGTATAACCTTGGAAGTCAATCACTTCCATACGGTTTAGTAAAGGTTCAGGGATAGAATCCAATGTATTTGCGGTACAGATAAAGTACATCCGAAAGATCATATGGAACATTCATGTAGATGATCTGTAAAGGTATTGTTCTGTTCAGGATCAAGAACTTCTAAAAGTGCACTTGCAGGATCACCATTGTAAGACATACTCAACTTATCGATTTCATCGAGTACCATTACCGGATTAGATGTGCCAGCTTTCTGAATACCATCCATAATTTCTTTCCCGGCATTGCACCGATATAGGTACGACGATGACCACGAATATCTGCTTCATCACGCACTCCACCCAGCGCAACACGTACATATTTACGTTTGAGCGCATTTGCGATGGAGCGACCAATACTTGTCTTACCAGTACCTGGAGCACCGACAAATAAAGAATTGAACCAGACTGACGCTTATTAAGATCCATTACCGCAATCTGTTGTAAGATACGCTCTTTTACTTTCTTTAGACCGTAGTGATCTTCATCCAAAATCTTCTCCGCAGCTTGAAAGTCAATCTTCTTTGTACGTTCTTTCTTCCAACTGATACTTGTTAAAAAATCTAGATAGTTGTAAAGATTACCATACTCTGGAGAGTTACTACCTTCTTGTTTTAGACGGCTTAAAACCTTATCAGCTTCACGACGTGCAGTTTCATTCATGCCAGATGATTGAATCTTCATCTCCATCTTACGAATATCTGTAACATTCTCTGGATGCATGTCATCCAGTTCCTTTTGAAGATATTCGATTTGTTTCTTGATAGCCATCTCACGATAGGCTTTCTTATTGTCATTTTCTTGTGCAGCGGAAGCTTCGTTAGTTACGTCCGTCATCTCTGTATATTCGTAGATATACTGTTCAATCTTATTTAATAGATTTGAGCGAAGATTTTCTTCAAGTAATGCATACTTTTCTTCATCCGTAATGTTTAACCACTGTGCCATGGCACTGATGATATCCTCCATCCCCTTTAATTGAGAGATGAAATTACGTGCACCCAGAGCCCATTGATAGTTCGCAGTTGCCTTCACAAGTGCACTCTTAAGTTGGTCAACCCGCTTCTTTTCATCCATTGGATCTAAGTCATTGGACATCGGTTTACGGATGATGGACAAAACTTCTAGAGTCTTTATCACTATGTACAACGATGTCTTCAATATTGATACGTGATTCTGTCTTAATTACCACAAAACCACTATTACTAACTTCTGTAATAGTTCCTGATACGCTTAATGGATAAAAGTTTTCAGGACGAAATTCATCTGTAGATAAAGCCTTCTTTTCAATCGCAAAGATAATGCGATCACCTACAGCAGGTTCCTGTCCAGTTGCGTTTTTATAGCTATCACTGGTCAGGTAAATATTTGTATCTGGTAATAATACCGTGTTATAAATCGGAATGATAATTGCCATTGTTGTATACCTCCTTATAAGTATAGAGGTATTTTAGCACTTAATAATAAAGAGTGCTAATATTTAGCACTCAGATATTTTATTCCATTGTTTCAAGATAACGAACTACTTTCCCACTTGCCTTTGCATACTCAATTTCTGACTTTGTACTAGAGCCGATATAACCACCAACATTGATAACAAAAAAATTTCATCAGCCATATCAATTTTACGTTTATGCATATCATCCAACATCTCTTTTGTCTTTGTTAGAGTACCTCATCCATATTTTTCCCAAACTTCATGATCGCCACTATGGCCGAATAATCCAACGTTAATTACAATGTTTCCAGCAAGTGTCAAATCTTTCTGCGCTTTCATGAATTCGTCTTTAAAGCGTGTGCTACCACAAAGCGTAATAACTTTGTATTTTCCTTGCATTATTTTTCTCCTTTTGATAATCAGTCTTACCAATCGAATTTGAAATATTGTTGGAGCTTGGCTCATAAGCTCACATCTGAGAAGTGATATAGTCTTTCATTCTTAATCGCATCAGGTAGATATTGTTGTTTTCACATAGTGATTTGGATAATCATGTGCATATTGATACCCTACACCATTGCCTAACTTCTCTGAACCTGCGTAATGAGCATCCTTTAGATATGGTGGAATCGGAAGATTACCTGTTTTTTCAACCAGATCCATTGCCATAAAAATACCATTTGATGATGCATTAGATTTAGGTGCATTGGCAACATAAGTAGCCGCATTTGCAAGTATGATGGCTCCTTCTGGCATCCCTACCCTTTCAACGGCTAACGCCGCATCAACCGCAATCTGTAACGCTCTTGGATCTGCATTACCACATTCTTCTGCTGCCGCAATCATAATTCTACGAGAGATAAAACGAACATCCTCTCCCGCCGTCAACATGCGTGCAAGGTAGTAGAGGGTCTCATCTGGATCAGAACCACGCATCGATTTAATAAACGCAGAAATTGTATCGTAATGGTTATCCCCATCCTTGTCATAACGGATTGCCTTCTTTTGAATACACTCCTCCACAACAGACAAGGTAATATGAATATAGCCATCGTCACTGCGATCTGTTGTAAGATCTGCAAGTTCTAACGCATTTAACGCGGCACGTGCATCTCCATCACAAATCTCTGCTAAAGATTCAGCAGCTTCCTCATCTAAGATAACATTGTCTTTGCCGATACCCTTTATCGCATCTTCTGCAGCACGCTTTAAAAGCGTCACAATGTTCTCTTTTGTTAGTGACTTTAACTGGAAGATACGAGAACGTGAAATCAATGCTTGATTCACTTCAAAATATGGATTCTCTGTAGTCGCACCAATCAAGATAATAGTGCCATCTTCAACATACGGTAGTAGATAATCCTGTTGTCCTTTATTAAATCGATGAATCTCATCGATAAATAAGATTGTTTTCTTTTGATACATCGACATCAAATCCATCGCATGTGTTATTACCTTTTCAAGATCTTTCTTACCTGCAATTGTCGCATTGACTTGTTGAAAATCAGCAGAAGTACTATATGCAATCACTTGTGCTAGTGTAGTCTTACCAGTTCCTGGAGGGCCATAAAAGATCATGATCCAAGCTTATCCGCTTTAATTGCACGATATAACAATTTATCTTTGCCAATGATATGTTCCTGCCCTACAACTTCCTCTAACGTAGAAGGTCTCATACGTGCCGCTAAAGGCTCTTCTTTTTTCTTTGTCTCTTCGCTTGCATACCCAAATAAATCCATAGAAACCCCCTTTATCTACTCCATATTATACTTGTAATTACTTCATTCAGAAAGAAAAAGCTCCTTATGGGAGCTTTCACTCATGATTTTCTTCTGGTACTTTGATGATACATCCAAAAGATACAGAAACAAGTTATGAATAAAGAGATAATCACAAGCTGTAATATTTCAGGAATCACTACTCTTAAGCCAATGACAAACCGCAGAGAATAAGATACCCAAAACCAATGATAGTTTATAATTTTTCAATTTGATATAAAAATGTTTCTTCTAACACAAATAATATCAACAGTGATACTACAAAAGGTATTTCTAGGTCAACAGGATTAAAATCGATGAAGAAAAGTCAGAAAATAATGAATACAGATATATTACTATGAGCAATGCCAATAGGATACGCTTGATGCGTGGTAATATTTTTCTCTGATAGACAGTGGATAAAGAGAAATATTCTTTAAATCTAGCTGCATTTGATACGATAATCCATCTATATATCCTGTTCCGTATGGAAATAAATCTATCAAAGATACTATAACTACGCTCTGCACCAAGAAAGTAATACAAGCACGGAACAACAATTACAAATCCTATCAATCAATTAAAGTATAAGCCTGATAAAATGATAATTTCTTCATATCAATTCCCTCTTTTCGAATTTCATGCATGCATGCAAATAGAAGACACTGATCACAAGACATATTAAATTTGCCATACACAAATATTGATTTACTCAAATTCAAGCTGAGTTTCGAATCCATATAAACACAATACTAGCAATCATGACAACAGAATATATCTAATATACATATTCATTTGACTTTTACTACTGGTCATACTTTTGAAAATTATGCAAACAGTAATACAAACAACCACTGGAGCGACAACAGCAACATAGTAAACCAGTTTTTGAAATCAAAGTATCAAACCATATCGTACACAATACATATAAGGACTATAGTAACACAAAAAGTTATTTTCATATGCATCGAAAGTAATCATTTCTTTTCGAACTCGCAGAATTTGTAGAATCAGATTCCAGTTTCTCATCAATCAAAACAGTAATGAGTTTGTACTTGAAAATGAAGAAGAATAACGTTCCAAATAATTCTTGAAACAGAATATATCTGGTATCTGCATGAATGCTAGAAAGAATAGAAATATCACGAAAATTTCACGCATTATATTTATGAAAGTTAAATAAACGATGTCGATACAATGCATATATCCCTTCCATAAACAGTTCTCCTTTCACCAATCTTTATTAGTTAAGATACGAATGGATGAAATATACGCTAGCGTATAAAGAACACCTACATATCCCAAAAACTGAACAAATGGATTAATTTCTGTTTTTATATAAATAACTGCACGCAATACCAACCGCAACTAGCAACATATACAAATGCTCAAAAATACTTTCGATGCCACATGTTGATTGGCAAAATAGCAGAAATTGTTAAAGCCTCAACAAAACGATAATATATAGTGCAAACCACATATTTGCCTCACCTCTTTATATGGAAAAATATGATATGGATAATCCAAAGAATATCATTATATTGAGTATGAACTATTTCTAGGAAAAGAATACTACCTTTCTTTCTTTCACATTAATGACAACAAGCAGATAACTTTTCTTCAATCGATAGTCTCATTTTTAGCAAAAATCCTTAATCAAGTTAAACAATTATCATAAGATAGTTATAACTATTTGTATTTTCTTTTCAAATTATAAAACAATGTACAAAGTGATATATATAAAAGAGGATAGATAAATTGTTTCTTTTTTATGAATGATTCAAACTCTAGTAATAATAATATGCTTTCATATTCTTAGAAATTCCTTTCTAAAATAGATTATATGCTTTTGTTAAAAATTATCATTTGTTTTTAGTATACGATATGGATGAGATATGGTTGTTACAAATAGTGCAACCATAAATATGAGAAAACACACTTCGTGATTTATCATTGTCTTAGTTACAACTGTCCAATAAATTCCTGCAACTGCAAGTACGATAAAATATGTTCAAGATAATGTTTGTGCCATTTATAACTTTCGGTAAAGCATTTGGAATAAACATGCATTCAAACACAAGAATAAGCTCTAACCAGAACATTTCTGGCATATAGAAATTGCATGCCATTGCACAGTAGATCAACCAACTTATAGCAAGAACCAAATTATTGATGCACAATTCCAAGAAAACTATTAGTAAAAAGATTGAGGTTTAATTAGCAGTAGTCTTATACTATTAGACTTTATGAAATGATTTTTAGAATAATTATTTATAACAACATAAGAGTACAGAAGAAGCGAGTAACTGTTAGGTTGGACATGATTAACGCGGGAAAGTATTCCACCAATAAAACTCATTAGAAAACATATGATATACGCAAAATATCGCTTTATCCTAATAATTTGTTCATACTCAGCTATCAACAGTGCTTTCATATTCTTAGAAATTCCTTTTCTAATGTTGAATGATTATGTTATTTAAATAATACCTTTTACAATACCTACTAAAAGATTTCTTCTAACATTACTGGATGAAGACCTTCAGATTTGGAGCGTGTTTACGATCAATTAAAAGCTTTTACTTGGTATGGTGTCTCTTTTCTTTGCGACAATTGCTTTCTGGAATATTCTGTGATTTCTTCTGGTGCTATGTTTAATATTCCATAGCTAGATAGAATATTATCTTTTTCATCATCGATTATTAGTTCACCTGCATGCATGAATCCAATGTAATCGCACATCTTCTCAAGATCTGTAACGATGTGGGAAGAAATAAGAATTGTATGATCTTCTTGACGTGTATATTCAATGAGAGAGGTCTACGACTTCTGCACGAATTGCAGGATCTAGTGCATTCATTGGTTCATCTAATTACTAAGAGTTTTGCGTTATGACTTTAACGCAATCGCAATTGCGATACGCATTTTGTTACCTAATGATAGTGTTTCATATTTTTCGTCTTTATCAATTTCAAACTGTTTCAATAGTTTCACAAATTGTTCATGATCCCAATGTTTGTAGATTTTACTAAAGACTTCTTCAATCTTATCTACTGTTAGGATATTAGGAATACCCATATCATTGATTACAAAACCTAGCTGATCTTTGAGTTCTACTTCATTGATAAAATTATTACTACCTAATACTTCAACATCTCCATAGTTTGGTTGTACAAGTCCTAGGATACAGTTGATAAGTGTTGTTTTACCTGCACCATTTTCACCAATTAAACCATAGATTGATCCTTCTGAAATCTGTAAAGATACATGATTCAAGCGAAAGTTATCATACTTTTTGTAATATCCTTTACTTCAATTGCATCTCATAAAGATTTTCCCCAATTATTCATCTTCATCCCAAATGACTTTCATCATTTTGGCTACTTCTCTTGTGATAAATTACAAGATACGGATAGTTTTTTGATTTCTGCTAGATGTTCTTTCAATTATGCGAAGATTTTGTTCTTGAATGAGTTGGACATTCTTTCCTGCCACAAAACTTCCTTTGCCTGGAATGGTATAGATATAACCTTCTCGCTCTAGTTCTTCATATGAACGTTTTGTGGTAATGACACTGATACGTAGATCTTTCGCAAGTGTGCGAATTGATGGTAAACTTTCATCTTCAGCTAAGGAACCATTAATAATTTGATCTCGTAATTGATTATAAAATTGGTCGTAAATTGGTTGTCCACCCTGTTGTCAATACTAGTTTTCATAATTATCAACCTCCAACCTATCTCTGTATATATACAATATACAGTTAGTATATTTTTCGTCAATAGGTACAAAAAGAAAGGCGCTCTAAAATTACTTGGGGTTGGGGTACCGCAATGAGAAATCTTGGGGTACCTTTTTGATACTTCTTCAGAAAACTTGGGGTACCTTCAAAAATAAAAACCTCTCATGCTATTATCTTTGCTGAGAAAGAAAAATAACTAGAGAGGAGGCCATAAAATGGTATTGATTATATTATCATTATCTGCTCTGAACTTGTCCCATGATCAAGTTCAAAGTCTATCTACATCCCGCAATCAAGATACCCTTAAATATTTATCTTCTACTGATAAATAAACATCCTATTTGTCCTTACTGTGGTGCTGATACATCTAGTAAAGGACTCTAACATATACGTTCAAAAACGCAAGACATCGCTGGTCTAAAAACAATTGTCAATTGGAAACGTAGACGGTATAAGTGTCGTGACTGTCATCGCACTTTTAGTGAAGACAATATCTTTACCCCTGATGGTATGCACTCCACCTTCTCTATGGTCGATCAAATCATGAAAGATCTAGGTGATATCTCCGTTAACTTAAAGACAATTGCACTAAGAGCGCACGTATCTATTCCTACGGTAGAACTCTATGCCGATAGTTACTTGAGAATTCCAAGGCAGTTCTTACCTGAGTATCTAGGAATTGATGAACTATATTCTGACATGGCGTTAAAAAATAGTTCTTACTTATGTGTCATGGTCGATAATAAAGCTCGTGTTCTAAACGAGGTTATACAGTCTCGTTCAAAAAGGGAACTCAGTACTTACTTTGAAAACATCCCATTAAGTGAGAGACAAAGAGTGAAGATTGTGACCATGGATATGTGGCAGCCATACAAAGATGTTGTAAAGAAATATCTGCCCAATGCCATCGTCGCTGTAGATCCTTTCCATGTCATCGAGCATCTTACATCTGGATTCTCACATCTACGTATCGATATCATGAATCGTTACGAAAAAGGAAGTAGAGCTTATTATCTTCTTAAAACCTGGCATAAATTACTGGAAACTGACTACGACTTAGATAACGAGCCAAAATATAACAGTTTCTTTAGACAGAAGTTAAATTATCGAAATCTGTATGATCAGTTATTGGAGATTGATCCAGTTTTAACACTTGCCTACCACTTAAAAGAATTATTTCGTAACTTCAATAGAACTGTTAGTTTATCCATCTTGCATAAATGAAATTACTTCCATACTAGATGCGTTTATTTCAGCCGATATACCTGCGTACAAAGACTTTTTGACATCTATCACAAACTGGAAAGAAGAGTATCTCAACTCGTTTAGAAGACCGTATGATGACAGAAAACAATCGAATGCACTATCAGAGTATATGAATAGTAGATTACGTGTATTGATCAATGTTTCTAATGGTCTTTCAAACTTTTCCGAGATTCCGTGCAGAGCGCTCTACGCATTAAACAGAAAACTATATTACACAATTACGGATCACCTTCAATCTAACAAAAAGAATTGAAAGAAAACGGGGTTCATACAAAAATAATTGCCAATAAAATATTTCTTTTCTTAGCAGATATAAAAGGTAGAAATCGTAGACAAGAGACATTATTCTCATCTACAATCTACCTTTTTACCCCATGTAATTTTAAAGCGGATTTTTCTAAAACCCCAAGTTATTTTACATTAGGAAAAGAAAAACCGGCACTCTAGTAATCAGTCGGGGTCGGGGCGACCCTGTAAAATAACTCGGGGTCAAATTTTGACCTCTTTTTAACAACTTGGGGATACCCTATAAAATCTCACGGGGTACGCTGTTCATAATAAAAACCCCTATGCTAAAATTCAGTCTTGCAAGTGATTGAAATTAAACATAGGAGGCGCCATATGGCTATAAATGATTTTATCATATCCACACTTAATGTTAGTGACGATATGATTTTTTCGATTGATACACATAAATCATCTGATAAATTACACATCTTAATAAAACTGAATGATACTCACCCTTCCTGTCCCTGTTGTGGAGGTCATACAAAAGTAAAGGATTATTCTTCGTACAGTTATAACCACCTTGACGTTGCAGGGATTCCATCCATCATTGATTGGACAAGAAGACGCTATGTCTGTAAAGAATGTGGGAAGTCCTTCTCTGAGCCAAGTCCATTTGGCCCAGAGAACTTCCATCAGTCATACGCAGTACTCAATGCGATTGCCTTAGATCTACACAACGTTCGTATGACATACAAGGATATTGCATATAAATACCACGTATCCAACACAATTATACAAGTATATGCCGATAGTTTCATCCGTGCACCTAGATTAACACTTCCTGAGAACCTTGGTATCGATGAGATATCTTCTTCCATGGCGAAATATGGTGGTTCATACTTGTGCGTATTCGTAGACAACAATCACAGGACATTAAACGAGATACTTCCAAACCGTTCGAAAGTAACACTATCGAAACACTTTGAAATGATTCCACAATCGGAGAGAGACAAGGTAAAGTACGTGACGATCGATATGTGGGAACCTTATAGGGATGTGTGTAAAAAGTACCTGAGACATTGCGAAATAGCAGTAGACCCTTTCCATGTCATCAAACACCTTACAGAGTGCTTTACACGCATGCGTGTAGGAATCATGAAACAGTGTGTCTATGATAGTCCCAGTTACTATCTGTTGAAGACCTGGCATAAGTTATTGGAATCTGATTCATTCAATCTCGATAACGAGCCAAGATACAACTCAAAATTTCGCCAGAAGATGAATTACAGGGACCTTTACAACATGTTGTTGGAGATAAGTCCTGATTTAAAGCTTGCGTATGAATTAAAGGAACTATATAGAGACTTCAATAAACACTGCTCCTTTGAAGAAGCTAGTATGAAACTTGATTATCTGATTGAGCTATTTGAACACTCAGACTTAGACTGTTATAAAGAATTCATATCTTTACTGAAACACTGGAAACCAGAAATCATCAACAGTTTTAGAAGACCATGATGATAGACGACAATCTAATGCGCTAGCTGAAAATATCAATCAGAAACTTCGATTACTGATTGATGTGTCCAATGGATATACAAACCTAGAACGCTTTCGTGCACGTGCACTATACTGCCTAAACGACAAACTATTCTATTGCTTGACGATATGTCTATATTCCAGAAAACGAGAGCACAAAAAACGAGGCACATATACCAAACATCTCTCTGATACACTAACTAACGATCAATAAACTGATACTATCGATCACTTGCATACACAAAAAGGATGACTACATCAGAATGCCAGTATTCGCACTCTCTATAGTCATCCTCTTTTACTATTCAAAACCCATTACTGATTTTAGAGCGGAGTCAATAAAACCCCTGACTAATTTTTACTTTAACAAAAACCCAACCAATTTTGGCTGAGTTAGTTCGTTGTTTGATATACCCATTTATGAATGCGTGGCTGGAGTTTCTTTGTAAAGTATCCTAGTAACGGTCCAAATGTAAATGCCAGGATGATTGTTCCTTCTCGTATCGGAAATAATGCATGGAAGAAAACCAACAAATAAATAACAATATGATAAAGACTACATCCGCTAGCTGTCTTACTTTGCCGAACTCCATTTGATATTTCTTTGCGAAAAGTACACATGTACTTTCAACTGCAAGTCCTATCATCCCACTTGCAGTCATCATCGCATCTCCAAAAGTACAGATGACGATAAATACCATTAATAAAAACTAAGCGCACAATATAGAAATCTGAATTCATTCCTGCAAATACGATGTAATAGAAATAGTTGATTGTGATTCCCATTAAGAATGATACTGGTATCTGTAACAGAAATAACAAACGATATTTCTTTCGTAACATTAGTATTTGTATAGCAATACAGATGCAGTTACCAATTAATCCAACTGTCCCTACTTCGATAGCGGTGATTGAACTGATACTAAGTGCTAAAGCATCATAAGCACCTGTTCCTAATGCGACCTTCATAATACCAGCAGCACCAATCGCTACAAGAATCAACCCTACAACTTCAATCAGAAGATGTTTTGCAAACTGTTGTTTTGTTATTTCCATAGGATTCTTGTTTCATAGAACTGTTGTTCAAAACCAACATCTTGAATGATTTCGTTTTTATCTATTTTTTCTGTAACACGAGTGACGATGAAATAAGAACAATGGTCATCTTTATGGTAGATAATACCACTTACAACTCCCTTGAATGTATCTAAAGGCTCTTTTGGGCCAATGACATAAGCATCTTGGAACTCTCCGCTCTTTTGGAATACTTCTTCAACATAGCCTGTATTTACAGGATATGTTAAATCAGCGATATGTGGATGGAAGCTTCCGTATGTGTGATCGATAATAACTGTTACAGTTTTACCCAACCATTCTCTACCCACAAGATATTCCATCGGCGTGTAGTTCATTCCACCGGCTTCTGTAGATGTTCCAGCATCCTCAAATCCATAGTGATGATAGAAGTCTGCTGCTGAATCCACAACGTTAGCGGTAATTTTTTTGAAAGACGATTCTCATCTGCCTCTTCTTTCAAATGATTTAGCAGTGCAGTTGCATATCCCTTTTTACGGGAGGTTTGTTTTGTTAGTAACAGAATAATATGCATCTTTTTCTGGATCATAAGCCGGGATGCTTTCTAAACCTTCTTCGTATAAACCATAAACTGTGAATTGTTTAAGGCGTTCTGCCATAAACTCACTAATACTCTTAGCAGCTTCTTTACTCCATGAAGTATCTGTCTCAGAAAGAATCACTTCTTTTGCAAGGCGAATCGCTTCATCAAGTTCTGCTGCTATTAATATTCTAATATCCATTAGAAACTGATGTTACGGTCATACATCGCAACCGCCTCTTTGATAACATTCTTGCGCAGTTCATCGTTAATGAATACAACTTCAACTGGTAAATCCTTTGCATATGGCACAGCCGCATCATGAATCTTTGTTAAGATATCCTGTTCTGGCTTTTCAGCTTCTACAACTAAGAAGAATGCCATCGCTGGACCATATAGTTTTGCCTTTAACCAAACTCTGCTAATGGCATCATTTGTTTCACAATAGTCATATACAGCATTTACCAAGCGTGTTGGATATACATTTGGTTCAGAATATGTGATGTTCATAGGTGCTGTTGGCTGTACAGGCTTTGGTCTTTCTCTACCTGCAAGGATTGCAATAAGTGGCTTAGGAATAACGATATTATCTGTTCCTGGGTTGATGATAACACCTTGAATCTTTGTATTTGGATCGGATAATAATGCATCGTATTCTTGAATTGTTCTTACGATATTCTTTTGGCGTATCATCCTTCTCACCAGCCACCTTAAATTTTGTGGATTCTTCAACATCTGTAAATGCAGGGAAGAAAGCTTTCCCATCATTTGTATTAATGAGGAAGAACTTAATCTGTGATGGATTTACAGTTGGTAAAAACACCATTATGATCTGGCTTTAGTTCTACATCAAAATTACAAGGTGCTAGTAATCTTGCTTTCTTTAATGCATTTGATAATGCTTCTTGTCTTTCAGGGGTACTTCCTTGTTTTAAATCATTGATTGCTTTCTTTACTTCTGGATTCGTAACAGGGGCAATCGTTCCTGCTGGATTTTTGCTTTCTTATCTGACATGATGTACTCCTTTACATTCTTAGTAATTATACCCTCGCTATCATTCACTAGATTACATCATATTCACAGAAAGAATGATGTACAGTGAGATTTGACAAACATAAAATCAAATATTTAAATATTATACATATCCATTGCAGTAAATCAGAAGTGATAGAGGTATTGAACTATGATCTTTTCATGAATTTGGTGATAAATGTTTACCACATATTATATTAATACACGGTGGTGGTAATTCATGGTGGAATTATCTTCGACAAGCACAAGTGTTATCTGAAAAATATCACGTTATTTTACCAACGCTTGATGGACATGGCGAAGAATACCAAAAAGAATATATTTCAACTGAAGCTTCCGCACAAAGATTTTAGAGTACATAAAAAGTAATTGTGGCGGAAAGGTATTTGCACTAGGTGGTGTATCATTGGGTGGTCAAATAGTTATCGAACTATTATCACTAGATCGTAATATTGCCCAAAAAGCGATTATCGATGGAAGTATCTGTATTCCTCAACCTAAATTAGCTAAAATTTGTGTAGGAGTTATAAAAGTATTTGGCAAACTCATGCTTAACAAATCCATATGCAAGATGCAGTTAAGCTTGATGAAAAAAAAATATATCCTAACATGGCATTTCCAGAAGTACTTGATAACTATTATATAGAAGATATGCCAAGGCTTCCTATTGAAACACTGGTAACTATCTACCAAACATATATGGGAGAATATACACTAAAACGTTCTATCTCTGAAAGCAATGCCGAGGTCTTATATATTTATGGCGAAAAAGAAATGCGCTGTGTGAAGGAATCCGCAAAACGCTTTAAACAAATGCATCCAAACTGCACTCTATATGAAGCAAAAGGCTGTAATCATGGATACCTATCCATCTATTTACCTTTAGAGTGGATAAGACTAGTAAATCCTTTTTTGGAAAACTCACATTCATCTAAAGAAGAAATCAAACCATAACGTATTATAATAGAGAAGATTTTAAGGAGTCATATATGAAAAAAATAACTTGGAATTCACCTGTCATCTTATCGTTTGCCCTAATTAGCTTAATCGCATTAGGACTGAACACTATAACAAACGGCACTACAAACTATCTTATATTCTCTGTATATGGAGGATCATTACTCAATCCACTTTTCTATCTGCGTTTATTCACACACGTATTAGGACACGCAGACTTATCACATTACATGAATAACATGTTGTTATTCTTATTGGTAGGTCCAATGCTAGAGGAGAAGTACGGCAGTAATCGTTTACTTATAGTCATCTTGGTGGTCGCTCTTGTAACGGGTATTGCACATATCATTATCGCTCCAAATACAATGTTATTGGGTGCTAGTGGTGTTGTATTTGCCTTCATTCTATTATCAGCAGTAACAGGTTCTAAAGAAGGTATCCCACTTACATTCATCATCGTTGCAGTACTATATATTGGAACACAGATTTATGAAGGTGTATTCAATATCGATAACGTATCACAGTTAACTCATATTATCGGTGGTATTATTGGTGGCGTCTTTGGTATGACACTACGTAAGAGTCGATAATTTAGTTCTAAAATTGCTAGAATTCTACGGAATCTAGCTTTTTAATTTGTATATATTTAATGAAATTGCACATGAAATTCGATTATCATTCACACTCTCTTCACATTTGTGCTCTAAGATAATAGACGTAGTAACAAGGAGGATTGAAATATGTCAGATAACTTAAATGAAACAAACAACGAAATTAATGAATCAAATCAATCTGAAACAGTTGAAAACAAAACAGAAACTGTTGAAGAACAACATACACAAGATGTAACAGAAGCTACTCAACAAGCAGCTAATGTAGATGCTAAAGAATCTAGCGAACAAGCAAAAGTAGAAACAGTTAACCAAACTGTTATGACAACGCCAACCAAAAAGCAAAATATAATCGGCTCAAAAAGTCATTGCGACTGTCGGTAAAGGTGCACTTGCAGTACTGTGTGGATTTGGTGGTGCTTGGCTATATTCAGCACAAAGTGGAAATACTGGTAAAACAGTGGTTTATCAAACAACAGAATCCGGTAGCAGTAAAACAACTTCCGTTTCTAACGAAAAAGATGGATCTGGTTTAACAGTTGCAGAAGCTGCCGCAAAGCAGCTCCTTCTACAGTAGAAATTCAAACAGAAATCACACAACAATCGTATGGCATGTTCGGTGGTACATACACAACAAACGCTGCTGGTTCTGGTGTCATCATCAGTAAAGATGGTTATATCGTTACAAACAACCACGTAATTGATGGTGCCCAAAAGATTACAGTTAAGACTAGTGATGGAACAGAGTATGACGCAAAACTTGTTGGTACCGATGCAAAGAGCGATATTGCAGTATTAAAGGTTGACGCAAATGACTTAACACCTGCTACACTTGGTGATTCATCCAAGATTTCTGTAGGTGATACCGCAATCGCAATTGGTAACCCATTAGGTACACTTGGTGGAACCGTTACAGATGGTATCATCTCTGCAACATCTCGTGAACTTGTTGTTAACAACGAATCTATGAAGCTTATCCAAACAAATGCCACAATCAACTCTGGTAACTCAGGCGGTGGATTATTTGATGGTAACGGTAATTTAATTGGCATTGTACAGTCTAAAGACTCTGGTACATCTTCATCTGGCGCAACAATCGAAGGTATCGGCTTTGCAATCCCAGTAAATGACGCAATGGAGGTTGCGGAACAGTTAATTAAGAATGGCAAAGTTACAGACCGTGCAACATTAGGTGTTTACTTACAGACTCTTACAACCCAACAAAGTAACTACACTCCTGGTGTATATGTCACAAATGTTATCGATGGTAGTGGTGCACAAGCTGCTGGCTTAAAGGCTTATGATAAGATTGTAGGTGCAGATGGCAAGGAAGTTTCAAGCTATCCAGATTTATCCGCAATTCTAAAGACAAAGAAACCTGGTGATACAATTGATTTAACAATTGATAGAGATGGCAACCAGATTCAAGTTACAGTTACTCTTACAGGCACACTAGAAACAACACAAGCCCAAAATAACAACCAACAAACTCTCCCTAACCAAGGCGAGCAAAACAACAATAAATAACAAATATAAATACAGAGTATCAACCTATACTCTGTATTTATTCTATTTCAATAGTTGACCAATTATTGACCACTGCATAATAAAACCCCGCTATTTATGCGGGTCTTTTAACTATGGCGCAGGAACAGGGATTTGAACCCTGGCACCGTGTTACCGATCTACAAGCTTTCCAAGCCTGCCCCTTCAACCGCTTGGGTATTCCTGCAAAGTTTTCATAGGACATGAATTATAATACCAATTATTATTCAAAAATAAAGTATTAATGTAGAAATAATTTAACTTTTCCACGTAAAATAAAACATACTGGAGGTTATACAAAATGAGCGATTTGACAAAGAAAGCATTAGGCGCTTCTCTAAAGAAGATTTTTATTACAGAAGCCTCTCGAAAAGATTACGATTACTGACCTTACAAATGATTGCGGTGTTAACCGCCAAACATTTTATTATCACTTCCATGATATATATGATTTAATTGATTGGATTTATCTTGCGGAGGGCGAAGAAGCCATCGGAACTCAACGTAGTTATGATAGTTGGCAAGATGGACTTTTATCTGCCTTCAAGATTATTGAGAAAGAAAAACACTTTTATCTTAAATACAATTCACTCTCGTTCACAATCCCATATCATGCGTATGCTAGAAGATGCGGCGGAGTACTTACTATTAAAATGTAATTCGTGAACTTGCGAAAAATTATAAGGTTTCTAATGAAACAATTCATTTTATGGCATCCTTCTATCGATTCAGTTTTGCTGGTGTAATATTTGACTGGATTGAAAAAGGTATGCATGAAAATCCACAAAAAGATTGTTGATCAAGTTGCGATTCTAATGCATGGCACATTCTCTTCTGCGCTAGAACGTTTTGAAAAACTAAATGTAAAAAAGACCTTATGGTCTTTTTAAAAATATTGATGATAAATCTCTAAAGCAGTTGCAGGTTCTAAGCCTGCTCCTTTTTTTGACACAACCGATCCCGCTATATCATTTGCGAACCCTAGGATATCCTTCATATCCGCATGCATGCATAATCCTGCAATCACAGCACCCGCATGCGAATCTCCTGCACCAATTGTATCTGCTACAGTTACTTTCTTTGATGGTACATGGCACAAAATTTGAGCCATCATAACTCGTAGACCCCTTTTTCACCCAACGTGACAATCACAATATTCCCTGTTCGTGTATACAGTTCCTGTAATCCTTCGTTGATATCGTTCTTTCCACTCAAACCAAACAGTTCTATTTCATTGACATGTAGGATTGGTTTTAGTGCATAGATGCGTTCCATGATTTCTTTAGAGATATGTGCATATCTTGGACCTGGCACGAATACAACCTGCCCATTACATGCGGCTAGGCAATCTACGATACGTGAACCATCCTTATCTTCAATTTCAATCCCACAAGCATAGATATATCCATAGGAAGAAAGATCTAATGAATCTGTCCATTCCTTTTGGAATGTATACTCTGCACCATGGTAAGAAAGAAATGTTCTTTTCCCCACTATCTTCAACCAAGCAATAACAACAACCATTTTCTTGTTCAGTACGAATTGTTGTAGTAATACCTGCTTTTTGTAATTCTGATTCTACAAACTTTCCATATACACCTGTACCTACTGGTGAAAGAAATGTATATGGCAGAGAAAGCTGATGTAATATCGATACGACATTAAATGCACAACCACCAATCTGTAATGTTTGACCATAGATGTTCGCATCCTGTGCAGATGCAGGTATCTCTGGTAAGTTAATAATCACATCACAAACGGTTGAACCAATGATTAAACAGGGTTTCATGTTTCTATCCTCTATACTTTCTTATAATGAATAATACCGCCAATATTTTTGGCATTTGTATAGCCTAATTCTCTTAACCGTAAGACAGCTGCACCAGATCTTCTACCACTATGGCAATACACAAATAGTGGTGTGTCTTTTTCATAATGCATGTTTTCAATTTGGTCAAACTCAGAGAGTGGAATATTTACACTATCAGGAATATGTTCCTCTTCATATTCATCTTCTTCGCGGACATCCAGCAATACTGCACCAGGAATCATCTTCATGTTTTTTAGTTCTTCATTGATGTCCGTTGGATGAAAGATATCAAATAATCCCATTTACTATTTCACCTCCATAAATTCTTCTGGTGTTATCATGAGTTGGTCTAAGTGATATGTGCCATTACTAAACGTAAACTTCGCAATCCCACCATTTGGCATGATGTGTTTTCCTTCTGCCTTCTTTTGTTCAGTTAAATCTGCACGATAGATATTAAATAAATGCTTGAGTAAAGTCATATAGAGTGAGCCATGTGCTACAAGCAATACATTCTCACCATCTTTTGCTCGTGATACTACAAGTTTTAAAATTCGATCAATACGTTCAACGACCTGTTCTTCGCTTTCTCCACCAACATCACTGAAATCAACACGTGGATTAAAACGTTCATACAATTCATCCATGATAGCGTCTCGTACTCTAGCTTCATAAGTTCCAAAAGTTGATTTCTCTTAAATCTTGATTTGGTATCGCTGTAATATCATGTGGCTCTAAGATATACGCTGCAGTATCACGCGCTCTTTCTGCAGTTGAACAATACGCAAACGCAAAATCTACATGATGCAATGCTTTACCAGATAACTTCACTTGTTCAATTCCCTGTGCCGTAAGTGGGCTATCACTTCTTCCCTGCATACGGTTATAGTGATTAAACAGTGTCTCTCCATGTCTTACATAGTAAAGATTTACTGTCTTTTCTTCCATCTTGTATACAAAGTTCTTCGGCTCTACTGTAACCTGTTGAATTTGATATTCACCATCTTCGTATGTAAATACCATGATTCCACCATTCGGAATCATACTGCGACCTGCCGTAATACACTCTTGATGTAGTGCATCAATATTAACACCTAATAGGTACTTCATGGTACAGATTTGATACATGCCATGACCAACAAGTAGAATACGATCACCATCTTCAGCCTCATCAATAATTGTTTGTAACGTCTTGCGAATACGTGTTTCCATCATTGCTGGGGATTCACCACCTGCACAGCTATAATCTAAGCTTTCTCGACATTGACGAATTTCTTCAGCATGCGCTGTATGTCTAGCTCCATCCAATCTACCAAAGCTCATTTCATGTAATCCTGAAAGTAGAACTGGTTGAACCTCTCTACCTTTCGCTATGATATCCGCAGTATTCCAAGCACGCTCACTTGGGGAAGAATAAATACGATCAAACCAAACATCCTTGAGTCGGTTTGACGTTTCATGTGCCTGTGCAATTCCACGCTCTGTTAATGGGGAATCACAACTTCCCTGCATACGAGCCTAAATGATTGAAATAACGTTTCTCCATGACGAACAAGATAAAAAAGTAATTTTCATGTCTGTTCTCCTAACGCATTTATACTATCATTTTCTGCTCATTATAGTAATTGTATACCGTAAATTTACTCCAAAAAAAGAAGGACATTTTGCCCTTCTAGTATAAATATGGATTACTTCATTACAAAGCCAACGGCTGTTCCACGACGTACAGGTGATAAGCGTACATATGTCTCAATCTTTGGATAGCTTGATACTTCATGGTATTCAATCTCATCCCACTTTAAACCTGTATTGTGTGCAGTTAAGAAGTCATCTACACCTAGTGACATCTCTGGAACAGGCACAAGCGTTATTGTTGGACTATTATCATCCAAATAGTTCCAACCACCCATGATACCTAATGTTTCATCCAGACTTTCATGGTACATGACACTGAGGTAACGGCTATCTGGAGTGCGTCCATGATAGTCATATGTATTACCGATGAATAACGCACCGTTTTCATCACGATATAATACAACAACGTTTTGGTACTGATCTAATGATACTGTTTCTTTGAGTTCCATAATTAACCCCCTTATACCAATACTATTTCACATCCTTGAGGAAAGCAACATATGCGCGATATGCTTCGTATACGTCTGCCTTAGATACTGTTTCAAATGGAGCGTGCATATTCTGGACACAGATACCTGCATCGATAACGTTCATATTCTTATTGGCAAGAATATAAGCGATTGTTCCGCCTCCGCCAACGTCAATCTTACCTAATTCGCAGGTTTGGAACATAACGTTATTATCATCCATGCACTTACGAATCTGTGCCATAAATTCAGCACTTGCATCATTAGAACCAGACTTACCACGAGAACCTGTATATTTGTTAAAACAGATACCCTTTCCAAAGTAAGCTGAATTCTTTGGTTCATATACTTCAGGATAGTTTGGATCATACGCAACAGATACGTCACTTGATAACATGGCGCTATTTTCAAGAGCCTCATGTAAATTTACAAGTGTTGCACCAACTTGCTTGTCTAATAATTTTGTAACAACATGTTCAAAGAAGTCACTCTGGGCACCAGTAGCACCTACTGAACCGATTTCTTCCTTATCTACTAAGATACATACAGATGTACGTTCTGGCTTGTCAATTTCCGCAATAGCGCGTAGAGATGTGTATGCACATACCTTATCATCATGGCCATAACCTAAAATCATAGAACGATCTAAACCATAATCACGTGCTTCACCAGCAGGTACAACTTCAATTTCTGCTGAGAGGAAGTCATCCTCATCAATATCGTATTGTTCCTTCAATAGGTCTAAAAGATATGCTTTAACAGGATCCTTTTCAACACCCTTCTTAGGAATAGAACCTACTAATAGGTCTAACTTTTCACCTTCCACGACAGTCGCTGCTGGTTTTTGTAATTGTTGAGCAGCTAAGTGAATTAATAAGTCTGAGATACCTACAACTGGATCACCTGGCTTATCACCAATGTTAATTTCAACTGTTGTGCCATCTTTCTTGCATACAACACCAACAAGCGCCATCGCACGTGCTACCCATTGGTACTTCTTGATACCACCATAGTAGTGTGTATCCATTAATACTAAGCCATCCTTTTCATAAAGTGGCTTTTGCTTGAGGTCCATACGAGGTGAATCGATATGTGCACCTAAGATATTCATACCTTCTGTTAATGGCTTTTTACCCATTACAAATAAGATAACGTTCTTACCCTTGTTTACAGCGTAATAACGATCGCCAGCCTTTAGCTTCTTCGCTGTTTCTACTGGCTTTTAAAACCATGTGCTTCCGCAAACGCTACAGAGTTAGTCACAAATGTGCGCTCTGTCTTCGAGTTGCTTAAGAATACACGATAATCTTCGTTAAATGCGTGTAGTTTCTTTAACTCTGTTTTATTGAGTTTTTCCCAAACTGTGTTTCCCATTTTTATTCTCCTTTTATCTGATACTTTGCAAAGACATGTAACATCTTTTTCTCACCTGTGATTCGAACAATCAAACCATCTTGTTGATAGTCAAGAATATCCATATCTAGGATTGCTTTATATGTATCGAACATGCTTATTTTATCATAGCCTAGTTTACATACAATGCTTTCTTCTGCTGGATAAATCATTTCAATGATTTCTTCCAACAATGTATCTAAGCCTTCTTTTGTATAACAAGAGATAGCAAGGCCATCTACCCTCTCTGGATGTGTTAGTTTATCAATCTTATTGAACACATGAATCTGTGGAATATCATCCGCATGAATTTCTTTTAAAGTTTCTTGGGTGATAGAGCTCTTTTCTTGCCAACTAGGGTCTGACACATCAATCACATGAATCAATAAATCCGCATCTCTTGCGGCATCCAAAGTACTCTTGAACGCTTCAATGAGTCCATGTGGTAAATCTGACACAAAACCAACCGTATCATACAACAGGAATTTCTTATGTTTACTTTGGACCATACGAACACTCGTATCCAAAGTTGCAAATAACATGTCTTGTTCGAGAACCTCTTGGCCCCCAGCATCCTGCATGGAAAGAATTGCATTCATCAAGGAGCTCTTTCCAGCATTGGTATAACCAACTAAGGCAACACGTTTTAATAGTGTCTTTTGGCGTCTTCGCTCATCCTGATAACGACGTACCTCAATCTTTCGTAGTTCTTCTTTTAAGTCGTTAATTTTCTTTTGGTATCTTGCGGCGATGATGGATGATCGCATCTCACCAGCACCACGGTTTGTGACTGCGCCACCACGTGAACGTTCGTTATCATTATCCGCATGTAGTACACGTGGTAAATCATACTGTAAACGTGCTACTTCCGTCTGCAATTTTGCCTGACGACTGCGAGCACGCTTGGAGAAGATATCTAAGATTAACGCTGTACGATCAATCACATTGATACCGCAATATGCGGAAATACGATCGCTCACTTGTATCTTTAAGGTATTGTAGAAGATGATACCATCCGCGCCCAGCTCTTCACACATCGCTTTCAGAGTCTCTAATTTTCCTGCACGGAATGCGGTATGTGGATCCATACTCTTTGATTGTTGGATGATTGTTCCTAATACTTCTAGGTCACATGCATTACAGAGTGCTTCACATTCCTGCATTGCACTTATAAAGCTACTACTATTTGCTTGTAAACAAACACCCGCAAGAATAATTTTCCGCATGCATGTTCCTCCTTCTTATTTATCCTCTAACTGTAAGTAATAATAACTAACTGCTAGCCATTGATTGTGTTTATAGCCAATCTCTTCAAACGTCGCCTTTTTGACAAAGCCAAATCTTTCATGTAGCTTTTCGCTTGCGATATTTCCTGCTGTTACAAGCGATACGATATTCTTATATCTAGATTTTCTAGCAATATCTATCATCTCTTTCATCAGAGTTTTTACCATATCCACGATGACATGCATTAGGATCCAAGTAGATTGCTAAATCAACTGTACATGCGTATGCTTGACGACTATTAAAAGTCAGAATAATATGCATATCCAACCGGTTTATCATTTTCTTCTAATATAATCCACGGATACTTCTCTGTAATTTTATGAACACGTTGTTTAAATTCATCAAATGTTAATTCTTCGGTTTCAAATGTTGCAGTACTATTTTTGATATACCAGTTATACCAATCTAGAATAACTGGTATATCTTTTCTTCAATATTTCTAATCATTAGAGTACACCGTGTTACCATCCATCACTGTTAACATAACTTTTGTACGATGGATGTCAGAAACAGGTATTGTACGAATATCTTTTTCTAACACAACAAAGTCTGCATAATATCCTTCTTGGATTGCGCCAATACAATGATCCATAAATAACATCTTGGCACCATTTGTTGTAAAGGAAGCGATAGCCTCATCAACCGTTAGGCATTCCTCTTCATTCATGCATGCATCATAAGAGATTGATTTTCTTGTGACTGCACATTCAATTCCCTTTAAGACATTCGGCATTTCAACTGGTGAATCTGAACCATTGGATGCTAGAGTTCCTTCTAATAACGTCTTATATGGATAAGAAGTACTTGCAAGTTCCTTACCGACTCTAGAAGCAAGAATCTGTGCATCATAATCAATAAAGATGGATTGGAAATAACAAGCCAACTTCTGATCAAGTACCTGTTTAATTTGATCAGGTCTCATAATTTGGCAATGTACGATACCATGGTGCAAAGGATTACCTTCTAATACAGTATCTTTATATACATGCAGTACATTATCTAGTGCCGCATCTCCAATCGCATGGGCGATAGTCGGCATATTAAATTGGTTTGCTAAACGTACGTAAGTTTCAATAACATCTTCTTCCAAGGATGCGATTCCTTCGTTGTCGGATCATCCGCATATGCATTCTTCATATATGCAGTTCTAGCACCCAATGAACCATCTGTAATTAACTTCAATGGACCAATACGGAAATAATCATCACCTACATCAAAGGTATAACCATCATCTAAGAACTTCGAGAATTCTTTTGGATTATTAAACTCACACTGTTCATTGACACGTACCGTCATATCTTGTTTGTACGCCAGCGATTCAAAAGCACTCAATACAGGTTTATAGTCATGTGCGACTGCCAAGAAGTCATCACTACCAACTGTTGTAACACCAAATCGATTCGCATAACTTGCACCGATGTGGATGTATTCTTGAATCTTTTCTACATCTGGTTGTGGGTATGCATTATGAATATTATTTAAAGCGTTCTCTTCCACAAAACCATTTTTCATAGTCAATATTTCCGCCTTCAATCTTTGTGTGTTCTGTAATACCAGCAGCTTTCAGGGCAGCCGTATTAGCAGATAAAACATGGCCACACGCACGTGTTAAAGCAATTGGAACTTCTGTACTAATTTCATCAAGCATTTGTCTTGTTGGCTTTTGGCGGTCTGGGAAGGATTCTTCATTATAGCCACGGCCAATAATCCACTCACCCACTTTTGTAGTCGAAAGCTTTTCTTTCACCTTTTCGATAACTTCTTCATTGGAATGACAATCATCCAATACAACATTGGATAAGTACATGCCAAGTTCTGCCAGATGCATATGACTATCCACAAAACCCGGGACAACGAACATACCCTTTAAGTCAACGATTTCAGCACCTTCCCCACAGAGTAATTCTTCAATCTCTTGATTTGTGCCAACTTTAATAATATATTCATCACTCGTCGCAAAAGCAGTTGCTGGATTTTGCCAGATATTACAGTTGATATAACCTTTTTTCATATGTGATGATCTCCATTTCTTCGTAAAGATTATACTATTAACCCCTCATTCCTTCATAGAAAATACCTAAAAATCACCATACTTTCATATGGTGACTTTTGTTTATTCGGTACGTAACGCTTCTACTGGATCTTTTTTTCGCTGCACTACGAGAAGGAATTAATCCTCCAATCACAGTGATTATAATACTAATCAAAATTAATATTCCTGCAGATTCTAGTGGTAATACCGCACTTAAATCTTCAATTTTAGATACCGTTTGGATGACATTATTAATTGGAATTAGCAGTAATAACGTGATACCAATCCCTATGATACCGGAGAAAATACCAATGATGAATGTCTCCGCATTAAATAACTGCGAGATATTCTTTTTCGATGCACCTAGTGCACGAAGAATACCAATTTCTTTTCGTTCTTTCCATTACAGAAATATAGGTAATGATTCCTATCATAATAGAAGAAACAATCAAAGATACTGCCACAAACGCAATCAGTACATAAGAAATACCATTGATGATTGTCGTTAAGGAAGATGTCATTAGCGCAACATAATCTGTATAGGAAATCTTTGAATCTTCACCAACAGTATTGTTGTAATTTTCAATTACTTTTCCTATCGCATCCTTGTTTTCAAAACTATCTGCATAGATACTGATACTGGATGGTGATTCGTAGCTCACTGCTCCAAAGGAAGCGAGATTCTTCTCTAACGATTTACCGCCAATATAATCATTGTAAATCGCAAGTAACGTTGTTGTATTTGGACTGTCATTGAGATAATTTTCCAACATACCAGAAATACCACTTTGTGGATTCATGGATAGTTTTGATAAAGCATTCATATCAAAACTATTTGAATCTTCATTAATTTCTTGATTTTGACTCTTTCCATCATAGTACAAAAATCAACTGGTACATGTTCACCTTTTTCATCCTCACTCAGATTTAGCAAATACTCTTTAGTATCCTGAATCTTCTCTTCATCCGTTGTAGCATTAAAGTGTACGCCATTTAATACATTAATTCCCGGAGTATTCTTTTGTGCTTGTACAATAGCAGATTCATTTGCACGATCAATTACATAATTGGTTAAAAGATTTTGTATATGCGACCACAGTATTGATGGTCGCATTTTTCGCATCTTCCTTCGGACGAATAATTCCGGTTACTTTTAAAGGAATCGATTTATTCATTAAGCCATCGGTATCATACTCTGGATTCTTGATTTGACTATAACTACCATTCTCATTTTTTACATAGTTTTCGCTTGATGGCACAAGATAAAAATATCTTCTGTAACATGTCCTCATAACTAAGTGTAAAGTCTTCTCCATCTTGTTTTATTCGCAAGTTGATTTTTAGCGGACGTATATTGTTCCTTGGTGATAAAAACCAAGTTGATACATCGATTGTACTGGGATACCATTGTTCTCATTGAGTACCATCACTACCTCGTTATAACCCGTAGGCCAATAACCAACCACCATATCATAACTATCTGTCACTACAGATGAAATTGGCTGCCCATTTGTACCAGCAACCATTTCAGAAGTTTTTGCGATTGATTATTTTACACCCATATTCGCAAAAAATTAAACATACGAGGACGATTTGAATTTCCATTTCCTCCATCTAGTTCAATATTTGTGTTAATGAGTTGTTGATTTGGATTTTGTGCATACACATCAAAGTTAACGTTATAACTATATATAATCCCATTTTCACCAACATATTGATGAATCTCAGATGCAGGATTATCGAGATACTTTTTAAATTCAGCCAGATTATTTTTGAATCAGATTGTTTGCAACAGCATCACTTTGTTTCAATGATTGATAGTCTGCATGAACTTTGTCATCATCTTCTTTTTGTTTCTTTTTGAGAAGATAAGCCCATCATCTGACCACGCAACTGCATAATCGAAGTCGCATCAATTGTCTGTGAAGAAATTGTAATTGGATAGGATGTCATCGTTTCCTTTTGAACACGTGTTATGTACTGATTCATTCCTGTTGATAAAGCCAAGATTAAAAAGCAATACCAATAATTCCAATACTACCTGCAAAAGACGTCAGAATTGTTCTTCCAATCTTTTGTACGAAGATTGTAAACGACAATCCCAAAAGATGTCCAAAACGACATAGATACTCGCTTTTGATTCTTCGTGAGTTTTTTTCTTCAACACTCCCTTCAGGGACATCAAATGGATTGGAATCACTTGTGATTTGACCATCTTTCAAGTTAACGATACGAGTTGAATACGCTTCTGCAAGTTCAGGGTTGTGTGTCACCATGATAACAAGCTTTTCTTCAGCAATCTGCTTTTAAAAAGATTCATAATTTGGATACTTGTCTCTGTATCGAGTGCTCCTGTTGGCTCATCTGCAAGTAAAATATCCGGATTGTTGATTAAAGCACGTGCGATTGCCACACGCTGCATTTGTCCACCAGATAATTGATTTGGCTTTTTATGGATATGATCTTGAAGTCCAACTTTATTTAGCACTTCCACTGCCCGTTTTCTTCTTTCTTTACGTGAAACGCCAGAAAGGGTTAGTGCCATCTCAACATTCGAGAGTACATTCTGATGAGGAATCAAATTATAACTTTGAAATACAAATCCAATCGAAGTATTACGATACGCATCCCAATCCACATCTCTATACTTCTTTGTGGATACACCATTTATGACCAAATCACCACTATCATAACGATCTAATCCACCAATAATATTTAACATCGTTGTCTTTCCAGAACCAGACTGTCCTAGAATTGACACAAATTCATTCTCTCTAAAATTTAAGGAAATACCCTTTAAAGCAACTTGCGTAAGTTCCCTACTGTATAACTCTTAACAATATTCTTTAGCTGTAACATGAAAGAGACCTCCACATATACATTAAGAATAACATAGTAAAAATTTTGCATTTTTAAAAATATTTTTAAGATAAAAAAGCAGGTATTTCACCTGCTCATTAGAGATTCTTATAAAGTCTGCTTAACAACAGCTTCGAGTTCTTCTCTTGGCATGAAACCTAAAGAAGAAGCTACCTTCTCACCATTCTTGAAGCCAATCATTGTAGGAATGGACATAATTCCATACTGTTGAGCAATCTCAGGATTGTCGTCAACATTTACCTTTACAAACTTAATATCTGCATAGTCCTTAGAAATTTCTTCAAGAACTGGTCCAACCATCTTACATGGTCCACACCAGTCAGCGTAAAAGTCTACGAATACTGATTTGTTATCAGCTAATACTTTGTCATATTCTGCTTTATTCTTAATAATATCCATTTTTGAATACCTCCGTGAACATATTATTGCATAAATATATTTGATACAAAAGAATTATGCTCTATTTAATTTTTGCGGCAGCTTCTTCATCTAAAATAACAGTTACATCTGGGTGATCCTGTAAGATACTTGCTGGACAATCCGTTGTCTTAGGACCTTTAATCATACCGTATACTGCATCAGCCTTATTGGCTCCTGTAGCGATTAAGATAATCTTCTTTGCACGCATAATTGTGCCTAAACCCTGTGTGATTGCTAGAGTTGGAACTTGATCGATATCTCCATCAAAGAAACGAGCATTGTCCTTACGTGTCTGTTCTGTTAGTTCCATTGTATGTGTCAAACTATCGAACGCAGCACCTGGCTCATTAAAAGCGATATGTCCATCAGAACCGATGCCCAGTACCTGTACATCTACCACATACTTTGCCATTTCACTTTCATAACGTACACATTCAGCTTCAGGATCTGCTGCTTCCCCATTAGGAATGTGAATATTCTCTTCAGGAACATCAATCTCGTTAAAGAGATTATCATGCATGAATGTATAGTAACTCTGTTCATGATTACGTGGTAATCCAACATATTCATCTAAGTTGAATGTAATAGCATTCTTATACGATGTGCCATTTGTCTTATGATCTGCAATCATCTTCTTGTACAAACCAACCGGTGTAGAACCCGTAGCCAATCCTAATACTGGATTTTCCTTCTCTACAACCTGACGCATAATTTTAAATGCTTCTTCACTTACTTGGTCATAGGAATCTGCAATAACAATTTTTAACATTTTTCTTTCTCCTTCTTTTTAGAATAGTGTTATTGAATACGCTGTTTGCCAGCTATCATTTACATCTAATAATATTGTTCCTTCACGTTTTTCAAACGGAACTTCATTCTTCTCAAAATCTGTATGTGAGTACCATGGCTCGATACACACAAACGGTGCATAAGGTGACCAATACGCAAGCCATGGATATCCCTGATATTCCACCTGTACACCATGAATACCATCCGTTAATTTCGTACAGGTACTACGTGGATTTTGGATGATGATTGTCTTCTTTAATGCATCTTTATCCAAAGCAATCTCATCGACTTCCTGATTGTTTAATATTTCCTTTTGATTCAATTCTAAACGGTATGCATCAAACGTTTTATCTTTTTCAATCGGACAATTGAATGCAGGATGTAATCCAAAGTTAAATGGCATCACACAGGGATTTCGATTTTCAATGCGATATGCAATATCTAACTTTTTACCCTTCAAAGTATACGTAACTTCAAGTCGGAAGTGAAATGGATATTGTGCTAGTGTTTCTTCACTATCACACAGTTCCATTACGATTTGAGTATCGGTATGTTTAATACATTTAAATTCACTGTTTCTAGCAAAGCCATGGTTTCCAGTATGATATTCGTTCCCTTGAATATGTAGAATGCCATCCCAAGTTTTACCAACCATCGGAAATAAGATTGGATTTCTTCCAGCCCAATAGGTTTTATCACCTTGCCACATTGCCTCGATATTCGTTTCACGATCAAAGAAACTATGTATTTCAGCTGCATGTTCATCAATCATTACTGACACAAATGAATTTTGAATTGTATACGTAGACATATCTTCCCCCAACTCATTGGCTTTTATTATAACACTTTGCATGATTTTTAAATTTCAATCCTTTTATAAAATTAGTTAAATTTATATTTTTCAAGATTTCAACTATATATTGGACTTTTTCACAGTTAGCGTGATAATTTTAATGTTCAAGGAGGAAATAACTAGTGTCATTTATTGACGGAATTAAAGAAAGAGCTAAACAAGATATAAAAACAATTGTGTTGCACAGAATCAGAAGACGAAAAGAACACTTCGTGCAGCTGCAAGAGATCTTAGAAGAAAAGACAGCAAACCTGATTTTAATTGGTGATGAAGCAACTGTAAAAAGCGAGATGCCGAGAAATATGGCGTTAACATTGATGGTGCGACTATCATCAATCCAGAAACTTCCGATAAATTAGAAGAATATGTAAATACATTATATGAATTACGTAAGGCTAAGGGTATGACTCCTGAAGCTGCTCGTGACGCATTATTAAAAGATCGCACAACATTTGGTGTCATGGTATTAAAGACTGGTGGAGCTGATGGTCTTGTATCAGGTGCTTGCCACTCTACAGCCAACACATTACGTCCAGCATTACAAATCTTACGTACAGCACCAGGTGCGAAGTTAGTTTCAGGCTTCTTCATCATGGATGTTCCAAATTGCGAATTTGGTTATAATGGAACATTCGCATTCGCTGACTGTGGTCTAAACCAAGATCCAGACAGTGAAAGCTTAGCAGCTATCGCTAACGATACAGCAAATACATTTAGAACACTTGTAGGAGCTGAACCAAAGGTTGCTTTCCTTTCCCACTCTACAAAGGGAAGCGCAAAACATGCATTAGTAGATAAGGTTGTAAATGCAGTAGAAATTGCTCACCAACAATATCCAGATTTAGTATGTGATGGTGAATTACAGTTAGATGCAGCTATCGTTCCAAGCGTTGCGGCAAGCAAAGCTCCAGGTTCCCCTGTTGCAGGTCAAGCTAACGTATTAATTTTCCCTAACCTTGATGGCGGTAACGTTGGTTATAAGTTAGTACAGCGTTTAGCTAAGGCTGAAGCTTATGGTCCAATGTTACAAGGTATTGCTAAACCAGTTAACGATCTATCACGTGGATGTTCTTGGGAAGATATCGTTGGTGTAGTAGCATTAACAGCTGTACAAGCACAAAATAGTAAGTAATAAATTAATGTATGCTTGCATACATATAAAAATAAGAGGTATCCACACACAATTGGATATCTCTTTTAATATGTTTGATAATCATGGTCTTAATATATTTAGTTTTGTATTGCATTTGCAGATACAATATATATGCCGTTAGGTATGCACTGTATCGGAAGGATGTTATCTACATCTGCCCAACCCATTTTTTCACAATTATGGTTTGGACAATCAACTTTACTAACGTGCCATTTACCATCTTTTACTTCGATTGTTAAATCTCCCACATTCCCTTTAACTGTATATGTGGCATCAACACCAGAATCGAACCATTGGACAATTTCTCCACGATATACAACTACTATCCATTCCCCTTTTGCCTGGTCATTTGGAGCTCCGTTAAGTGAATTATCTGTCCTATTAATTATTGTAGGGATAAATTTGAAAACTAGAATTAGCACAATAGATATTATAGCAATTACTCCAAGTGCAATATATTCTTTCTTTTTCATATTTGTCTCCCTAAATTTCAATGATATATGCTTTCTATTTCTTATCCCAAGGAAGTAAGTTATCTCCCTTTACAAGATATGCATTCTCTGCGATTCTTGCAAGTGGTGTATCAGAGTAAGAATCGGAATAGAAGTTTTCAATCTTTGTGTCGTCGAATACTTCACGATAACGACGTACCTTTTCTTCTCCATGACAATTCAGTCCACTATATATACCTGTATGTATATCAACCAGACTTGCCATGCATGTTTTAATACCAACCTTCTTACAAAAAGATTGAATTAAGAATTCTGGCGAAGCAGAAATAACTACATCACCCTCTTTTTGTGATTCTTTGTACCATTCCTTGACATGATTTAAATGACTACTTGTATAGTCTTCAACTACTTTTTCCATATCTTCTACATAACGAAACATGCGATATAGATTTGATTTGAAAGTTAACTTAGGCACAATGTGTAGCACATACAAAAGTCCAAACCAAACCGTGCGCGGTAAATTGATTAATGTTTTAGGGCGATGTAGCCAAAGATATTTCACGAAACCCACAGTGGAATCGCCACGGTAGATTGTATCATCCCAATCGTAAACGTTCATTGCATTCTCCATTCTGATTGCTTCTACAAGATAAGATATCTCATTCTAAATTGCAATATACTATTAAAAATCTGCTGACAAAAATCCAATTATCAGCAGAAAAAGATATCCTTTTACAATGATTTCACAAATTCACTAGCTATCTTACGCACACTATCATACCCATCTGTTGCGATATTTTTTGTAAGCTCTCCACCAACACCTACCGCACATGCTCCTGCTTTTTTCCATTCTTTAATATTCTGGATTGATACTCCTCCCGATGGCATTACATTAACTTCAGGAATTGGACCATGAATTGATTTAACAAAGCCTGTACCAAGTGTACCTCCAGGAAATAACTTTATTATTTTGCATTCTAATTGCATTGCATGAACAACTTCAGTTACTGTCCCGCATCCTGGTGAATATAAAATTCCATTCTCATTTGCGTAATTAGCTATTTCTTCAGATAAATAAGGACTCACAAGGAATTTTGCACCAGCTTTCTTAGCAGACTCTGCTTGTTGAAGATTCATAACAGTACCTGCTCCAACAACAACTTCTGGTTCATCTTTATATAACTTGTTTAATTGCAAAATTACATCTTCTGCATTTGGTGTAGAGAATGTAATCTCTAAATTCTTGATTCCTCCCAACACTGCATTTTTAGCAATTTCTAGTGCATCTTCTGCGTTCTTGCCACGTATCACAGCAAAAATATAATTATTTTTAATTGCTCAATAAGCATATTTCCACCTCTAAATTATAAATCTTTCGAAAATCTTTCTTTGCAAAAGTTTTTAAAATTATCATATACTCCAATGATTTTCATCTTGTCCATAAATTCAACTAAGTCTATTCGTTTTGTTATAACAGCTACAGATATACCAGCATTACTCGCTGCCAAAATCCCTGCCGTGGAATCTTCCATGGCAAATGCTTCATCTGCACATAATTCAAAATGCTTTAGTACATTTTGATATATATCCGGAAATGGTTTTAACTTTTCTACCATATTTCCGAACACACAGTAATCAAAATAGGATTCTATTTTTATTTACTTCCAGTATCTTTTTGCACGCTTATCATAGGTAGACGAAGCAAGTGCAATTTTAAAATTATTTTGTGTTAAAAATTTTAAGATTTCGATTGCATACGGTATCGGTTTAATTTCACCAATCTCTACCATATGATCAAAATAGGCTTCTCGTCTTGCACGTATACGTTTAACCACTTCTGAATCCTTTACAAATTATAATAAAGTAGCTGTATTTTCAGCAGCACTTCTTCCTGCAAAACGATCTATGATTTCTTGATTAATATTATAACCTTCTTCTGCAATACCTCTTGCCCATCCAATTGCATAATATTTCTCAGAGTCAATTAATAATCCATCCATATCAAATATAGCTAGTTTTTTATCTAAAAGATTCATATCAACAACCTTATCGCACATGCATTAAAAATCATCTTCCTCTTCGATAGAAGAAGGTTTCCAGATAACTTTTTCTGTTGACCCTTGATCACAAATAGAAACAATTGCTTCGTTTGCTTTGGTTCCTAAGAACTGATGATTTAATCCTTCAAGAACCATTGGAAGATTAACTCCACCGATTATAAAGACATTCGCATCATTCGGTAAATTCCTTACAGTAATAATACTTTGGTTATATGGTGATGCACTTACCAGATCCGTGAAAACAATTACCCCTTCAGGATTCATTAAATTATGAATTTGATTAGCTAAAACCTCACCAAATTTTTCTACATCCTCTCCAGCTTTCAGACTAATAGGATGGATATGATCCGCTTGACCTGCAATCACTTCAACAGCATTCTTAAATCCTTCTGCTAGAGTTCCATGTGTCGCAATAATTATTTCCAACATATCATTCTACCTCCTTTTTAATATATTTCATTACTCTTTCAATATTCTCTTCTTGAATCACCCCAATATCAGGGACATATATTTCATCATTTTTAATCATGCCGGAGGTAATATGTACCATATTCTCCGATATCTTACTTTTCATAATGATTAAGTCTTCGCAAGTAGATACACCATTTGTGAGCAAATACAAATTTTTACTAGCCCCAATAGAGTCTAAATAAATTAACTTCGCATTGGTTTCTCTTTTTAACAACGCTAACCCTGACTGATTTGTACATCCATCATCAACAAAAGCATATGCTATTTTATTTGAAGAAATTGTATACATCGCAGTTAACATTGCTAAAATAGAGGAAGTATTTCGGATAGTCGTATTCTTAGATGCCCTACCTTTCGTAATTTTACTAAACATAAAAAAATATAAGATTATTGCTAATGATGTTAGAATAGTAATCCAATCCGGATGAGAAAAAATCTAATTTATCTTTCAATAGAAATATCGCAAATATCCCAATTAACATTGCAGAATTGATTCCGTAAAAATCCTTAGCAATGTTTGTCTTTGATTATGATGCATATTAAATGGCATATAATCACCATATGAAAACGCTTGGCGTATCATAATAGCTCACAATAATATACTTAGCATTTTTACATCACCAACATATAAATTAAAATGCTTTGTTTTTAGGTTTGAATCATAAATATATTCTTTTCACACGGATATCATTTCTGAAACTGGTTATATCTGTAATCAAAGATTTCAGAAATATATCTTTTTGTTTAGAATTGTGTCTAATTTTAAAAGATAGATCCGTATCTCAGCAACCAATCTTTTATAATGTTGTACATCCATTTGCATGGCTGTATCCTCCATTTATTGAAAGTTCTTTAAAACATCATCTAAAGAAGTTTTTGTTGCAGATGGAGTTGCTTGGAAATAAATATTATTGACGTGATTATTATCCCGTAACTCTTTTTAACAGTGCAGCATCACTAGCATTTAGGTGTACCGATTTTTGTAACAAAAACATCTCCATCATTTTTCTTTGCAATACCACCAATATTAATTTCATCAACAGGAATCCCATACTTAACAAGGTCATAGATTGTTTTTACTGTCTTAGCAATTAAAATACAACTATAGTCTTTAAACTTGAATTCGTCCCAATAGTATTTTGCTTTGTCAACTGTCATAACAATTGTCTTCTGACCCGTTCTAGTTCCTGCACTTTTGAACAGATCTTTCATAAACGGATCGTTTGCAACAACATCATCTACAACGAAAATCGAATTAACACCATCTCTTTGTGATAATGTCAACATTACCTGTCCATGTATCAAACGCTCATCAACACGAGCTAAATTTACTTTTACCCATTTTTCCTCCATGAATATCGGAGCTGAGTCATTTCGCATAACCCAGCCCCAATCATTTTTAATAATTTTTCTATAAGATTCCAACTGCAGCTAATACAGCTAAAATAGCTGTCAACCATAATAATGCTTGTGTAACTTTGAGTCCCTTCTTTACATAGTAATAATAAACCCCAAGTACAACAGCAAGTGGTAAGACTCCAGGAACAATCTTATCTAGTAATTCCTGTAATACGAATTCTTTCCCAGAAATTGCAAACTTCAGTGATGATGAAACTTTAACGTAGTTACCAGCTAAAATACCCATCATGAATACACCCAAGATAGACAATAGGTTGATTGCATCCTGTACTCCTGAACTACGAATTAATCCTGTTGCATTTCTGCCTAATGCATATCCACGTCTTGCAAAGAATAAACCAACTAATAATTGGTAAATTGCAAAGCAAACGAATGGGAATAATGCACCAAGTGGATTTCCTTCTTGTGCCCATGGAACCGCAATTGCAATAAAGATATATTGAATTGTACCAGAATCAATAGCATCACCAATGCCCGCAAGTGCACCCATCAAGCCTGCTTTTGTATTGTACATTAAGTCATCTGTCATGGTGATTTCCTCACCCGCATACTCTTGACGTGCTCTTTCTTTTTCCATTGATGACATCAATCCTGTTATCACACCACCACCCCATGTTAATTGAGTGTTGAAGAATAAAAGCTGGCGTTTGTATGCAGCCTTCAAATCATCTTTGTCCTTATATAACTTCTTTAATACAGGCATCATTGCATATAGTAATGATGGTGAAATATAACGTTCAAATGAATGTGGAATCTCATTTGCAAAGTGCCATCTTAAATATGTTTTTGTTACATCCTTGGATGTAATTTCTTCTGGCTGTTGCTTCTTTACTTGTTCAGTCATTTTTTATTCCCCTTCCCCATTAAAAATCATCGTCATCATCATTAGCTTCTGATTTTGCTTCAGATGCTGTAGACTTTGAAGATTTTGTTGCCATAACAAAGATTGCAGCAACTAATGTTCCTAAAACAGCATATGTAACCATTGTGACTTTCAAAGATGACAAAGTAACACTTGTAAAATATGCTAGCAAGAAGAAGACCAAATAATCCTTACGACCAATTACATAAATCGTTGTTGCAATACCAATTGCAGCTAATCCACCACCAACTACATCTAGGATATGTAGAAGAACCGTTCCTTGTAATGCTGAGATGACATTGCAATTACAGGTGCACCCCAATATAACGCAACGAAGATTAATGGTACAAATAGAGCAAATGATGCAATTGTTGGATATAGAATAATTGAACGTTTAATTGCTTTTTCATCCATTTTTTCTACAGCTGTATCAGTATATTTACCAATAAATGTATTTAAGAAGAAACGGAACTGATAAAGGTAACTTCCTAATAAACCAACTGGAACCGCAACAGCAATTGCTGATTCTGGTGATAAATTACCAAGTAAAGCAACTGGAACCGCAATTGCAGCTGCTACTGCAGGTTCAGATGGCATTGATCCACCTGGAGAGAATACTCCCATATAAATCAGCTGTAATGCTGAAGTTACAATCATCGCATGATAAACATCTCCCATGACAAGACCACAAACAAGGCCTGTCATCAGTGGAGAAAAGCGTAGTGTTAAAGTTGCGCCGCCGCCTAGCCATCTGGACATAACCGCACCAACCCATAAAGCTATTAGTAAGCTTTGTAATGCTGAAAGTGTTTCCACAAAATTATCCCCCTTTATTTTTCTAGAATATATTTTTCTAATTCAATGATTTTGCTGCGTAAAACTTGTTGATTGATTTCTAGTGGAATAAGATGCACTTTTTCTTTACTATCTACAAAAGCTGCAATTTTATCCAATAGTTCATCATCTAATGGATATAGCTCCATATCTGTTAAGCATCTTGGTAGATGAAATTTTTCATATAATGGTAATAATGAATCAATTACATCCCATTTGTCTTCGATTGCTAATTGATAGAAAATTCCATATGCAACTTTTTCACCATGCAAGTATGCATGGCTATGTGGTAAATACTTTGAGATTCCATCATGTAATGCATGTGCAGCTGCATTTCTCGCATACTTATCTCCTAATCCACCAACCATTCCTGCTACAGCAATAATTATTTCTGAACAATGCACAAATTCATCTGATACAACCCCTGATTTCATATCATCAATGGCTTTATCGCCCTCTTCTAATAAGATATCTTTAGAAATCAATGCGGTGTATCTAGCAAGCATAAGGAACGGTTCTTTCACCAGATGTTTTTGCGATAGAATCATATCGGATTCATACCATTTAGCAAGTGTATCAGCTAAACCTGCGATAAAATACTCGATTGGAGAATCAATCACAAGATATGGATCAGTAATCAAGAAAGCAGCCTGTCTTAAATAATGTTCTGATTTTCCTTCAGATTCACCAGATTCTTTGTACATCACCGACAGTGGTGTCCACGGCGCACAATTACTTGCAAGCGTTGGAATCACACCATATGGTAAATTAAGCATATGGCCGCTTAAGCCAACTAAGTCAGATAGCTTTCCACCTCCAACTCCGAGAATAAAATCAATGTTGTTTTCATCTACTTTTTGCTTAATTAAATCCATACCATAGTAACTACACTCACCCGTGTATTGATGGTAGTAAAATTCGAATCGCTCATCATCCAGGAAATGAATAAACTTTTTTGCTTTTTCCCAAGAGATTGTTCCATGAACAACAAGAATTTTTTTAGCATTAAATTCTTCAAACATTTTTGGTACAAAATCAATTGCATCTTTCGCATAACGATAAACCTGTGGTCCGACTTTAACTTTCAAATCACTTAACATTTTTCTCACCTCCTAGTCCTTAATTAAAGTGCTCTTTGCCTGAACAGATCTCTCTGGTAAAATTCCTTTAATAACATCTTCACAATCACATACGCATTTTTCACCCATATCGTGAAGACATTCAAGTGTATATGCAGATGTATGTGGCGTTACAATTACATTATCAAGTTTAAGGAATGGATGAGTTGCTCTAGTTGGTTCAACTTCCATAACATCAGTTGCATAACCTGCAATCTTTCCTTCCTGTAAGCCATTTAACATTGCTTTCTCATCAACAAGTGCACCACGTGCAGAATTTGAAATATAGACATTATCTTTCATGCATGAAATTTCTTTTTCGCCAATCATATGATAATTATTTTCATTCAAACTAGCACAAAGGCATATAATATCTGAATCTTTTAATAAAGTATTCAGTTCCACTTTACTAGCACCGTATTGCTCGATATGCATCTTTGATTTATAAGGATCATAGCCCAATACATTACACTTAAACCCATTTCTTAACGTTTCAACAACCTGGCTACCTGTATTCCCAATGCCAATGACACCTACCGTCTTGTTATATAGCGTATGTCCAACAAATTGCGCTCTTTCTTCATAGCAATCTTTTTAACTCGCTCTGATGAAGCAATAGTTTTTCCTCATTAAACAAAGAAGATTTGTTATATTATTTTCAGCAACTGCACCTCGCTCAACAAGTGCTGGTACAATCGATACAATCGTATTGTGCTTTTCTGCTGCGGCAATATCAACATTGTTATATCCAATACCATGGCGAGTAATCAGTATAAGTTCATCTTTATTCTCAAAGAAATCTTTATTAAAGAATGGTGTTACACTTGCAATAATAATGTCATACCCTTGTAGTGCAAGTGCTAGATCTTTACCAGGAATTGATTGATCAAATCGAAAATGTTTTATCTCACCAATTTTTTCTAGACGATTAATATGTTCAGGAAATATTTTTCCAAAACTACTAGAATTCACGATTGCAATTTTATGTGTCATTTCTATGCATCTCACTTTCTAGTTTTTACTGCATGTCCACCAAAACCATGGCGTAGTGTAGCAACAACTCTATTTGAAAAGCTATTATCAATCTTGCTGGCGCTACGGACAAATAATGAATGCGCAATAACAGTTGCAGGAACATTTAGTCTTAATGCTTCCTCAATTGTCCATTGAGCCTCTCCGTTTGCATCAATAACACCTTCAATTTTTTCTAGTTTAGGATCTGCTGCAAACCCTTCTTCTGCTAATTCCATTAACCAGGACCGCACAACTGAGCCATGATTCCAAACATGCGATACAGCTTCAAAATCATAATCAAATTCAGAAGCATGTAGAATATCAAACCCTTCGCCAATTGCCTGCATCATGCCGTATTCAATTCCATTATGTACCATTTTTAAGTAATGTCCTGAACCTGGCGTCTTGGTAAATAAGCAACCACCTTCAACCGCTAAATCTTTAAAGAAAGATTCAAGTTGTACATAGACCTCATTCTCGCCACCAATCATAAAACAAGCTCCGTTACGTGCACCAGACATTCCTCCTGATGTTCCACAGTCCAAAAATCCTATTCCACTCTCTTTTAAAATTTTGTAATTATCTAAACTGTCCGTATATCGAGAATTTCCTGAATCAATAACAATATCTCCTTTGCTTAATTTTTGTTGAAAGTTCTTTAATCAAATTATTTGTTATCATTCCAGCAGGTGTACTTAGCATCACAACTTTTTGAGAATCCAAGTTCTCTAGAAGTTCATCTAATGTATCAACTGTAGTAATACCTGCTTTTCTTGCATTATCTCTTCCTTCAGATGAAGCATCGTAACCTACAATCCCCCAATGATGGTCAATTGCATTTAAGGCCAAATTAAAGCCCATTTTACCCAATCCAATTATTCCAATTTTCATATAATTCCCTCTCTTTGAATAAATCATAATTAAAAAAATTTTATTTTTGTAAAGGCTTACATAAATAAAAATTTATTTTTATTCTTCGCTCTTAATTGTATTGATATTTTTATTTCATTGTGTGTTATTTATTATATGTAATGGGCTGTTAGAGGGTATATTTATGAGAAATTTATATTTAGAATCACTCATCAACAAAAACAAACACTACTTCACTGATACCGAATCAACAATTGCATCACATTTTAAAAATCGGAGATAATTTATCTCGCTATACACTTTCAAAAATTTTCTAAAGAGATTGATTGTTCAGAGACTTCCATTTTAAGTTCGTAAAAGAAATTAGGTTTTTCTGGTTTTCAAGATTTTAAAATTTCAGTTGCTAATCATCCCAATGATCGTGATAAAAATTCAAAATTATTGCCTCATTTAAATATCGATTTGCTTGATGATGTACTCCCTACAGACTCAATCCAGCAAGTAGGCAAAAAAGTAATATCTTCCAATATAGCATCGCTAACATCAATGATTAACACTATAGATGAATTACCGTTAGAAGCAGTGTTAAAGATTATAGAAAGATCAAATGAAATATTTTTTATTGGAATTGGAGGCTCCTCAATTACCGCTTACGATAGTTATCACAAGTTCTTGCGCACAAAATATCGATGCTCTTATATCCAAGATGCACACATGCAATTGATTCAAAGCAATCAAGTTGAACAAAAATGACTGTGTTTTCTTATTCTCGCATTCCGGAAAATCTACACAAACTGTTCAAGTAGCAAAAGCCATCAAAAAATCTGGTGCAAAAATTATATCTCTTACAGGAAATCCAAATTCTGAATTAGCAAAATTATCCGATGAATGTCTGACTGTATGCTCACAAAGCTCTGCTTTCCGAACAGAAACACTAACTTCAAGAATATTATATTTATCACTAATGGATATTATTTATGTAAATACAGCCATCCGTGACCAAGAAAAATACAGAAACGATTAATAAGATTCGTTCTGTTCTATCTGATGTAAAATCCACTCAATAATCAGGCAAAAATCTCTTCACCCCAAAATGTGAAGAGATTTTTATTAGTATTTTTATTAGTATTGACCCATTGCTGGAGGTACTGGCACATCCTTTTCTGGAAGCTTAGCAATTGCAGCTTCTGTTGTGATAAATAAGCCAGAGA
>BNJS01003924.1_pt1 | contig 93654 bp, 135 predicted proteins | sample 8540461 | NCBI WGS metagenome assembly BNJS01 (sample SAMD00202454, study PRJDB9452) | human saliva metagenome | isolation source: human saliva | place: Japan | reverse complement strand
GATTGTGTAATGCTTCAGGTTGTCATACGCGCTACTATAAGGTGTACGAGTAGCTAACTAATGAGTTGAGTTATCTACACACAGGAGTATCAGTAGGCGGTGATAAGAATAACTACTCTATATTGAAGGTATAGAGAACTATCCTAACAATATAGTAAGGATTTACAAACGTTGGGGAGTGAAAGTCTTTGAAAGTAAGTGGTTATAACAATACAACCAAAAGTGTTCAAAGGAGTATCGGATGCTCGTGCTACCTTAGAAGCCTCCCAGATAACTTACCACAAGGAACTTATTATTACATCATCGAATACTACGATGAAGCTAATAAAAAGCAAAACAGAAGTGGGCTGGTTGTACTTGAAGAAAAATTAATCAATTTGGTACTAGCAAATAAATAAAAAGGACTTTGTTAGGGCGAAAGCTTTTAGCAAAGTCTTTTTATTGACAAAAATTCTCATTGATAGTTTTGCTAATTAGAAATAATGTTGTACTTTTGTGGTTTAAAAACCATTAGACAATCAGTACAAGTTGTCTAATTGACACATCATATTAATGAATTTATTTGAACAATTAGGGTCTTGATGAACCTATCCTCAGAGCCATAACAGATATGGGCTTTGAAACTCCTTCTGAAATCCAACAAAAAGCCATTCCTACCCTCTTAGAAGATGATACCGATATGGTAGCTTTAGCTCAAACAGGGTACTGGTAAAAACAGCTGCCTTCGGCTTCCCTCTTCTGCAGCTTATCGATACTGATAGCAAGCTTTCACTCAAGGGCTTATCCTTTCGCCTACGCGCGAACTTTTGTTTGCAAACTCGCTCAGAATTGAAAAATTACGCTAAATATTTGCCTAAGGTGAATGTAGTAGCGGTATATGGTGGTGCGAGTATAGAAGAACAAGCACGCAACCTTAAAAGGCGCAAATAATGTGGCTACCCCAGGACGTATGCAGGATATGATACGCCGCAACTTCGTAGATATTAGCCATATCAACCACTGTGTGTTAGACGAGGCTGATGAGATGCTCAATATGGGCTTTATGAGGATATAACCGCTATTTTGTCGCATACCCCTAAAGAGAAAAGTACGTGGCTTTTTCGGCTACGATGCCTAATGAGGTTGCGCGGATAGCTCGTCAGTTTATGCGTAAACCTATCGAGATAACTGTCGGCACACGCAATCAGGCGAGCAGCACCTGCAGCACGAGTATTACGTAGTAAATGGTCGCCATAGATATCAGGCACTCAAGCGATTAGCAGATGCTAATCCTGATATTTTTCTCGGTAGTTTTTCTGTCGTACTAAGAAAGATACGCAAGCTGTAGCTGAAAAGTTGATAGAAGATGGTTATAATGCAGCAGCCTTACACTGGCGATTTGAGTCAGAATCAGCGCGACTTAGTGATGAAGTCTTCAGGGCGCGCCAAATACAGATGCTAGTGGCTACTGATGTGGCAGCTCGCGGTATAGACGTAGATGATATTACCCACGTGATACACTACCAGCTTCCTGACGAGATAGAGACTTATAACCACCGCAGTGGCCGTACTGGTAGAGCCGGTAAGTCGGGTATTTCGATGGTTCTTGCACCTAGAAGTGAGCTTTAGGAAGATAAAGGAAATAGAGAAGATTATCAAAACAACCTTTTGAACAGAAAGCTTTGCTCTACGGGTATTGAAATATGCGAAATAATAGCTGTACTCATTTAGCTAATAGTCTGAAGAATGTAGAGGTCAATCCGGCTATAAATGATTATTTTGCCTGCCATTTATAAAGAATTGCAACACGTAGACCGCGAAGAGCTTATCAAAAAAATCTTTGCGGTAGAGTTTACTCGCTTCTTTAATTATTATAAAAATGCTGAAAGTCTTGCCAGTAGAAGATACAAAAGACAGTAAGAAAGGAGGCGATAGCGGCGAGTGCGTTACTGCATCAATATAGGTGAGCGCGATGGTTATGATTGGAAGACACTTAAGGACTTTTTTGAAGGCTACGCTCAACTTAGGAAGAGATGACGTCTTCAAAGTAGATCTAAAAAATAGCTTTTTCTTTTCTTTAACACTCGAAGCTGACCAAGTGGACTTGGTGATGAGTACTTTTTGCTGATTTTTAAAATGGACTGTGCAGGTTTATCAACGTAGAAATTTTGACAAAGGGGCAGGACGTTCTGCGGGGTGATAAAAAGGCGGCGAAGGCAGAAAAGAGGAGAAGATAAGAAGAAAGGTGAAAAGAAAAGGCGAGAAGAAAAAGTCGTAAGCAGAAGACTGTAGAGGCTTTTTGAACAGGCTTTCAAGAAAAAGAAAAACGAAAAATAAACCTTACTAACCAACTATTGCGATGTTAGATTATATCATTGAAAAAGACAAAGAATGGCTTTGCTATCTGAACCAGATGGGCAGTACAGAAGCCGATGCGGTGTGGTGATTACCAACGAACTTGCCTCTATTCCGCTCTATGCTTTTCTGTTGTATTTGTGCTGTAAGTATTTTCATTGGAAGAAGGTACTGCTGATATTGGTGTGTATTGCCTCAGTAGTGGCTACTACCGACCAATTAGCCAATATATTTAAGCACAGCTTTCAGCGATTGCGCCCCTGCCACGATGAAGCCCTTATAGACCGTATGCGAATGGTAATTTGCGGAGGTAAGTATGGTTTTTCTCGGCGCATGCTAGTAATACAATGGCTGTAGCGGTCTTTTTTTAGCAAGCTATTGAAAGAACGCCTAAGGTATATCACTCCTTTTTGCTATGCTGGTCGTTAGTGGTTAGCTATAGCCGTATTTTACTTAGGGGTGCACTTCCCTGGAGATGTGTTGGTAGGCCTGACTATAGGTGCTTTGTTGAGTTTGTTATACTACCGACTTTTCTTTGGCTTGAAAAAGAAAAATGCTATGAAAGAAGATTTCTTGCATTATCTTTGGAAATACAAAAAGGTGCCTCTCAGCTGCCAGCTTGAGTACAGGAGAAATGCTTGAAATACTGTCGTTTGGGCAATATAATACCCTTTCAGGAGCAGACTTTTTCAATGCAAAGTTGCTGATAGACGGGCAACAATGGGCGGGTAATGTAGAGATGCATCTGAAGTCCTCGCATTGGTACGCACACGGGCATCAGCAAGATCCTGCCTATCGCAATGTAATACTTCACGTGGTTTGGGAACACGATATAGAGGTATTTGATGCTAATAATCAGCCTATACCTACCTTAGAACTTAAGAATGTGATAGCACCAGAGTTGCTCAGTCGTTATCAAACGTCATTAGGGGCGCCTTATGAGTTCATTCCGTGTGAAAAAGGACTATAAATCGACCCCAGAGATGACATTATTGTCTTGGAATGAGCGGCTTTTTGTAGAACGATTGGAAGAAAAGTCAGCTTTTATAGCAGAAGTATGGCAAGAAGCCCAATGGGATTGGGAGAAAGTGTTATTTCTTCTTCTGTTGAAGTATTTTGGAGGGGTTGTAAATGAGAGGCTTTTTTAGAGATAGGTAGGCAGTTAGATTTTTCGATTATACGCAAGGAATGTAGTCACCCTTTGCATTTAGAAGCGTTGTTTTTAGGGCGGGCTAATCTACTACCAGAAGAAGGGGAACATACTTATATAAAGGATTTGCAGCAGCATTACGCTTATTTGCAGCAGAAATATAATCTTCAAGATATCACGGCAATAATTAACTTCAGAGGCTTGCGCCCTCAGAGTTTCCCCCACTATACGACTATCGCAGTTGGCACAAGTGTATGAGCAGCACGAAAGTCTCTTTTCTAAAAATCTTAGAGATAACAGATTGACATAGTCTTTTAGCCTTGTTTCTAAGGTAGGAGTATCGGATTTTTGGGAGAGGCATTACACTTTTCATAAGGTATCTCCTAAGGTGAAGAAGCCTATAAGTGCTACTTTGCTACAATTGTTGCTGATAAATGTAGTAGAACTTTATTCAGTATTTCTATTATAAGACTTTGGGTAAAGAAATAACAGAAACATTGATAAAAACTATAAAGGGACTACCTGCAGAGAGCAACGGAGTGGTAGATGCCTTTCAGCGCTTAGGCGCCAAGGTAGAGACGGCTTTTGATTCGCAGGTATTGTTGCAGCAACACAAGCAATATTGCAAAAGGCAAGCGTTGCTTAGATTGCGCAATAGGGGTAGCTTTGCTACGGAAGAAATCTTAGCGAGATAGTGTTAAAGGCTACGTTGTAGCACTCTCAAAAGCTAAAAAGATTAACCCCTGTGAAGAGGTGTTTGGCTTGGCAATACGTAAGGAGTTTTTCGGTAGGTAGTAGCCGCCTATACCCCTAATAGCGCTATAGAACTGTCGTTTTTCCAGCCTCGTAGTCTGTTTGTAGAGAAGAGTGCCAATCCTTTTCGGTGTATAGTTTTTTAAATAGCTATCTCATCGTCCTCCTTCAGTCTGATTATTTTTAGTTTGAGTATTGCTGAAGTCTAATTGATTACTTATTTGTTGGATGTCTTCTTGTACGGCAATGGCATAGAAAGCCAACAGCCAACAAAAGATTGTAGATAATCTTTATTGGCTGTAAAAGCGCATTCTATAATTTGTATTTCTTGAGTCATTATCGGGTTAAAAGTTCGTTCATCGAGTGGATTATACGGTCTGCTTCTTGTAAGTTTTGACCTCCAGAGAGAGGATTTTGGAAGCCTATGCAATGCATACCAGCACTTTTAGCAGCCTTTTACACCATTGGTGCTATCTTCTATTACTGTAAATTGCGTAGGGGGTAGGGGCATACCATTCAGCTACTTTTTAGAAATATCTCGGGATTAGGTTTGCTGTACTTCACATCATCACCGCTCATAATCACTTCAAAATAGTGTTTAATACCTACCTGCTCAGTGAAAATCTCTATAAGTTTTCACCAGAAGAAGAAGCTAATGACAGATGTTTCCCCTCTGACTTAAACTGAGCTAATACATCTTTGACGTGAGGTACTGGAGTTACATGTAACTCAGGTAGCTTCTGAAAGAAATAATCTTTATGAAATTGTACTAATTCTTCGATGGTTTCGACTCTCTGAGCATCGTGTTTTATCTTTTTGCCACATAGGAAAAGCCGACATACCTGTGAGGGTCTGTATATAGCTCTATCCAAAGGGATATTTTTAAGCTGAAATACTTCATAAATCACCTGTTGGTGCATAGGCTCACTATCTAAGAGCACCCCGTCCATATCAAAGATAATGTGTGTCATTAAGCTGCTTCTTTTAGTTGTTTTCTAAAAATCTTTTAAGAAGACATTACCAATACCTATTACCAAACCCTATGAATGTCCAGATAGCTATAATCATCATACGTTTAGGCTTAGATCGCTCTATTTGGAACACTTACTGGCTCAATGATAGTGAAAATAGGCTGATCTTTCTTTTTAGCTTGATACGTTTAGCTTCTAATTGTTTAGCTAACTCGGTATATACATTAGCCCACGAGATTATATTCAGCTTGTAATTGTTGCAAAACGGGTTTGGGGGTAAGTTGCTAAATAGGGTCGCGGTTGCGATCTTGAAACTGAGCCACTGCATACTGTTTAGCTTTTGAAGTCTTGTTCTGCTTCAGTACAGCGTTTTTGTACAAAGTCATATTCTTCTTTAGCTTTTTGTAGCTTAAATTCAGTAACAGTCTCTTGTAGTAGTTTTTGAGGCACTTTGCAGCATTTGGGGCAGCAGGTACCGCTTCAGGCATAATATACGAAAGAGTAATATACCCTTCTTTTTCATTAAGGTTTTAACTTGATATTATTGTCAATACTATTTAGTATGCCTCTCTTCATCACTAATAGAAGTCACAGTTAGACTATCGCTCATTTGGGGTTCTGCTGGTGGTGTACTACTTTTTGAATATGCCCATCATACGACCTAAAAAGACTAGGGTTTTGTATACTTCTTCATATATTCCTCATAAGTAATATTTTTTGGGAAGGTCTTTAAAGGTAAGAGGGGTCTGTATTAATTTCTTCTTAAAAGGAATGCTCTCAATGATTTTAGTATAGGTAGTTAGCGGTAGAGCATCGCTACTTCTCCTCCTAAGCTGATACCTGCCATAGCAGCCAACCCGCTAAGTCCTCCACCAGCTTTATTGTCAGAGGTTTGGGGTATCATAATAGTAGAAGCAGTATATTCTTTAGAAACAAACATAGCTGCTAATACTCCTGATAACTAAGAATATCAGTGTAAATAAAGCTATTGATTTTAGACTCATACCTTTTCTGTATGAGGGCTATCAAAATCAATTTCGCTCTTCTTTATGGTAGTATTGTTTTCCATATATTATTTTGTAATTACATTATAAATTAGAACTCCATAGTAGTAATTGCCGAGATGAGTACCTACAGTTTCTCCTGTACTCATCTGTTTCTTTTTCTGGTTTTGATGGTCATCGATGATAATCGCTCCAGGAGCCAATTCAGGGTGAGTTTTTAAAGAAAAGAGAGTTACGTGTAGACTTGATACTTCCATTAGCATATAGTACGCATATCGAGCGTAGCTCTATTAGAAAATCCTCCCTGCTTGGTCTATGTACTGGCGCAGTGACAGCCCTTTCTGAAATCGTACCATTGACGGAGCTAATACTTCACCCCTGTATTTCTACCGTTTTTGTCTTTCTGAAGGTATAAGCAATGTCTCGCCTCGTTGAGTAATAGATCGTATTTGCTGTGTTTGTGTTTTAGTATTTTGCTTTACGTCTATACCTATGCGGTATTCACTTGTCTTCTTAGCTACTTTTTGAGTGACTTAGAACTTTTCAGCACTTGTATTTTCTTGAGAGTGAGCTCATCTCAAGAAATCTTCTTGTTGAATTTCTCCTCTCTGTCTTTTTTTACGCACAAGGGTAGCACCTTCTTTTATAGGCAAAAGGCGTAAATCCACCCTCACGCTCTAATAAATCTGGAGTGTGTCTCATTTTTAGACTGAATGCTGTATACACCTGGGTATGTACTTCACCCATTACTGATACTGTTTGTAGGCGTAAAACCTTTAATATACCGTACAGAAACCACATCGTTAGGTTTGCAGTACCATTGCTTCTCCTCTCAGATTTTAGTTGGTTATTAGACGAAACTATAAAGTCTGACTTAGTTTTTCAAAGTTACCATCATTTGTTTCTCTAAAAACTTCTATTACTGAAGGGTCAGCCCCATTAGAAAGACCTCCAGCTAGCGAAATCGCGTCTTCTACTATGTCATATTTTCCATAAGACAGCTCTCTAGGTTTGTTTACAGTCCTTCTACTTTTTACAGAATCGTTTAAATTGCAACGAATTTTGTAGAATATATACAGGCTATCGTTGTCTTTCAGCGTAATATATATGTTTGCTTTTCAATCAAATCTTTTACCGAGAAGTTTAGTGTTTGATAATCTACACGATTCTCTGTCAGCGGAAGATAAGACCCCCTATTTAATGAAGCATCTTTTACCCCCATTAGCACGATTTAGCAGGTCAAGGGCAGTCATAGCTCTTTCGTATCTGTACACACCTGGCTGATATACAGCTCCTCCTATGCTAAGGCGGTTTTGAGTATTCGTTGGTGATAGCGTGTACTTTTAGTCGGTCGCCGTTTTGCATAGCTTCGATATTTCACAAAATTTATCTCTTTCACCTCACGTTTAGCTTCTTTGATGCGTTCAAGCACTAAGGTATTAGTAGAAGGCATCAGAGGTAAAACCTCCAAAAGAAACCTCACTAAATTAGCCAGGTCTCAGAGTTTCAACATCTCAGTAAAAACCCTCTACGTTTCACTTCGTCCTTCTACCCATACGCGGTTTTTGTAGGGAGGTACAATAATTACGTCTTGGTCTTGCGAAACCTAAATTGCCTCTGGAGCCATTGATAAGAAAAATCGTAAATATCAAAATTAGCTACTTTCTACCTCCGCGCACTAAACTAATTTCCTAAACGACCCACTTTTCTGAAGGCCCTCCACAAGCGTAGAGAGCGTTGAGTACAGTAGAGAGCGAACTGAGCGAGTAGGGTACCTGGTACATTACTTCTCCTATGATGTTCACTTTTCACAGTGCGTACTTGGGAGATAGTCACACCAGTGTATATTTTAGCATAACTACCATCAGGGGCAGAAATACCCGAATAGATACGCTTTAAGAAAGAATTTATTTTTGCTTTTACTTCCGAAAAGAGAGCCAGCTACGTGTATGCGTCCTACTCCGTTTAAGAAGATGTTACCTTCAGCATCTACTTTTTGTTTGAAATTACCTTCATGTAGCAACCCCATACTCTCCACTAATAGTTCGTCACCAGGACCTACTTGGTAGTTTTCAGGGTGCAGCCATATTCAGGTTAGGAGTAGATGAAATCTTCGGATTTTTGAAGAAATCCATCCTGAATATCTCATTCTTTTTCTCAGGTTGAGGGAGCTTTGTCTTTAGGTTCGTTACCGTTGTAACTGAACATATCTTCTTCCTCGGCAGGTTTACGCATTTTGTCTGTAGCTGCTAGTTCCCTTTAGCAGTGCTTTTTGTAGTGCACCACCTAACTGCAGTAAGGCGTTGTCTTAGCTTCATCGCTTGAACTTCTTGCATACCACGTGCACGTGCCATAGCCACAAATTGGTCAATGCTATACCCTGCGCTTTAGTGCAGGAGCCCAAGCAGTTTGTAGCTGGGCTATCAGTCAGGTTGTCTACATTCACCTGATGTAACATCTACATTGTTAGTATTACCTACTTGTGCGCTAAGGCTTTGCTACCCCGATGAACAAACATACTAAAAAGACTCTGAGTCTCAACATTTCTTATAAATACTTTTAGGGTGCAAAGATACAAAACAATTGATAATTAGCAATTAATAAATTAATAATTATCTTTGTATCTTTAATTTTAACTCAAAACAAAATGCAAAACGGAATTTATGCTAAAAATAACAACTCCCTAAAGGGGTTATTTTTACTGCGCCTTTCACGTATGATAAAACGCCTGCTACGGTGGGTACTTGTAGCCCTTAGCTGAAGGCAAGATGAAAAACAGCCAAAAACCACTCGAGTACCTTATTATGAGCGGACTTACCTTTTCATCGTGTCATTCCTGACTTTATGATTCAAGGGGTGTCCTCTTGGCACAGGTACACGGCGAACCTGGTTATCGCTTCGATGATGAGTTTCATCCTGAACTTAAGCACAATAAAACCAGGGGTGATTTCAATGGCAAATGCAGGGCCTGGCACCAATGGTAGTCAGTTTTTATCACTCACGTACCTACGCCTTGGGCCTGATGGCAACATACAGTTTTTGGTGAAGTGATAGAGGGACAATCAGTAGTCGATGCCGTAGCACAGGGCGATACTATCGAAAAATAGAAATCACTCAGAGTAGGCGAGGAGGCACAACAGTGGGATGCCGTTCGTGCTTTCCAATCGTTAGAAGAAACAAAGCAGCACGCCTTGCGGAGCAAAAACGCCAAAATGAAGAGGCTTTTGCTAAAGAAAGCGTAGGATTCGATAAGACCGAAAGCGGTTTGTAGCACTATCAAATCACACAACATGGCAACGGCAAAAAGCGCAAGCCGGACAAAAGGTAGCAGTGCACTATACCGGTATGCTACTCGATAAAACGGTTCGATAGCTCATACCGTCGCCAACAGCCACTTAGTTTTACAGTGGGCGTGGGACAAGTAGTGAGGGCTGGGACGAAGGTATCCTCTCCTCTCACGAGGGCGACAAAGCGCGCTTAGTTATCCCTTCAGAGCTTGCTTACGGAGTTTCTGGTGCTGGCGGAGTTATCCCTCCTCACGCTCCTCTTATCTTCGATGTCGAATTAGTAAAAGTAAACTAATACTAATAACACAATAAAAAGTCGGTTGTTATGAGCTTAACCGACTTTTCTTTATTTATCTCTTGTCTCTCGTCTTTATCCAAACACGTGCATTGCTTCAAAGGCTACCAAGGTTAGGTAACCTAATCACGAAGCCTACTACTGCCATCCAAAGGATATTTTTAGCATACCAGAAGAAACTGATTTTTCCATACCCATTGCTACTACACCTGCTGCCGAACCGATAATCAGCAAAGTCTACCTCCTGTTCCAGCTGAGTAAGCAATAAAGTGCCAAATACCGTTATCTAATCCTTCTTGGAACATACCCATAGCTTGCCGCCACCAATGGTACGTTGTCAATCACTGCTGAAGCAAATCCTAACAGAAGTACTACTATGTTTTTGCTTTGGGATAGCGCTATTAAGGTTTTGTGCAAAGTTAAATAGCGTACCGATAGTTTGTAGTGAGGCAACAGCCAATAGTATTCCTAAGAAGAATAAGATACTGAAAAACTCTATACGGCTAAGGGCGTGGTGTATACCAAATTTATCTTCATCTTCTTCATTGAGTTCTTTAGGTTTCAGTTTTTCACCCACAAACCACATAGTAGCCAAAGCGAAAAAGCATACCCATATAGGAGGAAGGTGTAATCGATTTGAAGATAGGCACAAAGATAATAGCGATAATACCTCATCACCAGTACAGGGGTACTGCTTTTTATAGGTTATACTTTTCTTGGTCGTTGCCAGCATTTAATTGACCCCAAATACAGGCAAGAAAGAAGCGATAAGTAGCGGTACTATTAAGCATATAGTTGAAGGGATAAGTACATATTCTACTAATTTAGCCGCACTTACTTTGTTTTTCACCCATAACATAGTAGTCGTTACGTCTCCAATAGGCGATCACGCACCTCCCGCATTAGCAGCAATTACGATAAGCGATGCGTACCAAATGCGCTCTTTTTGGTCAGGGATAAGTTTGCGTATGATAGTAATAAGAATGATAGTAGTAGTAAGGTTATCGATGATAGCTGATAAGAAGAACGCGATAAGACCAATAATCCACAGCAGTTTTACCTTGCTTTTAGTGCGGATAATACGTTTGATAATTTCAAAACCGCGGTGCATATCAATCACCTCTACGATGGTCATCGCGCCGATTAAGAAGAAAAGGATTTCGGCTGTTTCAGCCAAGTTGTGTTGTAGAGCAGCATCTATAGCAGTGGCGTTACCTTCGGGCGTACTACTTACAGGGAAGAGCTCGCCATTCATAATATGCATTACATCAATGTTTGATACTTTAGTATCGTCCAGCATATCACGGCCATAGCCAAAGCCGAAATTGTTTTGTCTACTCTAATCTGATGTTCAGTAGTAATACAAAAATAACCAATAAAAAAGATGGCAATAATCCAAGATTCCATATATACTAATTTTTCATTAAAATTTAACGCCGCAACATACAAAATCTTTTTATTACTTTCCAAATATTTTTGATTTATATTTTTAGTAGTTAGTCGCTAGTCGCTAGTCATTAGATCATTGTCGCTTTCAACGACTAGCGACTCAACCACTAATGACTAGCGACTAAAGCCCAGCCTTATACACTACTTCTTGTACTCGCTGTCTTATCAACTTATTTATCAGCAATTTGTTTTCAGCCGAAGGGTAAGTCCGGTTAGAGAGAAACACTATTACTATTTCGTTTATAGGGTCTGCCTAGCAAAGGTACCCGTAAAGCCCGTATGTCCAAAGCTTTCCATTGGCACACAGCCACAGGTAGGCCCTGCCTTGCCTAATTGAGGTTTGTCAAAACCTAAGCCGCGTCTGTTCCCTTCGGTGCAGTAGTTGCAAGTGTTAAATAGTTGTATAGCTTGCGGTTGCAAATACCACGTGCCGCCATAATACCCTTTTTGTAGGTACATTTGCATCATCTTAGCCACATCGTCAGCCGTGCCAAAAAGTCCCGCGTGTCCACCCACTCCACCGAGCAAAGCAGCTCCTTGCACGTGCACATAGCCGCGTAACTCCTGCCCTCTAAAAAGTCTTTTCATCTTCAGCAGGGGCTATATTTGCTATCGGGAAGCGCTCCAAAGGAGGTAAGTCAGCTGATAAGCGCCCAATTCTCTGTAAAAATGCTTTTGTACCGCCTCTTGCAGGGGCTTTTTCGTTTTCTTCTCTATAAAAAGTTTAAAATAGTAGTACGGCAGGTCGCTGTACAGATACTTCTTATCTTTTATCAGATTGCTGTCGTCTATACGCTTGTAAATACTATCCGTAAACCCCTCTCTTAAATACAAATCCTTCGCTACTTGGGTAGGGAAGGAATCGCTGGGGGTAGTACTGTAAAATTCTGCAGTGGCTTTTTGTTCTTGTCGAGGGTTTGGTTGAAAAACGGTATCCACGACTGAAAACTGTGCGTAGTGCGAGAGCACCTCTTCATTGTCATCCCTCCCTTGTTAGTATCTTTTAGCCTCGGCAGCAAATCCTCAAAAGTGTCATTAGGCCTAAAATCCCCTTTGGTGTATAGCCGCATCAGTTCGGGCAGGGTAGCTAGTATTTTCGTCAGCGAGGCAAGGTCGTATATCGTATGGTCATTTACTTTGTGTGCAGGGTTGTAGTCTAAGGTACCGAAGTTTTTCCGATAGACTATCTTGCCTTTTTTAGCTACCAATATCTGCATTCCGGGGGTCATCTTTTGGTCAATAGCCTCTTGGGCTATGCTGTCTATGGTCTTGAGCTTATCCGAACTAAGTCCCACACTCTCAGGCAGTCCGTAGGCTAAACGCCTCTATTTTAGGGGTTTTCTACCGAGGTGCCTACCGGTAGGTCAGGGTGGGCAGATACAGGTAACACGCCTTTGCCTTCTATGGCTCCAAAGAGCAGCTGAGCCGCTTTCTCTTGGGCTACTTTATGGTTCTGATACGCAAATACGATACCCTCAATTGGTGTATGTGCTTCACGTTTAGCATAGCATAAGGACGTGTAAATACAGTCAGTATAGTCTTCTTTCTTAGCGATATGCTCTAACCATTTTAGTTCATTTTCACTGAAGTTATAAGCATCCCACGGAGTTTTGTCTGGTTTGTGCAACCCGATGATTATAGTGGTGTAGGGTTCTATAGCCTCGTATAGTTGCGCTTCATTTTTAGGCTCTATAAGGGCTACATCAGCGTATTTCTTTAGGGTGCTGTAGAAGGTCCAACCGCTGTCATTGCCAAATTTTACATAAGCTATTTTCTGTTTGTCTAACTGCTTTAGCGGTATAATCTGACTCTTGTTTTTGGGCTACTGTCAGTGCATTTTTCAAAAATTGCTTCGGTTAGTAGGTCATCTTCAGTCGTGTGTAGCTCTTTGCTCACAGTTGCCTCATCTATAGGGGTGAAGGTGGTTAGCCCTACTTTGTATTTAGCCATTAGTATTTTCTTTACCGAGTGGGCTAAACGCTCCTCGCTGATGCGCTTGCTTTGGTAGGCTTTTTTCATCGCCTCAAAGCCTTTAGGCAGATTGCTTGGCATCAGTAGTATGTCGTTTCCAGCCAAAAAGCCTCTACTTCTACCTCCCTATAGGCAGGTATTCCGATACGCCTTTCATTCCGAGCGCATCGGTAAAGATAAGCCCTCATACCCCATCTTTTTCTTGAGCAAATCGGTGATAATCGTTTTAGAGAGCGATGAGGGCAACCCGTTTTTAGGCTCTAAGGCAGGCACGTTTAGGTGACCTACCATCACGCTCGCTACGCTTTTAGCCAGAGCTCTAAAAGGATAGAGTTCTACTTCTTCCAAACGGTTAGCCGTAAAAGCTGATAGTAGGCAGTGTTTTATGCGAATCTTTCGCTGTATCGCCGTGTCCAGGGAAGTGCTTAGCACTGCCTAACACGCCTACCGACCGCATACCTCGGGTAAAAAGCAAGTCCTTTTTGGGCTACATTCTCTTTGTCTTCACCAAACGAGCGGTTACCTATAATAGGGTTCTCCGGATTAGTATTGATGTCAATGTCTGGTGCAAAGTTAAACTGCATACCTATTTGTTTGCAGTGCTGCTCGATGCGCTTGCCTGCGCGTTCTATCAGGCTATTGTCTTTACAGCCCCCATTGTCATATTCCAGGGGTAGGCAAAAAGTAGAGTCTAAGCGCATAGCCAGACCCCATTCGGCATCCATAGCCATAAAAAGAGGAATTTTAGAGAGGTTGATACTCATTAGTGAGTTTCACCTGTCTTTTTCGGGCCTCCTTTCGAGAATATGATACCGCTCTATATAATATTTTTAATCCAATCTTTTTACTTCTTCAGCTCTCTTAGTACCGATATGGCTCGAAAAACAGCGATACCATAAACAATTGACCTATTTTTCATCTAAAGTCATTTGTTTATAGTGTTTTCCACCCATTGTTCTTGTTCTTTAGCTTTGTTAGTCATCACCAGCGGACTTTGAGCCCTTCCGATAATTGTGGTTAATACCCAACAAACTGCTATAAGTAAGTGTTGTTTTTCATTTTTTTGATATTCTTCGGTTTTTACTAAATTTATAAAGGAACATAAACTCATTGATTATAAACATCTCTAAATTATGATATTCGTGTATGTTGACCGTTATATCTCCCCTTTTGAAGGAAGTCCACGAGCTGGCGCAGCGGGTATGATGTATGGGGGATGTTTTTATAATTAGAGAGTTAGAGTCCAGCCCCTAACTCTCATAGAAAATATATTAACAATTAAAAACTTTTCTTAATCATCTAATTGTCAAATTAGTAAATTAGCAAATCGCCTAAAAACTCCTCTATATTATACGCTTTCAGCTTGTTATAAAGGGTTTTACAGGGTGAAGCCCAGCAGTTTAGCCGCTTCAGTCTTATTATTATTCGTTTCGTGTAGCGCTCCGATGATTAGTTCGCGCTCATTCTCTTTGGTCGAAAATGAAAAACGTTCAGTAGGGAAGTGGCGAGTCTCACTCATCACAAAGTCAGGCAACTCATTTTCGCTGATATAATCAGTAGTGGTCAGTAGTGTAGCGCGCTTCACTACGTTCGATAACTCGCGTAGGTTACCGCCCCAATTGTAGTTCAACATCTTCTGAACAGCTCTTTCGGTAAAGCCTTGCACGTTTTTGTGTAGCTTTTCATTAGCTATCTCTAAGAAATACGAAGCAAATATCATCAAGTCGTCTTTGCGCTCGCTTAGCGATGGCACTTTTTATAGCGAACTCATTTAAGCGGTGGTATAAATCCTCGCGAAAATCACCTTTGTTCACCGCCTCCAATAAGTCCTCATTAGTAGCCGCTAATACCTGATGTCTACCTCTATTTCTTTTGAACTACCAATAGGGTTTGATACGGCGCTCTTGTAGGGCGCGTAGCAACTGTATTTGGTTCTCATAGCTAAGGTTACCCACCTCATCAAGGAAGATTGTACCGCCATTAGCTTCTTCAAAATGTCCTTTTTATCGGTGATAGCCCCTGTAAACGAACCTTTACGTGTCCGAAAAACTCACTCGAAGCTATTTCTTTAGGTATGGCTCCGCAGTCTACCGCTATAAAAAGGCTGTTGCGGCGCTCGCTTTTTAGGTGTATCAGCTTTGCATACCACCTCTTTACCTGTACCGCTTTCGCCCATAATGACACCGACATATCGGTCGGAGCCACTAAGTTGATAAACTTGCTCAGCTTTTTAGACGCCGGACTTACCCCTCTATAAACGGATTTTCTTCCGTCACCTTAGGGGCTTTCACCATTTTTCGCCGGACTGTTATGGTCAGTTTTGCTCAAAGGAGCAGCAGTCTCTACAGTTTCAGGCTTAGGGGTAGAAAACACCGTATTTTGGGCATTTTTTATCACATTAAGCACATCTTCCTGCTGAAAGGGTTTAGAGATATAGTCAAAAGCACCGAGTTTCATCGCTTCTACAGCAGTCGAAACCTCCGCGTAGCTGGTCATAACCACCACGGGCAAGTTAGGGAAAATATCTTTCACCTGCTTTTAGAAAGTTGATACCATCACCATCGGGTAGCCTTAGGTCGGTAAATATCATTTTAATAGCAGGGGTCAAATTCTTCTCGGCCTCTTCTAAACTATAGCACCCAATCACGTCATATCCGTTGCGTTCCAAAAAGCGACTAAGCATTTTTGAAAACACTACATCATCTTCTACTAAAAAGAATGGGGTTTTTCATACGTTTTCTAAAAATCTATATAATTAATATTTGCTTTTTGTTACAATAATTCAGAATTCAGAATTCAGAATTCAAAAGTGTGCAAAAGTACAAATTTATTTTTGAAATAATTACATCTTTTACTCAAAAAAGTTCCCTTATCACAAGGGAACTTTTTCAATGCATATAATATAAATACTACTACTAACTCCCAATTTTGTTAGCTCACTGAATGATAGCTGTTTAGCAATTAAATTTTAGCAATGTTTCTCAATGAAAAAGTTGTTTCCCAACAACAAAATGAATTTAATTTTTCAACAACTTCGTTTTAATGATTCTTATCTAACAATGTTTCTTTTTAGCAATTTTTCTCAGTAATTTAATTTCTTAACCAATTTTTGTATATGCTGAAAGAGCCACCATTCATATTATAAGTATGCACTAATAAATTATAAATGTTTAATCTTCTAACTTACGCTAATATACATTGAAAAAAACTGTGCCAAACTTATCATTACCTGTTAATAAATACTTCAATGTCTTTATAATCAAACAGATAATTCGTTAATAACTTGTCGATAGCTTGTTAATAATTATGTTAATAAATGTATAAAAAGTATGTAGTTACACGTTACAGGTTACACTGCATTTCCCATATTCCTCTATTTTTGCTTTTTCTTGAATGTTTAGAAAATTATTCTCTACGCTTACTCCCTATACAATCAATATAGGAAGGATACAGGAAGAGCGAACAGTTGGCGAACGATTAGCGAAGTATAAACATCTAATAAACCTTTCAAACATAGAAAAACATCAAAAATTCAAAAATATTTTGTATCTTTGCCAAAAAATAAGTAGAGATTATGCCATACACTATCACTATAACCAATGACAGTCCTCAAGCCTTAGCTTATGTAGAAAAAGCTAAGAAGCTCGATTTTGTAAAAGTAACCGAGATAAAGAAACCCAAAAAAGTTAAAAAGCAAGGTTAAAACAGCTATTGCTGAGCCTACTTTTTTTCTCAAGAAGTATTAGAGGCTGCTAAGGTATTGAAAAATGACCCCTGATGAAATAGTAGCTGCTGCCAATGAGCAAGAAATGACCCCTGATGATTATGTGTTTATGATGATGATTTCAGAAAAAATCAATCATAATATAGCCAAACGCTGGGACGAACACTTTAACCTTTAACCCTCATATACCGATGATTATCATTGCCGACAGCAACATATTTATGAGTGCTCTTATAAATCCTTCAGGGCTTACTGCCACCCTCTTAGCCGAAAGGAAGAAAATTCAATACATAGTTCCTGATTATCTTATTGATGAAGTAATTGAGCATATTCCCTGATTTGATAAAACGTCCCAAAAATACCAAAACAAAAAAAGCAGTTATTAGCCGACTTCAAAAACTATTAGAGGGATTACCATTGTAAGCGAAAAAGGATATAAAAAAGGGTAAATGCGGCTAAAGCAAAAAGAGATAACGGCTGATGTAGATGTTAAAGATTATCCGTTTATTGCCTTGCATCTGCAAATAAAGCATAAAAATTTGGACTTCTGATAAAGTGTTAGTAAACGGACTTACGGCTAAAGGTTATGGGCATTTTTATCTCTACTGAAGAAGTCAAGAAACACGTTTACAAAAAACAATAAGCTAACAACTAACGACTAACAACTAACGACTAATTACTAACGACTAGCGACTAATTACTAACGACTAAAAATGGACATTTCCCTTTCTAAATCTTCACTGCGTTCTGGGCAGTCACTACAGCTGTCAGGCTCTAAATCCGAAAGCAATAGAGCGCTACTCTTGCAGGCGCTGTACCCCGAACTCTCTATTAGCAACCTCTCTACAGCCGATGACACCCGTCTACTCCTAAAAAGCATTGTACTCTTGCACACCGCTGATAGATGTGCATCACGCCGGTACGGCTATGCGTTTCCTTACAGCCTATTTTGCAGCGCAGTTAGGGGCAGATGTCCTGCTGATGGGCTCAGAGCGTATGCACCAGCGACCTATAGCCCTATTAGTCGATGCCCTGCGCTCGCTTGGGGCAGATATCACCTATACAGAAAAAGAAAGGCTTTCCACCCCTGCGCATCAGGGGAAAGAACTAAACGGCAGCCGTGTCAGCTTGCAGGGCAATGTCAGCAGCCAGTACAGTTCTGCCTTGCTCCTTATTGCCCCTACGCTCCCCAACGGACTTCATTTAGAGCTCACCAGCAGTATCACCTCTTTACCCTACCTACAGATGACCCTCGACCTATTGTCCTATTGCATTGGTGAAGAACACGTACATTTCAGCGGCAACGAGATACGCATCACCCCTGCCGATAGCCTACAGAACTACCATTGGCAGGGTAGAGTCAGATTGGTCTTCCGCTTCCTATTGGTATAGTTTTGTAGCCCTTTCGCCTATAGGCACCACCCTCTCACTCCGCGACTTTAAGCAACCGAGTTTGCAAGGCGACAGCGCACTGCAGCAGCTGTATCGCACGCTGGGGGTCACCACTACCCTCAGTGATACTACCCTTACGCTTACTAAAGTATCAGCTCCTCAAACACGCTGTTTTACGGCCGACCTCAATGCCACCCCCGATATTGCCCAAACCCTTGCGGTTACCTGCTTAGGCTTGGGGATAGGTTGTGCGCTCTCAGGCTTACACACCCTAAGTATAAAAGAAACCGACCGCCTCACAGCCCTACAAGCTGAGTTGAGCAAGTTCGGCGCGGAGGTAACCTTCACTACCGATAGCCTGCAATTTCCTCCTTGCCACAGTTTGAATAGCGGAGTGCAAGTGGCTACTTATAATGACCATCGTATGGCGATGGCGTTTGCCCCTGATGCTCCCTCACCCCTCTCACAATACTCGATAAAGAGGTGGTAACTAAGTCATATCCAACTTTTTGGCAAGATGTAGCCCAGCTAACAGTAGAAGATGAAGAAAAGTGATGAAAGTTATAAAAAACTGATAATCAGTACTTTGTTGTCTTTTTAAAAGAAAGGCGATAAATAAAAAGCTATCTGCTAACATAGTGTTTATTAAATATTTAATTTGTATCTTTGCGCCCACAAATACGAAGATGAATATTCATATAAAAAAATAACAAAGATGACAAAAGCAGAAATTGTATCAAAGATTTCCGACAAATCAGGTCTTGACAAAAACGAAGTTCAGTTAATCGTTGAAAAACTTTATGGACGAAGTGATTAACTCTTTAAAAAGATGGACAAAACGTGTATTTGAGAGGTTTCGGCAGTTTTTATAATCAAAACAAAGAGCCGAAAAACAGGGCGTAATATTTCTAAAAAAATACTACCTTAAAAATACCTGCTCACAACATTCCTGCCTTTAAGCCAGCTAAGGTATTTGTAGACACTGTGAAAGACAATGTAAAAAGTAAATTAATATTAATCATATAAAAATAATAAAGTTATGCTAAGCGGAAAGAAAAAGACATAAAGTGGCTAACCACAAACGCAAAAAAAGAGCGAGAGCTAATCGCCACAAAAAGAAAAAAAGTAGTTTTTAACTACTTTTTCTTGCTTAAAAAAACAACCCTAAATTGTTCATTGAATTATTAACTAAAAAAATCCAACAAAGTGGAAAAAGAATTAATTATCCGTTCTGGCTCCTCTTACGTAGATTTTGCTTTGCTCAGAGACGGTAGGCTGATAGAGCTTCACAAAGAAGAAGACTCTAATGGTCTGGGTGTGGGCGACATAATGTTAGCCAAAGTGCGCAAGCCTATACAAGGGCTTAATGCGGCTTTCGTTAATGTAGGACACGAAAAGATGCCTTCCTACATTACCACGACTTAGGACCTCAGTTAGCTTCTTTGCTTAAGTTCATCAAGTGGGTTATCTCAGGAAATTAAAAGATTTCTCCCTAAAAGACTTCCCTCTTGAACCAGATATCGATAAGAATGGCTCGGTAGCCGATACTCTCAAACCCAATCAGCCCATATTGGTGCAGATAGTCAAAGAGCCTATCTCTACCAAAGGCCCTCGTATCAGTTCCGAACTCTCTATAGCGGGTAGGTATTTAGTACTCGTACCTTTTTTTCTGACCGTATTTCTATCTCGCAGAAGATAGAGAGTAAATCCGAAAAAGAACGCTTGCGAAAACTCTTGCAAAGCATTAAGCCTAAAGGCTTTGGCGTAATAGTGCGCACGGTAGCCGAAGGGAAAAAAAGTAGCCGATCTGGACAAGGATTTACAGTCTCTCTTCAATCGCTGGGTTTTGATGTGCAGAAAAATTCAAAAAGCGGTTTATCCCTCTAAGGTGATGAGCGAAGTGAATAGAACAGGTGCCATACTCCGCGACTTGTTCAACGATACTTTTACAGGCATACACGTAGATAACGAACAACTGTATGAGCAGATAAAGAAGTATGTGCAAGAGATAGCACCTGAAAAAGAAAGCATCGTAAAATTATACCGCTCATCGGTACCTATTTTTGAGAAATTTCATATTGAACGTCAGATAAAGACGGCTTTCGGTCGTACCGTATCAATGCCCAAAGGGGCTTACTTAGTCATAGAGCACACCGAAGCCCTACACGTAATCGACGTAAATAGTGGAAATCATTCTAACAAAAATAACGACCAAGAAACTACAGCCTTATCAGTAAACCTAATTGCTGCTACCGAGATAGCACGCCAGCTGCGCCTCCGCGATATGGGGGTATCATAGTAGTTGATTTTTATTGATATGGCAAATAGCGATAACCGCCGTATATTGTTTGACCATCTTCGCGATGAAATGGCTGAAGACCGCGCCAAACACAAAAATATTGCCCCCAAAGTAAGTTCGGGCTTATACAAATCACTCGGCAACGCGTACGCCAAGAGCTGAACATCAAAAACTAAAGAAGAGAACCCAAGCAAAGAGGGGCGAAATTGAAGCCCCTATTGTTCTTATTGATAAAATCAACATAGAACTTGAAAGCATTATTAAGGAGGATGCTTACAAAGGCCGCATTGTGCTCAATGCACACCCTTTTATAGCAGCTTATTTGACCAAAGGATTCCTAAACTCTATTCGTTTTAAATGGTTTCTGAAATACAAGCGGTGGATAAAGATATTGCCCCGTGATGCCTATTCTTATTTAGAATATCGTTTTAAAACTAATGAAGGAACCCCTCTTTAAAGAAATTTAATCGGTGTGCTACTACTCTCATAGTTGCACACCGATTTCTTATATCTTTTTATATGAAAATCTTATCTACCAAATGCCTTACCTCTGCACAGCAACAGCGCCTACAAGCATTGGGCTTTACGCTGGTGCAACACAATTTTATCGCTACACCTCCACTACCTTTTTGCGCTTTCGTTTGCCCTATAGTTGGCTTATCTTCACCAGTCAGAATGGGGTTCAGAGTGTATTAGCACACCCGCAGTGGCAAGAGTTGCTCTCTACGCCTGTGCTTTGTGTAGGTGTTAAAACACAGCAACTACTACAATCAAAGGGGTTTAAGGTATGCTATGCCGCCGACTATGCTACCGATTTGGTAGCCTATGTGCGCAATGACCTATCGCGCTATCAAGAGGGGCGTATTGCTTTTTGCAGGTACACACCGCCTCAATACCCTCCCTGATTTCTTTGCTGCTGAAAGGCTACAGGTAACAGAGATAACCGTTTATGATACGGTCTTTACCCCTATAACCCTTGCAGCACCAGTAGATGCGATTCTGTTCTTCAGTCCCTCAGGGGTGCAGAGTTACCTATCCACTCCTACAGCAGCCGCAGAGCAGGTGTTTTGCATAGGCACTACTACGGCGCAGGCTGCTACTCCGCATTGGGCATCAGTAGTAGTTGCGACAGAGCCTACTGTAGACGGAGTGCTACAGACAGTAGCAACTTCACTTACCCCTTAATGTCGCGCACACGCAACTGAGGGCGTATAATACCATTCCATATGTTTTTCTTCAATAGAGTAGATAATGCTGAAAGGTCGCCCTGATTCTACTATGGGCAATCGGTCAGCTAAATCAAAGGCTACAGCCCCGAAGTAGTGAGGGCTGCCAACCTCGCGTAGGTTGAGCTTTAGGTGCTTTTCATCTTTCCCAATAGCTTTAGCAAACCCTGTATCAATAACATTGTCAGCATAGAAAAGAGGGGATAGATTGTTAGGCCCAAAAGGCTCAAAGCGTTTGAGTACTGCTATTAGCTTTTCAGTTATCTTGCTCAGTGGTAGTTGGGTATCAAAGCATATTTTAGGGTCGTGAGGCAAATTAGCTAACTTTTGCGCTACTACTTGCTCAAAAAGCCTCTTTGAAGTCTGGGTATTGCTCAGGTAAGAGCGTGAGCCCTGCAGCATAGGTGTGTCCGCCAAATTGCTCGAGGTACTCGCTGCATTGCTCTAAAGCGTCGTAGATGTCAAACCCTGTAATAGAGCGCGCTGATGCGGCATATTTGTCACCACTTTGGGTGAAGACTAAAGTAGGGCGGTAATAAGTTTCTATCAGGCGAGAGGCTACAATACCAATGACCCCCTTATGCCAGTGGGGGTTGAACACTACAGTACTATAGCGGTTTTGCTCTCCGTTTTCTTCTATCTGAGCCAAAGCCTCTTGGGTAATACTACTGTCTAATTCTTTCCGTTCACTATTTAGCAATTCAATCTCGTAGGCTTTTTCTTTTGCCTTGCAACTGTCAGTTTCGGTCAGTAGGGCTACTGCGTATTTGCCGTGTTCTATCCGTCCTGCCGCGTTGATGCGGGGAGCTGCCTTAAACACTACATCACCAATACCTACCCTTTTTTGATTTTCACCTAAAAGAGCACTGACTCCTGCTGAAGGTTGCTGGTTTATCACCTCTAAACCGAAGTAGGTAAGGGTGCGATTTTCGCCATTCATTGCTACTATATCGGCAGCAGTAGCAATCGCTACCAAGTCTAACAAAGGGCGTATTTCTTCAAAAGGTCGTGATAGATGCTGTTGGTAGGCTTGCACTAACTTAAAGCCTATACCACAGCCGCAGAGCTCTTTGTAAGGATAAAGGCAATCGGCTTGTTGGGGGTTGAGTATAGCTACTGCGTCAGGTACTTGCGCATCGGGGCGGTGGTGGTCGCCGATAATAAAGTCGATGCCTTTATCGGTGGCGTACTGCACCTTATCAATAGCTTTGATACCACAGTCGAGGGCAATAATAAGGCTACAGCCCTTGCTGGCAGCGTAGTCTATCCCTGAAACGAAAATACCATAGCCTTCGGTATAGCGGTCGGGTATGTAGGGTGTAAAGCAGAGAAGTGTGGCCTCTGAGGTAGCGGTACAACAGCGATACGGCTGAGGTGCCATCTACATCATAATCGCCGTAAATAAGTATTTTTTCTTGAGTATTGATAGCCTTGCTCAGACGCGCGACCGCCTTGTGCATATCTTTCATCAGAAAAGGGTCGTGCAGAGAGGCTAAGCTGGGGCTGAAGAAGTGCATTGCCTCATCATAAGTAGTGATACCGCGCTGGGCTAATAGGGGTAGCGGTGGTATGGCTCAAATGGAGTTCTCGTCTGAGTTTTTTTCAATAATAGCTTCTGAAGGTAGTAGTTTTGGTTCCCAAATATAATTCATTTTTAATTAGCAAATTAGAGAATTAGCAAATTAGAGAATTAGCAAATGTAGAAAATTGGCTAATTTCACATTTGCTAATTGGCTAATTATCCTAAGTATGTTTTTAGTATTTTTGCTTCGCGAGGTGTGTTTGAGGCGGCGGATAGCTTTTTCTTTTATCTGGCGCACACGTTCGCGGGTAAGGTCGAAAAGTTTCGCCCTATCTCCTCAAGGGTCATCGCGTGCTGGTCGCCCTAAGCCAAAGTATAACCCTAATTACGTCGGCTTCACGAGGGGTTAGGGTCTCGAGGGCGCGCTCAATCTCGGTGCGCAATGAGGCAGGATAAGCTCTTTGTCGGGGTTGGGCGACTCGTTGCTTCGGATTACGTCGTAAAGGTTAGAGTCTTCGCCTTCTACCAAAGGAGCGTCCATAGATATATGGCGACCTGAGTTCTTCATCGATTCTTTTACATCATTTACTGACATATCAAGCTCGCGGGCAATCTCTTCAGCCGATGGTACGCGTTCATTGGCTTGCTCTAAATAGGCGTACATCTTGTTAATCTTATTGATAGAGCCAATTTTGTTTAGAGGCAAGCGCACTATACGCGACTGCTCGGCTAAGGCTTGCAGTATAGACTGGCGAATCCACCATACGGCATACGATATAAACTTAAAGCCTCGTGTTTCGTCAAAACGTTGGGCAGCCTTTATAAGCCCCAAATTGCCCTCGTTAATGAGGTCGGGGAGGGTAAGCCCTTGGCTTTTGATACTGCTTGGCTACTGATACAACGAAGCGCAGGTTGGCTTTTGGTCAGTTTTTTTCTAAGGCAGCTACATCGCCCTCTTTGATACGTTGTGCCAATTCTACCTCTTCGTCAGCGGTGATTAAATCAACGCGCCCAATCTCTTGTAGGTACTTATCAAGAGAGGCCGTTTCGCGGTTCGTAACCTGTTTGGTAATTTTTTTAGTTGTCTCATTCAGAAAATATCCTTAATTTTTGTCTTTTCTTGTTCAGTCTATTATACGTACAAGAAAAATCAAGATGTTACAAAAAGCACTAAACTTTAACAATACTTTAACAGATGCAATACAGTTTTATCATTCCTGTATATAACTCGTCCTGACGAATTAGACGAACTGCTGAAGAGCCTTGCAGAGCAGACTTATACTGCTGATTTTGAGGTAGTAGTGATAGAAGACGGTTCGACCATTTCATCAGAGTCAATTTGTCAGCAATACCAATCTTCGCTTTCTATTACTTATTTGGCTAAACCCAATACAGGCCCCGGTGACTCGCGCAACTATGGTATGCGCCACGCCAAGTACGATTATTTTCTCATTTTAGACTCTGATTGCCTTTTACCACCTCATTATTTGGAGGCGGTAGACGACTATTTGCAGGCGCATTATGTAGATTGTTTTGGAGGAGCTGATACAGCTGATGAGCATTTCACTAAGGTACAAAAGGCTATCAATTATACAATGACTTCGTTTTTCACTACGGGGGGCATACGCGGTAGTGCGCGTGGGGTGCAGCGTTTTGAGCCGCGTAGCTTCAATATGGGGCTTTCGAGGGCGGCTTTTGAGGCTACAGGTGGTTTTGGTAAGATTCACCCTGGTGAAGACCCCGACTTGGTGATTAGATTATGGGGAAAGGGTTTTGAGACGGCGTTTATACCCGAGGCGTTTGTCTTTCACAAGCGACGTATCTCTTGGCAGAAATTTCAGAAGCAAGTCAGTAAGTTTGGGCAAACACGTGCTATTCTGAACCATTGGTATCCGCATACGCGCAAAATTACTTTTTGGCTCCCTACTTGCTTTGCTTTAGGGCTTTGTGGGGCTATATTATTAGCCTTGTGTGGCTCTATAGGGGCTCTTTTGGTGTATCTGTGCTATTTTGTGCTGATAGCGTGGGATAGTGCTCGCGAAAATGGCAGCATTCAGATAGGATTGATGTCCGTTTGGGCAGTGTTAGTGCAGTTTTTTTAGCTATGGTTTCGGTTTTCTGTGGGCTACCCTGAAGATTTTCTTAGTTAAGAAGCCTATGGAGGTGTTGTTTCCGAAGTTGTTTTTGCTTAAGGAGTAGTAGGTGTTTGTTCGCTCAACCTTCGCTCATCGTTCGCTCATCGTTCGCTCAACGTTCGCTCATCGTTCGCTCAACGTTCGCTCATCGTTCGCTCATCGTTCGCTCAACGTTCGCTCATCGTTCGCTTCACGGTATTACAAAATTTAAAGTGTTTTGTTATACTATATATTCACTTTTTATATTTATTTTTATCCCTTGAAAATAAATGACTTACTTACTTTTTATGAAAATAAATGTTAAAAAAACTTGCATAGTATAAATATTTGCCGTAACTATGCACCAAAAATTAGAAACATATTAAAGCGTTAGCTTTTTGTTCTGTTGTCAGAAATCTGGTAAATTTCAAAAAAGTAATACAGTAACAAAAAGTTGATGCCTACGTTATATGCGTGGGTTACACTTTCTGTATTACAAAAGTTTACCAGAACTCCTGACAACAGATTGTAAAGTAATTCACGCTTTCTGTTTTTTTATAAAAAGACTGTTAGCTTTATTCTGTTGTCGGGAATCTGGTACATTTCTACAATTTAGGTAATACAGAATAAGTTAGCCTATGGAGCAAAGGAAAGCACTCTGTGCTTCCTTTTGCCATGTCTAACTACTTCTTCTAAAAAGAATAAAGTAACACTTAATCTTATAAAATTTGTAACTAAATAAAAATAAGATATGTGGACATTTATTATTATTGCCGTAATAGGCTTTTTCATTTATCACATTATTAAATGGCATAGTGTGTACCCTAATATTGAAACTTATGTTTTTCTAAGGCTTGATAGAGACTATCAGAGTTATTGTGCTGAAAAATGGTAGTAAGCAAGGAATAGAAAAACTTTTTACAATTTCAATATATATCAATGGTTACTATTGAGCTATCTTTTATAGCTCAAAAAGCAGACCTTGCTCCGTGGCGAGCTAAGAATGCTATCTTAATAGCTGCTAAAAAAGTTTTACCAAAAGAAAGGTATTAGTACACATTTATTAGACAATGTTTAATAATATAAATGATTAATAACTAACTAACATAGTAATAAATTTAAATATTAAATATAATGAACACAGGTGTAAAAAAATTTTTATTATCTATTGTGCTATTTATCGTAGCCTCAGTAGTTCTTACAGGTATTAGAGAAGCTGGAGGAGCTGGCTTTATAGGCTCTTTTTACTTTTTTTGGGAATTTTTCTTTGGACTTAGAGCTATCTGGAAAAAGAAGAAGTAATACTTAATGCATTAATAAGTTCAATATGTTACGAAAGATTATTAGTTTAGTACTATTCCCTATAGTAATTAACGCTCAATCTTTATGGAAAAAGTTCAAAAATATGGTTATACAACTGAAATTCCTAAAGGATTTAAAAATACAGCAAATAGTAGGTAGTAATGTTGATTTCAAAGCAAGTAATGAAGAGAAAGGAAGTTCTATTACTATTGTTGTGAAACAAATATCGTCTGACAATAGGAAATATAGCATTGGAGATCTAATAGGCGATTTACCTACTTATGTGAAAAAGTTGGGAAGCTGGAGCTTATGAATATTTTTAATACACCACAAGTATTAAAATATGGCAAAAACAACACTTAGTGGTACTACAGCTATTTGGTTTGACTATCTTACAGATAATGGGTTGTTTTTATTACAAGAATTATCAAGTAGTAAAAGGGAATTTACTCTATACTATTACTTTTTTTCTTGTATGTATAGTAAAGAACCTTTAAATACTCCCATTTGGTATCGTTTTTAAAGAACAATTAAAGTTGTAATGTATTAAGTTTGCTTATGATAAGAAGTTTAGGTTTTACTTGAATATAAATAAAAATAATATAACAATTTACTAAATACTAATTTAAATAAAGACATAAAATGAGAACATTTCTAATTATCACTACATTACTATTAAGTTTAAGTAGCTATACTCAAAACCAAGAAAAACACAACCAGTTACAAATTCAAAGACTGTTTATACCGAAAAAAACAAGCGATGAAATATATAGAAGATTATTATGACTTTTTATAAATCAGATAAAAAAATATCAAGTTTTAGAAGCTCGTAAAAATCTCAAGTAATGTTTTTTTCACGTAAAGGTAAAAGAGTCTTACACTTCAGATCCTTACACTGAACTTTATTTTTTTCTAGGGTTTGTGTTCTTACTATTTTGCCTAATGGTAAGTATAAGGTTGAATACCTTACTGGAATATTTTAAGTAATATAAAAAGATAAAAAAATAACACTTCAAAAAAAGCTAAAAACAATTGAAAAATCTGTACTAAAAAAATGAAAAAAAGAATCACAATAGCCATAATGGTATTCTTAGCTATTTTAAGTTTAAATAGCTGTGAAAGAAGTAAATATGATGAGATATCGCCTGATGACTATGTACTTAGTCCTGATGGATTAACTTTTGTTACAATGGTTTAAGAAAGATGTAAAGGGGATAGATTTTCAATCAGATTCTATATTAAGTAAGATAACTAGTATTAATGAGAAAAACTTTTTCAGAAATTCATTCTTTAAAAAAACGTTATTTTGCCAAAAAAATCTAAAAAGAAATCAAGCCTAAAACTTTTTCAGAATAGTGGTTTAGAAAATATTATCTTAACAAGTAGTATTAAAATGATTGAAAGTGCTGCTTTTTGGGGTGTAGCTCTCTAACTACTGTTACTATTCCTGAAGGAGTAACTAAAATTGATGAAGGTGCTTTCATGAATTGTGAATCTTTAGAAGATATTACAATTCCTAATAGTGTTACTTATATTGGAGATTTTTGCTTTTCAGGATTGTATTTCTTTGAAAAAAAGTAATTGTTTCTAATAATCTTATCCACATTGGAGATTCAGCATTTGAAAGGTGCTATTCTTTTGGAAACTATTACAATTCCTAACAAAGTAATTGAAATTGGAAATAATGCTTTTTAAAGGCTGTTCTTCTCTAAAAATCAATTACTATCCCTAATAGTGTAACTGAAATTGGAGAGAATGCTTTTTGCTTATTGTGGAAAAATTAAAAAAACTGTTGTACTACCAAAAAAAGTATTACAAAAATCAATAATTCTACTTTTTGAATGGTGCTCTTCTCTTACTACTTTATCAATACCTAATAATATCATTGAAATAGGAGCTGGAGCTTTTTGCTTATTGTGAGAATTTAATCTCTATTGATATTCCTGAAGGAGTAGAAAAAAATAGGTGTAGGATATCTTGACTTAGGAGTTTTTGAAAGATGTAACAACTTAGTTTCTATTACTCTTCCTAGCACAATAAAAAGAAATTGGACATAAAAGCTTTTCATAATTGTGAAAAACTAACTTTTTATTATTTTTTTGAAAGTTTGGAACCTCCTTTAATCACTATAAATGAAAAATCAGGATAAAGTCAAATTTGATCCTTGGGTATCATTATCACAAAAAAATAATCCTTTAATTAAGGATTCTCCTATTAAAGCTATTTATGTACCCTATAGAAAGTGTTAATATCTATAAAAAAATAACATGAAATGGTATGAGCCTATATGGGGTAAAAAAATGTGTAATTGATAAGTATATATTAGATGAAAACAGAAAACCTTATAGTCTCATAAAAAAATTCTTATTTCTCAAATCTTATAACTCCTATTTAGCTAATAGTACTCAAAATGTTATATTTATGAACAAGTTCCTTCTCTTTTAGAGAGAATGGAGAAGGTCTTGATATAATGCAACTTCAAAGGAGTTTTTCACGAAATCAAAAATATATTTAGCATAAAAAAACAAACTTACTGCTTTGCTATTGCTTCATATAAAAAATGTAATAATAGTTGACAAAAACCCCATAATAAAAATTCAGAGAGTATTCTAACTTTGCCAAAAGTGATAGCTTATCATGCTATCACCTTTGGCAAAGTTTTTTGTATCTCTAAAAAGGCTACTAATTAAAAAATCACTACCTTTGCGCTCAGACTATTGGTCTCCTAAATAATTCAAAAGAATCAGAAAGTGAATATTATTTATCAATGTATAGTTCGGCATAAGCTCGCGGCAGTTGCTTTTTTGGCGGCGTGGCTGCTCATTGCGCTATGGGGCGTGAGCAGGTTGCGCTTTGAAGAGGATATAACCAAAGTGCTTCCGCAGAACGATAAGACCACTCTGACCTCGAAGGTGCTTAAACAGCTCAATTTTGCTGATAAGATTTCGGTGATACTCTCGGCTAAAGAGGGGTCGCTTGCCGATATGCAGGCAGCCGCAACCGCTATAGTTGATAGTCTGAATACTAAGACATTTCAATCCTATATAGCTGGGGTACAGGGGATTGTAGCTGATGAGGAGGTAGAGAGTGCGTGGCAGTTCGTCAATAGTCATTTGCCGCTTTTCCTCACGGAAGACGATTACACTTCGCTGGCAGCGCGTATGCAGCCCGATAGCCTTAACACTTTGGTGCAGGCGCATTACAAGACGATGCTTACCCCTGCGGGTATGGTAGCCCAATCGTTTATACGTACCGACCCTTTTGGCCTCACTTTCAGAGGATTAGAGAAGCTACAAGCCCTCAATATAGGGACGGACTTCAAGCTCACGAATGGCTTTCTGACTACTAAAGACGAGCAGCATTTGCTCTTTTTTGTCACTCCGCGTTTTGAGGGGAATGATACCGAGCACAATACGGCTTTGGTGCGACAGCTCGAACAGCTACAAGCGCAACTACAGCAACACTATGGGGCAAAGGTGCAGATACATTTCTTTGGCGCCCCGTTTATATCGGTTAGCAATGCGACTCAGATAAAAACGGATATACTCACTACTGTACTTATTTCATTATCAGTGCTTTGCCTACTGCTTATTTTCTTTTATCGCAGTGTGTATATACCGCTTATCGCCTTTATCCCCTCGGTGTTTGGGGTGCTCTCTGCCTTGGCGTTTCTGTATATGCTTAAGGGTAGTATTTCGGCTATTTCTATCAGCTTGGGGGCGGTGCTATTGGGGGTTACTATCGATTATTCGCTGCATATACTCACTCATTACAAGGTAGCCAAAACGGCTTCGGAATTGTATCGCGCTGTAACGGTGCCTATTCTGCTCAGCAGTATTACTACGGCTATTTCTTTTCTCTGTTTGCTGTTCGTGCATTCAGAAGTGATGCAAGATTTGGGTATTTTTGCTTTTATTGGCATTATGGTTTCAGCCTTGCTCTCTCTGGTGTTAGTGCCGCATCTTTACCGCGCTGATAAGGGGGTAGCGGTGCGCCGTACGTTTCTCGATAGGGTAGGGGGCTACCCTTTCCACCGCAATAAGTGGATAGTAGGCGCCTGCTTGTTGCTGATAGGGGTGAGTTTTTTCTACTTTCAGAAGGTGAAGTTTAACGGCGATATAGCCAGTATTAATTATGTAAATCCGCGGTATCAGGAAGCGCAGCAGCAGTTAGAACAACTGACTGATAGTCAGTATAAATCGGTGTATGCTGCCGCTTATGGCAATAGTTTGGAAGAAGCCTTAACGCATAACTACCACTTGTATCAGCAATTGCAGCATCTGAAGGCAACCGATAGCATTAGGCAGTTTAGTTCGGTGGCAGCCCTTATTTTGCCACAAACAGAGCAGCAAGAGCGCATTAAGCGTTGGCAAACGTTCTGGTCGGGAACCCGTCAGGAGGAGTTGCGCACACAATTGCAGCAGTTGGGCGCTCAATATGGCTTTAAAGAGAGTACTTATGCTCCTTTTTTCGACTTTCTTACAACTGATTTTGAGCCTATACGCTCTTTAGACGATTATAAGGTTCTCTCTGCGCTTCCTTTGGACGATTTTTATCACTGAAAAAAAGACGGTTTTTATACTCTTGCTAACCTTGTGAAGCTGACTGATAGCGAGCATATGCGCTTTGTTGAGCAGATAGAGCAGCGCACAGGGGCTATAGTGATAGACCGCAAGAACCTTAGCGAGACTTTTTTGGGTAAGCTTAAAGACGATATACTGCTATTGGTAAATTATTCTTCTATTGCTATTTTTTTCTTATTTTTATTGCTCTTTTTCAGGCGTATAGAGTTAGTGCTGCTCACTCTTATTCCTATTGGGGTGACGGGGGTAGTTACGGCAGCGTTGATGTACTTTTTCGGTATAGAATTTAACGTTTTTAGTATGATAGTCTGCACCTTAGTGCTTGGTCATTCTGTTGATTTTAGTATTTTTTTATGACTTGTGCCCTACAAAAAGACTATACTAATGGTAGAAAATGAGCTTCCGGTTTATAAAGTATCGGTATTATTAGCCTCTATTACTACCTTTTTGGCGATAGGGACGCTTATTTTTGCTAAACATCCTGCGCTCAGGTCGATAGCTTCGGTATCAGTGCTGGGTATTTTTACTGCTTTGGTTATTACTTTTGTGTTTTACCCTACTATATTTAAGTTTTTTTTATCTTCCGAAGACCTCAAAAAGGGCTTTCTCCGGTTAGTTTGCGTTTGTTGCTGCACTCGGTAATCTCTCTTTCTTACTACGCTTTGTCGTCAGTGATTCTCTGCAATATAGGCTGGGTGCTGGCTACTGTTTTTCCGCGTAGCAAGCGTGGGCTACGCAGGCTCTCATCAGTCTTAGCTGCTACGGTGCTTTTCTCTAATTGGCGGGTGCGCAAGCGCATAGAGAATCGCCAGCTACTGAATACCGATACGCCTTCGGTAGTGATAGCCAATCACACTTCGTGGCTCGATACGCTTGCGTTGGAGCTATATAGCCATCGGTTGAGTTATGTGGTAAATGATTGGGTGTACCGCTCAGTTATCTTTTGGTAGATACCTTCGCGCTATGGGGGCTTATCCGGCATCAGAGGGTATAGAAAAAGGGAATGCCTTTGCTGCAACAGCACTTGCAAGAGGGATATTTCGGTAGTGATATTTCCGGAGGGAAAAACGCTCAGAGAGTAATCGCATTCATCGTTTTCATCAGGGGGCATTTTATATAGCGGATACTTTGCAGAAGCCTATAGCGCCGGTGTATATTCACGGTACATCAGAAGTACTGCCTAAAGGGGATTTTATCATCTATGATGGGGCGGTTACTATAGTAGCTGCTGAACCTATCGCTCCTGATGATACCCGATTTGGTACTACCCCACGTGAGAAAGCTAAGCAGGTGGGGGCGTACTTCCGTGAGCAGTTTGCTCAGTTACGACAACGCTTAGAGGGGGTGGATTATCTGAAGCAGAAATTGTGGTTGAACTATCTGTATAAAGATATTGAAGTAGTAAGAGCGGTAAAAGCTGATTACACTGCTCACGCAGCGCAATATTACCAACTGAGCCGTAGTCTGCCTGCTAAAGCGAGACTACTACATATAGCTGATGATTATGGGCAGTTAGACTTTTTGTTGCTGCTTACTAACCCAGAGCGTGAGATTGTTTCGGTAATAGAAGATGATGAGAAACGAGCTGTAGCCCAGCAGAGTTACCTTGTGCATATACGCAAATTGCAATACCTTAAAGCACGCCCTGAGGAGTCTTTTGATATAGAGATTATTGGGGCTGAAGTAGTTAGAAAAAGGGTATAAAAAAACTTTGTCAAAGTCCTGAAACTTTGACAAAGTCCATTATATTATATTGTTTTTGTTTTTTTAGGCTTTTGCTTTTAGCTCAGCTATTGTTTGGGTAGGATTAGCAGCATTGAACACGAAACTACCTGCTACTAAGGCATCAGCACCTGCCTCTACCAATGCTTTGGCATTGCTTAAGGTTACCCCTCCGTCTATTTCGATGAGGGTATTAGCTCCTGCTTGCGTGATAAGCGCTTTAGCTTGTTGTACTTTTTTATAAGTGTTTTCTATAAATGACTGTCCCCCAAAACCTGGGTTTACGCTCATCAGTAAGAGAAGATCTACATCTTTGATAATGTCTTCTAACAAAGCAACAGGCGTATGAGGATTGAGAGCAACCCCTGCTTTCATACCCTCGGCTTTGATAGCTTGCAGTGTGCGGTGCAAATGGGTACAAGCCTCGTAGTGCACCGTGAGTATGTGGCTACCCAGCTTTTGCAAAGGTACTGATATAGCGGTCGGGGTCGACAATCATTAGGTGTACATCTAATGGCTTGGTAGCGTGCTTATTGATAGCCGAGAGTACTGGCATACCATACGAGATATTAGGGTACAAATACCCCGTCCATAATATCGATGTGAAACCAATCGGCTTCACTGGTATTGACCATCTGCACAGCTTGTTGCAGGTTGCCAAAATCTGCTGCTAGTAATGAAGGTGAAAGAATCATATTTTTTTCAATTAATAATTGAGATTAACCTACACTTCCTTCTAATGAAATCTCTAAAAAGCTTTTTGAGCTTCTACGGCAAACTCCATAGGGAGTTTATTTAGTACCTCTTTGCCAAAACCATTTACGATGAGCGAAATAGCTTTCTCGGTATCAATACCGCGCTGGTTGCAGTAGAAAATCTGGTCTTCACCGATTTTTGAGGTAGTAGCCTCGTGCTCTATTTGCGCAGTAGGGTTTTTAGCCTCTATATAAGGGAAAGTATGTGCTCCACAGTTGTTGCCCATCAGTAATGAGTCGCATTGAGAGAAATTGCGGGCATTCTTAGCCTTTGGTACTACTTTTACTAATCCTCGGTAGCTATTTTGTGATTTTCCTGCTGAAATTCCTTTAGATATGATTGTTGATTTAGTGTTGTTGCCCAAATGTATCATCTTAGTACCTGTATCAGCCTGCTGAAAATGGTTAGTAACCGCTATAGAGTAAAAATTCGCCTATAGAATTATCACCTTTTAGCACTACTGAAGGGTATTTCCAAGTGATAGCTGACCCTGTTTCTACTTGCGTCCATGATATTTTAGCATTCTTCTCTGCTAAAGCACGCTTAGTTACAAAGTTATAAACACCGCCTTTGCCGTCTTTATCACCAGGGAACCAGTTCTGAACAGTAGAGTATTTTATCTCGCCGCCTTCCATTGCTATAAGCTCTACAACGGCTGCGTGTAGCTGGTTTTCATCGCGTCTGGGGGCAGTACAACCCTCTAAGTACGATACGTAAGCACCTTCGTCTACTATTAAGAGAGTACGCTCGAACTGCCCTGTACCTGCCTGATTGATACGGAAATAAGTAGAGAGCTCCATAGGGCAACGCACTCCTTTAGGGTACATAGCAGAAAGACCCGTCAGAAAAAGACAGCGGAGTTTAAAGCCGCGTAGAAGTTGTCGGTCTTAGGGACTACTGTACCGAGGTACTTGCGCACTAAGTCGGGGTGCTTTTTGTATAGCTTCGGATATAGGACAGAAAATAATACCGCGCTCGGCTAAGGTCTTTTGAAAGGTAGTAGCTACTGACACCGAGTCCATTACTACATCCATAGCTACTGCGGGTTTGTCTTCTACCCCTGCAAGGCGTTTTTGCTCTTCAAGCGAGATACCCAACTTCTCAAAAGTCTCTAAAAGCTGAGGGTCTACCTCATCAAGGCTGTTGAGCTTAGGTTTCTGTTTAGGGGCTGAATAGTAAGCAATGTCTTGGAAAGTTAGGAGTTTCGAACTGTACGTTAGCCCAATGTGGTGGCTCAGCCATAGCTTGCCACGCTCTGAAAGCCTCTAATCGCCATTCAGTCATCCATTCGGGTTCATTTTTCTTTTTCGATAAGGCTATTACTACCTCTTCATTGAGCCCTTTAGGAAATGTATCCGACTCAATATCAGTGTAAAAGCCATACTTGTATTCGCTATTTTCTAATTCTTCTTTAAGTTCTTCTTCTGTATATTTAGCCATTTTTATCTATTGAATAATTATATGTGTGTTAGCTATCTGATTTTTAACCGACCTTTTTGTCTATTTCTCAAACAGCGCGCAAAGATAGTATTTTAGATTGAATTTAAAAATACTATTGCTATAATTATTTTTTTAACTTACAAATAAAAAAACACTTATTGTAAGAGCTGTTCTATCAGTTGGTGTACTGTATCGCTATTCCATCGCGCTATTCCTTCTTTCTCAGCACGTACCTTTCCGTTCTTATCAACTATATAGCCTGAAGGTATTTTTTTCAGGGTCGAAAGGCATTTTTCTCACCTATAATTAGGTAGGTTACTTTGAAGTGAAAGTTGCGTTTTTTTGCATCATTTCGTCTACAGGAGAAGGTAACTCATTGGTGATGATATAAAAAAATCTACCTTATCTTTATAAGTATCATATAGCTTTTCGACTGCATATAGGGTCGGCAATGCTGATACCCCTCCACGATGAAAAGAAATACACAAAAGCAGGCTTCTTTCCTTTGGTTTGCGAAAAATTAAACTGCTTATTATCGCGGTCTTTCAGTTGCCAATCAAAGTCGATGGTGCGTGCTTGATTTTTCAGGGTATAATATCTACTGAACTAGCAAAAAAATGCGTTGCAGCAATATTTTACTTTCATATCCTAATGGTGTTACAAAAAAAGAAATCACAAAAAAAGGATAAGTAATAAATTCCAAAAAGGTTCTTCGTTTCATAAAACTATTTTATTTTATCAAAATTCGTCATTCTCTACAATAATATCTTTATATTCAGCCCAAAAAGCCTCTATTTGTGCCATTCCATCATTCAAAAATACCATTACCTCTTGCCAAGTTGCTTTGTTATGAATGCTAACACCTGTTTTTTTCGATGTATATAGCACTTATTTCCTTCTGATTGTCTAATATTAAATGCTTCTCGTAGATAGCATCGGGTAGAAAAATCAGTTTGCAAGATGTTCTTCAGCGAAAGCATTTTATTATAATACAGAGCACGCTTTTCTTTATCGCTATCTTCTATAGCGATCAGTACTCGTGCCTTTTTCAGGTCGAATGAAAACTTAAAACTGAAATCCTTTATTTTAGTGTCGTATAGCGTCCATTTGCGAGGGAACGACTTACCAAAGGAAGTCCAGAAGTCTTCGCGTAGTTTTTTTGCTTCGGCTTTAGAATACAAGTAAGATTGTTTTTTAGTTATTCAATAAATTTAATTGCTGCCAAAACGACAGTGTCTTTCCCCTCTATTTCTGTGTATAAGGTGATTCTGTAAAAAGTTGAGCCATCTTTTTGTACTATCCCAAATTTATGGTTGGTTACCTCATAAGCTATATATAGGTCGGGGGTAATAGTCTTTCTAGCTTTTAAAAATAACTCATCATTGTGTCGCCAGCGCAACTCGTACAAATCACCTACTTTTTTAGCATTGAGTTGGTAAATAGAATCTTCTTCTGGAGTTTCATTAACTGATGACTGAGAAGATTGTGACGATTGAGGTTGCTGATACTGTTTTTTGAAAGTAGCCAAGGCATTTCCGGCTAAAGCATTACGCAGTGCCTCTTGGTATGATTTTTTGTACTCTTTTTCTCTACTTTTACCTACTTCAGAACTGAAAACTTCTTTATTAGCACAGTCAGTTAGCACTAATCTAAGTTTAGAAGTCATCATATTTGATTCGTTTTTTTCACATCAGCTTTGAGTAGATTGCAAGGGGTGTTTAGCAATTCCGCAGGGCACTTCGTTTTCCATATAGGCTTTAAACCCTTGTTTTTCAATTAAGAATTTGGTGAGTATATTTAGCTGGTATTCGTTATCACTCTTTAGGAAAGCAAACTTATTAGGTACGACTACCGTTTGTGCTACCGCTACCATTTGTAGCAGTGCTATGGTTGCAAATAATATGATTCTTTTCATCTATCTAAAAAACTTCTATTGTTTGTTTTCTGCTTTACTCTCATTCTTGGCATTGTCTCTGGCCTCGAGTTCTGCTTGAAATTCTTCAATTACAGGCTTCATTGTGCTATCAGGTAGGTCCGCTATTCTGATGTACATCAGCCCGTCGACCGAGTTATTAAACAACGGGTCTACGTTGAAAGCGATAACCTTAGCGTTCTGCTTGATATACTTTTTGATGAGCACTGGTAGGCGCAAGTTGCCCGGCTCGAGTTCGTCAATAATCTTATCAAACTTATTAAGGTCGGCTTTGGTTTCGTCAAAGATAAAATCTTTATCTTCATCTTTCAGCTTTACTTTAAACTCTTTTTTAGGGCGCACGTATTGAGCGATATAAGGGTCGTAGAAATTCGACTTCATAAACTCAATCATTAGCGACTTAGAGAAGTTAGAAAACTGATTGCTAATACTCACACTACCGAGTAGATATGAGTGCTCTGGATAGCGCAAAGTGGTATGAGCTATCCCTTTCCAGAGCAAAAATAGCGGCATAGGCTTCTGTTGGTATTCTGAAATGATAAAAAGCACGCCCCATTTCTATGGTTTTGCTCATCATATCGTAGAGTTCGGGCTCAAAACGGAATAAATCGTGGGTATAAAAGCCCTCAATGCCGTATTTAGGGAAAATCTCAGCCCCTAAGCCCATTCGGTAAGCCCCGACTAATTTCTTTGCTTGTGTATCCCATAAGAAAAGATGACGGTAATAAAGGTCGAACTTATCTAAGTCTGACGAAGCATTAGTACCTTCGCCTACTTCGCGGAAAGTTATCTCGCGCAACCTACCTATTTCCTTCATTATGTTGGGTATCTCTTCATAAGGAGCGAGAAATACCTCATAATTGTTATTCTTTAGTAGGCGGTAATCTTTTTTTGGTGATGTTATCTATTTCTTTCTCTATCAGGTCAGTTTGTATAGGGGCTTCTATCTGTTGAGGGTTGGGTTGTGCTTTGCTGATGCTCAGTACATTAGACAAAGGCAAAAAAACTTCTTGTCTTGCTCGAAAGCGTTGGCTAAAAATATGTTTTCTTACGCAAAAACTCGGTATAGTCGTCTAATTCGGGGTGCTCTTCTTGCATAGCAAGTGAAATAGGCTTTCCGATGCGTATATAGATAGTGCGCTCCTTCTGAGTGAGCAGTTCTGACGGCAATTTAGCGGTACGCAGCGTATCGCTGATGTTAGCCAAAAAGTAGAATAATTTACTGTTTTTAGCGTGAAAATAGATAGGAATGATAGGCACTTTTGCCTTTTGTGCCAATTTCATAGCAGCCTCTTCCCAAGGCTTGTCTACCATTAGTTGCCCTTCTTTGGTAACTGATACTTCGCCTGCGGGGAATAAGCCCAAAGGCTGTCCTTAGCGCAAATGTTCAATAGCGTGTTTAAAGCCCTAATACGCTTGATTTTTACGTTCTTGCGGTCTTCAAACGGATTGACAGGCAGCACATAGGGAGCTAAAGGCTCGATGCGCTGTAGTAGAAAGTTAGCGATAATCTTGAAGTCAGGGCGTTTTTCTACCAAAAGTTTAAGCAGTAAGATGCCATCTATCCCCCCTAATGGGTGGTTAGAAATAGTGATGAATGCCCCTTCTTTGGGGATATTTCTGAAATCTTCCTCTGGTATCTCGAATTTTATTTCAAACTCATCTAATAGTGTGTTGAGGAAGTCTATCCCCTCACGGTGTTTGGTGCGGTTATAAATATCATTGAGCTTTGAGAGGCGTAGCAGCTTCATCAGCGTCCACCCCCCAAAGGTACCCAGAAATCCTAATTTATCTATATTAATGGCCGCAGCTACTTCTTTGGCACTCACTAAACCTTTATCTTTTTGCATTTCTTTCTGTTTTAAAGTAGTATTATTGTTTTGCTCTTTGTATTTGCTTTATCCTCTTCAGTCTTGTCATTACCTCATCGCGGTGCAGTGCCTTGCTGGCTACCTTGCCTACCGAAAGTCCTTGTATCAGTATAGAGAATAGTACTACTATATAAGTAATTTGTAATAATGTTTCTTTTTATGCCAGCTTTATCTGCCGGAATTGAGAGTACTAAGGCGATAGATACCCCACCACGTATACCGCCCCATACCATAGTGATAAGTGAGCCGCGTGAGTAGGTAGTTACTTTGCGAAGTATCGTTTTGGCAGGGAATATAAATAGAAAGCCCACGCGCTAATAAACACACTATGATGGCTATTCCGCCTAAGAGAAACTGTCCGTCTAAATTCTTGATTAGCAGCATCTCAAAACCTATGAATAGGAATAGAATAGCATTCATAATCTCGTCTACTATTGCCCAAAACCTTTCGAGGTAGTCTTTGTTTTCCTCGCTATTGGCTTTCTTGCCCACATTGCCTATAAATAAACCAGCAATCACCATTGCCAAAGGTGATGATACGTGCGAAGCCTTAGCTATTAAGAAGCCCCCCATAACTACCGCTAAGGTAAGGAGCACGCTAACGTGATAGTCGTCTGCTTTCTTCATCATTTCTGAAGCTACCCAACCTAATAGTACCCCTAAGAAAATACCCCCACCTGCTTCGAGTAAAAAGAGCTTGGTAATGGTATTGAACGAAGGTTCAAAGGAGGTATCGGTAGCCAATTTGAGCACCACGGCAAACATCACTACGGCTACCCCATCATTAAAAAGCGATTCGCCTGTTATTTTAGTCTCGATGCGTTTGGGGACTTTAGCTTGCTTTTAATACCCCTAGCACTACAATAGGGTCGGTAGGCGAAATGAGCGTACCAAAAAGCAAACAGTACACATAAGGAATGTGAATACCTACCAGCGGAGCTATGTAGTACAACAAAAGCGACACAAAGAACGCCGAAAGCACTACGCTGATAGTGGCATAAGTGAAAATAGGAAGTTTATACTCTTTTAGGTCTGAGATATTGATGTGCAAAGCACCGGCAAAAAGCAGGAAGTTAAGCATTGCCCCCATCAGTATTTCGGTAAAGTCAAAAGCCTTGTAATAGAGATTCTAACTTATGCGATAATCCTGAAAATATCTCACCTCCGAAGAGGCGAACCCCTACGGAAACCATCATAGCGATGACCATAATACCTATGGTCATAGGCAGTTTCACATAACGTACGTTTACGTATGAGAACAATGCCGCTAGAACGATAATTACAGAAAAAAAGCGTAGTATAACTCCATAATAATTTTATTTCGGGCAAAAAAATACAAAAAAATAATAATAAATGGCAAAACACCACCTTATGATTTTTAACACAAAAAATGCCGGAGGGCATATTTTTGAACTATGACCTCCGGCTATATTTAAATCACTATGTATAAATTAGTTTAGAAAACTTATTTTTTTTCCAATCACTACTCTTTAGCATTTCGCATCCTCTTTGTTCGCCATTTTTCGCAAGCTTGGTCGAAACCAATCGGCAGCGCGGTCGTCTGACTGACCAATACCTTCACCGTGAAAAGTAGCAGTGAGCTAAGCGATATTGAGCAAGTAGGATATCCCATTGCGAGCTGATTGGCGGTATAGTTCGGCAGCTTTTTCGTAAGAGCGCTCTGCCCCTGTACCATTGTAATAGCAGTTAGCAAGGTTGCATTGTGCCTCAGCAAAATCGCGTTGTGCTGCTTTTTGGTAGTAATTTAGAGCCTGACCAAAGTCTTGTTTAGCAGTGTAATACGTGCCAAGTTCGTTCTGTGCTTGTACGTAGTTTTGCTCTGAAGCCTTTGTAAGCCATTGTACCCCTTTGGTTTCGTTTATATACTTCATAGGCTTTTCTTTGCTTGTAAACTTAACATTAGCTTTCATAGCCGAACGGTGACGAATAGAAGGGTTGTTATTCTGTTGAGTAGTTGCTGTAGCAGTAGCTGCTGCTTGTGCTGGTTTAGCTGCTTGAGCAGGGGTTGAAGCGGTACTGCTGGCTGTGTCGGGTACTAAGGTTAGGTAGTACTTACCGAGTTGGTACTGTGTTTCAGCATCACCTTTCTTAGCGATACGCTCTTGCCAAGAGAGTGTTTTTTCAGCATCTTTTTTAGGGTTTTTTGCATCAGAATAATACTCTACTAAACGTTTTTTTGAGCTACTAAATTTCTCTTGTTTAGCTAATTTTTCATATAGTTCGAAAGCCTTGTTATAATCTGTTTTTTTAGCCCCTTTTCCGTAGAAATAACCATCGGCTACAGTTAGAATTGCATTTACTGAAGCAGGGTCTTTAGGGTCGTTAGCCTCTATTCTCTTTAAGAGGTAGTCGAAGGCAGCTTTATTAGATAAATCAGCAGCTTTGATAGCCCACATTTCGGCTTCTTTGCCTGATTTTTTTAACCCCTTTGCCTTCAGCATAACATTGTGAAAGCAGGTAAAGCACCTCTGAATAGACTTCGTCTTGCTGTTGGAAGAAGTAATCTAAAGTTTCAGTAGCAGGGGCAGGCAGCTTGTTGAGCGGCTTTGGTATAGTACTCAAAGCGCGTTCGCGAGATAAGTTAGTATACTTACCATTGTAGTGTAGGTCGCCTAATTTTTTCAGAGCTAAAAGGTTGTTTTTGTCAGCTGATTTTTCGAGGTAGTTAAAAGCTTTTTTCACATCTAACTGTCCTTCTTCTAACAAGAGAGAACCTAAATTATACAGCGCCATAGCATCGCCTGCTTCGCTTGCTTTTTGGAAAAGCTCCATAGCCTGAGGTATAGAAGCTCTGGTTCCGTTTCCGGTAGTGTAGCATACCCCTAAGTTATTTTCTGTTACAGGGGTAGGGTCAGAGTTTACTGATTTAGATACCCAGTTGAAGGCATCGCGGTAAGACTGAGCAGTCCTATACCATTGTACAAGCAAACAGACAATTGTCGTTGCGCATTAGCATCGCCATTTAGCAGCGGCTTTGCTGTAATACTCAATCGCTTTTTTTGTAGAATTTTGCCAATGATAGGGCTATTGCCATAGAAAGTAGAAGTTACCCATAGTGTATTGGGCATTGGCATTACCTTTAGCAGCAGCTTTTTCAAGCCACTCTATAGCTTTTTCTTCGGATTTAGCCACACCTTTACCACTTAGGTAAGCCTGACCAATAGCATTTTGAGCTTCAGGATTGCCTTTTTCGGCGACTTTCATAAATCGTTGTAGAGCATCAGGGGCATTAGGATTGACTTCGTAAGCCCATTTAGCCAAAAGGTATTCAGCTTCTAAAGTTGCCTTTAGCTGATGATTTTTTTCAGCCCAGAAGCGAGCTTTGTTAACGTCTTTTTTTACTCCATCGCCTGCGTAGAAGGCTTTGGCTAAGTCTAATTGAGTTTCAGGTTTTTTTCTCCATCGGCTACTTTTTTTCAATCCAGAAGAAGTATTTTTCGTTAGATTGTGCAACACCACGTCCATCTCGGTAGCACAGAGCTAACTGACGTTGCGCTTCAGCATTACCTTTTTCGGCAACCTTAGTGAGCCACTCTACCCCTTTTTCTTCGGATTTAGCTATGCCTTTTCCTTCCATATAGCATTGAGCTAATTTGGTATTGAGCGTTGACTATCGCCTGATTCAGCAGCTTTTTTTCAAGCCATTCTATGGCATCTTGGAAAGAGCGTTTCAATCCTCCTTTGCCATTGAAAATAAGCATCAGCCAACTCTATTTGAGCCTGAGTATCACCTTTTTCGGCAAGGCGCATTATTTTTCTTCATATTGCTATCTTGTCGCGTAAGCATTGGCTACTAGTAAGATAGAAAGTGCTAAAAAAATAAGTTTTTTTCATAGCGTCGTTTCTTTTACTTTTTTTATTATCGGTTTTGGGCGACAAATATACGTAAAATTTTTTAAACTATTTATGAAAAAGATAAATTATTTTTTTCAAATTTGTTTCGTGCTTAAGAGAAATTGAAGCCGTCGAGCTCTGCTATTAACGAGCCTACACGCAAGGCAGCCTTTGAGTTTTACGGGTATTTTGTTCTTGTCGTCAGTTATCCACATCGTGATACTTTCTTCTTCTTTAAACACACGTCCGTCTTGCACTAAAGGGACAGAACTTCAGTGTATTAACTGTTCCGAAGTTAGTTTTTATTTGCTCTCTACCCAATAGCTTTTAGCTTAAATTTATACACTTCATCATCATCAAAAAAATCATATCTAAGGATACCTGCTCGCCTGTTTTGAGCTGGTCGATATTAGGGTAATGACGCAAAGCATAAAAAGCCGAGATAACATCTTGCAACCCGGGTTGAAAACTGATTTCGGTGTTGTTTCCGTTTTCTACATTGTTAATTTTTACCTTGTTTTCGGTGTGATTGAAGTACATTTTGAGGTATTTGGTATAGCCGCCTTCGTAGATGTTGCGGATAAACAAGCGCGGTTTGCCATCATTGATGCCAAAGTAACTTTCGTATACATCATCTACTCTGAAAAATACACGTGCTAAGCCTGTAGTAGAGCCTTTGCCAATAGCGTGGTATACTTTTTCGCCATTGTACATCTCTTCTTTTAGCGATAGGGTAGCCATACTGGCATTGAAGATACCATATCGCACTTTGAAGCGCAACCACTCTCCGTTTTTGAAAGGCAAATCGGTTGTTTGCCCTATCAGTAAGCTGCTAAAGCATATACAAAATACTGTAATTAGGTTTTTCATAGTTGTTAGGTGTTAGTTTTTAGGGGGTATTTAATCAATTAGTATGCCAAATGAATTAGCAAATTTGCAAATTTGAAAATTGGCTAATTGTCGGATAGGCGTTTTTTGCGCTCTTCAGTAAGCTCGGTAAAGTTAAACCGGAGGGCAGGTACTTGAGGTTCGAGTTCGCCTCTGTTTATAGCGCGTAGTATGATTTCCTCTATCCAATAATCTTCTTCTACATTGTGAGGGATCGTATTCTTTTTTGAGCGATAGGTCGTACAACCAAGCGGTTTTGTTATACCAATAGGCATTCCAACCATTGCGCAATTCCTTTACAAGATTATAGGCAGTTCTACCTGTTTGACGGTGAATGAGTTTGATGAGGATACGCCCTTGAGAGCGCGAGAGTTTTTTCAGCTCGTCAGTGAAAGTGTTCTTCTATATAATGCTGGGTGCGCTTGATGTACACTCTTTTTTGGCGATTGTTCTGCATAGTATCCATAGTGTGCTGCATAGCGCTGAGGCGATCGGCTGCCATTTTGGCGTATGGGTAAACGCGTTTGACCCTACTGTGCAAGAGGAGGTAGCGCTTTTTGAGCCTCGAGGTCGGCAAATGAGCGCTCTTTACCAAAGAGGTTAATCTCGGTAAGCTGGATAGTATCGCCTGCGTAGAACTTTTTGTCGAATATAAATAATGTGTCGCGTGTTTGTGCGGGTAGTAGGGGGCAGGCAATAAATAAAAAACAAATGACCAATAAGTGTTTCATATTGCAATTAAGTTTATTCTCTTCCTACAGCTACCATTTTGAGTGCTGTGACAGCGGCTTCAATCCCTTTGTTGCCTAATTTGCCGCCACTGCGGTCGAGTGATTGCTGTAGGGTGTTGTCGGTTAGGACACAGAAGATAACAGGGACATCGCTCTGTACGGCATTGAGGTGGGCGATGCCTTGTGTAACCCCCTGACATACAAAGTCGAAGTGCTTTGTTTCGCCTTGTATGACACAACCTATTACTATGATAGCATCGGCTGTGGTAGTGTCGAGCATACGTTTGGCCGCGTGTACGAGCTCGAAACTGCCCGGTACAGACCAATTAATAATGTTTTCAGGCTCTACACCACAGTCCTTTAGGGTGTTGATAGCCCCTCGCGCATTCCGTGCGTTACTTGTTCATTCCACTCTGAGGTGATAATTCCTATTTTGAAATCTTTAGCGTTAGGAAGGGTACTTTTGTCGTACTGCGATAGGTTTTTATTTTCTGTAGCCACTTTTTAATTATGAATTTGAATTTTTAATTATGAAATAACAGGTAACAAGTAATGCTTGCTTACCTGTTACCTGCTTTCTATTATCTGATGTATATTATTAATAGCTTATTTTTTTCCGATAAGGATATCGACGGTGCGCGCTTCTTCTGAAGTAGGAAATTCGTCTTTGATACGCTCATAATACTTCAGTGCATCGTCTTTTTTTGCCTTGAAGGGTAGCTACGATACCAGCTTTTTTTGAGGTATATAGGCGTGATAAAGTCGTTTTTTTGCTGTATTCGAAAGGCTTTCACGTAGTAATTAAGCGCCTCAGCAGGGTTTTTTTCTGTTGTAGGTAAGCATCGCCGATATTGCCATAGGCTAAAAGCGCCAAAGATGTCGTCAGAAGCATCGAATTGCTTTTAGGTGGTTGATAGCATTGGTGTAATCGCCTAAACGCATATACGCCATACCCATACTGTACTCAGCCAAATTAGCCGCTTTGGTACCGCTGTAGTTTTTGAACTATTTGCTCAAATCCGTACTTACCACCACCGCCTTTGATAGAAACTCTAAAGAGTGAATCTTTAGCTTTAGCATCGGTAGCTTCCATAGCCTCATCGAAGACTTGTTGAGCGAAGAAGAGTTCGTTAGCGGCGTTCTTTTCATTAGGAGCCTTTACGAACTGTTGGTATAGCAAATAGCCTAACCCTACCACAGCGATAGCTACGAGAGTTATGATAATAGGGCTTTTTGGTTTTTGCGTACCCAATCTTCGGTGCGGTTAGCGCCAGCATCGAGGGCATCAAACACTTCGGCGGTAGTACTTTCTTGGTGTAAATGAGCTTCGTGAGCTTCTTCTAAGAGCTCGGTGTCTTTGTGTCTATTAGGTCGGTTGTTGTTCTTTTTGTAAATTGCCATATATAATTTTTCATTAAAGTTCGGCAAAAGTACAACAATTATTTTAAATAGCAAAAAATTAAAAACATCCCCCTTTTGCATTCCGCTGCGCCAGCTCGCGAACTTCCTTCAAAGGGGAGATGTGACGGTCAATATACACAAAAAACTTTAGTTATTTTGTCGATTTGCATTATTTGCAGCGTTTTGCTGTTTTGGTTGCTAATTTGACAAAAAGAGATTCCTTAGGTATGTCTGTATTCTTCCTATATTCATTGTATATTCTTTCTGTACTCTTAATCTATTTGCTGATTTAGCAATGAAATGGTGAGAAAGTTGATAAATTGACAATTTTATAAATTGGAAAAATTTAACTATCTTTGCCCTTATGAAAAAAATATCTATACCTATTATTAGTATTGTTAGGGGGCTTGTAGTTATGAGGATACTCCGCCTGAGCAGGCTCTGTATTGCTGGAAAACACAGGTGCAATTTTCGGCTGAAGAAGCTGATTTTGTGAAGAATAACCGGATAGAACGCCTTTATATTCGCTATTGTGATGTGGGGTTGCGCGACAATGCACCTGTACCCCATCGCGCCCTGTGGATATTGATACCCTTAGCGTACAAGGCAAGACGGTTATACCGGTTGTCTATCTTAAAAATGAGATTTTTAACCCTGAACTTACCGAAGGAAACTCCACCTATATAAGTACGCTGGCGCATAAATTAGGTGATTATATTGAGCAAATCAATAGGTATTACCGCCTTAGGGTTAGTGAGGTGCAGTTTGATTGTGATTGGTCGCTTTCTACTAAACAAGCGTATTTCAGTATGTTAGAGGCGTTTAAGAAGGAGTATCCTTATCAGCTTTCTGCCACTATACGCTTACACCAAGTGAAGTACAGAGAGGAAACGGGCGTGCCGCCGGTAGATTATGGGGTGTTGATGTACTACAATATGGGGCGCATCACCGCTACGGGGGCTAACTCTATTTACGACCGCTCGACCGCCTTGCGTTATCTTGGCAAACTTAGAGCGTATCCTCTTCCTCTTGATATTGCTCTGCCGATGTTCGCTTGGGGTGTGCATTCGGCTGATGGTCAGTTGCTTAATTTGGTAGGGGGACTTACGCACGCCGAGGCGCAGGCTATCAGCACCTTAGAACGCATTGATGCTTCGGATATTTATAAGGTGGCTGAACAAACCTATTACAAAGGGCGGGTTTGGCAAGCTGGTGACCTAATAAAAATAGAAGAAGTGAGTGATGCTCAGCGCAAAGAAATGTTAGCAGACCTTAGAGAACACTCTTCTCAACCTATCAGGAGGGTTATATGGTTTGTAGGGGCAAATTTGAGTGAGTAAATAATCCAATTATTTATTGTATCTTTTGCCCAAAGTTCCTGAATTTTTGGTGTTCTTTTTTTCTCAAACACAAAATTACTAATTTTTCGGGAACTTTTCTTTTGAAAAAGTTTAAACTGGTTCATTATGAAAAAAACTTGTTATTCTTTATTTTTCGTAGGAGTGGTATCCTCCTGCAAGAACACACAAAATCAAGAAATAAAAAGGAAGAAGCCAAAAAAACTTTCTAAATTAGAAATATTATATATGCTTCCTAAAGATTCTATTTATGAATTTTATGACTTGTCAAATGATAGTATTTATGAATTTCCTGATTTATCGGAATATTCTATTAAGAAATTGGATTTGTCTCGTAATATGATACAAAAAAATGGAATATAAAAAATGCCTAAAAAGTATTGTAGAATTAAACCTATCCCATAACTTTTTGAAAAGTTTTTCTGAGCAACAAAAACACCTAAAACTTTAAAAAAACTTGAATTTGTCATACAATAATATTTCGAGTTATAATACAGTTATTTCGTTAAAACGGCTCGCTATAAATAACAACAATTTAGAAAGTATTTCATTAGGAAATGAAAAAAATGGACTTTTTAGACATCTCAAATAATCCAAAAATTGAGTAATGAAATGTTTTTTTGACCCAAAAATATGTAGATACAATCATTCATAACAACATAGCTAATAATAAGCCTCTGGTTTTTTTATTTCAACAAAAAGTATTATCATCGAGTAATATTATAAAACCCTTATTATTTATTCTTGTGGGAGTATTATGCTCCCAAGCGTTCACATTTTCCATAAATCGGTTGTGAAGTGATGATATTCATTTTCATTTTTTTCGTATTTAAGTGATTTTTGGTGTGTAGTTCTTTGATAGAATTTTCGGTTTTTGGGCTTGTTTTTTTCCATTGAAATTAGATTTCCTTCGTTGGAAATCAAATTGTTACGAGTTTGTAATAGCGACATATCCGATTTGTCCATTTCTGCTTCGGCATAGACTTTTTCAAATGTAAAGTGGAGTCTCTTTTCGTGCATTTTTAAAGAAAAACATTTTATTTCAAAAATATTATTACTTTTGTAGCAGAATCTTAAAAAAAGCATTTTTTTATGAGTACAAAAAAATAGGCAAAGAGCTAAATTCGCACTTGCCGAGCTTGAAAAAGAAATGGATACTGATTGTTATGGTGTTACTTTTTGGTGATGGAAAGTTTTGGATTAATAATGATTAAGTTCCAAGTATTCTAAAAGGGGATGCCTATAAAGAAGTTTCAGAAGGGAATTATCAAACAGATATTAGCACAACTTCTTTGAAAAAGTGGATTTCATAGATAATAAAAATAAAAGTTTTTAGAAAATGAAAAAAATTCTTTTGATGGCTTTGATTTGTGGTGTAGGGTTATTCACAAGAGTCCAAATTTATCTCGGAAAAGTGTTCCTACTCCAAAAAAACAGCATTTGGTTCACAATTCTATAGTTTCTATGACATAGACATACTTGGAATAAATTATAAGTTTTTATATCTATCCGATGATAAAAATAGAAGTTGTAACGACAAAAGACCCAAAATTTACTATCAACGGAAAGAATTATTGGAACATTCCGTATAAAGATTTTCCAGAAGAAATAAAAAGGGTATTCTTTCATATATGGGCTTTTATTTTGTGAAGTTTGACAATGGTTGGTTTTGGTTGTTATGGAAAAATATCAACATCCACATCTTATCGAAAAATAACAAACCTTTGCCTCCTGGTGATGAAAAAAACCTTCTTTTTTTGTAAAAACAAATCTTTTGGAATAAAAATTATGCAAACACATTTATAATTTCAACCCATTGTTTTTTTCAATGGGTTGAATAGTTATATCACCTATTTTCAGGAACTTTTTATTTCTCTAAAAAAAGTTTAAACTGCTTCTACATTAAAAATCAACACAATACAAAAAGAATTGCCCTACTATTTTTCCTTTACTCACCATAGAGATAAGCGTTTTTAAAAGCCTATAATGCACTATTTAGAGTGCGAGGGGAATTTTGAATTGTGGGACGGGTGGGACAGGGTGAGACAGGTGGGACAGAGTGAGACAGGTGGGACGAGGTGAGACGAGTGGGACAGAGTGAGACAGAGTGGGACGAGTGAGACGAGTGGGACAGAGTGGGACAGGGGAGAGAATTGTGAATTCTGAATTGGGCACAAGCGGCAAGCTTGCGCCAGCGGAGAGGTAATATTTATACTTATTAAAAATCACAAGATGAAAAAGAAAATGCTATTTTTGCAAATGATAATGATTATAATATGTTCACTTCTTTCTTAAAAGAAGTTACAACGATTCTAATTGATACGAAACCTCTATTAATTAATGAAAGTATTAATCCTTTGAAAAAAATATTTCGGAGGCTCAAAGCATACAGCTTTGTTTATTAAATACAAATATTGTTTCTTTACCTGAATATTCTAAAGAATATAACAACATTCAAGGATATGCTCATTTTTCATCCAATTGGCAAAGGACGTATGCAATTACTTAAATCTACAACAGAAAAAAAGGAAAGTTTCTTAAAAATGGACAATTATACGGTTTTTCTGAAGATGAAGATTCAGAGGCTTGGATAAAGGAAGTTTTTAGTTGGATAAAAAAACATAGTAAAAAAAGTATATAGAACCACCTTAAATAGAAATACTATCTCTGAACATCCAGAACCTAATTATTATTGCTTTCTATCTGCTTCAGAAGAATTCAATGGAGAAGAAGGTAAATTCTTAACTATTACAAATGATGTTTATTGTATAGCTAAATAAAAAAGATGAAGCTAATATTTCAAATGTGTTGTTAAAATTTTATCACATTAAAAATCAACATAATACAAAAACTGCTCCACTATTTCCCTTTTACCTACTATAGAGAAAAGAGTTTTTCAAACCTATAATGCGCTCTAAATAGTGCGAAGGGAATTTTTGAATTGTGGGACTGGTGGGACGAGTGAGACAGGTGGGACAGGTGAGACGTGACAAAACCTGTTTAAACTTTTTGAGGAACTTGAAGATAAACCCTAATAAAGAGCATTCCAATCTAAGTTATATCAAGAAAAATAAACATCTGGTTGCTCTCCATTATTAAAACTAAATCTTCTTTTTTTACACTTAAAAAGGGAATAATCCAATTATTTATTGTATCTTTTGCCCAAAGTTCCTGAATTTTTGGTGTTCTTTTTCTCAAACACAAAAATTACTAATTTTCGGGAACTTTTATTTTATTATAAGAAAAAGTTTAAACAGCTTCTTAAAAAGAATATCTAAAAAGATGAGAAATAAATATTGTATTTTTAATACTTCTAACAGTATTATCACTGAGTTGGAAACAAAAATAATATGAAATCAAATGAAAGAATTGTTTATGCTTTAGATGTTACCATACCTGGTCGTTATGAAGCTTACATTAATGATATTTTAGTAGAAACAAACAATGAAATGTCTATGCATAATACTATAATAAACATTAATCAAGCTGTTCTAAAGAGTGGTACTTATCAGTTTAGGATAAAACTATTTTCTTCTAATGAAGAACTGAGAAAAGGAGGTATACAGCCTGATACCTTTCAGTTCTTAAAAAGTAGGATTAGTTAAATATCAGAAGATTGCTGTGGGAGAAGGAGCAGAAGAGGGAACATATCAGTATCTATACTCTTATCCTATTCCAAATTTGGAGAAACCTGTTCCATATTATGAAATAAAAAGGAAAGTTTACAATCGATTTACCTTATGAACTGAATGGTTGGAGTAATGGGCAAGATCTTAGAAAATGGGACAAAGATACACTAAAGAAAAAAAGTTATCGCCTATTATAAAAAGCTATGGGAAATTCTTAATAAAGGAGATGTTGATCAATGGCAAAAATTAGTAAAAATCTCAAGAAGAAATAGCTTTTTTTCAATTATTCTGATAAAGAATACCTCAATAAGTACATCAAAGAAGAAAAAGAAGAAATTATCAAAGACAAGGGTATGATGGCTGCTTTAGAAGATTATGAGATGAAAAATATATGCTGATGGTAGATTAGTGTGCTTAGAACGGAGTAATCACACTAAACAGGTTAATGGTATCGATTGGGATATAAAAAGGAGAGTCCTCTTATACAATATGGAAAAGAAGGAGGTGCTGCTACATTCCCCGTTAAGCTATATTTACCACAAGGTACTGATGAATTTGTAATAATAAGAAGATATTGATTTGTAATAATTAAGATAAATGAAAGGCACTTACTACAAAACCCCCATAGATTTCAAGGCGTTGATAGAGAAGCGCGACCTTGCCAAGACTACCTTAGAGTCCTCCATTGACCAGCAACTCTTCCTACTGGCTACCACAGCTTGGAGGGAAGTTTGGATTTATTGTTTATAGCCTCTAAAATTCCGTATGTAGGGGCTGTCATAAAAGGTATTACCAAAACAGCCGATACCATAGGGGAGTATAGATGATTTTGGAATTCAATAGTTGATTTATTTGGTGGTGAGAAGAACATAAAATACAGATTGACATTGACTATTACTTAGATTTGTATGTAGATGGAAGGAAATGCCTATGCTACTTGGGAGCTTTCTTGGAACATTAATACCAATGAGATAAAAATGTGGATATGGAGGATTATATGCTGTTGTGACTACAAAAGTTGTAATAGATGAGAAAAAGAATAATAATGATACACGTAAAGGAAGTTTCTTTTTACACTTAAAAAGGTAATAATCCAATTATTTATTGTATCTTTGCCCAAAGTTCTTGAATTTTGGTGTTCTTTTTTTGCAAACACAAAATTGACTAATTTTTGGGAACTTTTATTTCTCTAAAAAAGTTTAAACTAGCTTCTATATATCTTTGAGAAAAAGATGATTATAAGTAACCCTTTTATAGTGAGATAAAATATTATGCAAGCAACCGCTATAGAGAACGACCAGATTAACAGGCTCCACTGTTGATAAAAGATGCCTATAAGGTAGCTGATATGACAAAAAGCAGAGTCTAGATGAAAAAAACAAAAGTAATTTAGATACTTGATGTATTATAACCTGAAAAATATACTATAAATCAGAAGGATTTTCAGACTTACAGGGGTTCATTGTATTAAAACTAAATTTATGATATCAACTAATGAACCGAAGTAAAAACATATTATTATTACGGCTTGTGTAGCCTGCGTACTTAGTGCAGGGTATGTACCTCTATGCTTGTATATTCGAGCCTGAATGGCGCGAGTACGGCTCGGTGTTTTTCACCTGAAGTGACGGTGAATAATACTAATTACCAACCTCTTTTCTTTGATACTGAAAACACTTTCTACAACGGGCTCTATATCAATGCCAGTAGCCGTGACTACAGCCGAAATGACGTAGCTGACTGGAATGCCTATTTGGGGACTCAACTCCCTACTAATACTATATACGCGCTGATGTATGGTGAGAATCCGTCTTTGCAAACACTTAAAGCTAATAAAAATGAGCGAGTGCAGAATTTTCCTCGCTTTTTTTGCAGATAGCTCGCAATAATGAGCCTATTACAGCCTCTCACTTCAACCCTTGGAATTATGACGAAAGTAAGCAGGCTGAGCGTATTGCTCAAACTGAAATAAGCAAAGCAGACAAGCTATACGGACAAGCCTTTGAAGGGCAAAAGATGCTTTCTTTGCTAACCGGATGTGGTTTCAGTCCGTTCGTTTGCGTTTCTATTCGGCTAACAGAAGTAGTGTGATAGACTATTTTGCTAAAACCCAAGACGCACAACCTAAAAACCGTTTGTATTACCGTGCTTTGTACTATGTGGCAGGTGCCTACAAAGCCCAAAAGCAATACGCTAATGCCAATGCTACTCTTGCTAAAGTGTGGGTAGGTATGCCTGACAAAGCCCAGATACTCACTTACGATTACCACCCGCTTACCAATGCACAAATGAACAGTATTTTTGCCAAGTCTATCCCCTCAAGAGCAATGCGCTCTGTGGGCTATGCAAGGGTATTATGACAAAGACGAGGCAGAGGCTATACAGCGTATTTTGGCTATAAATCCGGCTTCGGAAGAGGTGGACTTTTTGCTATCGCGTTATGTGAATGGCGTAGAATACAAGGTAAATGTATGGAATGAAGACAATCCACTGAAGCAAACGGCTACCTATCACCAGCACAATAAGAAGGAGATGAGTGGTTTTGCTATAGATTGGCTCGTTAATACGGCAGAGCATACTGCATTGAAAAACAAGTACTTATGGAATGTAGCGGCGGGCTATCTGCTGATGTATAAGGGTGAGAATGCACGGGCTAAGTCGTTCCTGCAAAAGGCAGAAAAAGAGGCTAAAACGCCAGAACAACAAGCACAAATAAGAATTATAGATGTGCTAAATGAGGTAACAAGCTGTAAGACTATTGATAAAGAAGCAGAAAAACGTCTATTGAAGCGCGTACAATGGTTGTGGCACTATTTTGAAGATGCTAACGAGAGTGGAAAAGAAAAGTTGCGCAGTGGTAATGCCTTTGCTTTAGTAAGGCAATACTTATCGGCACTGTACCGCGAGAAAGGCAATACACTGATGAGCGAGTTGCTCAACTTTCAACCTAATTACTACAAAAATGAGCAGCAGTCAGTAGCGATGGAGCAGTTTTTGCTAAAAGCCGACAAGAGCGAATGGGAACAACATTGGGCTAACTACTACGCATTCAACTTAGGTGATATTTATGAGAGTCGCGCTATTTATGCTTTCTATCGCGATGCTATAGACGAGGCGATTGCCCAAATGAAGCAAACACCTTATGTAAATGAAAGGGTATATGATGAAGAGACAGGCAGAATGGTAACTAAAAGACTGAAAAAGAGTGATGCGTTATTGCCTGCTAATCCGTTTAATGGCTTTATAACCGACTGTCACGATTGTGAACACGCCAAAAAAACAGCGAACTTCCTATACTAAGCTCTCTTTCTTAGAAAAAGTGAAGGAGATGGAGGCGAAAATAGCGCAAAATGACGATGTGTATAACAATGCCCTCTTGGTAGGGAATGCGTTTTACAACGCTTCTTACTACGGCAGTTTGCGCGCTTTTTACTACAATAACATTCTGGGAGAAGCGGGTTCGCTGGGAGTAAAAGACGAAAACCGAGTGTTGCTACTCGGTATGGATAAGGCGAAACAGTATTACCTTTTTGGCTCAAAAAAACACGCTACTAACGACGAGCAAAGAGCCAAAATAGCCTATCTGATTGCCAAAACAGAGCGCAATGAGTTTTACAACCAAGCTTATTTTTACAAAAATAGGGATGGGGCTAACTATGATGATGTTATGTTTAAAGACTGGAAAGGCTTTAAAGAACTGCGGAAATATCCGCATACTAAGTACTACAAAGAGGTGCTAAACGAGTGTGAGTACTTTTAGAAAAAAACCGTAAAAATAATTTATAATTTATAATTCGCAATTCAAAATTGAACAAGATAGACATTCTATTATTAGTAATCTTAGGCTTCGGACTGGTACGAGGCTTTATGCGCGGTCTCATTATTGAGATGGCATCTTTATTAGCCATAGTAGTAGGTATCTACGGGGCGATACACTTTTCGTTTTTTACGGCACGTCTGTTGGGTGAACTGATGCCCAGCAGCCAACAAACGATAGAGGTAGTGGCTTTTGGGGAATCACGCTGATAGTGCTGATGTTGGCAGTGATGTTTTTGGCTAAAGTGCTTACCAAAATGCTAAAGGCGGCTGAGTTAGGATTTTTGAATCGCTTGGCAGGGGCTCTCTTTGGAGTGCTAAAGGCAGCGGTAATAGTTGGGTCGCTCTTTGTGTTTTTAGAGCGCACTTTTCAGACAGAAAAATGGTTGTCGCCCTCAGCTCTTAGCGAGTCGGTATTGTACGTGCCTGTGAAGAGTATCAGTGCCGTAGTGTATGCTAATGTATTTTTAATTTGTCGATTTGTCGATTTGTCGATTTGTCGATTTGTCAGAATTCTTTTGATATAACTATATAAAAAATTAAATACAATGAAAAAGAGCATTTCTCTTATTATTATCAGGTCTTTTTATGGGTAAGCTGCGAGAAAAAAACAGCAGCTGATGTATACGACAAAGACCCTTATGACGATGTCTATCGCAAAGACCCTGCTGAGAACGACAGCACCCTAAAAGCTAACAACGCTGAGCTTACCCTACGACCATTAAGAGTGATTTTTACGGGGCACCCTCAGTACGCTTTGCTGCCTATGCTAAAAGTACGCTATGATGATGACGGCACTCCCTATACAAACGATATAGAGTATAACGAGCTGTCGTACAGGAATGAGAACGATTATGAAGAACTACGCAATAAGGCTGACTACTATAATATGCACAACAATATAGTAGCCGGCTTTGAAGCTATCTATGGTGATGACCTAATGAATATCTCGATAACCAACAATACCACTGGCGAGCGCAAAATGCTGTTTGAACAACCTGTGAGGATAAAAAACTTTTATTACCCCTCACCGCTAACAGATGTGTTGGCTAACAAACCCATCACGCGCCAATATTATATGGTGTCTTGTTATGATGAGGATACTAACAAAGACGGCTATATAAATCGCGATGATTTACGTCGCTTTTACCTCTTTAGCTTAGACGGTAAGAAAATACGTGCGCTTATAGAGAAGAATTATGGGGTAGTGGGTTCTGACTACGATTATGTGAATGACCTGCTGTTTGTATACGCTTACTTAGATAGTAATAATAACGGGGAAAATAGACGCTAAAGACCCTAAACATATTTTTCCGCATCGACTTGAAAAAAAGCCAGAAACTACTTCAGTAGTATATAATTAAATGGAAGGATTGGTATATAAATCGACAGGTAGCTGGTATGTGGTGAAAGACATAGCTACGGGGGCAGCATACGATTGCCGCATCAAAGGGCGTTTTAGACTGAAAGGTATTAAAAATACGAATCCGATAGCGGTAGGCGATAGGGTGACTTTTGAGGTAGAAGAGGGGACTAAAGGTATTATTACTGAAATTAAGCCTCGCGATAACTATATCATACGCCGCTCGGTAAACCTATCGAAGCAAACGCATATTATTGCCTCGAATATAGACCTTGCTTTTTTAGTAGTGACGCTTAATAATCCGCTGACCTCTACTACCTTTATAGACCGTTTTTTAGTAACGGCTGAGGCGTATGGTATCAAAACAATATTGCTTTTTAACAAGATAGATACTTATAACGCAGAAGAGATTGACGAAGTGAAGTTCCTCGCCCAGCTATACCGCCAAGCAGGCTATGAGTGTATAGGCATTTCGGCGGCTACAGGTAAGAATATAGATAAGGTAATGGCAGCAATGGAGGGCAAAACCTGTGTGGTATCGGGGCATTCGGGGTCAGGTAAGTCGACTCTTATCAATGCAATAGACCCAGAGCTGCACCTTAAGACAGCCGCTATAAGCGAGCAGCACCTACAAGGGCAGCACACTACTACCTTTGCTGAGATGTTTGACCTACCCAATGGGGCGCGTATCATTGATACCCCAGGTATTAGAGGGTTTGGTATGGTAGAGATAGAGAAAGAAGAACTGACGGATTATTTTCCTGAGTTTTTTGCTCTTAAGCACCATTGCAAGTTTCATAACTGCCTGCACACTGATGAACCCCAGTGCGCTATCAAAGAGGCTTTAGAGGAAGGTACTATCGCTTGGTCGCGCTATAAGAGCTATCTGCAGATACTCAACGGTGAAGATGAAAGATAATCTCCTTAATTATTAATGGTAGCAGTAGCTAATACGCCTATTACTAAGATGAGTTTTATCATATTATGAAGCAGGGCATAGCGCGGTTGGGTATGGCTAAGCCATAAGAAGAGGAGGAAGAGGCATAAGTAGCCCATCATAAATTGTAAGAAGTATCCTAACCAACCAATGCTGAAGTAGTTGAGCAACAGGTATACCGGTAGGCTACATAGCAGCACACTAAGGGTGATAAGCCATTTAGCAAAACGCTCGCCATACACTACAGGTATAGTAGCGTAATTGTGCACTAAATCGCCTTTGATATTCTCTAAATCTTTTACGAAATCTTTGGTAAGTACGAGTAGATAAATCAGGATAGCGTGTAGAAAGATACTGTGGTCAAAATTGCGATAATATACAAATACAGCAAAAAAAGGAATAATAGCCAAGCTGGCGGAACTAAGGTTGCCCCAGAAGGCTATTTTTTTTATGCGATGTGAGTAGAGCCAAAGAGCAAAGATATAGAGCGAAAAGAAGAGTACAGCCCTGAAAGATACATAGCTGGCTACTATTACCGATAAGAGGTTAAGCAAAAAATAAAGAGTGAGTCGTGTGTTTTGACTTACTAAGAGGTCAATCATCGTTTTCATAGGTTTATTGATAAGGTCTTTCTCTTGGTCGTAAAACCCATTGATGATATAACCACCAGCTATAGCCAAAGCTCCTGAGAGTACGAGCATAAACAGCGATTCGTCAAAAAGCACCTCTTTATAAGGGCGTTGCGATAGCACAAAGATAGCTGCCAGATACTGAGCTAAACATACCATCATAATATTATAGCCCCTCACTGCCGAAAATAAGCTCAGAAGTTTTAATAAAGTAGTTTTTTTCATTATACAAAAAAAGAGCCCGAAAATCATTCGGACTCTTTATGAAAGTTTTATTTATAGATAATAAGTCGTTGTCCTACTCTTACGTTCTTACCTTTGATGCGGTTCCATCGTTTGAGGTTAGAGATACTCACCCCGTTGCGGCTAGCAATCTTACCAAGATTATCACCTTTCTTAACGGTATAAAGCACTTTCTTACCTGCTTTGGCTGAATATTGGTCGCCTTTCATCACTTCAGGCAGTGGTTTTTCGCGTTTAGCTTTTTCTTCATTTAGGTAAGAGTAGATAGCCTCTTCGTTGGCTACAAATTTCCCTATTTCCGATATTGGCAGGCGTATAGCATAGTTGCGTCCTTCTACATAAGGTACTATATCAAGCTGGTAAGAAGGGTTAAAAAACTGTATATCTTGCACATCCATACCGGTAATCTCAGCTATATCTTTAAATGGTACCGCTTGTTTTACGCGTATAGTGTCAGTCTCAAATAAATGGTTAGCACGCTTTTGAGGTTTGAAACCGTGTTCTTTAGCATATTCAAATATATACAGCGTAGCCAAGAAAGCAGGCACGTAGCCGGCAGTCTCTTTAGGCAAGTAAGGACGCAAATTCCAATAGTTAGTCTTGCCTCCTGAGCGGCGTATGGCTTTAGTTACGTTACCGGGACCAGAGTTATAAGCGGCGAGCACTAAATCCCAATCGCCAAAGATTTTGTAGAGTTCGTTGAGGTATTTAGCAGCCGCCTTAGTAGCTCTAATGGGGATCGCTGCGTTCATCTACGTAGTTATTTACCTCTAAACCGTAGCTTTTGCCAGTAGCGTACATAAACTGCCATAAGCCGGTAGCTCCTGCATGCGAACGAGCTTTAGGGTTTAATGCCGATTCAATTATAGCCAAATATTTAATTTCTAAAGGAATTTTCTGGTTGCTCATCTCCTGTTCAAACATCGGGAAGTAGTAATCGCTAAGGCTCATCAGGCGTTCTAATGACGAGCGGCGGTTTTTGAGGAATGATTTGATAACCTGTTCTAATACAGGGTTGTATTCTATATTGAAAGGGGTTTTTTTCATTAAGTTTCTCAAGGCGTTCTTTGAGCAATTCAGTAGGTAGTTCACCATAATCTACATTAGTAGGTTGGGCAGCTATATCTTCACTCATCTGAAAGAAAAAGGTCAGAGTTAGAGAGTTCTTTCAACCATTTCTCATCGTATTTTTTAGCTTTAGGATTGTCGTTTAGCTTATTGAGGGCTTCGTGCTTATTAGCAGGGAGTACTGTTTTTATAGTGTCTTTAGGAGTAGTATTTTGGGCTTGAGGGGCAAGAGCGCCCATCATAAAAGCACATAAATGTTCCGAGTGTATATTTTCTAAATTGCATATTCTAAAAGAGATTATTTTTCTTAAGAGTTACGTTGTAAGGCGACAAAGATAGTAAAAAAAATAAAAAGGCACAAAAAAATTCGCTAATTATCCGTATCTTTGCCCCGTACAAACGCACTACAACAATGGCAGAACACAATATTCGTACCAAACATACCTTTCGACAACTTTCTTATTTTGTTAAACCTTATAGAAGTACTTTTGTAGCAGTAGCATTCTTTGCGGTGCTCTCCTCTATCTTCTCTACAGCTCAGCCTTATCTTATCAAGGTAGCTATCGATAGCTACATCACACCCAAAAACTATGATGGGCTAGTACTCATTACCTACGCTTTGGTAGCTTTGCTATTGGCTGAGGTGCTAATGCAATTCCTCTTTTCATACTTTTTCTAACTGGTTGGGACAGACAGTAATACGCGATATTCGCCAGCGGCTGTTCGACCACCTGCTGCGGGCTAAGATGCGCTATTTTGATAAGTCGTCTATAGGGGTACTCGTTACCCGTGCCGTAAACGATATGGAGCGTATAGGCGAAATATTCAGCTCAGGACTCTTCGAGATGGCAAGCGACCTGCTCAAAAATGTTGGTTATCACCGTAGTAATGTTCGTAATCGACTGGAAATTAGCCCTTATCAGCTATGCTACTATGCCGCTGATACTCTATTTCACCCGTTGGTTTCAGCGCTCTATGAAAGCAGCTTTTGTAGAAGTCCGTCACGAGGTCGCTAACCTCAATTCCTTTGTGCAAGAGCGTATTTCGGGCATCAAGGTATTGCAGTTGTTTGCTCAAGAGAAAGAAGAACTCGACCGTTTCAAAAAGATAAACGAAAAACACAAACAAGCGTGGCTGAAAACCATTTGGTACAACTCTATTTTCTTCCCTATTGGCGATTTGGGTATCTCTATTACCATCGCGCTCATCGTCTGGTTTGGCGGTAGAGAGTTGGTAAATAATAGCGTGTACGACTTAGGCAATATCTTCCTATTCATTCAGCTCTCACAACAACTTTTCCGCCCACTCAGGCATATAGCCGATAAGTTCAACGCCCTACAGATGGGGGTCATTGCTTCAGAACGTGTCTTTGCTATCCTCGATACCGATGCCGATACCGAAAAAAACAAGGTACTAAAGAACTTACTCAGGTAAAGAACTCTATCCGTTTTGAAAAATGTTCATTTTGAATATATAGCTGGTGAAGAGATTTTGCACGGAATTACTTTTGAAGTAAAACACGGCGAGACAGTAGCTATAGTAGGGGCTACGGGGGCTGGTAAAACTACTATTACCAACCTGCTGAATCGTTTCTACGACCTTACCGCAGGGGCTATTTATATAGATGACGTCAATATCAACACCTTCACCCTTACCTCTTTGCGCAAAGCACATAGCTACCGTATTGCAAGATGTATTCCTCTTTGCTGATAGTATTTACAACAATATCACGCTGCGTAATCCCGATATTACTCGCCAGCAGGTCATTGAGGCAGCTAAGCGCATAGGCGTACACGACTTCCTGATGCAGCTGCCCGAAGGCTATGATTATAATGTTAAGGAACGCGGTACGATGCTCTCAGCAGGGCAACGACAGCTTATTGCTTTCTTACGTGCTTATGTGCATAGTCCGGAAATACTTATCTTAGACGAGGCTACCTCATCAGTCGATTCGCACTCCGAACAGCTGATACAAGAGGCTACCGAAAAGATAACCGAAGGGCGCACTTCTATCATCATAGCCCACCGACTTACTACGGTCAAAAAGGCAGATAAGATAATCGTACTCGATAAAGGTAATATCGTAGAGATAGGCACTCACGACGAGCTGCTACAAATAGAGAACGGCTACTACCGCAACCTATACGAAGTACAGTTTTTATAAAGACGAAAAATGAAAGACGAGAGCAACACACTCTCGTCTTTCATTTTTCGTCTTTATTTTTTAGCAATAGCGCACTTCAATGCTAACACACTGCCCAAATGCACTCCTTCGTGCGAAATATTGAAGTAAATAGCCTCATCAATATTGGTCAAAGGGTATTCTATGCCTGTCAGGTAGTGGTTATAGTGCTTAAATATCCCTTTAGCGTAGTCAGCTTCCAGATGGTCAAGGGTGCTGAACATCAGGCTGCGCACTTCCTCTATCTCGGCAGGGGTAGGGATATGCCCATCAGGCACAGTACCTTTGCGGTACTTAGCTATAAAATCATCGCTAAGGTAAGTCGGCAGGTCGCTATTAGCATAGCAATACAGCTGTTGGGTTACCACACAGTGGGCTATATTCCACAATATGTTGTTCTTAAAACCCACTGGTATAGTGGCCAGCTCTTCAGGCGTGAAGCTGTTCAGCAACTTTAACTGACGCTCACGCAATTTTCGGTACAAAGCAAATACTTCTTTCATATCCTTAAAAATCAAAGTCAAAATCGTTTAGCTCTTCTAATTTGCTGGTTTCAGTTTCGTTCAGCACCTCTTGCAGGCGTTCGGCGGTAGCCTCTTTGCCAGTACCCCAAAGGTCGCCCAATAGTTCGGCTATACTGTTCTTTTTGGTTAGGCTCGAAAATCAGCAAAGGCACGACGCAAGAAAAACTACCGAACGCAAAAACTGCTCTTCGTCTAACTGACGTACATAGTTGTCTAACTCCTGCCATATAATGGTGCGCGATAGTAGCGCGTAGCGGTTGCGTCCCGAAAAACCTTCAAACCACGCCGCTCCTAAATCAGCAGGAACGCCAGCAGAAAGCCGCCGCGATACCTCCCGACTGCACTCCTCTTCGGTCGCCAAATTATGCTCCAACAGAACGGCAAAAGCCACTCCCGATAGCTTGCTATTCAGGTCATCTCGCCACGCCACGTGCGCTACCTCTTTGTGCCACGTCTCTACATCTACCAGCTCGTATTGTTGCTCGCTTATGTACTCCATAGCATTGATAGCCGGTACTATAGTGTTGGCAGCTTTGTCATCGCAAGCCGCCGCATCAGTCAGCAAAAGGGCTGCCCGTAGGAAAAAGCTGTTGCAGTATAGGCTTCAGCGGTTCAAGGTTGAATTGTCTCAGGTCGCCGTATTGTATCAGCACCGATAGCTCTTGCGCAGCCATAGCCGTTTCCACAAAGCTATTAGTGTCTACTAACAGCCGTTGCAAAGTGCTTAGCGCATTGCTGAAAATATCCGTGAGCCTACACTCACAGGCTTTGCGTATAATCTTAGCTACCAATGATATATCAGTACATTCGCTTAGCTGTTCTTTTTAGTACAAAGGCAGTGGCTATCTCTAAAGTTTCCCCTTTTAGGTTGGCTTCTACTATCTCTATTTCTACCTCCGGACTCCATTGCAGTACCCATTTCTCTGCCCACGAAGCCTTGTCCTGAGCCGTACCTTGCTGAGTGGCAAAGTGAATGCCGAGCACTGTCAGCCGATGTAAGAATGTAGAGCGATTCAGGTCAATAAAGGCAGCTTCTTTGCTTTTTCACCTTTCAGATTTTCGCGCAGGTCGAGGCTGAGGTCTTGAGCTACGGCCGATTTGTAGTTCGTCAGCTTAAGCCGTTTCAGCTCTTGGTTCATATCCTCCTGCACGGGCGTTTGGCTTACCCCTTCAGGCAGTGCCCCTATAGCCGTACCAATGTCTACCTTGTTTGATGGCTTCTGCTACCCCTGCCAATCCACCACCGCCAAAGCAAGTGATGACAGCATCGTGGAGATCTTCTAACACAGGGTATTCACCCCTTTCATCGCCGATAGCACATTGGCAAGGCGCACCGCCTCTATCACGCTGGCAGACGAGGCATTTTGCCCTTGCGAGCGCAATATTTTGGCAACTTTAGTTAGATAAGTAGCCGCCAATTTATCCATAGTGTTTTGCTGCATTGCTTGCCACATCAGCTCAAAGTAATAAGGAGCCATATTGCCCGCTCCATACCCCGTGCGGCTGCTTAGGCGCAAATACGAATAAGGCATTAGGGTAAGCTGACTGCTCGCCTTGGGCAACTTCTTCAGCTCCTCATCAGTCATCGCAGGCAAGTCGTTTTCTATACCCGATAGGTGATAAGCCCCCACGATTACCACTATCTCCTCAGGCTTAAACTCGGTGCAAGCCTGCGCTATTTCGCGCTTCATATACGCCTCGCGAATAAGGTTATACGAAAAGTCAAACGGCGCCTCCTCGCATTCCTTATCTACTACCATCTTGCGCATCTCTTCCGATTGTAGCGCAAGGGTAGGGGCAAAGCTATCCTTTTCTTGTCGATGCTCAAAAGTGCCTTTCCCAATAATTTTCATAGTCAGTTTCGCCCATCTGCTCAGCCAATTGCTTGTACAGACTATTGTGATAGGTGTAGAAAGCCTTAGCCTTTTCACCCTCCTCTTCCGTGGGTTGCTCTTGGCGTAGTTTTAGCATATTTTCCGAAGGCAAATCTATAAACCGAAGAGTAGCTTTCTTCTTTACCCCCCAACAGATAGCTTGGTATTCAGGCGAATATGAAGCAAACGGATAGAGTACCGTCTCAATGGGCAGTTCAGTGGTATAGCCTAACATAGCGATAGGTGGCTTCACCCCTTTCTGAGCCATTTGGGGCATTAACGGAGTAGCATCAGCCGGACCCTCTATGAGGATACATTTAGGTTTGTGCTTGTCTAAAAATTGCAGCAGATGCGTAGCAGCATTAGGCGAAAGGTGTCGTACACCAAAAAGGTGAATTTTATTCATAATAGTCAAGGGTTCGTTCTATAATTTGGGTGGGACTGCCATTTACGAAGTACACAGCACTCACCCAGTTGTTATGAGCATCGTAGGTATACTGAAAGGTCTCAACGATTTTCACTTTAGTAGTTTTATTATGCACTTCCCAGCGAATGCAATCGCCTTGGGGGTTATAGGTCTTATCACTCGTTTTTATCAGTCGGTTGTCTTTGTTGTAAGTGCGTATGCACACCACCAAGCCTTGGGCGTTGTATTTAAAAAGGCGTTTTTTTCTACGAAATTGCCTTCTTTGTCGTACTCTATATCCTCAATTACCTGCCCTTTGCGGTTGTAGCGATACGTAGTGCTTTCCGTAGGCACATTGCTCATATAATGAGTCTCTTTTTCTCTGCGTCCTTGCGCATCTACCTCATAATCAATATGCGATTTAAGAAAGCCACCAGGCGAATAGGTTACTTCTTTCACCAAAAAGCCTTGTGGGTCGTATACAAACATAATCTTGTCAGAATTCTGCCTTTCCATAAACAGCTTGCCCTGCGGATTGTAATAATACTCACTGCGCAAATAGATAGTTTCATCTTTGAACAAAAAGCGGGTTTCTACCAGCATACCCTCAGGGTTATAGCGTTTATATTTATTGTAGATATTCGACATTTTGAAGACCACAAGGTCGTCATCGTCTTCAATCTCGCCTTTGCTAAAAAGCAGTACCTTCACCGCCTTTCACTTTATAAGGAATAGCGCGCAAGGTCTTCACTTTGCCGCGCAATTGGTCTTCCTGCCAATCATTTTTTTAGGTTGCGCTCCAGCCATTGCAAAAAAGCACACAAAAAGAATATTGTAAATAAAGTCTTCATTTTTTTATTAATTTTTTTACCTCTTTAATCTAAGGGGGTGGGAGTTATAATATTCCTATCGGAAAGTTTATAAAATTTTTAATTCTTTAGGTTCTAAAATAGTTTGTTTGCCATTGTCACCTATCAATTGAAAGGTGAGGTAATCATTGTCGCGATTTATCCGAATATCCAAATGAGCCGTTACTTGAGCGGCTTCTTCTCTAAAGACTTTTTGATAAGCTGCTACTACTGCTTCCCAATCAAAACTTACTTCAGCCAAATATTTTTTTGTCCGCTTTCAGCTTTGTAAGAAATGACTAATTCTTTAAATAAGGAACGTTTTTTTGAATAGGTTCTTCTAAATAGAAGAAATCTTCTTTACCCATATAGGAAGCGAAATCGGTATACAAGGTAGTGCCTGCCTCTCCATTCCAATAGCGATAGTCTACATCACCTATCTTTTCCATTGGGAATTTCGTAGATAGGGAACCATTGGTATTGATGGTCTCTATAACTATCCCATAAGCCAAAGGGGATAGGTTTGTTTTTATTGGCTTCACGTACTGCTTTCAGGAATAACTGAGTTACTTTGATAATATTTCTTCTACTATCCTCTTTGCTCAAATATAAGTCGTTTCGTGACTATCTAACCCAGGTGGCTCTTTCAAATCTATTTTTTTTCGGCTTGGTATCTTCCTATTTCAGTAATTTTTTTATAACCTCTACCTGCCCATAACACTACTACGCCACCAGGGCAATACCCACTACTATAGTATCATAGGTTTTATGTCTTACTTCTCCATTAGGTACTCTTTGATTAAAACCTTCTCTAAAAAGTTTTTGCTATCTTTTTCGTAATCAATAGCCGTTTTGAGCCTATAAAAACAATCTTCTTTATACGACAGCCATACCATATCTACGCTTTTAGGTAGCTTGTCCATTGAAGTGCTTTCATAACCAAAAGCATTTCCCCAATCGGGTTCTTCTTTTTTTCAGTGTACAACTCTCCTACAATGGGAGATCCTCCCTACCATAGCAGCGTAAAAACCGTATAGGGTAACCTATGGGGAGTATTCACCGCTACGCCCCAATCGTATTGAGGTTCGTTTATATTCTTATTATTGCTATTATGGTTTTGACAGCTAGCGAGCTGCAGGGTTAAGAGTAAAAAAATAATAATATTTTTTTTCATAATTATCCTTTATTGAATAGCATCTATACTGACCGCCACGTTTCCTCGTCCTAATGCTCGTGTATGCTGACCATCGCATCTCCCCTTTGAAGGGGGGTAGGGGGATGTTTTATTCAGTCGAGCTGGCGCAGCGGAGTATGTTAATAACAAAGAGCAATTCGCTCAAATCAGATACGCAAAAGTAATAAAAAAATACCAATCAGCCAAAAAAAATAGACTGCCCTTTTTGGGGGCAGTCTCGATTGTTAAAAAATATAGACGAATTGATAACCTTAAATTACTTCGTTGAGGTAAGCTTTAAGCATCCACACGTTCTTTTCCTGACCAGAGATGAAGTCGCTCATTAGTGAGTTAGTACCCTCGTCGTTGATTTCGTCAGAAAAATCAAGGATTTCTCTTTCCAAAGGCAATAAAGCGCTAATCGTATCGATTACTAAGCGAACGGTTTTCTCATCGTCAAAGATATTTTCACCTACAGGCACAGAGGCGTGTTTCACGTAGCTTTCTAGGGTATGGAAAGGCACGCCGCCGAGGGTAAGGATACGTTCAGCTATTTCGTCAACTTGTTCTTGGGCGGTAGTGTATAGTTCTTCGAACTTCACATGCAGTTCAAAGAAGCGTTTTCCTTTGATATTCCAATGCACTCCGCGAAGGTTTTGGTAATAAGTTTGATAATTAGCTAAGAGCACATTAAGTAGCCCAATTTCTTTTTTTCAACATCGGCTTTGTTAAGCCCTAAAGTATTTAATTTCATGAGATATTTGTTTTTAAAAATTCTACGCCGCAAAGGTACGCCATTTTTTTCACTGAAAAGAAGGCCATAACGATAGATATTTCTAATTTTTAGAATAAGCAAACATTTTGCTACTTTATTAAAAAAATACTGCAATTACATCTTCACTATAGAAAGGATATATAATAGATATAGGAAGAATACAGGAAGCCTCAACAAACCCTATTGTTAAATTAACAACAAAAAAATAGCAAAACACTACGAATAATGCAATACCTCTTATGCGACTCTCACTTGTCCCACTCGTCCCACTTGTCTCACCTAACGAAAATCAAATATACAAGCTACAAAAAAAGAGCTATCCAAAACCTTTTGGATAACTCTTTTTTAATCATCAAATCGTCAAATCGCCAAATTGTCAAATTAGTCTGATAGACCTAATTCTTCTATAGCAGGTTCTTCCTCTTCTTGAGTCTCTACTTTCTTAGCTATAAATTTCTCTAAAGGCTGGTTGTTGAGGTTATAAACTACCGATTGAGCCTCTAACTCGTCTAAAAACGCATTGTTGATATTCACTTTCAGCTGTGCATTGTCCATATTTAGGTGGATATTATCCTCCTTATGATGTACCACAAAAATAAACAGGCTGTTTTCCTTTGTGTTTGCTCACTAAAGACTTGTATTTATCAATCATTGGCTGACTAATATCCTCTATATTTAGGTGAAAGGTAACTTTTTTAGAGAGTTTTTCTAATACATCTTGCAGAAACTCTATTTGCAGTACCTGTATGCGCGGCTCGCCTCGCTGCTGAGTTTGATTGTTCAAAAAGCCTTCCACTACTTTGAATTTGATAAATAGAAACGCGCCCATCACCATATATTGGCGAAACTCGCCATAATCCTTATTAAAAAGTCTGAACTCGAAAGAGCCGTCATAATCTTCTAAAGTGAAGAATCCAAAAGGACTACCATTCTTGCTGGTGCGGTGTTGCTCATCAGTTATCATACCCGCTACAGTAAGTTCGCGGTTGATAAGAGGCGTGAGGTTTTGTAGCTGCGATAAGTTGATATTGCAATAATGCTGAATAGTGTGCTTAAAATCGTCTAACGGATGCCCTGAGATATAGATACCTACCACTTCTTTTTCGCGACGCAGCTGCTCAAGGTTACCCCACGACTCACATTTAGGTATCACCGGTTCAGGTATCTCGGCTTCGTCTATCCCTCCAAATAGACTCATCTGCGCCGAGTTTTTGCTTTCCTGATATTTGTTGCCAAAGCGAATAGCTTTTTCAAGGAAAGGAATACCGTCAGCTTCAGCATAAAAAAATATTGGGCGCGGTGAGTGCCTGCAAAAAGAGTCAAAACCACCTGCTAAAGCGATACTCTCAAAGGCTTTTTTGTTGATACTCTTATAATCTACCCGCTTAGCTAAGTCGAAAATAGAAGTATAAGGGCGCTCTTTGCGGTTTTCTACTATGGTGTCTACGGCAGCCTTACCGACCCCTTTTACAGCCCCCATACCAAAGCGGATATCCCCATTTTTGTTCACCGTAAATTTGTATAACGACTCGTTTACATCAGGAGGTAAAACCCTAATACCCATACGATGACATTCCTCAAGGAAGAAAGTAATCGTCTTAATATCGTTCATATTGTTAGATAATACCGCAGCCATATACTCGGCAGGGTAGTTAGCTTTCAAATAGGCTGTTTGGTAGCCCACCCACGCATAGCAGGTAGAATGCGACTTGTTGAACGCATAAGCCGCAAACTTCTCCCAGTCAGCCCATATCTTTTCAAGTTTTTGGGCATCGTGCCCCTTTTCTGAGGCTTGGGCTACAAACTTAGGTTTCATTTTGGCTAGTACGGCTATTTGTTTCTTACCCATCGCCTTACGTAGTACGTCCGCCTCACCTTTGGTAAAGCCTGCGAGCTTCTGCGAGAGTAGCATCACCTGCTCCTGATATACCGTGATGCCATACGTTTCTTCCAGATACTCTTTCATATCAGGCAAATCGTATTCTATAGGGCTCAATACCGTGTTTCCGCTTGATAAAGCTCGGTATATATTCTAGAGGCCCTGGGCGGTAAAGAGCATTCATCGCTATTAGGTCAGCAAAAACAGTAGGCTTGAGTTCGCGCATATACTTCTGCATACCTGCGGACTCGTATTGGAATATCCCTACCGTTTCCCCTCGTTGAAAGAGTTCGTAGGTCTTTTTATCATCTAACGGAAAAGCCTCCGCATCGAGTTCTATGCCGTGCGTTTGTTTTATATTCTCAATCGTATCTTTGATAAGGGTAAGGGTACTAAGCCCCAAGAAGTCCATCTTCAGCAAACCAGCGCTTTCTACTACCGAGTTGTCAAACTGGGTAACGAATAGGTCAGAGTCTTTGGCTAAAGCTACAGGTACAAAGTTGGTGATATCGTCAGGGGTAATAATCACCCCGCAGGCGTGAATACCAGTGTTGCGCACCGAGCCCTCAATAATGTTGGCCTGCTGAATAGTTTGGTTGCTCTCTTCTTCGCCTCCGCCAGCCAAAAGCTGCTTGAGCTCGTCTACTTTGGGTAGTTCTTCACTACGCACTTTTTCTTTGAGCTTTTTCTCGTCCCAATTGAAGAGGTTTTTTTAGTGAAAGTCCAGGGGGTTTAGAGGGTACTAAGCCTGCCAATCGGTTCGACTCTTGCAGAGGCACATCCAGCACACGGGCAGTATCTTTTATAGCTGATTTAGCTGCCATTTTACCATAAGTGATGATACGTGCTACCTGACTTTCGCCGTACTTATCAATCACGTAATTGATAACGTCTTGTCTGCCGGAATCTTCAAAGTCTATATCAATATCGGGCATTGATACACGGTCGGGGTTTAGGAAACGCTCAAACAGCAGGTCGTACTTTATCGGGTCCATATTGGTAATGTCTAAGCAATACGCCACTGCCGACCCTGCTGCCGACCCACGACCAGGTCCTACCGATACCCCCATCTTGCGCGCGGCTGCAATAAAATCTTGTACTATCAGAAAGTAACCAGGATAGCCTGTCTTTTCGATGATAGAAAGTTCAAAGTCTAATCGTTCGCGCACCTCATCAGTAATTTCAGGGTATTTGCGCTTAGCCCCCTCATAGGTAAGGTGACGCAAATAATTATTCTCACCTTTCTTGCCTGTGGGGTCGTCTGCTACCTGAAAGGGTTCAGGAATATCAAATTTAGGTAAGAGTATATCGCGAGCTAAGCCGTAGGGCTCAACCTTGTCGATAATCTCCTGAATGTTGAGGATTGCCTGAGGTATATCTTTGAAGAGTGCCTTCATCTCGGCACTTGTTTTGAAGTAGTATTCGTCATTAGGCATTCCAAATCGATAGCCACGTCCGCGCCCGATAGGTGTTTTCTGTTTTTCACCGTCCTTTACACATAACAGAATGTCGTGGGCACTAGCATCTTTTTTATGGATGTAGAAAGTGTTATTAGTAGCGATGAGCTTCACGTTGTGCTTTTTAGACAGCTCTACCAACACACCATTTACGTGCTCTTCTTCCTGCTGCCCGTGGCGCATCACTTCTAAATAGAAATCTTCACCAAAGAGGTCTTTCCACCATAACAAAGCCTCTTCAGCTTGTTTGGTACCTATATTGAGTATTTTTAGAGGGAATTTCACCATTGATACCCCCTGAAAAGCACTATAAGGTTGGTTTTATACTGTGCAACAATCTCTTTGTCAATACGAGGCACGTAATAAAAGCCTTTAGTAGAGGCTATCGAAGCCATTTTGATAAGATTCTGATAGCCCTCTTTGTTTTTAGCTAAGATAACCACTTGGTAACCGTTATCTTGGTGACTTCTATCCAAGTGATTTTCACAGATATTGAACTCACAACCTATAATAGGTTTGATAAGTGTTTCGGTAGGTGCTTCACCTTTTTCTTCAGCCTCCTTGTTCTTACTTTCAGCCTCTTTGTTGTATTTTTGTACTTCTTGCACAAAGTGGAAAGCCGCCATCATATTGCCGCTATCGGTTAGGGCTACGGCAGGCATTTTCTCTTTAGCGGTGCTTTTCACAAGGTCGCTTATAGCTGTAGTCGATTGTAAGATAGAGTATTGAGTATGATTGTGTAGATGGGCAAAGGAAGCTGTTTCAAGTAGTGCTATTTCTTCTTCCGAAGCGGTTATTTCAGGAGTACTGCCTTTGCTGCGCAATGCCTCGGAAGCCTCTTTGAGGTTTACGTGTTTGAGCCCTATAAGCCCTATGGGAGAGGAGTGATGCGCTTGAAAGTTTTCAATATATTCTCTACTAAAAGTACCTTCTTTGAAGCCCTCGCCACGCCTTATAAGTTCGAAGAAACAGCGGGCAGTAGCTTCTACATCGGCAGTAGCGTTGTGAGCCTCGGCAAAAGGTACGCCAAATAAGAAAGAGTGCAACTCAGTAAGCGAAGGGAATTTATACTTACCCCCGCGACCACCTTCTATTTTGCAGAGGTTAGCGGTTGCCTCGGTACAAGTATCGATTACCGGTAGTTTATCCAACGGACTTTCCACTCCATAGCGGTAAAACTCAGCCCCCATAATATTGATATCGAAGCCTATATTTTGTCCCACCACGTACTGAGCCTTGCTAAGAGCCTCGTTGAAGGCAGCGAACACCTCAGCAATGGGCACCCCTTGTTTTTCAGCTAGTAGGGTAGATATGCCGTGTACTTTCTCGGCATCATAAGGAATGTCAAAAGCCATCAGGAGCAATTAAAAAAATCCTGATGTTCTATGACGGTGCCCCACTGGTCGTGCAATTGCCACGCTATTTGCACTGCGCGCGGCCAGTTGTTGCTATCGCTAATAGGAGCATTATAATTACGGGGTAACCCCGTGGTTTCGGTATCGAATATTAAGTACATTTCTTTCTAATCTATAAAAAAATATTAAAAAAACCTGTCTGTCAGTTTAATTTCTTTCTTTCAGCATTGGTACGAACTGGAAGTCGCCGTAAAGTAGTTTTATGAAACTCCTTTTCGCTGATGCGTTCGTAGAGGGTCATTACTTGTGTTTTTTCGCCTACCGGTATCACCATACGTCCGCCAATGGCTAATTGTGCCAATAGCGGATTGGGTACATACGGAGCCCCCTGCCGTGACTAATATACGGTCAAAAGGGGCTTCTTGAGGTAAGCCCTTATAACCATCGCCAAAATACATCTGTACAGGACGGTTTATCAGTTTGGGTAGTAGTTGTTGGGCGAGCTTGAAGAGCTTTTGTTGTCGCTCGATAGTATACAGATATACCCCAAGGTACATCAGCACACTTGACTGATAGCCGCTGCCAGTGCCTATCTCTAACACCTTTTGACGCGGAGCTACCTGTAGCAGTTCTGTTTGAAAGGCTACCGTATAAGGCTGCGAGATAGTTTGGTCTTCGCCTATTGGGAAAGCCTTGTCTTGGTAGGCGTGGTCTTCAAAAGAGCTATCCATAAATAGGTGGCGTGGTATAGCCCGTATCGCCTCGAGCACACGCGTATCGCGTATGCCTTTTTTTCTTTGAGCAGGTCGGCTAACTGATTGCGCAGACCGCGGTGTTTTAAAAGTGTCTTTCAAAGGGAACATTTTTTTCAGTATGAAATAGGTTATAAAAAAAGTTAGAGTACAAAAAAATCTTACAAAAAAATTGGTATTAACAAAAAAATTTTCTATCTTTGTACGCAGAAATAAACTAAATTAGCAAGAGATGAAACGTTTTAATCGAAAAATTACCTTTCATCTTTATCCTTTTACTATTAGTATCTTGCCGCGCCACAGAGACTTCGGTGCAGGTAGTAAAAGTAGAGGATAAGTATGAAATGAAACTACCTACTTCTCTTACTTACCAAAACAATCTTTATGACCAAGCCTCGCTACAATACGCCAATCCTAAAGAAGCCTTTTTCGTGGCTGTGATTGACGATAATCGAGAGGAACTGACAGAAGCTCTGTTTGAGCTGCTGAAAGACAAGCTGGGCGTACAAACCAAAAAAGCTTTTGCTGAGCGCTTTCGCCTAAAGGATTACTTTGATGTGTGCTATCAGGGTTGGGTAGAGGCTAAGATGATGCGCCCTTCTGCGGCGAAAATCACGACCACTACTATTCATAGACTGCCTGCTATGGTGGTTGAGACTACTGAACAAGTAAACGGCAATAAGGTGTTCTACATAGTGGCAGTGGTAGAAACTGAGAAAACTTATTACCAAATTTTTACTTGGACACTCGATAGCAAAAAGACTCAAAAACGAGCAGCAAATGAAAGAAATTATCAGCTCTTTTTAGAGAGTTATAACTGCTAAAAAGGCTTTGACAAAGTTTTCGAACTTTGTCAAAGCATTTTTTGTTTTGTATCTTGTATTTTGTCCTGTTTTTAGACTATCACAATTACAAAGTAGTTCTTCTTCCCGCGTTGTAGCAAGACAAACTTGTCATCGATGATGTCTTTCTCACCTATGATATAGCTTTCTTCTACTTTTTTTCTTTATTTACAGCGATTGATTTCTCTTTTTAGTGCGCGTCTTGCTTCGGAGTTAGAGGCTATAAAGCCTGTTTTGGCCGATAAAGCCGCTATCATATCTAAGCCTGCTGCTATATCTGCGCGAGTTACTTCAGCTTGTGGCACTCCGTCAAACACTTCTAAGAATGTTTTTAGCATCTAACTGTCTAAGGTCGTCAGAAGTTGAGTTGCCAAAGAGTATTTGCGAAGCTTTTTGGGCTTTCTGTAACTCCTCGCGTCCGTGTACGAGTACGGTTAGCTCTTCAGCTAATTTGTTTTGCAATACGCGTAGGTGAGGGGCTGCTTGGTGCTCGCTGATAAGTTGCTCAATCTCTTCACGGCTTAGCATCGTAAAGATTTTTGATGTATCGCTGTGCATCTTCGTCGGATACGTTTATCCAATATTGGTAGAACTTATAAGGTGAGGTTTTTCTCAGCATCAAGCCATACGTTGCCGCCTTCGCTTTTTGCCAAACTTAGTACCGTCAGCCTTAGTGATAAGCGGACAAGTAAGAGCGTATGCCTTGCCCCCAGCTATACGGCGGATAAGCTCGGTACCGGTGGTGATATTGCCCCACTGGTCAGAGCCTCCCATTTGTAGCGTTAGTCCTTTTTGGCGGTATAGGGTGCAAAAAGTCATACCCTTGTAGCAATTGGTATGAAAACTCAGTAAACGACATACCATCGGTGTTTTTCGTTGGGGTCGAAGCGTTTTTTTACTGAATCTTTTGCCATCATATAATTGACAGTAATGTGCTTACCGATGTCGCGAATGAATGAGAGAAACGAAAATTCCTTCATCCAGTCGTAGTTATTTACTAACTCGGCACAGTTAGGGGCTTCGCTTTCGAAATCGAGGAATTTAGCCAATTGCTTTTTGGATACCCTTTATATTGTGGGCAAGTACTTCTTCTGTTAATAGGTTGCGCTCAGCTGATTTGCCTGAAGGGTCGCCTATCATACCGGTAGCACCCCCCACTAAGGCATAAGGTTTATGACCGCAGTTCTGAAAGTGGCGCAACATCATCACACCTACTAAGTGACCAATATGTAGCGAGTCGGCAGTAGGGTCAATACCTACATAGGCAGCACGGAGTCCTTCCATAAGGTGTTGTTCTGTTTCAGGCATAATGTCCTGAATCATACCGCGCCAGCGCAGTTCTTCTATAAAGTTCTTCATTAGTTTATATGTTATATATTACAATATTATCATTATTTACTAAACTCACGCTCTTCTTGCTCGCCCGTTAGCATATTCTTCAGTATATAAGTGCCTTTTTGTAGCTCGCTTTCGCCTATGATAGCTACATAGGGTATACCGCGTTTGTTAGCGTAGTCCATTTGCTTTTTAATCTTAGCCGCTTCGGGGTAAAGTTCTGCTTTTTGCCTTCTTTTCTGAGTTGTTGCAAAAGCTTCATACTCTGTAGCGCTTCGGCATTGCCAAAGTTTAAGCAGAGTATTTCGACGGTACTGCTGAGCGTTTCGGGGTAGAGGTTGAGCTCTTCCATCACTAAACCGATACGGTCTAAGCCAAAGGAGATGCCAATACCACTCATTCCTTTGAGACCGAAGATGCTGGTTAGGTCGTCATACCTACCACCGCCCCCTATTGAGCCCATTTGCACTCCTGCAGGTGCGGCAATCTCGAAGATAGCCCCAGTGTAGTAATTCAGACCGCGTGCTAAGGTAACATCGAGGTCTAATAAGGCAGTTTGCAGCCCTAATGCAGCGATTTGTTCGCCTACAAAAGTGAGTTCTTCTATGCCTTTGCGCCCCACTTCGGAGGTAGCTAAAATAGCAGATAAGGCAGCTAACTTCTCGGTAAACGACCCTTTGAGCCCAAAAGATAGGTTTTATCTTTTCGATAGCTGCAGGGCTGATACCTCTTTCGCTCATTTCTTTTATAACGCCCTCTTCGCCTATCTTGTCGAGTTTGTCTAAAGCTACGGTAAAGTCGATGAGTTTATCGCTTTCGCCTATCACTTCGGCAAAAGCCGCTGAGTATCTTGCGGTTGTTAATTTTTATAGTAACTCCTTTTAGATTAAGTGCTGTAAAAACCGCATCGTACAACTGAACGAACTCTACTTCTTGCCACAAACTATTGCTGCCTACCACATCGGCATCGCATTGGTAGAACTCTCTGAAACGCCCTTTCTGCGGACGATCGGCACGCCAAACGGGCTGTATTTGGTAACGCTTGAAAGGGAAAGTAAGTTCGGCTTGGTGCTGTACTACATAGCGCGCAAAAGGTACCGTAAGGTCATAACGCAAGGCTTTTTCGGATATTTGAGGGGTGAGCTTTTGAGGGTTCTTAGCCTCCCAATCTTCTTGTTTTACCCCTTGTGTAAAGTCGCCAGAATTGAGGATTTTGAAGATAAGGCGGTCGCCCTCTTCGCCATATTTGCCCATAAGGGTATCATAATTCTCAAAACTTGGTGTTTCGATAGGTTGAAAGCCAAAAGTACTAAATGTATTGCGTATGGTATTGATGATAAAGTATCTTTTTGCTAATTCGGCAGGTGAAAAATCACGGGTGCCCTTAGGAATACTGGGTTTCTGTACAGCCATTGTTCTTTGTTTATTCAAGGTTAATTCTCAAAAAAATAATTAGATAGCTTGTTGCTTTTTCTCTTTATAACACTGCAAAGGTACAAAACAATTAATAATTAGCATTAATAATTGACAATTAATTTTTTTATTTTTGTACCTTTGTGTCCTAAATTAAATAATTGGAACAATGAAAACAGAAAGCAGCTTAAATCAGAAACAAGGACACTGGATTCTTGCTAAACTTGGCAAAAAAGTATTGCGACCCGGTGGTCGCTTGCTTACCGAATGGTTGGTACGCAATTTAGAGATTACCTCTAAAGACAATGTGGTAGAGTTTGCCCCAGGACTGGGCTTTACGGGTAGTATAGCCTGCTCTTACAAACCTTTTTAGCTATACGGGGGTTGATATGAATAAAGAGGCGGCGGTACTTGCTAAGAAGAATATCCGCTACGATAAGGCACGAGTGATTGTAGCCGATGCGGCTGATACCCAACTGCCTGATGGTTTTGCTGATAAAGTATACGGCGAGGCGATGCTAACTATGCAGCCTATTGAGCACAAACGAGCTATTATAGGCGAGGCATACCGCCTGCTTAAACCAGGGGGGTATTATGCTATACACGAACTTGGCTTGCAGCCTGATGAGGTGAGCGAGGAGGTGAAAAATGGCCTTTTTAAAGACCTTAGCAGCAACATCAGGGTACACGCCCGACCTATGACGGCTAAAGAGTGGAAAACACTTTTAGAAGAACAAGGTTTTAAAGTGATAAAAGAACAACACAGCCCGATGCTATTATTAGAAGGCAGCCGTATTTTAGAAGATGAAGGCTTTTTCCGCACCCTCAAATTCTTATTCAACTTATTGCGCTATCCTGACTTGCGCAAGCGCGTTCAGAAAATGAAACAATCTTTCCGCAAGCACCAGCAAAACCTCGATGCTATCGCTCTTATTGCTCAAAAACCCCTTTAGCTTCTTGCCAATAGGTTTCCATTTCGGTTAAAGTCATATCGCGTAATGACTTACCGCTGTCGGCAGCCTTGCGCTCTAAGTACTGAAAAGCGAGCTATGAACTTCTTATTAGTACGCTCTAAGGCGTCTTCGGGATTCACTTTTAGAAAACGCGCATAGTTTATCAAACTGAAAAGCACATCGCCAAATTCAGCTTCAATGGCGGTGTGCTTTTGTGCTTTTACTTCGGCGTGAAGCTCCTCGATTTCTTCTTTTACTTTGGCAAACACATCGTCTATATTATCCCAATCGAAGCCTACTCCCTGCCGCTTTATCTTGTATGCGACTGGCTTTTTACAAGGGCTGGCAGACTTTTTAGGTACGCCCCCTAATACGCTCTTGTTGCCTTCTTTTAGCTTTATCTTTTCCCAATTGCGCTTTACATCTTCTTCGTCATCGACCTTAACATCGCCATAGATGTGAGGGTGGCGTATGATGAGCTTGTCGCACACCCCATTGGCAACATCAGCAATATCGAAATCGCCAGTCTCGCTGCCTATTTTGGCATAGAAAACAATGTGTAGCAATAGGTCGCCGAGCTCTTTTTTTACCTCTTGGAGGTCGTTATCGAGTATGGCATCGCCTAATTCGTAAGTCTCTTCGATAGTGAGGTGACGCAGGCTCTGCATCGTTTGTTTCTTGTCCCACGGACATTGTGCCCGCAGGTCGTCCATTATGTTTAGTAGCCTTTGGAAGGCTTCAAGTCGTTTGTCCATTATATCAGTCCTATAAATTTGCTACGGGCTAAAAAGGCTAGCGCCTAAAAGTCCTGCTTTTTTTCGCCTAATTTTGATACTTTTATCTGCGAATCTTTATTTACTAAGTTTAGTGAATACTTTTTGATAGCACTGCGCAGCGGTAGTAGTAGGTAGTCGCCTGCAGTGGCAAGCGTGCCCCCTATAATCACCAATTCGGGGTTGAAAAGGTTGATAAGGCTAGCGGTGTGCTTGCCCAAAGCATTGCCCACTTCTTCTATAAGCTCTATGGCGAGCATATCTTCTTGTAGGGCTACTTTTATGATGTCTTCTAAAGAGATAGGTGCTTTGGGGTCGTAGTTCTTTTGCTGTGTGAGTAGAGACGAGTGTCCGTGTTGGAGTTTGTCTATAAATTTGCGGTGCAATGATGAGCCAGAGGCTTCAGTCTCTAAACAGCCCTTTTTGCCACAGTGGCAGAGTATTTCGTTATCGAAAACCGCTATATGCCCAAACTCGCCAGAAAAGCCCGACTTGCCGTAATACAGCTGTCCATCGATGATAATACCTAAGCCTAAGCCCCAACTTACATTCAAGAATAGAATATCTTTTTCGCCTTTTACCCTGCCTTTAATATATTCGCCGTAAGCCATTGCGCGGGAGTCGTTATCGATGGTAACGCCTATGCCTAAACGCTCTTCAAACATTTCGGTTAGAGGGCGTTCATCGAAGTAAAAACCGCTGTAACTATGTCCGGATTGGGTATTGACGCGCCCTGAAATATTGATGCCGATGCTGAGAATATGCTCTTTAGGAACTACTGTTTGCGCTATAAAGTCGTTAATGATTTGGCACAAGAGCTCAAAGCGCTCTTGCGGCAACTCTTCAGCAAAGGGGATACGGATTTTTTCGTCAATCAGTTCGCCTTTGAAGTTGATAAGCCCTATATTTACGTGAGAATGGGTGATATCTACCCCAATGAAGTAGCCCGAACTCTCATTAAGTCCGTAGACATTAGGGCGGCGGCCTCCGGGGGTTTCGAGCTTCCCGAAGTCCATAACGATACCGTCGTCAATCAGTTCGCCTACCAGCTTGGTAACTGTAGGGTACGCTGAGGTTGAGTTCCTTACCGAGGTCGGCAAGGGTGTTATCACCGTTATTGATGTAATAACAGATAATGTCTTTCTTAAGAGAGGCACTGCGGATGCCCATTCTTACTTCTTCTAAAAATTTAAGAGCCATATTTTTTTGATTTGTCGATTTGCTGATTTGTCGATTTGGTGTGAGCCGCACAGGCTTTTGATTGACTAATTAATAATCATCTGTACGGTATCTGATGATACTTGTTTTAGCAATACGTTTTTGCCAGCAGCTACTTCGTTAATAGCGGCTTCGGTAGCGTGCCTAATGGTGTAGAGCGTTACCCCTTCGGTTACCGATACTTTGAAACGCTCTTCTAACTTCTCTAAAAAGCTCAGGCAGCGTGTCGAACTTGTTTTCAACACATACCGAAAAAGCTGATAGCTGAATTTTTGTATCACACTTACTTTCATTTGGGCTTTATGCAAACTCTTGAAAATGTAGCTGATACCCTCTTCCATAATAAACGAAAAGTCGCGAGAGGAAAGAGAGAGCAGTATTTGGTCTTTTTTGAGTATAAAACAAGGTACTTTAGGTTCTAAGCTGGCTACATTGCACACCGCACTGCCTTCTTCGGTAGGATTTACAAATGAGCGCACGTATAGCGGTATCTCTTTCTGCTGGAGTGGCTGTAGCGTTTTGGGGTGAATGACTGATGCGCCATAAAATGCTAACTCTATCGCCTCTTGGTAAGGTATTTTGCGCAACAACTGGGTATGCTGGAAATAACGAGGGTCGGCATTGAGTACCCCCGGTACGTCTTTCCAAATCGTTACGCTCTTGGCACCCAAGCAGTAGGCAAAGATAGCCGCCGTATAGTCGGAGCCTTCGCGGCCAAGAGTAGTGGTGAAAAAGTTAGCATCGCTACCCAAAAAAAGCCCTGTGTGATATTGAGCAACGACTTGTTGATATTATTGCTGATATTGGTTTGTGTTTCTTCCCAATTGATACCTGCATCGCGGTAGTTGCTATCGGTCTTGATGAGGTTGCGCACATCTATCCAGTTGTTTTTGATGCCATTATCGTTTAGATACTGGCTGATGATAGTGGTAGAGAGCAGTTCGCCAAAGCCTATGACTTGGTCGTACACAAAACTGTGCTTAGGCGACTTATTGCGCTCTAAAAACGAACTTAGCTCGGCAAAAAGTCCGTCTACTTTCCAATAAACAGGATGGTTTTCGTCGCTGAAGAGTTCGCGTATAATCTGGTAATGAAAATCTTTAATAGTCTGTAGGCTTTCGGGCAGCTGAGCAGGGGCTTTGAAGTAGTTATTAACCACGACCTCTAAAGCATTAGTGGTTTTGCCCATAGCCGAAATAACAATGAGAGAATGGGCATAGCCTACTTTTTCTAATATTTTAGCGACATTGCGCACGCCTGCAGCATCTTTTTACTGAGGCACCTCCGAATTTAAATATTTGCATATTCTCTTTAATTTGCAAGAATTTAGTTTTAATGCCGCAAAGTTAAAAAAATATTTAATAATAAGAGTGCTAAAAAGTGTATTTTTTTTGATAAAAAAAGATGGGAGGTTTGAGAAGGCTGGGAAGGCTGGGAGGAATAGGGGAGTGGTAGGATATTTTTTTCTGGTTTTTTTAGTCGATGATTAGACGTTTATACTTTGCTAAATCTTCGTCACATACTCGGCTGCGCCAGCTCGCCGACTTTCCTTCGCTCTTCCTGTATTCTTCCTATATTGTTTGTATAGGGTAGATGGCTACAGAAATTTTTTTCTATCTTTGTCCCCTTAATTATTATCACTATGAAAAATCGTTATATCACCGGCTAAAACTATCAACGAAACTTCTCCGCTCCCCACAGAGCGTTATTCGTCGGCTATCTTTACCAAAGAAATCGCTGAGGTACACGGGGCTCTTCAGCCCTTATCGCCCCAGAAACTCTCTGCACTGATGAGCATTTCGCCCAAACTTGCTGAGCTGAATTGGCAACGCAACCAAGTCTTTACGATGCCTTTAACTCCGCAAAATGCGCGTCCAGCCCTCTTTGCCTATGACGGCGATGTGTATGAGGGGCTTGATGCTTATTCGCTTGCTGAGGCTCAAGTCGATAAGCTACAAGAGAGTTTGCGCATTCTCTCTGGGCTCTATGGAGTCCTTAAGCCTTTAGACCTTATCGCTCCTTATCGGTTGGAAATGGGCATTAAACTGCCCGTAGGCAAGGCGGCGAACCTTTATGCTTTTTGGAAAGAACGCATTACGCAGGCTCTCAACGATGAATTGGAAGAGGGGGAACTTTTTATCAATCTCGCCAGTGAAGAATATTTTAAGGCGATTGATACTGCTAAGCTAAAAACAAGCGTAATAACCCCTGTATTTAAAAGATTACAAGGGCGATACGCTGAAAAATAGTGAGTTTTTACGCCAAAAAAGCCCGTGGACGTATGGTGCGCTATTTAGCTGAAAACGATATTCGCTCGGCTGAAGACCTTAAAGGCTTCAACGCTGATGGGTATGTGTTTTCGGAGAAGTTTTCGGAAGGGAATACACTTGTGTTTGTGAGATGATTTGGCGATTTGTCGATTTGGCGATTTTTTTGTGGAAACATCCCCCTTCACATACTCCGCTACGCCAGCTCGCGGACTTCCTTCAAAGGGGGAGCCCATACACGAGCATTATACTAGCAATATGTTGATTAACTCATTGACAAATTGGCAAATTGACTCATTAGCAAATTAGCAAATTAGCAAATTAGCGAATTGACAAATCAATTACGAGTCCTTCGTTGGCGCGGACATTGAATACGGTATCGTCTTCAAAAAAATAAGGTATTGCCCCTTAATACCAACCAGAGTGCCGGTATAGGTAGGGGTGCGCAGCAGTTGTAGCGACTGCACTTTGGTAGGATATTGTTGCACAGGGAAGTGTATCTGCAAAGGGCTATATCTTCGGTGATGTAAGGCTGCACCTCTTCGGGTACCCCAAGGACGTACTTGGGCTTTCACCGCTAATAAATCTACTGGGGTGATTTGGTTGGTGAGCATCTTGCGCCAGTTGGTTTTGTCGGCTAAATGTTCTTTGAGAGCTACTTCGGCTACCCCAGCTAAATAGCGGTTGGGTACTTCAGCAAGTACGAGAGCCTCGTGCGCCCCTTTGGTCTATCCAGCGGGTAGGGGCTTGCGTTTTGCGTGTTACCCCCACTTTTACCTCGCTAGAATTGGCCAGATATACGTAGTGAGGCTGCAACTGCACTTGTTGCTCGTAGGTTAAATCGCGTTCTTCGATGTTTAGATGCGCTTTGCTCAGTTCGGGGTGCATTATCCAATCGGCAGTTTGAGGGACTTCAAAAAAGCACTCTTTGCAATAGCCCTGCCTAAAAATAGGCTTGTTCTGACCACAATTCAAACACTGAAAACCCTTTAAGTCTATAGTGATGGCCTTGCCTAATAGATTGTTCATCAGTACATAATCGCCCTCCATTGGTAGATAATAGCGTATAGGGTCAGCCCATTCGGTTAGCATCTTTTGTAATACACCTTGAAACATATTTTTTTTGTTTTTTTTGAAAGAATTTAGGCGCAAAGATACATTCTAATTTGCTAACTGACAAATTTGTTACTTTTTGCTAATTATGCGTACCTTTGCACCAATGAAGAAGCGTTTGCTACATATCGTCAGTTATATACGGAAGAAAGTACGTCAGCACCCTATTAAATCGGGGGTGGCTCTGCTATTGCTGCTCGCTTACGCCTTTTGTTTGCCGCGCCATCTCTTTCCGCAGCCTTACGCTACCGTGCTTGAGAGTGCAGAGGGGAAACTGCTGTCGGCTAAGATAGCTACTGATGGGCAATGGCGCTTTCCGGAAGTAGATAGTGTGCCTTATCGGTTTAAAAATGTCGGTATTGCAATTTGAAGATGCTCATTTTTATCACCATTGGGGGTAAATCCGGTATCTGTAGTTAAAGCCTTGGTGCGCAACGTAAAGAGTGGGCGGGTACAGCGGGGAGGGAGTACCCTTACTCAGCAAGTAGTGCGTATAGCACGCAACCACCAGCAGCGCACTTATGCTGAAAAAAACTGATAGAGATGATTTGGGCTACCCGTTTGGAGTTTAGGTATTCGAAAGAATCTATTCTTAGGCTTTTACGCCTCGCACGCGCCTTTTGGAGGGAATGTGGTGGGGCTTGATATGGCGGCTTGGCGGTATTTTGGGGTGGCGCCTCATCAGCTTTCGTGGGCGCAAAGTGCTACGCTAGCAGTATTGCCCAATGCGCCCAGTCTTATCTTCCCTGGTAAGAACCAACAGCGACTGTTAGCTAAGCGCAATGCCCTACTTCACAAAGCTTTTATACGGCTGAAATTATCGATAAAGAGACTTATGACTTAGCCCTTACTGAACCCTTGCCAGCAGAGCCGCACCCTATTCCGCAGTTGGCTCCTCATCTGTTGGCGTATGCGAGTAAGACCCTTGAAGGACAGCGTATTACTACTTCTTTGCCCATTGATTTGCAACAGAAAGTCAGTCAGATAGTAGCGGGTTATTACAGTCATTATTCGCAATCGGAGATTTATAATATGGCAGCGCTGGTGGTAGAGGTTAAAACGCGTAAGGTTTTTGGCTTATGTGGGTAATACCCCCACTGATGAGAACCATCAGAAAGATGTGGATATCATTCACGCACCGCGCAGTACCGGTAGCGTATTAAAACCCTTTTTATATGCGGCGATGCTACACGAGGGCGAACTGCTGCCCACTACCTTAATCCCAGATGTGCCAACGCAGATAGCAGGTTATTCGCCACAGAATTTTAGCAATAGTTTTGAGGGGGCAGTACCGGCTGATATGGCGTTAGCAAAATCGCTGAATGTACCTTTTGTGTGGCTTTTGCGACAGTTTACTACTTATCGTTTTTATGAAATATTGCAGAAGTTGCGGTTGAAGAATATCTCGCGCCACCCTGACCATTATGGTCTTTCTATCATCTTGGGAGGAGCCGAGAGTAACCTATGGGATTTAGCGCAAGCCTATACTAATTTGGCTTCTGAAGTAAATGTTTTTGCTGCTACTCAGCAGTATCGTACTGCCGAGTTTCAGTCCCTTAGCTATACGGCAGGAAGTCCTCCTGATTTTGGCAAAGCTACTACAGCCCTTCCGACTATTAGGGCAGGGGCTCTGTATAGTATGTTTTCGGCTATGAAAGAAGTAAACCGCCCTACTGATGATGTAGCGTGGCGGTATTATGAGTCCGCCAGGAAAATAGCTTGGAAGACAGGTACCAGCTTTGGTAATAAAGACGCGTGGGCTATAGGGGCTACCCCCGAATATGTGGTAGCCGTATGGGTGGGCAACGCTACAGGGGAGGGGAGGCCTACTCTTACAGGGGTATCGTATGCGGCTCCTGTGATGTTTAGTATCTTTAACGCCCTACCGCACACTACGTGGTTTCAGCAGCCTTTAGACGATATGCGCGAGGTGACGATATGCGAGCAGTCGGGCTACTTAGCCAAACCCGAATGCCCTCAGAAGCTCTTGCGTACGACTCTTGCCCCAAAAGAGATAGGACAGTGTCCTTATCATAAGTTAGTGCATCTTACTCCTGATGCTCAGTATCAGGTGAAATGCTTCTTGTCAGCCAGTAGACCAGATATATACCAAAGCGTGGTTTGTGTTGCCTCCTGTGATGGAATGGTACTATAAGCAGCAACACGTACACTATCAATCATTGCCGCCTTTCCGCTCTGATTGTACTGAAGGAGTAGCCCAAAAAGCGTTAGATTTTGTGTATCCTAAGCACCTAAGTGTTATCTATACTACTAAGAGTTTTGGTGGGGAACAACAGCCTTTTGTGGCTAAAGCAGCCAATCGGTCTGGTAAACTATTTTGGTATATAGACGATGTTTATTTGGGTACTACAGATACTTTCCACGAGATGAATATCTTTGCTGCTAAAGGAGAGCATTTGCTTAAAATAATCAATGAAAAAGGCGATGAAAAGACGATAAAGGTGATTTGTCAATGAGTTGATTTGTCGATTTGCCAATGAAGTAACATCATTAACAATTAATAATTAAAAAATGATTACACAATTACAAGGGAAACTCGTAGAGAAGAACCCTACTAATGTAGTGATAGACTGCAACGGAGTAGGGTATTTTGTAAATATTAGTCTTAATACTTATGCTGCTTTGCCAGAAGGCGAGGCTATCAAACTATATACTTATTTGCAAATTAAAGAAGATGCTCATACGCTTTATGGATTTCTTACTAAAGCAGAACGCGAAGTGTTTGTGCTGCTTATTTCAGTTTCGGGGGTAGGAGCAGGTACAGCACGGACGATGCTCTCCTCCCTTACAGCAGCACAAGTGCGCAATGCTATCGTCAATGGCGAGGTAGCTACTATTCAGTCAGTGAAAGGTATAGGAGCTAAGACCGCTCAGCGAGTAGTGCTTGACCTAAAAGATAAGATGCTAAAACTGCAAGACTTTGCCGATGCCCCTATTAGTGCAGTAAGTACCCATAAAGAAGAAGCCCTTGCTGCCCTCGAAGTATTGGGCTTTGTGCGCAAGCAGGCTGAAAAAGGTAGTCGATAAGATAGTACAAGCAGCCCCAGAGGCGTTATCGGTAGAAGATATTATCAAGCAAGCCCTAAAGAGTTTGTAATTTAAAAATCATAAATAAAAAGACGCTGTTAGTACTAACTAACAGCGTCTTTTTATAGAAAAAGTGCTACCGTACGATAGTTAGCCTCTAACTCTTTGGTAGCGTCTACGGCATACGCTAAGTTCTTTGTAAGTAACGCTTCAGAGGCTTTTTTATGGTCTTCTGAAGAAGCGACCATATCGGTAATGGTCTCATTATCACTAAGCACATTGAGCCATAACTCTAAAGTCTTTTTTTAAGGTCTCACGTTCTTTGGCTTTGTTAGCCTCTGAAAGGAAAAATATTTCTACGTGCTTTGCGCTCTGGATTTACATTTTGTACATTCTCAATAGCACTCTCTAAGAGATCAAATCCACCATAACGTGCCAAAGCCTCTATAGACTTCTCTATGGAAATAGGTTTTCCTTGTGGTGCTAAGGGAGCACCTTGTGCTTGTTTAGCTGTATTATCTGCCATTGTCTTATATTTTTCAAAAATTGAATTTAAAATGCAAAACTACAAAAAAATAATATAATTAGCTCATACAAAGGGGATTATTTTTTGATAGGAAGATAAGAGAAGACAGAGTCTTAGATGATTTGGACAGGCTTTTTTTCAAAAATTAGGTTTCTAAATCGTTACCTAATACCTTGAAAAAAATAATTTTTATTAATAGGTTATATTTCAGTGTTTTACACCTTTTTTTCATATTGTACAGTAACTTGATAAAAAAAGTACTTTCGCAAATTAAAAAAATTAGAGTATGAAAAAAAGTAAAACGCTCAACTTTTTAAGGTATTGTTCTACCTTAAAAAGAACGCCCCAAAAAAAGAACGGTAAAGTTGCTATTATGGGGCGTATTACCATTGACAATCAGGTAGCTCAGTTTAGTACCAAACTTGAAATTCTTCCACAGAAATGGGATTTGAAATATGGCAGAGTAACAGGTAAAAACAGAGGAAGCTACCCAGCTCAATCGCAAGCTAGAAGAGATTCGTTCACGTATGGTTACTCATTATGAGGAGTTGATGAAGTACGAGGGAGTGGTTACTGCTCAGAAGCTAAAAGCTACTTTCTTGGGTATAGGAGTAATGGAAGATTCCTTTGCTAAAAGTCTATGAGAAGTTTAAAGAGGACTTTGCCCTGATGGTAGAAAAAAAGGTGTTAGAAGTTATAGTACGCTCAACAAATACGAAAATGTATACACTCATTTGAGTGAGTTTATACAGTACAAATACCGCAGAAGTGATATTTCTTTCAAAGAGCTTACAGAAGACTTTATCAACGATTTTGACTTCTATCTTAGAGTTAATAAAAGTCTTACTCACAACACAATATGGGTTTATATGATGCCCTTTGTAAAATGGTAGAAATAGCCATAGACAAAGGTATTATCTACCGCAATCCTTTTTAAAAAAATTACATAAGCTCTATGGAGGAGAAAGACAGAGGTTATTTGCTTAGAGAGGAAGTAGAAACCCTTTTGCAATACACCCTAAAAAAAGCCTCTGTTGAATTAGTGCGGGACCTATTTGTGTTTAGTTGCTTTACAGGTTTTTTTCTTATATTGACATCAAGCAGCTCAAAAAAGTCACTTACAATCGTTCTTTGACGGCAACAAATGGCTTATCAAACGACGTCAGAAATCCGATGTGCCCTGTAATGTACGTCTGTTGGATATAGCCGAGAAAAATCATCGAAAAATACAACGGCACAACTCGCACAGATGCTTTATTCCCAGTACCTTCAAACGCTAATTGCAATCTTCTGATAAAGAAAAATGATGAAAGATTGCAACATCATTCGCGAAAAACCTATCTCTTTTCACTGGGCACGCCATACCTTTGGCACTTTGTTTTTAACAGAAGGAGTTCCCTTGGAAAGCGTTAGCAAGATGATGGGACATAAGAATATCAAAACCACCCAGATTTATGCTAAAAATCACCAATGAGAAAAATTAGCAAGGATATGGAAATTGCTGCCGAACGATTAAAAAAACTTAAAGATAGGATAACTAACAAATTCCCTCTGAGAATTAAAAATCCATTGATAACATTTCAAAAAGAGATGTGTCGATGGATTTTTTTGTTGCCTTACAGAAAGCCATTAGAAGAAAAAAAGACTTCAACAAATAAGGAAAAGGGTATTCGTTTGCCACAAATAGAAATACGTCATTAAGACTTACCTATTTTCCCTGTTTTAAACACTTTAAGGCACGTAATGGCGGTTCGTTGTTCGAGTGCAAAGGTATTTCTGTGTTCTTAACGCTTCTTGCAAGGTCAAGCCCGATGGGTTTTTCAAAAAAATCTCCAGCCCTTGTCCGTTGTCCTGCGGGTAGTATTTTTTTGAAAAACCTTGCAGAAGCTAAACACAGACCTTTTATGGCACTCGAAACGAAACCAGCTCATTCCGACCTTTAAGCGAATAAAAAAAATGTCAAATATGAGAAAAATGCCGCTTCTTACAGATTGTTTTTTTGAAACGAATACCGCTTTTTCCTCCCATTGTCGAATAAAAAAATTTCAAAAGGACAACCTAAAAAGCCGAAAAATCGTGCGTATCGTGTCCAAACAAGCCGTAAAAGCAGTGTAAAACTCCTAAAATGCAACAAGATGAAAAAAAGAACCCTGTATCGCAACCAAATTCGTGTCTCACGAAATAAGTCCCTTAGAGCATCTGAAAGACTGTCAAGTCTATCAACTCCGTGTAAAGCTCAATAGTGGTGAGAAACTCACCCAAATAGAGAAAAAAATTGGATTACCCAAGCGGTCAATAGTAACTGCTTTTTTTCAGAAATGCTATCCCCTTATTGGGCTACCGATTTGATTTTTTTCCGATGTGCTGAAAAAGTTCATCGTAAAAGCAGTATAATACTTGGTATGAATACTATGCTATCGACCGCACCAGCCTCCGTGCCTATCTTTATGGGCGCATAGACCAAATAGTAGAAATTTAGTAACCTAATAACAAATAGAACGCTTATGAATATCGTAGGAAGACTTACCGAAAATGCACAAGTGCAAACCCTATCAAATGGCAAACAAGTCGTTAATTTCTCTGTAGCAGTGAACGACAATTACCGAAACAAAGCAGGTAAAAACGTACAGCAAACCTCCTTTTTTGACTGTGCTTATTGGCTCAGTACGGGGGTTGCTCCGTATCTTACCAAAGGCACATTGGTTGAATTGGAAGGACGAGTATCGGCACGAGCGTGGCTCAATCGTGAGGGAGAACCTCAAGCAGGCTTGAACTTTCACACCTCCAAAATCAAATTTCACTTTAGCAAGAAAGCAGAAGTAACATCTAATACCTCTGCAAGTGAAACAAATAACGCAAATGCCATAACACCTTTACCAAAACCCCAAGTCACAGCAGGGCAAGTAGCAGAGGAAGACGAGGACGATTTGCCTTTCTAAATGTATAACCCTTTAAAATTGAACAGAAAATGAATATCAGCAAAATACCTACAACACACCTATTGGTACGAGCGTATACCAATAGCGATTGGGATAGTTGCGACTTTGCCCTTATCACCCTTACCGAGCAATGGCTTGAGAAAGTGAAAAAAAGTAGCCCAACAAGTGGCTACCCTAAAGAGCGACCCCTGATTTTTGTAAACCTTAGTTTCTATGAGGCAAGAACCGACTTTTATACCCTCAGCGATGAGGAACAGCCCGATTTATCCTTTTTGGAAGAACGTACTTGGGCTTTTGTGGAACTCACTAAGGAGGAATTAACCTCTTTCAATACGCCTGAAAGCCGTTTAGAAATCTACCGAAGCGTATTTACCCGATACGATGATTTCTATATAAAAGCCTATGGAAAATACTCCTCCGATGAGTATTGGACAGATGACATCCGTTTTGATGAACTTTTTAAAACCTTTGAAAAATGATAATAACAGACCTCAATGGTACACCTATAGAGGTAACCGACCTCGATAAAGCCTTAGCGCAAGCCGATAGCTTTAGAAGGTATAAACATACTGACAATACCCACAAGGCGTTAGACAAGAGACTAAAAGCCTATTGGCAGGACTTATATATTAAACTAAAGCAACTCAAAGAAGCCCAAAACTCAACCCTTAATAAAACCTAACAGCCTATGGAAAGCGTTTACTTAGTCTATAAAACCGACAGCTGGCACTATATGAGTAGCCGTGTCCTTATGCAAGTATGCACAAGCAAGTACAAAGCAATCGAAGTGATAAAAGCCTATTGCAAGCGGTACAAGCTACCCTTTACCCAAGACGACCTAACCAACTTGTAATGGTACGACCAAACCCAATGTAGCAAAAAGAAGCATTGAGTTTGAGATAGAACCTCAAGAAGTAGTTTAACCTAAAAAGTGTATCTCAATGAAATCACTCAAACAACCCTTAGCAACCGACACCCAAGCCCTGTCCTATATAGGGATAATCATCCGAACTTTTGAGCCACTGCACTTTATGAACCTTAGTGACCAAGACCGAGAGGCAACCCTCAAAGCCCGACAAGCCTTAGAAGCTATCGTAAAGGCAAACGGCTACACAGTGAGTTATCGCACTGAAAAACACTATCAAAAAAAGCCCCTTAAAAAGATAAGGATATAAAAACAGAAGTATCAATATAAAAAAACGAAGTATCCAATGGAAACCCATTTTTTTCAATCAAATTGCTCAGTTAGCCATACAAGGCAAACTGCACTTAGTCATAACCCAAGAAGCAAATAGCCAGCTTGTTGTATCGGTATTGCTTGAGAATGAACAATGTTCAGACCCTGCCAAGCACCTTTTGCCTCCCTTAGTACTTAGAGGCACTGCCGAAGAATTAGATGCAGGCTTTTTCAAAGCATCATTCAACCCTTAGAAGAAACCTCGTCTCTGCTTGTGAATATGGAGCAGTACATCGAGGCGCAAAAAGCAAGCCCAAAGGCAATCAGCTATGGAGAAAGAAAAAAGCCGAGAAACAACAAAAAGAAATACGAAGAGGCTATGAAAAAAGTAGCTGATTTAGAAGCGCAGGGCAAGTACCGAGAAGCTTTTTCAAAACTACCTCCTCCCGATGAGTTCCCTAACTATGCCGATAAAATCCGCAAAAAGGTCAGAACTATCCACACACTTTTGCCCCTACCTTGTTTGAAGAATAAGTATTAACCCCTAAAAAAGTATTGTTATGCTCATAGCTACCCTAACTGAAAAAGAATGTTTGTCTTTGAAGAAAAACCGACAAACTATTCACCTTGCCGACCCTAATCCATCGTGGTCAGTAGAGCAAGTCAAGAATTTTTACAGCACCCATTACCCCCTGCTCACCAATGCCAAAGCAGGCACACCTTACGTAGAGGGAGACAGCATTGTCTATCCCCTACAAATCACAATGGGTACAAAAGGCTAAATCTCTATTAATTCTAAAGCTATAAGCCTTGTAAAACAGCTTAAAACAAGGCTTATAGCTAAAATTACAAACATTATCAAAAACTAAAAACAAGCTAAAAATGTATGCAACAGCAACCCCAACAAACCCTCGCACCCATACAAAGCGAAGCACAGAGAGAACTCTACCGCAGGTTAAGAGAGTTTTCCAAAGCAGTCCACCAACGCCCCAAAGACCGCTCACAGATACGTCAAGAACAGCAACAAGTAGCCCCTGAAAACTCTTTTGCCAATGGTTTTCTAAAAACGACCTTTCCTCCTAAAGTGTATCACTCAAGCAAGCACATTATTTTTAGTGGAGAGGAGCAAGCACAGCTAAAAACCACTCTCAAGTGTTCCCTTGCTCAAATGGCAGACCATTACGGCTTTACTCCCTTTCCCATAGAGCAGTACGACCTTTCTTGTGGGATTGCCTTAGCCCTTTCTTACAGCCAAGAGCAAATCAAAAAGAGATACCAAAGGCACTTTCTGTGAACTAAAAAGTATTGAAAGCCCCCAATAGCGATACTTTTTTTCTCTTGCGAAGAACGTTTTTATTTGCCCAACGAAGTGTTTTTTTGTCCCTCTGCAACCGCTTTATAGACTTCTGAAAGTACATAAAAACAAGCCCCTTTATGAACTATTTTTTTATCGGTATATGCCTACCTAAACCAACGTGCTTTTATAGCAAACTATGTACAAGAAGATTGTTTTGTGGCTTATGCCTATGAAATGTTGCAGGATTGTATTAGCCAAGACTATGAAGAAATAGCAGAAAGAGACCACCTCCTGCACCTTTTAAAGCAGGCACAACAAATAGGTACTATTCTTTCCAAAAAGATACGCAATCCTTGCCATTTAGAATTTTTTCAAAGGCGTATAGACCGCTTTATTCCTAAGAATGATTTAGAAGCCGAATGCCTAGCCCTCTCTCAAGCCTTTTATATCTTGTGGCAGGATTTTCCTAACCACTCTATCTATAGCCATTTGCACAGAGCAGAGGACTATTATGAGCAAGGTGAAGAAGAACTTTTTGAGGTAGAGAAATACCTATCTTTTGTCTATGAAGACCAAAGCGACCTATTCCATACCTATCTTTTTAGATTGGCTCAATGGAGAATACTCCCAATGTAGTGAGATAGAACTCCCTACCATTTACAAACATTTCAACAGCACAACACCCCTTGCTAACTTTGATTTTGAACAGCGTTTCTTTCCTCTCTTAACTGAACTTATAACCCTTTTAAACCGCATTTAAAATGAAATACACAGACCTCACCCCAGAAGTAGGGGAAGTATATCGCCCTACATCGGCACTTGTTTTTTACGAAGACAGTAACCGCTACAACCCACAGAGTTATGTAGAGTACTTACACCTTGATAGCAATGGTAACCCTACAAGCGCACAAACCGCTTACCCTCGACCAAGCGCAAGCACTTGCCAAAAACGCTCACCTGCCAAAAAGAGCAAGCACAAGCCTTTCTAATCCCTAAAGGTATTATCCCCCGCAGGGTGCTCCATCTATCCCATAAAGGCGAGGGGCAGGCTGTCTGGTACTCTAAAGCACAAAAAAAGCAGTTGTTTTTTGCTTCCTCCCTCGCTATAGAAAGCAAAGAAGTAAGTATACCTCCTCTGTTGTGGAAAGCTACACCAAAGAGCCTTTGGATATATGCCTTAGCCAAAAACCAAAAGCCACACCTTAATACACCTCTGTGCTATGCGCCTTTTTTCAACGTCTATGAAAATGGCAATGTGTGTATGGGGTCAGTGCAGGTAGATGAGCGTAAAGCCTCTTGCTTAGAAGACTTTATTATCCAATGGGAAGATTATTTTTTCAATAGCTATTTTTCTCATCAATTAGGCTCATATCCTATAACCAAAATACCCTTAATAACCCTTTGGCAGGAACTCACTCAAAGTAATAAGCCTTTTCCTTGCGAACTGCTCAATCCCAATCACCTCACCTTACAACAAATTCTATAACAATGAAACAAACCCCAAAACACCTCAAACACCCTCAACCCTTTCATCACCTCAGTCCAAGCACACAAAGAGCGGGTACATTTTACTGATACAGCTTTTGCTTAATGCTACCAATCCTATTAAAGTACATCTGATAGGAGCAGGAGGCACAGGGCTCGCAAGTAGCCACTGCTTTTAGCACGTATCAACCACGCTTTGGTTGCTTTTAGGACACGCAGGGTTATCGGTAACCCTTTGGGATAACGACCTTGTAAGCCCTGCCAATCTCGGCAGACAGCTTTTTTTCGGCTTGTGAGTTAGGAATGTACAAATCCACTGCCCTAATAAGCCGTATCAATCGCTTTTTTTGGTACAGATTGGAGAGCGCAAACACAGCTATTCAGCACTGAGACCTTTTTCCTTTGAAGAAGAAACAATGAGAGGAAGCATTTACCTTTCGTGTGTAGATAGCGTAAAGGCACGCTTTTAACATTGGGGAAGTACTCACTCATTTAGAACGAGCTCACCACTACCACAACAACCCTAAGTATTGGTTAGATTTTTGGCAACAGCACCCATTCAGGGCAAGTGATTTTAGGTACTTTACAAGCCATTGAGCAACCTCATAGTGATACCTTTATCCCTATAGACACCCTGCCTACTATTACCCAAGCCTTTTGAGAACTATTAACGCAATCCGAGCAGAATGACAATACCCCAAGTTGCTCCCTTGCTGAAGCTTTTAACCAAGCAAGATTTGTTCATTAACGCCACTCTCTCACAAATGGGAAGCGCTCTACTTTGGAACTTGTTCAGAGAAGGGCTCACTCCTTACAGAGGTTTTTCCTCAACCTCAAAGACTTTCACACGCAACCTTTATTGGTTTAATCTTAATAAAAAAACACCTCTTAGAATATTTCTAAGAGGTGTTTTTATGATTGTTTGTCTGTGCTACTGACTGCCTGTCGTGAGCTCACGATCTTCTTTTCTTTCTCAAAGAAAAAGAAGCAAAAAGAAAGACCTTACAGATAGATTTTTTTGTTAGT
>BNJS01003739.1_pt1 | contig 93698 bp, 103 predicted proteins | sample 8540461 | NCBI WGS metagenome assembly BNJS01 (sample SAMD00202454, study PRJDB9452) | human saliva metagenome | isolation source: human saliva | place: Japan | reverse complement strand
GCGAGCTACTTTCGTGGCGGAGAAGGAGGATTCGAACCCTCGATACGGTTGCCCGCATACACGATTTCGAGTCGTGCGCCTTCAACCACTCGGCCACCTCTCCAATATTTATATTTTTATCATATATCAGAGATTAAATAAAGATTTATTTTGCTGAATAGTATATACTCCCAGGCTGAAGATTGCCAAGCAACTTATCAACAGTCACAAATTGATAGCCTTGAGAACTTAAATTCTGCAGAATACATGGAACTGCATCAACCGATGTTCGGTGAATATCATGCATTAAAATTATTGCGCCAGGGCGTGCATTTGAGATTGTTCTATTACAAACAATATTCGAATTTCTATCTGCCCAATCGCGAGTGTCAACAGACCATAAAATTGAACTCATTCCAAGACTAGAAACAACTCTTTGCACGGCCGCATTGGTTGCACCATATGGAGGCCTGAGTGTATTAGGCTTTACACCTGTAATACTTTGCAAAATATTATTAGTTGAGGATATTTCATTTTGAACTTGTGCAGGAGATAAACCTGGTAGAGAAGGGTGAGACCAGGTGTGATTACCAATTTGATGTCCATTATCAAAAACTCGCTTTACAATAGAAGGATATCTCTGAGCACTTGGGCCAATCATGAAGAAAGTTGCCCTCGCTTTATAACTTTGAAGATAAGAAAGGAGTTTATCGGTATATATACCTGGTCCATCATCAAAGGTTAAAGCAATACATTTTGAACAATCTTTATCTAGAAGCGGAGATTTAGAAGTTAATGGTGTTGTCTTTTTGAACTTGTTTCGAATTTTTGTACATCAGGAACTTCGAATATTTTTCTTGAAAAAAATCATTTTGCAAGAAATTAGAAATTTCTGAAACTTTAATTTGAAATTGAACCGAAGAAAAAAATTAGAAGGAATAATTTGACCTTTAGAAAAAGGGAAGTCAATCGTTTGTTTATCTAATATTATTATATTTTTCGAAACTTTCAAAAATCTAAATCATTCAAAAATTTCGTTCAAAAATTCTTTTTTTACTATTTTTTTTAAATAGTCTTGAATTTTTATTTTTAATAATTTCTAAAAATGCTAGATTTATCTTTTTCTTTATTGTTTAAAAAAATCACTAAACTTTATAATTTCTCCATTTTTTTAGCATTGAACGTCCAAAAATAAATTTTTGATCATTCAAATTCGCTCCATGAGTATCTTGTTTGATTGAAATTAAAATTGAAATAGCATCATCGTTGTTATAATAAACTTGATAGCTAATTCTTTTCAGTTGAAATATTTTCGAAAGTTGATTTTTCGCATCATCTTTAAAAAAATATCATCAATTTCTTGAATTTTATTATTTATAAATTCATTGATTTTTGTTATTCTTCGTAACGGGTATTTCTAATAAAACATCTTCTTTCGAATTTTTTTTCTTTCAATAAATTTCGAACCAATTCCATTATATTTTGAGTCTTTAAAAATAATATTTTATAATATCTTGATTATGTTTTTTTCTTCTGTATTATAGTTGATTTTATTAATAAATATAATCCCACTCAATAAAAAGTAATAAAATGATAATTGAAATATATATAATCTTATTATTTTTTTCTTTTTTTGTATTTTTTTCTAATCATAAAAACAATTATATCACTAAAAACAGAAAAAAACACCAGATTGATCTGATGCTTTTTCTATGGTACACCTGGCAAGATTCGAACTTACGACCTTTGGCTCCGCAAGCCAACGCTCTATCCAGCTGAGCTACAGGTGCATATGCTACTTTTCAGTAGCTAACTTTTGAAGTTCTTCTGCACTAAGCAGACATTTAAATTTTAGCACATTTTTTTAAAAATATTGCAAGATTAAAGATTTATTTTTTTCGAATAATTTTATCAATTAAATCAAGTTTAACTTCTTCCATTGGCAGGCGAGCACCAATAATATCTGTAATTTTTTCACCATTTTCCTTTGGGAAGTAAATAATTGTGCTGGGCGAAAAGCGTTTTTTAGGCAAAAGAATAATAGCATAAATATTTGTTTCTTTTCGAATACCAAAAAGCTCGAAATTCACCATAGGAGTGAAAAGTTTTACCCATATAAACTCCGTGCGTCGAAAGACTATAAGATATAATTTGAGTGTGATTTGATTTTCGAAGAGTTAAGATTCCAATAGCTGATACTATAATTAAAACAAGAAAAGTCCAAGATTGATTCAAGATTGCAAAAAGACAAAAATGCTAGAATAATAATTGAAAAATATAATATACCAAGATTTATTTTTTTATCACCAATTATTAAGTCTTGAGCTTGCCAATTAACAATTTCTCGTTCTTCAATATTTTTCAGTGGTAGATTGATTATTTTCAACTTCACGAACTTGTGTATACTCTTCTGGATTAAAGGGTTTAACTTCTTCAAAAAACCGAATCGTTAGATTCTTTAGGGTTTTCAGCCATAAAACTACCCATCTCAGGTGTTCGAAATTGTGATTCAGGCAAACCCGTTACACGAGGAACGCCATTTCGGTTTTCATTGTCGAAATTCATAATATTTTTAATTATACCATAAGCTATTTAAAAAAATTCAAAAAAATCTCTATTAAAAATAGAAAAATCCTGCCGTTAAGCAGAATTACCTATTTTTGGCGGAGAAGGAGGATTCGAACCCTCGATACGTTTTTACCGCATGCCGGTTTTTCAAGACCGGTGCCTTCAACCACTCGGCCACCTCTCCAGATATTTTTCCATTATATCACATTTTTGAATTCTCAAGTTATTTTTCTTGTTGAAGTAGATAAAACGCCCAAATTTCTTTTGCACCATTTTTGCGGAGAATTTTTGCAATCGAATTTAAAGTTGCACCCTGTCGTACGAATGTCATCAAAAAAATTACATAAATTTTACCTTCCGAAAGCTTTTTCTCCTATAAATTCATAACTACTTTTTTTGCCTGAATTTGTCGCGTTTTTAAAAATTTTTGCCACGTTGAGTGGTTTTTGATATTCTTTTTAATTAATATCAATTTTTTTCAATTTTCAAATTCCTTGCAAGCTGGTGAGCCAAAAGTTCAGTATGATCTAAACCACGTTCACGAATATGGTTCGAAAGTGTTGGAACTGGAATTAAAACCAATTTTTTTCACGATTACTAATAAATTCGCTATTCGAAAGCAGAAAAATCAGATAAAAAGTTTTTGAAAGATAATAAGCATTCTGCCTCTTGTTTTGAAATTTAAATTCATCAACTATTTTTTTGAAGCTCTCCAGACCTTTTTGAAAGATAAAAATTCTTTCGAAATAATATTATTCGAGCGAGAAAGGGAATTACCAAAATTACACCTTGATTTAAGGCATTTTTTTGCAAATAGGTTCACCCAATTTTTGGCAAAAAAATAGCAATCATCTGGTGCAAAAAGAATTTAGAATTATTTCGTATATGCTTTTATTCATAAAAAAATCGTTTCTACCTCTTGATTATATAATAAAAAGTGCGGTATAATAAAAGTAAATTAATCTTATTTAGGAAATTTAATGCGGAGGAAAAATGGCTAGAAGACAAAATGATGATAGCTTTTTGAATGATGAATTGGAAGCTGCTTTCAATTTTGGAGATGATTTAATGGAAACTTCAGAAAACGAAGCTTTCAGTGGATCTGAACAAATTGAAATTACGGAAGAAGAAAATGAACTTCCTGGTCAATTAGCTGTTGATGTTTATGAAACAGAAGATAAGCTTTTTGTTAAAAGCACGAACTGCGGGCGTAAACAAAAAAATGACTTGGATGTTTCACTTTCAGATGGAACTTTAACAATTAGTGGAAGTCTGAATCCCGGTGATCAAGAGGGATTATCGCTCATCATGCACAAGAATGCTACTGGGGAGAATTTAGCCGAACACTAGCTCTTCCAGTTCCAATCAAAGAAGATGAAGTTGAAGCAATGTTGAAAGATGGAATTTTAACAATCAGCTTCACAAAAGTTAAAACTCAAGCAACACGAATTAAAGTTCTGTAGAAAAAAATAAAATTCTCGAAGTATAAGACTTCGGGATTTTTTTATTATATTAGTTTATTTTTTTAAAATTTACATTTTTTTGAATAAATAAAAAGACCTCTGCAAAAAAATGAAGTCTCTTTATTTATTATTTTATTATTCTTTATTAGTAATCGAATGAATAACAAAGTTAACAATTGCGTAAGCAAGGATTGCAATTACAAGACCGATAATAGCATACATAATTGTATTTTTAGCATTTTGAACAGCTCCAGAATCACCGCTCGAAAGAACATATCGGATTCCACCGTAAATAAGCATAATCACGCTAAGAATACCGATTATGAAGAGCATAATATTAATTGCTGTTGTGAAAATTGGAGAGTCGCCATCAAACAAGCTTGTTGGACCACCATTTTCTTCTTGAACACCTTTAGCACAGCTATCAGCAGACTTCAAACCACCAGTAACTTTACAATCAGCGGCGTAAGCTGGAATTGTTGCAAATGTAGTAGCACCAACAGTGAATATTGTTGCAGCAGCCAATAGAGCCATTTTTACAATATTTTTTTCATTTTAAATTACATTTCCTTTCTTAAATTATATATACTTAAATTATATCAAATTTTTTTACTATTTTTGCAAGTATTTTTAATTATTAGTTATCGTTAAACTTATCAAACTTAAGTCTGAAATATTATGATTACCGATTACCACCCGCAACAGTATTAATAACAAAGTTAACAATTGCGTAAGCAAGGATTGCAATAACTAAACCTATAATAGCGTAGATGATTGTATTTTTTGCACTAGTGAGGGCAGCACTATTTCCGGCTGAAAGAACATATCGAATTCCACCCCAAATAATCATAATAACCGCCATAACACCAATAATAAAGAACATTATATTTACAACATCTTTAGCAATATCACCAGCTGAACGAGTATCTTGTTGCCCCGTTGAATCTGCACCTTTTTTAATTAAATCTGCTGCACTATTTGCATAAGCTTGTTTTTCGAAAAATCCAGCACTGAAAGCAAAAGAGCCAGTCACCGCAAGAATTAATCCAAAAGTTATTAAAATTTTCTTCATTTTATTCTCCTTATATTGTTTTAATTATTATTTGAACTGTTCGAACCGCTCGAACTTTATTTCACCATTTCGGTTTTTAATCTGCTATCCAGTATCAGTTGAGCTACTTGAATTATTAGATTAGCCAGAGGTGCCTGAGCTCCCAGATGATCCTCCGCCAACTCCTTTTCCGCTTGAAGTGTTAATAACGAAATTAACAATTGCGTAAGAGAGAATTGCAACTGCCAAACCGATAATAGCATAAATTATCATTGTTTTGGCTCGAGTAATTGCTGATGGATTGCCAGCTGCTGTTACAAATGTTATTCCCACGTAAATAATAACAATAACCGCCGCTATACCAACAACCCACAGGAGAATGGAGATTATATTTTTAGCAATATTTGTAGCATTTTTCGAATCACCAGAGCAAACTGCAGTCTTTCCAGAAACAACATGTTTGCAAGCGTTAAATGTTCCTCCACTACCATTAGTTCCATTCGTTGTACCTTCCGCAAAAGCGATAGGTGATAAAATCATTGAAAATAAAATACTACTTATTAAAATTATTTTTTTCATTATATTGACCCCGTTAGTAATCCGCCAAGAATTAAGTTAACAATTAGTGCGGCCGATATGATTACTACAATACCCACACAAGCGTAAATTAGTGCAGATTTTGCTTTCGAAATTGTTCCTGGATTTCCGGCAGCCGTTATAAATGTTAATCCCGCCACGATAATTATAATCACACATATAATTCCAGCCCAGATAAAAGCAGTATTGAAGGCATTCTGCATCGAAGCATCGCTAGCTTTGTTTTTATTTGAAGTATCAATCCCGTTTAATACTTTTGATTTATCAAAGGATGCTTCTGCTAAAAATCTATATTCTTTCATTATCCTAAAATCCCTAATATAAACGTTACTATTGTTGAAGCAAGAACCGCAACCACTAGTCCGATTATCGCATTGGTTAGTGATTTTTTAGCACCCGCAAGTTTTCCTGGATCACCAACAGCAATCATATATTGATAACCTGCATAAATAATAAATCCTATTGCAGCGACACCAGCGATTCGAAAGGCCATATCAATAACATTCGCAACCACTGTCCAGACAAACTGTTCTAAAGTAACTTCACCCTTTCCAGATGGCCCAATATTTTTAATTTGACATCCGCCTTCGCCAGATTTAGTTAATCCACGATACCAAGCGGGGAGACCGAAAAAGTTTGGTTATCGTTACAACCAGCCGCATAAGCATTATTCGAAAAATATAAAACTGGCATAAAAGTTATAAAAATCGCTATAATAATCTTTTTCATTATAAAATTCCTCCTGGAATAATCCATTCTAAGAACGCCCACATTAAAATATAAGCTATAATACCGATAATTGTATTCATAATCATTGTTTTAGCTTTTGAAACTTGCGCAGCATTATCGCGAGCGGTAATATATAGAACACCAGCAAAAACAATCGAGCCAACTGCCGCAATTCCAACACCGGTAGTTACTACAACTAAAACCATATTTAAAATATCTTCAATTTTCCAGTCTGAGGGGAGAATTGCAGTTTTTGCATCAGTAGGAGATTTACTACTTTTACTATTATTACCATTTGGCGTGGTTATATTTCCATTACCATCCTCCACAAGCTCTTCAGCAAAAGCATAGCTAGAGCCATAATTCGAAATAACAATACTCTGAAAAGCCGCGAAAAAGCTTGTCAAAATCAGCCCAACTATTATTATATTTTTTATTTTGTTTACCATAATAATTATACTTTAAACCATTTTCAAGGAAAAAGCAAGTGTTTTATTCTGAAAATTCAATTTTAAGGTTGACAAAAGGGTTAAATTATGATAAAATCAGGTCATATGCAAACTTTGGCGAGGTTTAAAAAAGCAAAAACTCAAGATTTTCGAAATGTGTTTTTCATCGCGATCTTTACAGTAGTCGCAATCTTGGGATTTTTTAATTCGAATATCGCCCTTGCTCTTGACGGAGCAAAATGGACAGATTCTTCAAAAAATGTCATAACATATAATGGAAAAACATATTCAAAAGTTTCTGACACTTCAAGATTTCCAGAATCAATTCGTTCAAAAAAACTTTATGCCGAAAATTCTTCAGCAAATGCTGGTGAAAATAAAACAACGGTAATCGCTCTTGATAATGAGAATGATGCTTCAAGCGGAAAAATTTATTCATTTGATGTAAGCGCACTAGGGAATGTAAAACAAAACGGTGAAGCACAAGACGTTAAAGTTGATGGTGTTTCGAAAGATGAAGATAAGTCACTTTGTAGTGTTGAAGGTGGGGGTGGCTGGATGGTTTGTATGGTTGCTAATACAATTTCGAAATGGATGGATGGTATTTACGACTGGCTCCAAGCGTTTTTGCGAGTACAACCACTTTATACATCAAATCAATCTGGTCTTTTTCAAGTTTGGGATTATATGCGAAATGTTGCAAACGTCTTTTTTGTGATTGGATTTGTTTTTTTGTAATTTATTCGCAAGTAACAGGTTTTTGGAATTAGTAATTACGGAATTAAAAAAATTATTACCAAAGCTAATTATTGCAGCAATTTTAATCAATGTTTCTTATTATATTTGTGCAATTTTAGTTGATATTTCAAATATTTTTAGGCGCACAAACTCAAAAATCTTTTGATTGGAATTAGAGATAGCATTTTTAATAGTGGTGGTGAAAATAAGATAAAAACAGCTAATCTTGATTGGTCAAATATGACCGCTGCAGTTTTGAGCGGAACTGGCGTGGTGGCTTATGGTGCTTACACTGTAACAATTGCAACTATGGGTAATATTGGTGCTGCAGTAATGATGATTCTTGGAGCACTAGTTGCAGTAATTTATTCAGCAGTTGTGGCTTTAGTAATTTTAGCTGCACGACAAGCAATTATTATTGTTTTAGTTTTCTTAGCGCCACTTGCATTTGCAGCGAATATTTTGCCAAATACTGAAAAATGGTTCGAAAAATGGAAAGATTTATTCACAACAATGCTCGTGATGTACCCATTAATTTCTCTTCTTTTTGGAGGTTCACAATTAATCGGAACAACAATTATTGCAAGTTCGAACGGTAGCTTTTTGATTTTCCTACTTGGTGCCGTAGTACAAGTTGTACCGCTAGCGATCACACCAACAATTATGCGAATAAGCGGTAGTCTGCTCGGTAAATTTGCTGGAATTATCAATAATCCTAATAAAGGTCCGGTTGATCGTGCAAAGAAATTCCTTTCAGAAAACCAAGAAATGTATCGAAATCGTGCAATTGCAGAAAAGCCAAATTCACTTCCTGTACGAATTAATCAAATGAACTACAACCGCCAACGTCGAATAGGTGCTTCAAAATCGATTGCAGAATTATATCAAAAAGAACGCTTTACGGAACTTGAAAATGAAAGACGAGACGCAATTCAAAATATGCCAGAAGGTTCGAATGCGTTTTCAAACATGTATTATAATGCTCGCAAAAAGCATTTAATAAATTCAGATACTCAGTATCAAGAAATGTTAGCCACCGAAGCTCTCAATCGTGCAACCGCAAGCACAAATGCTGGACTTTCGCAAATTAAAGCAGAGTTATTTAATTCAACGCTCAAAAAAGATGAAAATGGAAACATTACCGGTGTTGTTGATTTAAGTGAATCATCACTAAAAAGCTCTACGTGGGAAATTTGGCGAGCAAGCACTTCGATTTGTTGATAATATGAATCAAACAAATGCTCTTAAACTGGCTGAAAAGAATAATAATCTTTCACTCAATAATGCAATGGCAAATAATATGCGCTATAGCAACGACTTGCTCGAAACAGCATCTGGTGTGCGTGGTGAAGCTGGAAAAGTCTCAGCACTTGCAAGTTCTTTAGTGGCAGCTTCGAAAGAAAACAAAGAAGAAGTCGAATCACTCACAAACCTTACAAAATCGCTTAATTTTTCAGGCAATGATTATAGCGAAATCTTTTCGAAAAATATGGGTGAAAAAATCCAGAAAGATGGAATTGATTTCGAAATTACTAAAAACTTACGTGCTGCAACAGCCGAGAAGTTTATGGGAACAACCGACTTGAAAGGTGCTATCGATTCACTTGGTAAAACTGAAATCGGTGGAGAACTGAATGCTAACCGAAACGACTTAGTTGAAGCTTTCAAGAAAACCAAAAAAGACGATCTTCAATTTATTGGTGGCGCAGCACTTGAAAATATTGCTGTAAATGGTATGAATTCGAAAGAAGTTTATAATGCCATTCACGACAATTACGCTAAAAATGTTTCAGATGATAAAATCATTAAAGCTTCAAATGATGCAATGAAAATCATTTGGGATAAATCAGCAATTTCAAATATGTCGAATGGAACCATTAAATCCACACTCGAAAGTGTTAAAGCGATTAATGAAAACCCTTCAGAATACGGAAAGCTCAATGCTGTACAGGGTGCTGAAATTCGCAAAATGCTTAAAGAGATTGAACGAAATAATAAAGATCTTTATGATAAAGTTTTGGGTGGAAATTGGAAACCTGAAAATATTAAAGATAAGAAATAGGCAGAATCTAAATGTTTTGCCTATTTTATTTTTTTAAGCTTTATTTTTTTCGAAAAATATGTTAAAATTAATATTATTGAAATAAGGAGAAGTGGGCAAATAAAGAATGAGCGTTTATAAAGTTCCTCAAGACGTTGAGGCTGATGACAAATTGCTTGGGCCGTTTAACTTTCGGCAATTCATTTACCTGATTATTGTTGCAGGCTGTATTGCGCTGGATATTTTTTTCTTTGGGGAATTTTTCCCGGGGCTAATTATTTTACCACTACCTATTATTATCTTTTTTGGCGCACTTGCTTTACCACTTCGAAAAGACCAACCAATGGAAACTTATCTTGCGGCAGTTGTTTCATTTTATTTAAAACCAAACAAGCGTTTTTGGCAGCCAGATGGCGTGGAACATTTAATTCAAATTTCTGCACCAGTAAATAGAGAAGAACACCTCACAAAAGAACTCTCACAAAATGAAGCCTCACGAAGACTCAGCTACTTAGCTGATATTGTTGATACTGAAGGGTGGGCTATTAAACACTCTATTGCGCCAGTTAATACAACTGTTCGTGAAGAATATTCGAATGAAGCTCGTGCAGCCGAAGATATGTTTGATAATTCACGAGTTTCTTCGAATGTTGATAATTTATTAAACCAACATGATCAGCGACGAAAACAGCAAATTATGCAAAATCTTGATATGGCTCGAAACCTAGCTCAATTTACGAATGAAAATTCTGAGAACATTCAAGACAAAACTTATTATTTCGACCCTAAGAATCGATACGAAGGTTCGGACAATATTAAATTTGAAGATATTCAAGTTTCAGAACCAGCTGAAGCTAATCCAACGGCTTTTTTTCTCAAAATAAGCAAAATCAGTACCAAATGAATTTTTAACCACAATCAGCCACAAATGCAAAATGGGGCTTTTTTTCAAATTAGCAAAATTGGAATCAATCGCAAGCGCAAAATTATAATAATTTTCAGCAAAATAAAAATTGGCAAAATCAACCGCAACAAAATTTTGATGAAAAATATTCATTTAAATTACAATCCTTATCCAGATTCAATTAATCAAACAGTAATTTCACCAAATTGGCAAAATCAACCGCAACAATTTACGCATCCCTCACCACAGCCACTTTCGAATTTTACACCACCAGCGCCACAGCCAGAGCTACAAAACAATTTCGAAAATCCGCCAGATGATTTTAATCAAGATTTAGAAGGAATTAACAACAGTTTTGAACGAATCAGACAAGTTAGTGAGACTGTTAATCGCGAAAAACGAGATCCGAAAGTTAGAATTTCTACTAATCCAGAGAATAATCCTTTTGTGAATAGAAGACATCTCACAGAACGAGAATCTGTAAATAATATTAGCGCAGAAATGAAAAGGTTAGTTTCAGAAGGAAAAGATCTTTCAGTGGAAACACTTGCGCGACAAGCAAACAAACTAGCAGATAAAGAAAAGAAAACCCAAGAAAATTCGAACGAGGTCGACTTGGGTGAAAAAGAAGTAATAATTTCATTGAGGTAATATGAATAATAATCAAGTTAATAATCAACAAAATCAGAGCCAAAACCAAACAAATATAAATGCTCCAACAAATCCATCTTCAACACAAAATTCGCTTGAAATTGCTGAACTTCGCGAAGGGATGGTGGTAATGCGCGACGGAAGCTTTCGTGCTGTTATTGCTTGCAAATCAATTAACTTCGATCTTATGAGCTCACGAGAACGCGAGGGTGTAGAATATTCTTATCAAAGTTTCCTGAACGCATTAACTTTTCCAATTCAGATTTTAGTTCGCTCGCAACGAGTTGATATTGAACCATATTTAAATAAATTGGCTGAAATTCAAGTAGCGCAAGATAATATGCTGCTTGGCGACTTAATGGAAGATTACATTAACTTTATTGATAGCCTTAGCCGAAGTGCGAATATTATGGATAAATCTTTCTTTATTGTAGTTCCTTATTATCCGAGTGGCGATTTAAATAATTTAAAGGGTTCAGCGAAAGGATTTTTTGGTAAAATTTTTGCAAAACCGGGTGGTCAAATTTCGAAAATCGATCGCAACACTTGGGATAAAGCACGTGAAGAAATTAAAAAACGCGTTGATTCAATCACTGGCGGTCTTTACCAAATGGGAATCAAGTCAGTTCAATTAAACACCAAAGAACTCGGTGAACTTTATTATAATGTTTATAACCCAGATACGGCAGTTTATGAACCTTTGGGTGATTTTCGTGATACAGCAAGTTTATTCGTTCGAAAAGCTGAAGGTGAGCGACCAGATCAAGGAGGATTTTAATTATGGCGAAGAAAAAAGACGCGGTTGATATTGCAGCCCAACAGCGAGCACAAGAACAAGCTGAAGTTGAACAAGCGTTTTTAACTGGTATTAATACTTTGCGAGATTTAATCGCGCCATCAAGTCTTGAATTCCACTCAGGATATTTTCGACTTGGTACAAAATATGGCCAAACAATTTATGTTTACGGCTACCCCCGCCAGCTTTATACGGGATGGGCTTCGCCAATTTTAAACGCTGATGAAGTTTTAGATGTTTCAATGTTTATTTATCCTGTTGAAACTGAAATCGTCATGAAAAACCTTCGTCGAAAAGTTACTCAGCTTGAAGCCGATCTTTCGATTAATAACGAAAAAGGTAGAACCCGAGACCCAGCGCTTGAAGCTGCTTTGAACGATGCCGAAGAACTCCGAGATCAATTACAACTTGGTGCGGAAAAATTCTTCCGTTTTGGCTTATATTTAACAATTTATGCCGATAGTCTTGACGAGCTTAATTTTGTTAGAAGCAAAGTTGAAACAATGCTCGGTCAGCAAATGCTGTTCTCTAAAGTTGCATCAAGCCAACAAGAACAAGGCTTAAAATCTACTGTGCCACAACTTTCTGACCAACTTCAAATTCGTCGAAATATGAACACAGGCGCAATTTCAACTTCATTTCCATTCACTTCTGCCGATTTAACTCAGGAAAATGGTGTTCTTTATGGTGTTAATATGCACAACAATGGTCTTGTAATATTTGACCGTTATACGCTCGAAAACGCAAATATGGTGGTTTTTGCGAAATCTGGTGCTGGTAAATCTTTCACAGTAAAACTTGAAGCTCTTCGAACAATGATGATGGGTGCAGAGGTCTTAATTATTGACCCAGAAAATGAATACCAAAAATTGAGTGACGCTGTTGGTGGAAGCTATATTCGCCTCAGCTTAAATTCAGATGTTCGAATCAATCCTTTCGATTTGCCACACGTTATTGACGCGGAAGAAGCAGATAATGCGCTTCGTGCAAATATTGTAACACTTCATGGTTTGTTTCGTTTAATGCTTGGCGGAACTAGTGCAGGGCAATCAATTGGTCTTTCACCGAATGAAGAAGCCGATCTCGACCAAGCAATTATCGATACTTACGCTCGAGCTGGAATTACTTCTGACCCGCTCACACACAATTCAACACCGCCAACAATTCACAACCTTTATGATACTCTAGTTCATATGGATGGTAGTGGCCCAAGCTTAGCGCAACGCCTTCGAAAATACACAACTGGAACTTTCGCAGGAATTTTCTCGCAACAATCAAATATCGATATCAATAACTCGATGGTTGTATTTAATATTCGCGACCTTGAAGACGAACTTCGCCCAGTTGCGATGTATATCGTACTTTCTCACATCTGGAATATTGTGCGTTCTGAACAGAAAAAACGAATGCTTATTGTGGATGAAGCTTGGCAGTTAATGAAATATGACGATTCGGCAAACTTCTTGTTCAGTTTAGCAAAACGCGCTCGAAAATATTATCTTGGCCTTACTACAATTTCACAGGATGTTGAAGACTTTATGGGCTCAAAAATGGGCCGAGCAATAGTTTCAAACAGCTCAATGCAACTACTTTTAAAACAATCTTCGAGTGCGGTTGATGTTTTGAGTGATGTCTTTAAATTGACTGAAGAAGAACGAAAGCGCCTTTCAAACTTCCCGGTTGGGCAAGGATTATTCTTTGCGGGCCAAAATCACGTTCATATTCAAATCATCGCCAGCGACACCGAACATCAGCTTATTTCAACCAGCCCAAATAGTTCAAAAAACCGCCAAGGCGATAATATGATGACGAACGGTTACGCTGATCCGAATGAATTATTTTAAGCTTGAAGCATAAGCGTAAATGTGGTAAAAATTAATTTATAAATTATAGAGTTTTTAGGAATAGAATGGGAGCAGCTAGAGATTTCGAAAGAGATGAAAAATCTTGATTTTAGCGACTTGAGCGATTCGAATCAATCTGCGCTCGAACGAGCAAAAAAAGTAGATGGGGAAACGCTGAAGTTATTCGAGGAAACGACGGTTATAATCCGTCTGCTTTAGCGAGCGCCGAAAATTCTTCAACTTCTACTACTTCAAATTCTGGAATTAGTGATTCTGAAACACTTTCGAAAGATTCAAAACCAACCCAATCTGGTGGTTGGCAAAACAATGTGAACGGCGGTGGAACACATAAATCTCGAAACGCAGCAAATTCAGCAGGAGGCGGTTGGAAAAACCGTGCAAAATCATTCTTCAAAAAAATAAAGGAGCGATGGCAGCAACTGGCGGCCTTCTTGGTGGTGGTGGTGCATTTATTTTTGTAATTTCAACAGGAATTGCTTCACTTGCACCAGTTCATATTCAAGAAATTATTACCGAAAAACTCAATTCTGCTTCAACAAGTATGAATAATCGCTCTGTTAAAGTGATGAAGCTAAAAATAAAAGGTACTAATTGTAGTCCAGCAGGATTAGTTTGCCGAATGTCAAAAAGTAACAGACCGAAACATCAAAAATCTTGAAAAAAAGCTGGGTTTAAAGTTGATTTAGATGAGAAGGAAAGCTTATTTGGAAGGAAAAAAATTTTCAAAACTAACCTACATTAAAGATGGGAAAAAAATATTGAAATAAAAAAATTCTTCTAAGGATATTAAAAAAATATTTTAACTAAAAAAACCCGGATGTGCGGCAAGCTTTTTCGCCGTGGTTTTAGCGGTCGTTTTGCATCTTTTCTTGATAAATCTTGGCAAAAGCTCAAGGGTTGGTTTAACTTTCGAAAAAGCCAAAAAAAGACAATAAAGGTAAAAACCGAAGAAGAAATTGATGAGGATATAAAGAAAACAGCAAATGACCACAGCAAAGATGAAGAAACTGATTCTAAAAAAATTACCAGATGATAAAGATGATGTTGATGATAAAGGTAAAACTAAAACACAAAAAGGCGATGGGGGAACTAGAAAAGTTAAAGAAAAACTAAAAACATACAAAGATAAGCTTAAAAAAGGTGCAAGAAACGTATCTGAAAAAGCAGCTATGGGGTTGGAGATGCTTGAAGGAGCAAGTAGTGCTTTGAATGGCTTAAATGCGGTAGACAAAGTTTGTGGAGTTTATGCATTAGTGTCAATGGGGTGGAGTGTTGCTAAAATAGCTAAGGTTGAAGTGTTAGCTCAATTTGGTTTATCTTTTCTATCGATGGCCTCAAAAATTAAAGCTGGAGAAGCAACCCAGCAAGAAGTTACGGCGCAAGGTAATAATTTAATGGGGATTGCTAATAGAAAAGATTCTCAAGAAAATAAAAATCCTGACAGCAAAAATTCTAATACTTCAAGACTAAAAAATGCTTTTGCTTTTTTTGCAGATTCTACATCAAATAACGACCGTATTAAAAGCGCCACTGAGTCGCAAGGTTGGCGAGCAGTAGCTTATGATGATCGCATTTCGAAATTAGACGATTCAGCAAAGGACTACCAGGTTGGAATTACTGGATGGTTCGCAAGTTTAATGAATACATTAACTACAGGAATGGTGGGTTGGTTTATACGACAAAGCTGTAAAGTTGCAGGTATAGCTACTGTAGCAGTAGGTATAGCTCAAATATCATTAACAATACTTAAATGTATGGGTACTGGTTTTCTAGGATGCATCGGTGAAGTTGTGAAAGTGGCAGCATGGGCAGTAGCATTAGGATTAGCTCTTTCTGTTGCTACGGAAATATTAAAAAATCAGGCTATGGGTGCAATTTCGAAATATGTAAGCGAAGGATTAACTGGCACAATCCTAAACGACTCAACAACTGGCGAGAATTTTGGAAATGCTATAATGTCCGGATCTGCAGCATTAATGTCAAAGAACTCAATGGCTGGAAGTGGTGGCGTTTTAACTAAATCTCAAGCAGTTGCATTTCGCCAAGAAACCGACCGTCAAATTGCTGAAAATGCTGAAGACATTCGAAAAACTCGCAGTCCATTTGATCCAACTACACGGCATACTTTTTTGGGTTCAATTGTGAGTAATATGATGCCCCATGTTGGAACTTTAGGTTCAATTAAAGGTTTATTACCATCTATAATTAGTGGAGCACAGAGGTCATTCGCATCAATTACACCAGGAGCAAGTGCAGCTAATAGTGCAAATTTTGCGGCTAATATGGAAACTTGTGAAGATAAATCAATTACAGAAACTGGTGCTGCAACCGATATTTTTTGTAATGTTTATACCGGTATTGATATGAATATCGCTGAAACTGACACTGAAGAAGTTGTTGATAAACTCAAAGGATGGGGCGATATTGTAGAAAAAGAAAATAGTAGCGAAACAAATAATCTACTAGATACCTTTATAATGAGTGGTGAAATGAAAAAATATGATAAATACTGTTTCAATCGAAAATCACCAATTGGAACATCAGAAGATGATGACGATGAAACTCGTGGTGGAATTTGTAATACTGAAAAAAATCCTAAAGCAAACTGGTATGCACTATTCTTAACTGACCTTCGAACAGAAATGGGTATGAATGAGGAATTCAAGCCAGACTCAAGCGGAGGAAGTCATGGAAATAATAACTCATCCACTTCAAAAGGAGGAATAGATCCAGAGCTATCAAAATTAAGTGGTGAATTTATTTGGCCGCTAAAAAACACTAAAGTTAAAAATGGACAGATACAGGGAGTATCAGATGGCCAAGGTTTTAATACACCAGTTCGACAAAACCACCCAGCTATCGATTTTGCCAATGAAGAAAAAGGGTGGACACACGGAGCGCAAGTACATGCTGTAGCTGATGGTGAGGTTATTAATGGCGGTTTTGATGTAGCCCCATACAATGGTTGTACATATGGAACAGCCGATATGATGGGCGGTCCACATGCCGTAATTATTAAACATAAAGGAGACGTATATTCTTTCTATTGGCACATGGATTCACACTCAGTTAAAACTGGAGAGAAAGTTAAAAAAGGTCAGAATATTGGTACTATAGGAAACTATGGCTGTTCATATGGATCACACTTACATTTCGAACTTTCGAAGGGTTCTGCAATACCATCAACATCAGCATCTTTCTATCCACCAGATTTAATTAAACAGGACACATAATGTATAAAAAAATATCATCAATTATCTTAATCTCATTGATTTTAGCTTCCACTCTTTCAAATATTGCGAGAGCTGAATTTGATGAACGTTTTTATAAACTGAATGATATAATCTATTATGATGCAGGCGAGGATTGTGCTCCAGCATCTAGCGGTAATATGGCAGATATAAATCTTGAGGGTAATGATAATGCTGAAAAAATCTGGAACTTCCTTAAATCTAAGGGGTTTACAGATGAACAGGTTGCTGGAATAATGGGTAGCCTTTGGGGCGAGTCGAATCATTTCAATCCAGATTTAAATGAAGAAGGTAATGGTATTGGTTATGGTATAGCACAATGGTCTTTTGGTCGTAGGACTAATCTTGAAAATTATGCTAAAGAACAAGGTAAGCCAATTTCAGATCTTGGTGTCCAGCTAAACTTCCTTTGGTACGAATTGGAAACTTCACAATCTGCTGCAAAAAATGCGGTTACCTCTTCAAATTCTGTCCTTGAAGCTACAACTGCTTGGACACTTCAATTCGAAAGGCCTCGCGAAGATTTGCGAGCTGGACGTATCAAGGAAGGTGAAGAAGTTGGAAATAAAATGCTTTCACAATTCGCGGGAAAAGGTTCTAGCGGTAGAGGAAAAGCTTCAGGGCCTATAACTTTCATTGGAGATTCAATTACAGTTGGTGTTCAAGAAAAAATATCATCAACTTTCAGTGGTTCGAATGTATCTGCAACAGTTGGTGATTCAATTGCTGCTGCAACATCAAAATTACCAAATACAATTCATGATACGGTCGTTATTAACTTAGGAACTAATGATAATTTTGATGAAAATGCCGCAGAAGCTTTGATCGGCAAGCTTAAAGGTAAGAAAATTTATTGGGTAAATAACTTTTCAAAAAACCAAAATGTTGATTATAATGTAGTGAACCAAAAACTTTCAGCTTTCGCATCTAGACACAACGAAGTGAAGATTCTAGATTGGAAGAGTTATGTTGAAAAGAATGGCGGTAGAGATAAACTCTATGCGGCAGATGGAGTTCATCATAGTGCAGAGGGTCAAGAAGCTTATGTAAAATTCCTTAAAGATGAAATCGCAAACGATGGAAACAGCTCTTCGAATTCATCAGGAAGTTGTAGCTCATCTTCAGGAGGAAAACTTGGAAATGCGACAATCGTAGATAGAGCAATGGAACTTGCCCGCCCAGAATCAGAACGAGCAGCTGCTTATGCTGGAGAAGTGACAGATAAGCAGATGGAAGCCTTGCGTGCAACTGGCTTAATTAATTATGGTGAACCATATGTTCAAAAAGGTATGAGTTGTGATGCCTTCGTTTCTATGGTCATGAGTACAACTGTTGATCCAGAATATGCTAAGCATTGTTGTGGTGTTGTAAATCTTGTTCAATATATGCGTAGTAACCCAGATAAATATGAAAAAATCCCTTATAATGGAAGCACAAGCAATATGAAGCCAGGCGATATTATATCATCAGGAACTGGTGGTGGACCTGCAGCTCACATAGAATTCTATGTTCAGGTCAATGGTGAAGATAAAGTTGCAAATGCTGGACACAGTAGAACAACTGGCGTTATTGAGCCAATGAATCTTCAGATTATGGAAAGTCTCGGCGAAGTTGAAGTTTGGCGATGGAAAGGTTAAAATATGCAAAATATTGATAATTCTACAAAAGTTAAAATTTATTCTGTTTTGGCCATTTTTGGAACAATATCGTTAGTAATTATAGGCTGGTGGATTTGGTCTGATATTTATTGTGGTAAATTATTACTCAGTATTGCGCCAGAAAGTTCAAATATAACAATTAATGGTAAAAAAATCCAAAACGGAACTCATACAATAACGCCAGGCAAATATAAAGTTGAGGTATCAAAGGATGGCTTCGAAAGTGCCTCGAAAGAGTTCGAAATTAAATCTGGTCAAAAAACAAATATTTCATTAGCTTTAGCTCAAAATGATCCAAACGGAACCTGGTATAATGAGCATGAGAAAGACGATATAATTAGAAGTGGCGCTGGCTATGCAAAAATAACAGAAACAATGAAGAGATTGACTGAAAAACACCCTATAGTTAAACATTTACCATACACAAACGCAACAAAAACATCATTACCTACAGGCTTTTCGATAACTTACAATCTGGATGCGAAAGATAAAACAGAAGTTAAAGATATATCGGTTAGAATATTCAGTAAATGTAATAGTTCAAACTATGATTTTTACAAAGATTTAGCAACAAATTGGCTTGAATCTAAAGAAAAGAATATTTTCAAAAAAATATAAAGTTGATTTTATAGACCCGACTTGCAGTCTTCATTAATACGTTTCATTTAAATAACCTCCACTATTCCAGCGAGGTTATTTTTACAATCTTCAACTTTAATTTCATTTGTTGAAGTAATAATTGTTTGATATTTCGAAAAAAATGCTTAGTCAACAATTTCTGTCGATCATCGTCAAGCTCAGAGAAAACATCATCCAAAAAGAACAATTGGTCTTTTTAGAAGTTAAATCAGCCAAAAATATCAGTTTCAATAAATTTCAGTGCTAAAACTAAACTTCTATTTTCACCCCGACTCGCCACATTTTGCGCTGGCTTTTTTTATTAAAAAAATAAATTGAATATCATGTTTGTGCGGGCCAAAAATTAGTGTAACCCAGAATCTTATCACGTTCAATATTTTTTTACTTAAAAATAGCTAGAATCTCATTTTTTTGAAACCTTTTTCACCTAAATAATCAATTTTAATTTCATCTTTAACGCCTGAAATTTCAAAAATAAACTTCTCAATTTTTTTGAATTCAAAAAGCTCTAAAAAAATCTTGTCTTTTTAGAGATTATTTCTGCGCCATATTCCGCCAACATCAAATTCCAAGGAAAAAGCTCATCTTTCGAAACATTATCGCGTTTCAAAAGATTGTTTCGTTGCTTTAAAGCCTTGTTATATCTTGCAAGAGCTAATTGAAAACTAGGGAAGATTTGTGAAAGAAAATAATCTAAAAAATTTCTTCGTCGCGTTGGTGATCCGCTCAAAAGTTGCAGGTCGTCTGGTTCGAAAAGTACAACAGGAATACGCAAATTAGCGCTCAAACGTGCTTTTTTGTTTCCATCAACCAAGAACTGTTTTTTTGATTTTTGAACAGCATTATTAAAAATAATCGTTCTTAACGAATCTTTTGAATCTTTTAAATCAATTCGGAACCAGCTCGATCCATCATTTTTTAAAATTTCTTTATCGCTCGAGCGAAAACTTGTACCCTGTAGTGCAAAATAAATTGCCTCAAGAAGAGAAGTTTTTTTCCGCTACCATTAGCGCCAGAAATAAGAGTTGATTTTTCGCCAATTTCTAAAATAAAATCAGAATGTGTTCGAAAAATTCTGAACCCTCAGAGTTTTTTTAAAAATCATTTAAATCCTAACTTTTCAGTGGCATCACGATATGAATATAATCATCACTTTCGGTACTTTTAAAAACTGTTGGCGCAAGTTTTCCAGAAAATCCAAAAGAAACTTCGGGTGATTTAATTGCTGATAAAGCTTGCTTAATATAATTAACATTTAAAGTAACTTCGCCACCGCCAGTAATTTGAGCTTCAGTTTCAGATGTACTTTCGCCAATTTCACTCGCAATTGTATGAATTGATAATTTCGAAGTTTCTTCATCGGCTCGTAAAGTGATGCTTCCACCAGAATCTCTCGTAAAAACCTCAGCAACTTTAATTGTTTGCATAAAATCAGCCCGTTTCATTTTTAAAACAGTTTCAGTCGATTCTGGGATTAATCGCCGATATTCAACATATTTTCCATCAATCAAATTACTCACAACTAAAATTTCACCAACCATAAATTGAATTTGATTGTCATTGATCAGGATTTCAATTTCATCAAGTTTTTCAGGAATTACGCCTGAAACCTTTTTTAAAACATTACTTGGTACGAGCGATTCGAATTCTTGGTCTGTTTCGAAAAGCTTGCGCTCACTTAAACGATATCCATCAGTCGCCGCCATATAAATATTATTCTCAAAAAGTATGGAGAAAAAAACTCCAGTCAAGATTGGTCGGGAAGTATCATTACTTACCGTATCAACTTAGCTAACTGATTCTTTAAAAAAATATCAGAGCCGATAAAGAATCTTGCAGTTGGTTCATCAACAGTTGGTATCTCTGGAAATTCTTCAGCCAAACTACCATTAATTTTTTTGATTTATAATTTCCACTTTCTATTGAAATATTTCCACCATTGACTTTAAAAAGAAACTTCACTATTTGAAGGTAAACTATCAATAAAAACTTTTTGTTAGTTTTTTTCTGGCATTAAAATAGAACCTATTTTTTTCAATTCTTGCACTAATTTTTTTGCGAAATTGCAATTTCTAAATTTGTAGCAGCAACTAGAAGTCTTGAACCGTCTGTTTGAAAAAGAATATATTCAGAACTTGGCAAGCTAGTTTTACTACTTGCAATTCCTGAGATATTGTTGAGTGCCTTAGATAAATCATCTTTCTTAACAGTCAGTTCCATAAAAAAATTTAAATCCTTTTTTTCTTAAAAAAAGTGGTAATTATAATAATAGGTATTGTGGAAACTGTGGAAAACCAAGCTTTCACTACTTAAAAATTATACCATTTTTTTGTGGAAAAATCAAAGTAAAACTTTCTGAAAAAAATTTGTGGAAAAAAATAATGACTTTTCCATAATTTTAAGCTTTCGAAAAATATACACAACCAATCTGTGTAAAACTTTGGTGATTTTTTTCGGCAAGATTTAAATAACTTTCACTCAACAAATTAGCTATTTTTTTCCACAGGCTTTCAACATTTTTATTAAAATATTATATAAACAATGTCAAACATAATAAAGAAATAAAAAAATAATATTTTTGCAAGCTAGGTAAATGGAGTGATATATATTTTTATAACAAATAAATAAAAATATAATTCAAAAAAAGTCAAAAGAGAACAAAAAAATAACTGTTCGCTTTTTATAAACTAAACTAAAATTATTGTCAAATTAACAGATATAAAAAAATAGAGCATTCATAGCTCTATTCATAAATTAAATCTCGTAATCCTTCAATTTGTGAACGAATTTCAGCATCTAATTTAATACTTTTTTCGATTTTTGAAACTCCATTCATAATAGTTGAGTGATCTCGTGAAAATTCTTTACCGATTTGTGGGAAACTCATTTTTTTAACTCGTACTTCATTAAATAGCAGGCTGTCTGTCGAGCGTGATTGATATCTTTTTGTCGAGATTTACTTAAAAATATCTTCTTTTTGAAACCCCAAAGTATTTAGCAGTTTTATCAATAATCTTTCTTGAATTTAAGTGGTTTGGCCTTGTTGGTCGGCTATTTTGGATTAAGCCTTGTGCAAGCTCGAGACTTGGCTTAATGTTTCGAAGTTCTGCCATTGCAATCAGTTGAGTAACTGCTCCAATAATTTCTCGAATATTTGTGCGATAATTTTCAGCGATAAATTCTGAAACTTCTGGTTCAAGTTTAACTTTTTCGTGTTCAGCGCGAGCTTCAACAATACTTTGGCGAGTTTCGAAATCCGGTAGTTGAATATCAACCATCATTCCACTTTCGAAACGACTTTTTAGCCTATCTGTTAAAGTTGGAATACTAGAAGGCGCACGATCACTTGAAAGAATTATTTGTTTATTTACGCGATGAAGTTCATTAAAGGTGTGAAAAAATTCCTCTTGAGTTTTATCTTTTCCATAAATAAACTGAATATCATCAACAATTAAAACATCAACATTTCGATATTTATCGGCATAGCCTTGCTTTTTTTGAGCGCACATTTTCCAAAAAAATCACGATAAAAAAATTCTCGATTGTAATATAAAGAACAGTCATTTCTGGATGTTTTTCTTCAATTGCGTTTCCGATCGCTTGCATTAAGTGCGTTTTACCAAGTCCGGAATCACCATAAAAAAATAAAGTGGATTATATTTTTTTACCAGGATTTTTCTGCAACATTTTGACTAACAAAAATATGCTAATTCATTTGAGCCACCAACGATGAAATTTTTCGAAAGTATAATCTTTATTTAAACCACTAGAATGTTTAGCTTTTTTTCAGTTTTTCTTTTTTTGATTAAATCTTCAATAGAAGGTTTTTTTAGAGAAGTTGCCGGGATTTCTTCGGCCTGTTTTTTTAAGCTTTTTTTGTAGAGATAACCTCAAAAGAAATAACTTCGGGATTTTTTTACCATTGTTTCGAAAAAGCTTTTTAATATGTTCAATATATTTTTTTCTTGATAGTGTTAGTTATGAAAGAATTTTTTTAGCACCAACAACTGCGTGATCATTTTCTAAAGATAGAAGTTGTGTGTCAGCAAACCAAGTCTTAAAATTCGCACCTTGAATTTTTAGGATCCATTTCGAGTTCAGCTAAGATATTTTTTTCCACAACTCATTCATAATTCTATTTTTATAACATTTTTTTGAGTTTTCCACAACCTAAAAATTTAAAGAAATAAAAAAATATGTTATAATTTTTTTGAAAAGTAGAAGAATTTTTTTCCACATTTCTTAGATACTACTGTAATATCTGTGGAAAAAGTCCTTGTTTTTTTGTGGAAAAACTATGATATACTACAAAAATGAATTTAGCAAAAATTTCAAGTTTAATTAACAGATTAAAAAAAGCTTATGAAAAAGTAATCAACTTGATTTTTTTAATATTAAATTGTAAAATAGGATAGATATGCCAAAAAAAGAACACATCAACCACATAAACGACATCGTGCGAAAAACTCACGGTTTTCGAAATAAGATGTCTTCAAAGGCTGGAATTAAAGTTCTAAAAACGACGCCGACTAAAAAGGCCGAAAACGACTTACAGTCTAAAAAAATAATCTCACCCAAGCGAGTGATTTTATTTTTCACTTGATTTTTGCATTTTGTTTATGCTAAAAATATTTTTGTATATTTTTAGAAAAGGAGGAGGGAGTGAGAAAAAAGTTTAATTATTGGTTTTTTTGCTTTTTTTATCGCTCTTATTTTTTTCGAAAAAAATACTTTTTGCAGAAGAGAAAAAGGATCTATATCTCGCGAGTTTATGCTACTGATTCGAAAAGAATTTGTTGAACTTTTTAATAGTGGCGAAGATTATAAATTTAAAAGAAATTTCGCTTAAAAAAATAATCAAAAACAAATTGAAATTGCGAAAGTCCAAGATGGAATTTTTTTAAATCACAAAAAAATATGACTTTTTGCGCAAAATGCTCAGAATTCTGATGTGAAATTTAAGGAAGAATTTCGAAATATTGATACTATTGGTCAGAAGCCTATTTTTAGGGCTTTATATTGATGGTAAATTAAAAGATTATATCTATTCTGATAAAAAGAGATGTATTAAAGGACTGGTTAAAAATTCAACTGATTTAAAGCCGAGTGATAGTGGTATTGAGAAAATTGCTATTTCGAAATCTGAGATATTTAAAAATGGTGATAAGATGACCCCCATTGAAGTTCGAAATAATTATAATTTCGGTTTACGAAATCTTGATAATTATTCACCAAGATTTGGTGGATTAGAGCTCGAAAAAACAGAAAAATTTTAAACGATGAAAAAGATGAATTAGAAAAAAAGCCTGAAGCTCCTAAAATAGAAGATAAAGCTGAAGATAAAAAAGTTTTAAATCCTGAAGATAAGGACTCCGAAAAGGGGAAAGAGGAAAAATAAAGCTAATATAAATGAAGAAAAAAAGTATTTTTTTAAAGATTCAGAGAATTTAAAAAAATGAGAAAAAAATATAGTTTTTTTAGTCAAGATAAGCAACTAAAACAACTAGAAAAAAATACTAAAAAAATGATATTTTGTTAAATAATGAAATAGATAATTTAAAAAAATCAGAGATGAATTTTTAGCGCCAAACACTGGATTTTTAAAAACTGAAAAATAATAATTTTTGTTTTAAATTTGGTGTTTTTTTAGCTATTTTTTTGAAGTTGCAATTTTAATAAAAAGAAAGTTTTTTTAAAATGAAGTTTTTTTAGAATTATTTTTTTGAGTATTTTGCTCACACTTTTTTTGGGATTTTTTTAAATAAAAATTCAAGCTTTAAATACGCAAAAATATTTTAATTTCAAAAGTTTCAAATTCAATGCTGGAAATCTCAAATTTTGGTGAAGATTTCCAGTTTTCCAAAATTGAAATTATCCAGAATAATCAAAAATATTGGCGAAATTTTGAACGGAATTTTTTTAAAAAAATCACAAATATTGTTTAGTGAAAAAGATGGCGACGGAAAAAAATTTTTGAGTCAAGATTTATTAAGTGAACAGATTGAGCTTAAAAATTGATGGCAAAAAAAGTTGATTTTTTTATGTGCAGAAAATATGAAGTGCAAAGAAAAAAATGCACCAGAGATAACTGAAGATGATATTTTTAACTCGTAATTTCAATAAAGATATTTTTTTGAAATTTCTCAAAAAAAGTGATTTTTTTGGTTCTAGCGGATTAGCTGAAATTGAAGAAGACTTTTGTGAAAAATCTACAAATTAGTGAAGTTTTAATTAATTCGAATGAGCAATTTTTTTAGAGTTAAGAAATACTAGAAATCAGAAAAATTTCACTTAAAAAAATGCAGGATTGAAATTTATACGGGAAATAATAAAGAGCCACAAAAAAATAGATTTCAAAGATATAGAGATTTTTACCGAATGATTTTTTTAACAATTAATTTTAATAGTGAAAATAGTTTTAAATTTTTCGAAAAACTGGCAACAATAAAATTATTATTTTAAATTCAAAAAAACCAAGAAATTCAAAGTGTTGAATTAAAAAGGTTCAAAGAAGGATTTAAGCTGGATTTTTTTGATGGAAAAAGAATGGAAGCAAAGCTTTAAAAATAACAAAAAAATAGTGAAAAATATTATTCAAGTTTGTGAAGATGGATTCTTTTTAAACGCCGAAAATCATTGTGAAAAAAATAAAAAAACTTGCCAAGCAGGATATTTTTTTAAACGAAGAAACTGATCGCTGTAATAAGATTAAGGAAGAAAATCAAGAAAAAAAATGTGAAAATGGTTATTTCTTAAACCTTGAAACAAATCGATGTAATAAAATTTTGGCAGAAAAAGCTATATTGGAATGCCGTGAAGGTTATGAGCGTAATTTAGAAACTAACAGGTGTCGAAAAAAATTTCAAGTACAATAGTTTCTAAAAAAAGATGTTTTATGTGCCCCAGGTTATACACGAAATCCTGAAACAAATCGTTGTAGAAAAAAACAGCAATGAAACTAAAAAAGAATTAGCGCCTTGTAAAGATGGATATGAGCGAAATGAAGAAACTAATCGTTGCAGAAAAGTTGTAAAAAATAGCGGTGCTAGTGATGATATAAAAAAAGATGAAGAAAAATCTAAGCAGGCTGAATTTACAGGTTGGTGGATTATTGCTGTTGTAATTTTAGTGTTTTTAGCAATTTTATTTTTCGAATTTCGAAAAGATATTTTTGCGAAATTTTCAAAAGGTAAAAAATGAAAAAGCGGCGAATTCTAGGAATTGACCCTGGAACTGGAATTTTGGGGTTCGGTGTTGTGGACTGTCAGATTGGAAAACCCTTAAAAATGGTGACTGGTGGTGTTATCTCGACTCCAGCTCATACACCAATTGAAATTCGGCTTGAAGAAATTTATAATGGCTTGAAAGAGATTATTAAAGAAACTAATCCAGATGAAGTTTCAATTGAGAAACTATTCTTTTCGAAAAACGTAACAACGGCGATTTCAGTTGCGCAAGCTCGAGGTGTGGCGATTTTGGCGGCCCAACAATCGAAAATTCCAATTTCTGAATACACACCGAATCAAATTAAGCAAACTTTAACCGGTTATGGCGGCGCAAATAAGAAACAAATGCAAGAAATGGTACGTTCAACTTTGAACTTAGTGGAGGTGCCAAAACCAGATGATGCGGCCGATGCACTCGCTGCTGCAATTACGCATTTTTACATGACGCGTATTTAAAAACCAAAATAATTATGGTAAAAATTAAGTAATGATTGCACATATTTCTGGAAAAAAATTGCTGAAAAAAATTTGCTGGGAGCGTGATTGTTGACGTTTCTGGTGTTGGCTATGAAGTTATTGTTCCCGTAGGAGAATTTGAGCGAGCGGTTTTAAACGAGCAGATTAAATTTTACACATATCATAATATTACAGATAGAAGTCAAGAACTTTTTGGTTTTTCAAGTTTGGCAGCTAAAAAACTTTTTGAACTTTTAATTACTGTTCAAGGAATTGGCCCAAGGGCCGGAATTGCAATTATGAGTTTAGGTGAAACTGAAGAAGTTCGAAACGCGATTGCTTGCGAAGATGCGAAATTTATTCAAAAAGCCGCTGGTGTTGGTAAAAAATCCGCCGAGCGTGTAATTTTAGATTTAAAAGATAAAGTCGGAATGGCGATTTCGAAACTAGATGGCGTTGGTGCTAACATTAGCTTAGCTTCAGATGAGGCTTTAGAAGCTCTGATTGCTCTTGGGTTTAATTTAAATGATGCAACAAAAGCATTAGAGCAAATCCCTCGTGATTTACCAACTGAAGAACGTATTACTTTGGTATTGAAAGCTGGAATTTAATTTTTGAAAAAAGAAAAAGTTGCACATTTTGTGCAACTTTATTTAATAGGACAGATCCTGTTCTATTTTGGAAAAAATTTCATGAATATATTCAAGATCGATACTCTCGAGTTTCTCAAGCTTCTCAATCTTTAATTTTTTTATATTTATACTTTCCATCGCTTTTAACCCAAATGAATCCTTCGCGAGAATCGATTACGAAAAAGTTTAGCAGCTTCATTAATGTGGTCTGGAGTTTTTTTCATCTTTAAGGGCTATGACCCATACATTTTCAGGAATTTCTTCATTTCTCACATTAATTTTTCTGAACAAAAATTCGACCACTCAGTTTACCGTGATAAATTAAATTTGCAATATTTTTTGCTTTTGCAAAAATATTTTGTGCTAAAACTTCTGAAGAGGTAACTGTAGTTACTTGTGTTTCCATAAGAACACCATCCTTTTTTTATGTACTTCTCTTTTATAAGAGATATACTAATTATAATCAATTTTTTAAAAAAAGTCAAACTATGGTATAATATAAACAATGGCTATCGAGAGAATTATTGATGCGAATTTACACGAGGATGAACTGCAAGAGCAGCAGGTGGAGATTTCTTTACGCCCAACGAGTTTTGATGAATATATTGGTCAGGAGCGATTAAAAAAGAATTTAAAGCTTGCAATTGATGCGGCAAAAAAACGTGGTGAAAGTATTGATCATGTCTTACTTTATGGTCCTCCGGGGCTTTGGGAAAAACTACAATGGCGAATGTTATTGCGCGTGAAATGGGTGCAAATATTCGAATTACATCTGGCCCAGCAATTGAAAAAGCTGGAGATTTGGCATCTATTGTAACAAATTTACAAGATGGTGATATTCTTTTTATTGATGAAATTCATCGCATGCCACGCGCCGTTGAAGAAATTCTCTATTCTGTAATGGAGGATTTTAAACTTGATATCGTGATTGGTAAAGGGCCGGCTGCACGCTCGGTTCGGCTGGATTTGCCACATTTTACGGTTATTGGAGCAACCACCAGAACAGGAAGTCTAGCAGCGCCACTCCGGGACCGTTTTGGCCATATTTATAGATTGGAATTTTATACACCAGAAGAGATTTCGAAAATTATTTTACGTTCAAGTAAAATTTTGGGGAGCAAAATTCAAGATGAAGCTTCGAAAATTCTATCAACGAGAGCAAGGCTAACTCCACGAATCGCAAACCGAATTTTAAAGCGGGTTCGAGATTATGCTGATGTTAATGGTGATGGAATTATTGATTTGAAAACTGCTCAAAATGCTTTAAAAATGCTTGAAATTGATGAACTAGGGCTCGACGCAGCAGATAGAAATCTATTAAATTCGGTGATTGAAAATTACGGAACGCGGCCAGTTGGCTTAAATACAATGGCAGCATTAACTGGTGATGAAACTGCAACAATCGAAGATTTTTATGAACCGTATTTGATGCAGATTGGTTTTTTACAACGAACTCCTCGTGGAAGAATTATCACCAAAAAAGCATTTGAACATTTAGGAAAGGAATTTAAAGATGAATGATAAGCAAAGCTTGGCGCAAAAATTTGAAGAAAAAATCGCACAAAATGGGCAGAATTTAACTTTCGAAAACAACTTGGGGGCTCCAATTCAAGTTCAGCCAGTCATGCAAGTAGAAGTTCCCGTTGGTGATCCACGCGTAATTAAAGCTCGCCATGAACAATCTGTAAAAACTTATCCAGATATCACGGTTGATGAAGATGAATATGTGGTTCTCTCGATGCGCCGTCATTCTCTTGGTTATCTTTTAAATATTATTTTTAGTGCGTTCATTGGTGTTTTACTAATTAGCGCGTGGATCATTATCTGTTTTATGCCGAATCCGCTGCCGATTCCTGAAAATTTTAAACCGCAAATTTCTTTGATTTTTGGCTCAATTACACTACTTTTAATTATATTAACTTATGTTAATTATGTTGTGTATCGAGCGAATCGATTTGTGATTACGAACGAACGTGCAATTCAATGGATTTCGAATACAATTATGAGCCAAAAAAAGCAGGTAATTAACCTTGAATCGATTGAAGATATCTCTTATTCTCGAGAGGGAATTTTGCAACATTTGTTTGATTACGGAACTGTTAAATTGAGCACTATTGGCGATGAATCAACTTACACTTTTCCATTTTCGCCAAATCCAGACAAAAAAGCAGAATTTTTAAGTGATATTGTTGAAGCTGCTCGTGAAAATCAAATGCTTTCTGATAAACTTTTTGAAGAAGGTGTAAAAATGAGTGTAAAATAATAAAAAAAACGGCTTTCGAAAATTTGCGAGCCGTTTTTTAATATTTAATTTCGAGATTTTTTGATAAAATCACCTTCTTTTTCTAATTTTGCTCGAAGTGTGAATTTTTTACATTTACCGTTTTCACAGTTGGTTGGTTCGTAGTGATATTCACTTTTTTCTTCATTAATTATAATTCCAGAAGGGTCGGTTAGGAGATTTGGCTCAATGCCTTTAATAACATCTTCATTGATTTTTTTCAGGGTAATAGCCGTTTTTTTCTTGTAATAAACTTCTTCCAAATTATAATAAATTTCATTAATCGAAAGTTTTCGAATTTGATCGCGTTGAACTGCGAGAAGTTCGAATCTTTGTATTGTAAAAAAATTACGCCAACGACAATTAAAAAAATATAATTACAACACAAATTTCAATAACTGTAAAAACCAGATTTTTTTCTTCATATTTTTTTATTATATCACAATTTATTTTTTTGGTCTAATCAGTTTGAATTTGTTAGAAAAATTATGATAGAATATGTTTATTACTATTTTAAAAAAATAGTAAAAGTAAAAATTAGGGGGTGAAGAAAAATGATTGAAATTCCAATTGGCAGAAATGCTGTCGGTAATATAGTTTATTGTAAAACTTTTTGGATTAGATAGACGCCATAATGCAATTACTAATCGTAAATTATCTGTAAATCAAAGAGCTAAAATACAAAATGCCCGTGAGCAGCTTGCGAGGCAAAAAGGGCTCAACAGTTTTCTAATTATTTTTTTCAAGGTTCATTTTGAGCCTTTTTTTCTTTTTCAAAAAAATAACCTTGAACATTTTACTAAAAAAATGTTAAAATAAAGATATTATTTTAAGGAGAAAATTTTATGGCTAAAGCAAAAAAAACAGATACAGGAATGGCTGAAGATGGTAAAAAACAAGCGCTAGATTTAGCGATTGCGCAAATTTCGAAACAATTCGGCGATGGTTCAATTATGAAGCTTGGCGAAAATCATAAAGTTGATGTTGAGCTTCTACCTTCAGGATGTTTGAGCCTAGATATTGCACTTGGTGGTGGCTACCCTAAGGGGCGAATTATTGAAATTTATGGACCAGAAAGTTCAGGAAAAACTACTTTAACTCTCCATGCAATTGCTGAAATTCAAAAACAAGGTGGAACGGCGGCGTTTATTGATGCTGAGCATGCACTTGATCCAGCTTATGCACGCAAACTTGGTGTTGATACTGAAAACTTGCTTGTTGCACAACCTGATAATGGCGAACAAGCACTTGAAATTACTGAAACTTTGGTACGTTCAAATGCGGTTGATTTGATTGTGGTTGACTCGGTTGCGGCTCTTGTCCCACAGGCTGAAATTGATGGAGACATGGGTGACGCACATATGGGTCTTCAAGCTCGTTTAATGTCGCAAGCGCTTCGAAAACTTACTGGAATTATCAATAAATCGAAAGCAACGGTAATTTTCATTAACCAAATTCGAATGAAAATTGGTGTGATGTTTGGAAATCCTGAAACTACAACTGGTGGTAACGCGCTTAAATTCTATGCTTCGGTTCGTGCTGATATTCGCCGAACAGCTCAAATTAAAAGCGGTGATGATGTAATTGGGAACCGTACAAAGGTCAAAATTGTGAAAAACAAGATTGCAGCACCGTTCCGAGTTGCCGAATTCGATATTATGTATAACGAGGGAATTTCGAAAACTGGAGATATTATAGATTTAGCAGTTGAACATGAAATTTTAGGAAAATCTGGTGCATTTTATAAATATAATGACCAAAATATTGGTCAAGGTCGTGAAAACGCTAAACGATATCTGCTTGAAAATCCAGATGTAATGTCAGAGATTGATGCTAAGGTTCGAGCAAAAATTCGTGGTGAAGAATTTGTTAAAGAAACTCCAAACGAAGAAAAAAACTGAAGAATAAAAATAATTAGCCCGATAAATTTGGGCTAATTTGATTTTAATTTTTATGGCATTAGATATTTTTGATCATAGTGATTTTGAGTATAAAAAGATAAAAAAATAGCTCTCAAGAAGCTACTTTTTAAGGATGGTTTTTTTATAATTACAGATATAAAAACAAGCAGTTAAAAAAATCAAAAATCGGGTAAATATTTTTTTTGTGAATGGAAAAATATTGTTTTTTTCACTAGATATTTTTTTCAATTAACTCAATTAAATATTAAAGTTGGATCTAAATTTACAAAAAAACTGAAATCGAAAAATCTTGAACAGCAGAGTGAATTTGGCAAGCTTTATGCTTTTAGCTTTAAATTATTGCTTAATGAGACCACATTCTAAAAAAAGGAAATTAGCGATTATTTATGGAAAAAAACTTTGAATCGTAAGCTTAAAAAAATCGTAAAAACTGGTGAATTTTATGAAAAAAAGGATTTTCGAAAAATCTCAGTTGAACAAGTTTTGAACCGATTGATTGAAAAAATATATTGATGATGAAAAAGTTTGCTAAATTCTGGGTTGAAAAATCGTAATCAGAGAAAAAGGTAGCTCAATTAAAAAAATAAAATCTGAATTATTCTCAAAAGGTGTCTCTTCAGATATTATTGAACAGGTTTTAAGTGAATCAAATCGAAATGATGAGGATGAGATTCAAAAAAATAATCGCTAAAAAAAGCTAAAAAAATATACAGATGAACAAAAGTTAATTACTTATTTGGCTCGACAAGGTTTTTCTTTTGATGAAATTAAAAAGGCAATTTCGAAAGAATAATTTTAATCTCGAAAGGGATTTATATAATTTGGCACAAAAATTCTCAGTTTTTTTCTGCTCGTTTTTGTGGGGCTTCTTCTTTATCGTGGCGAATTGTGATAGTATCGTCACTTATTGCAACAATTTGAGATCGGTGAATTGTTAAAAGCTGGGTCGTTTAATGATTTTTAAAAATGGTCGTTTTACGATTAATTGTTGAACTGAAAAAAATCAGCTAAACTTAAAGTGTAATCAATTATTTTACCAATTTTTTTGAACCTTTTTTTCATCTTCAACTTTAAGATTTAAGATATTAAAATCAAGGTCAATTATTTCTTTAATTTTAATTACATCTGTTGGGAGAATAAAATCTTCACCAGAGTCGATAATAAATCCAATTCTTGAAAGCTCACGAATATCAGCGATTCGGATTAACATTTCTTCGTTAGAAAAAAAGAATTAGCTTTTTAAATGGTAAGCTAAAAATTTGTAAATTTTCAGGATTAATAATCGCATTGCCTGTTAGGGCAAGTTGTGAGCCAGTTTGTAGCCCCATAATTGGTGTGTTTAGTAATTTTGAAGCTAAAATTAACATAATTATTTATAATTTTAACAAATTATTGTTTTAAAAATCCAGTTTTCCGCATTAATTCTGGTAGAATTGTTTCGTTTTTGTAGAACCTTCGCTAAACCATCTAATTTCATATTTCTAAAAATTATTTACTGAAAGAATTTCTTCAATTTCAACTGAAGTTGGCTTAATTTGAATTAGATTTTTTTAATTTCTTTTGAAATCTCGCCATTAATTAAACTTAAAAACTTCAAAAAAATTGCAGTATTTCCAGAAAAAAAGCTAATTCGTAATTTTTCTTTTTTTCGAATAATTGGTAATTCTAAAAATAGCGTTCGAAGAAGTTGAAAGTTTATTTTTTTGGGTGAACTTTATCGCGAAAAATCTTTTTCTAATTGATGGATTTTTACTCCCGTAGTTTTAAATTCTTGCAAAAATAAGAGAAGATTCTTCTTTTGAGATTTTAGTTTTTGAAATTGCTTTTTTTCGAAACGGTACGAATTAAAGTTTGTGATATCATTCCTAGAACGTTTGCGCTAATTAAAAAAATGGTTCAATTCCAAGATAATTTAAGAATGGGATAATTTCACTTATTTTTTTGAACCGGAAGGCTTGCGATAATAAATTTTTCCTCGCATTGAAGCGTCGAAAAATGAGCTCGGCAGTTTTCGAATCTTTTAGATTATCGATGTATAAAAATATCAGGATTTTGACTCAGAGCTGATTTGGTCATTTCAAAAATAATCTAAACCGATTCTAGTGTTAATTTCGGTCTGGTTAATTCCTGAAATCGTTTTTTTCAATATTTTTTTCAATTGTAACAATATTTTTTTCGCTCGAATTTAATTCATTTAAAAATTGAGAAATTGGTTGTATTATTTCCTTCACCAATTGTAAAAATAATTCCGCGTGGTTGCCTTAGAATCTGTTGAACTTGTTGTAAGTTTTCACCCCAAAGTCCAATTTCGTTGAGTTTTCTAACACTTTTTCGAGCTCGAATTAACCTTAGAGTAACTTTTTCGCCCAAAAAAACTGGAGTTGTGGAAATCCGAATCCGAGCTTCTCCGTGTCGAATTATGGCGGATTGTGGAAAAAGTTTTTTCGCTAAAATTTAAACCACCAAGATGTTTGAAGTATTTAGCTAATTTTGGCAAAAAATCTTTCGAAAATTCATTAACAGTTTTTAGAACACCGTTAATTCGAAAACGGACCAAAGTTGAATCTTCTCTTGGTTCAATATGTACATCAGTCGCATGCAGATTTAGGGCATTTTTCAATAATACTTTCGGCTGCAAATTTAACTGAATTTTTCGAACCTAATCTCTTTAATTTTCGAAATTTTCCCACCTTCTTTCATTGTTTAAATTTTTAACATAATCGATTTAAAAAAACGCAAGTGTGGTAAAAATAAATTTATATGAAGAAAAATAGTCGTGGCAGTTTCTGGTGGCGTGGATTCAGTGGTTTTGCTGGATTTTTTTAGTACGATTTTTTTCGAAATAAAAAAATGGACAAAAAAATGGCTTGAAGAAAACTTAATTGTTGCGCATTTTGAGCATGGAATTCGCGGAAAAAGAAAGTCAAGAGGATTGTGAATTCGTTCGAAGATTAGCAGAAAAAGATAGAGTGAAGTTTGAATTTAAACATGGAAATTTGGGCGAAAAATTCAAGTGAAGAACGGGCCAGAAATGCTCGATATATTTTTTTGCGAAAAAAATTGCTAAACGCGAAAAATGCTATAATTTTTTTACGGCGCATCATAAGAATGATTTGGCGGAGACTTTTGCGCTAAATTTGGCGCGCGGTGGCGGTTGGCGCGCGGTGGCATGTTTTGATTCGCCAGATATTGAACGGCCATTTTTGCGATTTTCAAAATTAGAAATTCTAAAAATGGCAAAGCAACAAGGTTTAATTTGGCGAGAAGATTCAACTAATTTTAGTCAAAAATATGCACGCAATCGGATTCGAAAAACTTTGAATTTTAGTGAAAAAGATTTGGATTCTATTTTTAAAATTTGGCAGAGACAAACTGAACTTCGCCGTGAAATTGAAAAAATAACTCAAGAAATTTTGTTTGAAATTGGTGATGGACAGAAATTTGAGAGAGAGTTTTTTCGCATGAATTCAGATGACGTTTGCTACGAAATTCTGCGCGAAATTATGATTCATCAATCCGGAAAAAATTCCGCTTTCAAAAACAAGTTTGGGATTTTTTGCATGCGATTCGAACTTTTAAAAATGGATCAAAAACACAAATTTTAGGTGGGCATGAAGTTATGTTTTCTAAAAATCGCTGGAGCTTTAATATTGACTAAGTCTTTAATTTATGGTATAATTTAGGTGCAATCATATATTTTAGGGGGTGCAAAAATGGTTAGTAAATATAATCACAAAAAAGCCGTTGAATATTTTGAGAGATCAAAATATAAAAAGCTCGAAGAAATTATTAGCCATGCTGATATTGAGAAAATGTCGGCAAAGGAGTTGGTTCAACTAATTTCCTTTAAAGCTTTAGTGGAGCAAAAACTCCACAAGATTTATTGGTCTGATGAATTAACTCAACTAACAATACTAGCTTTAGAAAAAGCTGATATTAGAGAACGCCGATATCTTGAAGCAAAATTATTGCTCAATGAGGCTCAGATTATCATCCGCAATAAAAAAGATGATAAACGCTTCAATAGAGCAATGGAATTGCTATCTTTGGCGGATGATTGCTTCGCTCGACAAGGCAATAAGATTGAAAGGCTTTTCGTAAAAGATGAAAAGCTTCGAACATATTTTGAATTCCTAAGGAATAGCGGTAGAGCTGATGAAATCAATCAAATCGTTGAGGAATATATAATCCTCGATAGTAGATTTGATAAATTCATGGGCGAAAAAGCTGAAACTTGGCAATTAAATGCTGAGTTCCATAGCTTGAGGGTTATGGCATACGCTAGCTATCCCTATGCTAAAATTTTAGGTAGGAAAGTCGTTGAAAAGTTTAATTCTCGTGGCAATAAGCTAAAAGCGCTAGCCGCGAGAATATACACCTTAGGCCGAGTTGGATTCTGTATTAATGAATTTTTGGCTCAAATTAGGGGTGAATAATTTATGAGGTTCATTAGAGCCTCTTTTTCGGTTGAAAACTCTTTAAAAATTTGTTAAAATAGTAAGAGTTGAATGACCGGAAAGGAAGATGATGAAAGATAAGAAAAACAATAATTTTAAGAAGCTATCTCTAAATGTTATTTTTTGGGTGGTAATTATAGCTATTTTTGGTGGAATTTGGGTGAGCCAAAATATTTTTTCAAATAAATTAAAAGAAGTTGCTATTTCAGATGTGATCTTGCGCGCTAATAAAGGTGAGATTTCGAAACTAGAAATTCAGGGAAATGATGTAAAAGTCACTAAAAAAGGTGATAAAAAAGCTACTGAAAAATCGGTTAAAGAGAGCGGAACGATTTATGAACAGGGTCTTGAAAAAGGGAAAACAACTGTTGATGTGATGCCAGTTGATAATTCTTCAGAAATAATCTGGAATTTAGCTGTTATGATTGTGCCTATTATTGCGATTGTAGCTTTCTTTATGCTAATTATGCGTTCGGCAACTGGTCAAAATTCGCAAGCGATGAATTTCGGCAAATCTCGAGCAAAACTTTACGGTGAAGATAAAAAGAAGATTAAATTTGAAGATATTGCTGGAAATGAAAATGCTAAACAAGATTTATATGAAGTTGTTGATTTCTTGAAAGATCCTAAAAAATACCAAAAAATGGGTGCAAAAATCCCAAGTGGTATTTTGATGGTTGGAAACCCAGGAACTGGTAAAACAATGTTGGCTCGTGCTGTTGCGGGTGAGGCGAAAGTTCCATTTTTCTCAATTTCAGGTTCAGAATTTATGGAAATGTTTGTTGGTGTTGGTGCTTCACGTGTGCGAGATTTGTTTTCGAAAGCAAAAAAGAATGCTCCAGCGATCATCTTTATTGATGAAATTGATGCTGTTGGCCGAAAGCGTGGCTCTGGAATGGGCGGAGGCCATGATGAACGTGAACAAACCTTGAACCAAATTTTAGTTGAAATGGATGGTTTCGAAAAAGATACTGGTGTTATTGTTTTGGCTGCAACCAACCGTGCTGATGTACTCGACCCAGCCCTTCTTCGACCTGGCCGATTTGATCGCCGTGTAGAAATTTCTCTTCCTGAAAGAAAAGATCGGTTAGCAATTTTAGAGGTTCATTTTAAAAATAAAAAAGTTGATGAATCTGTTGATTTGAATGCATTAGCAAAGAAAACTGCCGGCTCTGCTGGTGCCGACCTTGCGAATATTGCGAATGAAGCAGCTATTTTAGCAGCTCGAAATAACCGAGATGTCATTACTAATGATGATCTTACGGAAGCTTTCGAAAAAGTGGCGATTGGTCCAGAGCGAAAATCAAAAGTTATGAGCGATTTAGAACGTGAAACTACCGCTTGGCATGAAGCTGGTCATGCTGTTGTTGGTCATGTTTTACCAGATTCGGACCCGGTTCATAAGGTTACGATTATTCCGCGTGGTGGAACTGGTGGTGTAACATGGTTCTTGCCGCCAGAAGACCGAAGCTATACAAATATTTTCGAATATAAAGATATCTTGGCGCGAGCGATGGGTGGTCGTCAGGCTGAAATGTTGATTTATGGCGAGGCTGGAATTTCAACCGGAGCATCAAGCGACCTTCGAAATGCAACTGATATTGCTCGAAATATGGTGATTGAATTTGGTATGGGCGAAGATCTACTTGATCAAGTTTTTCATGAAGAAAATTCGGGAATGTTCTTTGATAAAATGACTCGCGAGCGACCATATTCTGAAAAAACCGCTGAAAAAATTGATGCAGAAATTGCTAAATTAATTAAAGAGGCTGTTGAGCGTGCTGCCGCAATTCTTAAAGCGAATAAAAAACCACTTAAAGAATTAACAGACGCACTTCTCGAAAAAGAAACTCTTGATGAAAAAGAAGTTGCTGAAATTTTAAAAAATGCTAAATTGCCTAAGGAAGCAAAACTTCACGATTAATTATGAAATCAAAAAGTTAGATCAATTGTTTCGAAAGCTAACTCAAGATTAACAGTAAAATTTGCAGCAATCGTTCTTGCGAGCTCGACGCTTTTGTCGAGCTTGTTAGGCTTTTTGCGAGATAGGCTTTTAAATTCGTATTATTTAGATTCTTATCCAGACGGAATTGATGCTTATACGGTAGCTTTTACGATTCCTGATTTTATGTTTTTCATTTTGGTTTCGGGCGCTTTAAGTGTAACATTTATTCCAGTTTTTAACCAGCGAATGGCGAATCGAAATAAAAAATCTGCTTGGGAATTAAGTTCGAGTGTTTTAAATCTGTTAGCACTTTTAACTTTAGCGACATCTGTTTTAATTATTATTTTCGCAGAGCCTTTAGTTAAATATATTGTTGGCCCAGGGTTAAGTGAATCTTCTCGTTCTTTAGCTATATCAATGATGCGTGTGATTGCAATTAATCCATTTCTTTTTGCGATTGCGACAGTTTTGACAAGTGTTCAGCAAGCAATTGGAAGATTTACTTTTTCAGCTCTTGCGCCTGCAATTTACAACATTGGAATTATTATCGGAACAGTATTTTTCACGAATGGAATTAATATTTTTGGTATTCAAATTTTTGAAGGCGGAATTATGGGTGTGGCGATTGGTGTTGCCTTTGGATCGGTTTTGCAACTTTTGATTGCAGCGGCTGGTTTGATTGGTGTTGATTTTAAATATCAATTTCGAATTTTCTGGAAAAATAGAGGATTTCAGCAGGTAATGAAGCTCCTACCAACGCGCTCAATGGATCAAGGTTTAGACTATGTAAATTCGATTGTTGAAACAAATATGGCAAGTCGAATGGGTTCGGGAACAGTTCGTGCTTATTCGCAAAGTTTAACTCTTCAAATGATGCCGGTAAACTTAATTGGCGTGGCGATTTCTACTGCTTTTTTCCCAAATTTAACTGAAAGATTAGCAATCGGCCGAAAAGATCTCTTTCGAAAAGATTTACAATCAGCTCTTCGAATGATTATTTTCTTAGCTTTGCCAGTTTCGGTTTTGTTCTTCTTTTTGCGTGGCTATATTGTTAGTTTTATTAAAAACGGTGGTGATGATTTGATTGCTGGGCTTTTGGGCGTTCTTGTTCTTTCGATTTTTGCACGTTCAATTTATCATATTGCAGCAAGGAGTTTTTACGCAATGGAAGATACAAAAACACCATTTTATATCTCGTTGGTTGCAATTGGTTTGAATATTGTTTTGGCGGTAATTTTCAGCTTAATTTTTAAATTTGGTGCTTATGGGTTAGCTTGGGCGCAAGCGATTGGTGCAGTTCTTGAAATTGTGATTTTACTATTTTTGATGCGAAAAAGAATTGACGGGCTTTTTGACGCGCAATTTCTTTCAGGGATTTTTCGAATGGTGATTGCTAGTGCTACAGCTGGTTTAATTTGTTATTTATTAGTGGTGAGAATGCCTTTACTTGGCTCTGATTTACGATTCTTCTCAACTTTTCCGAAATTTATATTTATTGGATTGGTGAGTTCAACAACTTATGTCTTGGTTGCAAAATTATTAAAACTTGAAGAAGCTGAGCCGATTATTTCGCAAATTAAAAAGATGATTTTCGTGCAAGTTAAGATTAAATAATTTGCCTAAACTTTAAAAAAATCTGTTAAAAATATAGAAAGTTTATGAATTTAGAAAAGATTAGAAATTTTTTTGTATTATTGCTCATATTGATCACGGTAAGTCGACCTTAGCTGACCGAATGATGGAAATTACCGGTACTGTCCAAAAAAACGTGATATGAAGTCGCAGCTTTTAGACTCGATGGATTTGGAGCGTGAAAAAGGAATTACAATTAAACTTGCGCCTGTAACAATGAATTGGCAGGGGATAGAATTAAATTTAATTGACACTCCTGGACATGTTGACTTTTCCTATGAAGTTTCACGTTCTCTTCAAGCTTGTGAAGGTGCAATTTTAGTGGTTGATGCTTCACAAGGGATTCAAGCACAAACTCTGGCTAATGTTTATCTTGCAATGGCGGCCGATTTAAAAATTATTCCAGTTTTAAATAAAATTGATTTACCCGCAGCGGATATTCCGCGAGTTTCGAAAGAAGTTACTAATCTTTTAGGTTGTGATGAAAGCGAAATTTTACATATTTCAGCTAAAACAGGAATGGGTGTTGAAGAAGTTTTAAATGCGGTGATTGAGAAGATTCCTGCACCAAAGGAGATTTAATGAAACCACTAAAAGCTTTAATTTTTGATAGTTATTATGATGATTACCGCGGTGTAATTTTGTACGTGCGTATTTTTTCGGGTGAGCTAAAAAAGGGTGAAGAAATTAAAATGATGGCGACAGACTCGAAAGGTTTGGCACTAGAAATTGGTAAGCTTCAGCCAAAAATGACACCATACGATAAAATGAGTGCGGGCGAGATTGGCTACATTGTGACTAACTTAAAAACTACCCGTGAGGCAAAAGTTGGTGATACTGTAACTCTTTCGAAAAATCCTGCTAGTGAGCCTCTACCCGGTTATCAAAACGTTCAGCCATTTGTTTATGCCGGGTTTTTCCCAGTTTCGAATGAAGATTATCAAGATTTGAAAGATGCGGTTGAAAAATTAAGTTTAAGTGATTCTGCACTTCAATTCGAACCAGAGAATTCACCGGTTTTAGGTTTTGGTGTACGAATTGGCTTTCTTGGTCTTCTTCATATGGATATTGTTCGCGAGCGTTTGGAGCGTGAATATGACTTAGATTTAGTGGTAACCAACCCTTCAACCGACTATCATGTAATTTTAACAACAGGTGAAGAATTAGATATTAAAAGTGCTGCTGATTTACCTGATCAAACAAAAATTTCTGAAATTCGTGAGCCATGGATTAAAGGCGAAATTGTGGTGCCAAAAGACTATGTTGGTGCTGTAATCCAGCTGATTGTTTCGAAACGTGGCCTACAAAAGAATTTGAGCTATATTGATGAACGTGTTTTGGTTTCTTTCGAAGCACCACTCGCTAACCTTTTAACCGATTTTTACGACCAGCTAAAAAGCGTTACATCTGGTTATGGGTCATTTAATTATGAGCTTTGGGATTATTTAGTAGAAGATTTAGTACGTGTGGATTTTTATGTTGCGGGTGAAATGGTTGATGCACTTTCGGTGATGTGTCATCGTTCAGAAAGTGTACGAATGGGTCGTGAAATTACTGCAAAATTGAAAGAAGTGATTCCGCGACAGAATTTCCAGGTGGCGATTCAGGCGGCAATTGGCGGAAAGTTTATTGCGCGCGAGAATATTTCAGCTTATCGAAAAGATGTGACTGGTTATCTTTACGGTGGTGATGTTTCTCGAAAGAAGAAATTGCTCGCCAAACAAAAACGTGGTAAAAAGCGAATGAAGAAATTTGGAAATGTTGAAATTCCGAGCGAAGCTTTTACTGTAATGCTAAAACGAGATTAAAAGAGGTTTTTGAAAGCTCTTTTTTTATTTTTTTATACTTGACAAAAATATATCGGGGGGTAAAATGATTATGTAATAATTAATATTTTATAAAGGGAGTTCTAATGAAAGAAGAAAAAAATCAACTGTAGAATCTAATGACGATAACCAGCTAAATAGAATATCTTCAAAAACTAAATCTGAGAAGCCGTTCTATAAAAAAGCTTGGTTTTGGATTGTTATAGTTGTAATTATTGCTATTGGTAGCCAATATAAACAGCCTGAAAAAGTTGGTGAAAATAAAAATTCTGGACCAAACGGATCATCTCAAACTCAAAACAGTGAGAAGAAGAAAGAAGAAAAAACTGAATTCAATGTTGGTGATATAATTGCGTTTGACGGAAAAGAATTAACTGTTGAAAAGGTTGAGCGAAACTGGAATTCTGGAAATTCTTATCTAAAGCCAAAAGATGGCAAAGAATATGTAAAAGTTTCAGTAAAGATTGAAAATAAATCTGAAACTGAGATGAATTATAATGTTTTCGAATTTAAAGCTGAAGATTCTAACGGGGCTGCTGAAAATGCTGATATGCAAACTTATAGCCTACCAGATAGTCTTGGCTCTGGTGATTTAGTAAAAGGTGGTAAAAAGAGCGGTTCGATGATTTTTGAAGTTCCTGCTGGTTCTTCATTAAAACTCCATTATCAACCATCATTTTGGTCTAATAAAAAAGTTATTGTTAATCTATAATAAATTTTTTTAAAAAAACGGGCTTACTGTGAGCTCGTTTTTAATTTGCTAAATTACTTAAAAAAATGCTAAAATATAAACAGTTATGTTAGCTTATAAAAATAGATTTCATGGTCATGGTAGCTTGCGTTATGTCTATTCAAACGGAACTTCAGTTCGTACACAAAAAATTACCGTGAAATTTGCGCAAAATCCGCACCGTGAAGATTCACGTTTTGCGGTTGTAGTTTCGAAAAAGGTTTTAAAGAGTGCGGTTGGTCGAAATCGAATTCGCCGGCGAGTTTATGAAATTATTCGAAATGAATTACCAAAAATTGATGGCACTTTTGACGTTATAGTGATGATTTTTCATAAAAGCATAAAAGATATTTCGCATGAAGAACTTAAAGAAACTATAATTGATATCTTTAAAGAGGCTGATTTTTATTGTAATAAGTAGTAGAAAGTAGTATAATAATAGATATGAACTTGTTTGAATTATTTATTACTCAGCCAATTTTGAACCTATTATTAGTGATTTATAACTTTATTGGCGACTTTGGTTTCACAATTATTATCTTCACTTTAATTGTGCGATTTTTGATGTGGCCGCTTACAAAAAGTCAACTTCATCAATCAAAAGTTATGCGAGAACTTCAGCCAGAATTGCAAAAAATTCGCAAAAATTCGAAAGGTAATAAACAAGCTGAAACTTTACAGATGATGGAGCTTTATCGCCGTCATAATTTCAAGCCATTTCGTTCAATGATGACGTTATTTATTCAGCTGCCAATTCTGTTAACTTTCTTTAGTGTAATGCGAATTGTAGTGAATACGCCTGACCAAATTTCGAAATGGGTATATCAGCCGGTTGCACAAATGAGTCGCGTGAGTGATGTTATTTCAAGCAAAAAACTTGAACCAAAATTCCTTGGAGTTATCGACTTAACAGACACGGCCGTGCCTTTAAACGACCTTTCAAGCGGTTTTATGATGGTGATTTTAGTGGGACTGGCACTTTCGCAGTGGTATATGGTTCGGCAGACTCAGCCGAAAAATGGTAATCGGCGGGTTCGTGATATTTTTAAGGAAGCAGCAGAAGGAAAAGAACCTAATCAAGCAGAACTTAATGCTGCTGTAAATTCTAATATGAATTTAATTCTCCCAGTAATTTTATTCTTTCTTATGATGGGGCTTTATGGTGCTTTGATTTTCTATTACTTAATTTCGAATATTATTCAAATTGTTCAGCAAAAATATATTTTCTCAATTGATTCAAAAGAGATGGAAGAAATTGCTCAGGAATCTCCAAAAAATAAGCTTAAAAATGCGAAAGAAGCAATCATTGTAAAAAATACAGCATCTAAGCCGATAAAGAAAAATTCGAAAGAAAAAGGTGGAACGAATATTCGAAGAATTAAAGCGAAAGATGGAAAACGGAGGTAATATGAATCGAGAAGAATCAATTGTTTTTGCACAAAAGTTTTTGGAAGATATTTTGAGCTTTTTCGGAGTTAATCTGGCAGTTCATTCGACTGCTGATGATGAGATTATTCAACTTTCAGTTCCTTCAAGCGAGCTAAACTCTTTATTTATTGGTCGTGATTCCGGAAATTTACGTTCATTACAATTTTTAATTTCACGAGCGCTTGAGGCTAAAAATGCTGAAATTCACCGTGTAAATATTGATGTTGCAGATTATAAAAAACAACGAGCTCAAAAAATTACTGAAAAAGCTGAAAAATGGATTGAACAAGTTCGAAAAACTGGCGAGCCTTATCGATTAAATTTGAACCCAACCGACCGCTTCACTGTTCATAAATTAGCTCAAGATTATTCAGATATCGAAACACATTCTGAAGGTGAAGGTCGCGAACGACAATTAATTATTTCGAAAAAATAAGTCTTTTGAAGGCTTATTTTACTTTGTTTTTTTAGTTAAAAATGGCTTACAAATCAGTTATAAATTTCTTCGGTAAATAAATAATATGTTTAATCTTTATTGAAGACAACTTTTTGTAAAGGATAAAGTTCCAGATTAAGCTGAAGACGGTAGCGATAAGCTTTTGAAATTAAAAAGCGATATTTTTTTGGATTTTTTTAAAAATACTTTCGAAAAAAATGGTAAAGTTAGAAAAAAATTATCACACCTTGAATAACCCAAAGTCCAAAAAAAGTGTTACAATAATAAAAAGTGCCATTTCTCGAACAAGTTCTTTTTTTGCTTTTTTTGAAACTGATTTAAAAGTGATTTTTCTTATTTAAACTAAAGCTATTTATAAAAAGTAATCCCAGTTGAGAAAACGTTTGCAATTAAAGAGCTAATTCCAAGAGAAGTTAGCCCAAAAAGAATTACAAAATCTAGAATTGTATTCAACCCGCCAATTGTTGCAAACCAAAATTCTTGGCTATTTTTTAGCTTTTTTAGTAGATTTTTCATGGTTGAATTCCTTGATTTCTTGCGCTAGATAAACGGGGCGATTTTTGCTTTCGATGAAAATTCGACCAATATATTCGCCTAAAATTCCAATTGAGAGGAGCTGAATCCCACCAAGAAAAAGAATTACTGACATAATTGAAGTATAACCGTCACCAGTTGGAACGCCAAAAAGTGGGCGAATTAGCAAAAAAGCAATCCATAAAAATGCAGCAATTGAAATGAAAAATCCTGTAATTGTAGCAATGCGAAGTGGTGCAACAGTAAAGCTGGTGATTCCTTCAATTGCGAGATTGAAAAGTTTTGCATAATTCCATTTTGTTTCGCCAGCTACACGTGCATCGCGTTTATAAGTAATTTCTTTCTTTCGAAAACCAACCCAAGAAAACATTCCTTTGGTATAACGGTTGGTTTCGCGGAGAGTTTTTAGGGCTTCGACTGCACGGCGGTCAAGAAGTCGAAAATCGCCAGTGTCGCGTTGAATTTCAATTTGTGAAATTTTATCAAGTATGCTGTAGAACCATTTTGAAGTTTGCTTTTTAAGCCAAGTTTCACCATCACGAGATTCACGTTTAGCATAAACATCATCAAAACCTTCTTCCCAGAGGTTGATCATTGCAGGAATTAACTCTGGTGGATCTTGTAAATCTGCATCAATAATTACTAATGCATCTCCTTTTGCATAATCAAAACCTGCCAACATTGCATTTTCTTTTCCAAAATTTCGGCTTAAATTAATGTAGGAAATCCGCGAATCTTTTTGGCCTTCACTTCTAATAATTTCCATTGTTTTTATCTTTTCGAACCGTCATTAATAAAAAAAGAAATTCAAAAATCATATTTTTGAAGTGTTTTTTTGCTAAAAAGGTTGAGCCTTTCGAAAAGTTTTTGGTAGAGCTTTTTTTCTTCATTATAAGCTGGAATCATGATTGTGATGAGTTTCTTCATAGTAATTATATTATAGCACAGAATCACTAAAAAAATATAACCAAAATGTTGAAATTTTTATTTGTCTTATGCTAAAAATTGGTTTAGGAGAAATAAAAATGAAAAATAAACACACAAAAATACTAAAAAAACTAAAAACTATTATTTTTTTGCTGCATTTGTAATTTTGCTGGTTGCTGGCGCTGGTGGAATTTTCTGGTGGGCAAATTCAAATTCTCAAAAAAATAATGAGAAAAAAAGAAGAAAAATACTTCAAAAAGTTGAAGAGAAAAAAAGAAGATTCAAAAAAATCTGAAGAAACTAAAAAAACAAGAAGCCGTGAAAGGAAATCATTAATTCGAAAAAAACTAAAAAAATAATAATACTGATCGTGCTGAAGGAACTGTTGAATCCTCGGGTTATACAAATTTTCCAACTTATACAACCGTGCAAGTTGAAGATGGTGCAGTTCGTGTGGCCGGGCAGATTTCAGGGCTTCTTTATGACGATGGAAATGGTAAATGTTCATATACTCTAACGCATTCTGATGGAACTAAAATTGAACTTTCAACTGAAATTTTAGAGAGCCCAAATAATAAATATTGTAAGGCAGTTTCGAAAAAAATTAGTGATAGTGAATTTAAAACTGGAAAATGGACAGCAATAACAACTTATAAAAATTCAAAACAAAAGCAAGAAGGAAGGTCGGATGCTCAAAGTTTTACAATCGAGAAGTAAAAAATTTAAAAAGTCAATTTTAATTGGCGTGCCAGTTGTGGCGGTTATTGTTTTTAGCTCTCTAGCTGTATTTAGAAATCTTTCTAACGCTGTTAAGGCAACTGATTTTAATCCTGGCCGAATTATTGACGACAGCATCTTTTATAATAAAGATGCAATGAATGTTCAGCAAATCCAAAGCTTTTTAAATAAGCAAATTGGTAGTTGTGATACTTGGGGCACCGGTCCTTCTGGAAAAAATGATGGTAGAACCGCTGCTCAATTTGCTGCTGCACAAAATTCAAATTATTGGCATAAACCTCCATATGTATGTATAAATAATTATCACGAAAACCCAAATACTGGCGAAACTTCTTTTGAAAAAGGTGGCGGTTCTTTCGAAGGTGGAATTTCGGCGGCACAGATTATTTATGATGCAGCTCAGAAATATGGAATTAACCCGCAAGTTTTGTTGGTTTTACTAAAGAAAGAATCTCTCAATTTATTAGATGATAATTGGCCAGTAAAAACTCAATATAAATATGCGATGGGCTATGCTTGCCCAGATTCTGGACCTGGATTTTCTGCTGCTTGTGCGGATTCGAAAGCTGGTTTTTATAAACAAATGACTTTGGCAGCTTGGCAGCTAAAATATTATAAAGACCATCATAAAGATGGTGGTTATTCGCTAAAGATTGGATGGAATAATATTCAATATTCACCAAATCCAGCTTGTGGTACAAAACGTGTTAATATTGAAAATATTGCAACTTTAAGTTTATATATTTATACGCCGTATGTTCCGAATGATTCAGCGCTAGCAAATTATCCGGGGACTTCACATTGTGGAGCTTATGGAAATCGTAATTTCTTTATGTTCTTTAACCAGCTATTTGGTTCAACTCTTGAAAGTAAAAGAATACATAGTGGAATATATGAAAGATATATTGAGCTAGGTGGCGAAAAAGGATATCTTGGTGATGTAGATTCTGAATTTTTCAAGACCGATAAATCAATATTCCAAAGGTTTAAAAATGGTTTCATAATTGGAAGCGATAGTACTGGATATTGGGAAAACTATGGTAAAATTAGACAAAGATATTCTGAACTAGGGTATGAACATGGTAAGATGGGATTACCGCTATCTGGATATTTTAACATTATCAATAATGGTCGTGCACAAAAATATCAGAATGGTTTCATAATTGGAAGCGATAGTACTGGATATTGGGAAAGTATTGGCTTAATTAGGGATAAATATGCTCAATTAGGGTATGAACATGGTAAGATGGGATTACCTATAACACAAGAATTTTCAACTATTAGCGGTGGGTGGTTCCAAAAATATCAGAATGGTTTTATTATAGGTAGTCCAAAATCTGGATATCATGAAAGTTATGGTAAAATACGCGAACGCTGGAATAAGATTGGTAATGAAAAAGGTACTTTAGGATTTCCTATTAGTGATGTTATTGAAGAAAAAGGTTATGAGATACAACACTACGAGAAAGGCGATATTATAGGAAACGATAATTTAGGATATTGGGAAATCCAGGGTGATGTATTTAAATTCTATAATTCATTAAATGATACACAGAAAGATAAACTCGGCTTACCATTAAAGAGTGAAGCATGGAACAACGGTAAATGGACTCAGCATTTCGAAAGAGGATCAATTACTGGCGTTGGTAATAAATATATATTAAAAATAGATAAATAGCAGTTAAAAACAGCAGAGATGCTGTTTTAACTTATTAAAAAATCTAGAAAGCTAGCTATTCCAGGTGTTAAAATAGTTTAGTATTGGAGTGTTAGGCGATATATGATATAATTAAAAGCATAATGATTAAAATAGGATTTTTTGAAAAGAGGAATCGGGTTTTACTTGCAGAACTCGTTAAAACAGATTTTAAGTTAAGGTATCAAGGCTCAGCTTTGGGAATTTTATGGTCAGTTCTTAAGCCACTTATGATTTTTGTGGTGATGTATTTTATATTTGTAAAATTCTTGCGTATTACTGATCCTTCAATTCCAAACTATGCAATAACCCTACTCCTTGGTCTCTCTCTTTGGGGATTTTTTACCGAAGCGGTTACTTTGGGAATGAATTCAATTGTCGCTCGTGGTGATTTGATGCGGAAAATTAATTTTCCAAAATATATCGTGATTATTTCTTCAATGGTGAGTGCTTTAATTTCACTTTCAATCAATCTTTTAGTGGTTTTAGCTTTTGCAATTTTTGCTGGTGTAAAATTCCAATGGTCTGTTTTAATTTTGCCATTTAACATTATACTTCTTTTTGCTACAGCTTTTGGTTTAGCGTTAATTTTATCAACTCTTTATGTTAAATTCCGTGATATTTCGCATATCTGGGAAGTATTTATGCAGATTTTAGTCTATTCAATGCCAATTATGTATCCAATTTCAATGGTTACAAAAGTTTCAATTTTTGGAGTTTCGATTGCGAAAATCATGATGCTTAACCCGATTGCGCTTGCAATTCAAGACATTCGTCACAATCTAATAGCTCTTGAAACACCAACTTTCTGGACAATTTTCGAAAATTACTGGTTTGCGTTAATTCCGATTTTGATCACAACTTTATTAGTAGCTTTCGGACTATGGTATTTTAATAAAAATTCGAAAAAATTTGCGGAGATTATGTAATGGGAAAATACGCTTTAGAAGTAAAAAATGTTTCGAAAAGTTTTCATTTACCAACAGAACAGGCGAGTGGTATTAAACAGGCTTTTGTAAACTGGACCAAGGGAATTAAAGGCTATAAAGAACAAAAAGTTCTTAAAGATATTTCATTCAAGGTTAAAAAAGGTGATTTTTATGGTATTGTTGGGCGAAATGGTTCAGGAAAATCTACACTACTTAAAATTATTTCGCAAATTTATACGCCAGAGAGTGGTACAGTAAAAGTTGACGGAACTTTGGTTCCATTTATTGAACTTGGTGTTGGGTTTAATCCAGAACTTACCGGCCGAGAAAATATTTATTTGAATGGTGCACTTCTTGGTTTTTCGAAAGAAGAAATTTCAGCAATGTATAATGAAATTGTGGAATTTGCTGAGCTTGAAGAATTTATGGATCAGAAATTAAAGAATTATTCTAGTGGAATGCAAGTTCGTTTGGCTTTTTCAATCGCTATTAAAGCTCAAGGTGATATTTTAGTGTTGGATGAAGTTTTAGCGGTTGGTGATGAAGCTTTTCAGCGTAAATGTAATGATTTTTTCGAAAATATTAAGAAAGATAAAACTAAAACTGTTATCTTAGTTACACATTCAATGGCGGATGTTAAAAAGTATTGCAATAATGCTATCTTTATTGCAGATGGTATGATAAATGAATCTGGTGATGTTGATAAAGTTGCTGAGAAATATATAGCTTCTAACCTAGATACTCTTAATTCACGCAATGCTCATAGTTCTACTACTGATAATAATTCTTCATCAATTAAAATTGTTGGTAATAAACCAATTATTCATCATGGTGAATATTTTGAGGCGGATATAGAATATTCGTATGGCGGTGATGCTGAATTGTATATTGCTTATACTCTTCAAGATGAAGGTAGGGGTGGTAGAGTATATGATAGTGGGCATATGAAGGTTTCTTCAGATGATTCAGCGCTTAAGATTAAGATCTCTTTAGATAATTTTAATTCTACTGACTTTAGGGTTGTTGCAGTTCTGTATGAAAAGATTAAGAATCATTCTAAAGCTATCGCTAATACTTTTGATGGTGGTGATTTTTAGATTTAAATATTTAACTACTAAAAACCGATAACGACTATGGTTTAGTGAAAAAAGAATATTATTGAATAGAAGTAGAGAGTTTTTAAAATAATACCACTACTTGACTTTAAGTAGTGGTATTAAAATAAAAATTATTTTTTAGCTTATTTTTCAGTGTATAATATTTTTTTCATCTAATTTTCATATTTTTTTGGGATTTAATATTTTTTTAATGAGTAATAATAAATGAGCTAAAAATAAATGTTAATAGGGTATTTTTTTAGCATTAAGGTTGCTATAATTAGAAAGTATATATTTTATTATCCCTATCTCTGGCGTTTTTTTAATAAATTTTGGTGCTAGTATCCTATTGTCAATAATATGCTTTATATTATTTAAAGATTTTTTTAGATCCTTCTTGCTTGGTTGAATATTGAATAGATGACATCATGAAAGATATTAGCCACCTAGCTTTAATAAGTTGAACATAAGGGATTATCGTGCTGATTTGCTATTTTTCGAAAAATTTATCTAGCTCTCTTGCATTTTTTTATTCTATATTCAGTGTTGAGTTTTGAGGTTTTTACTATACTTGTTCCACTATCAGATATATATGTATAATAAGGGGCTATATCTAGCATATCAATCCTGCTTGATTTTTAACAAAGAAAATTCAGGTTGAATATTAGATCCTCTCCAAATCTAAGGTTTTTCATCTAATTTAATATTATTATCACGGATTATATTTTTTTCTATAAAAGCCTATTCCATAGATTATACATTCGTCCATCTAAACTTAGAGATTTTCAATGTTTTTTTCGTGCTATATCATTTTTACCTGTTATGGATTGTTTTTTTCTAAATTAATGTGTCTATAAGTACTTTTTATTATTTTGATCATGCCTTATATTCCACCCAAAAAAACAAGCATATCTGAATTTTTTTATAATTATTCATTTTTTTATTGTTTTTTTACGGTATCTAAAAGATGCTCGGAATCTATAATGTCGTCTGAATCGCAAAAATCCAATCCATTCTCCAGATGCTTTAGATATTCCAATATTTCTAGATGCGCTAGGGCCAGAATTTTTTTGTCTTATTACTGATACATTATTAATCTTGGATATTTTTTTTAGAGAATCTAGCGTTTCTCGATCATCTGATCCGTCATCAACAACTATAATTTCTAATATATTATCCATTGTACTATTTACTTTTGAGTATTGAATTGACAATGTTTTTCTATATTAGTACCCGTATTGAAATACGGGTACTATAAAACTTATTAAATATTTCGAATTATTGCTCATATATTTAGATTATATATCCTTAGAGATCTTATCTATAAAGCTTTCCCATGAATGCTGTGTTTCTAACTTTTTTCGCAAATTTGCTGTAAATTTTTCTGCATATGTCGGATTGTTTTTTAGGAATTCTATAGCTTTTACATATCCATCTATATCTTCCATATCTACTAGTAATCCACTCTCTTCATTAGTTATAAACTCGCTGATTCCACCAATGTTGCTGGATACTATTGGTATTCCTTTGGATGCTACTTCTAACAATATATTTGGAACTCCATCTGTTTGAGAGGTGTATAAATATATATCGTAGTTACTTGTTTTTATAGAATTTATACCTTTAAATCCTCCCATGTAGTTAACGCGAGAGTCTTTGAAATAATCTTTACTATATTGTTTTTTTTCAATGACCCCGTATGCATCTATTTCAAAATCTTTTGAGAGTTCTTTAGATATTTTTTTAAGGATATCTGGTCTTTTTTGGAGCGCCACTCTGCTAGCCCATAGAATTTCTAATTTTTTGACCATATTCTATATTATTCGAATTATTATCTTCTTCTATAGTTTGTGGTTGATAGTGAACTCTAAACTTAGACTTTTCGAATAAATTATTCTCCAAGGCTTGATCTATTACCGCCTGGTTATCTGTGAAAACTAAATTAACTATATCCCACACTTCTACTAATTGAGGATCTGCGAATGAAAGTATTCTATCTTTTTGGCTAGTAAATTCACGCATGAATAAAGATATATTTAATTTAATATTTTTTTCTTTAATTACTGATTTATGTTCTGATAGCCATCTATACCAGTATTCATCGTTTATTAAGTGTAGATTTTTTTAATTTTTTTGCTTGAATTAGGAGACGCGACCATATTATATTCTTTTTCATAATCTCCCATTGCTTTTGTTAATCTTCCGAAATCTATTAGATCTACGCCTAAATTACTGAAAAAATCAATAGTTGGCTTATTGAATGGCTGTGTTGACAATATTCCTATGTTCCATTTAGGGTGAATCTCTTTTAATGCTCTAATATAGTTAGAAATTAACTTTTCTGTTCCGCCCCTTCCACTCATAGCAGGTGCTAAGAATAGATAATCTATATTGTTTCCAGACATCTGATCACATAGCTTTTTATACACGATTCCATACTCATTTTCTAATGGGTTAAAAGTTAGCGGATGAAATTCTACTTGTGCTATTTTTTCTTTTGTGGGGTAGAGTTGATTTTCTATAATATTAATTTCTCTCCAGTCTTCAATAAAGAAGGCGGGAGTTTTTTCATATTTTTTTTACTTAATATACTTGACGCTACTGGTGACATAGCTTTTCTTATATTCTCTGATTTTTTTGCGATATCATATAGCGCTCGATAGTATTTTTTAAGGTTAATTCTAGAACTTTTCCTATTTTGGGGCGTTGGAATTTTAATCGACTTAATATATTCTATATCGAATAGATCTGAATAATCTAGGATTGTATTTTTTTATGTTGGGTTGATACAGATACGTTAGGCCGCTGGCGATAGAAGAAAGTAGTTTCAGGAGCAATGAGTATAGGTATATTTTTAGAAATAATTTCACAATTAAATAGATAATCCTCAAATCCAAAACCTCCTTTTTGGGGTTTGAATGGTGTATCTCTTAATAGTTCTGTTTTAGCTATTAGAGTTAATGTCCAAGGGTTCCAATATGACATCTGTATAGAATCTATATTTTTTTCTGTAGAATTTCGCATTTGCCATATAGCCAGAGAACTCATGCGTGTGCCGAACATAGCGTGTATTTGAGGTCTAATAACTGAATTTTCATTTTCTTTTAGTTTTTCTAATCCATTTTTGAACCAATTTTTAGACACTAAATCGTCACCATCTACAAGCGCGCATATTAATCCTTTTGCTTTTGAAATTGCGAAATTTCTATTGTCTGCAGGGTTCCCGAAAGATGATTCGAATATTCTGATTTGTTTTTTCTTACTCAAAAAATCAGCAACTCTTATAGTTTCATCATCTGGATTGTCTAGGCTTATAATTATTTCATAACTTATTTCAGGCAATAATTCTATAGATTTTTTTCTATAGATAATATTGTTTTATATAGATACAATCCTTCATTATGGGCTGTTACTACTATAGATAATTTAGTCTCTTCTATATCTTTTCATGTATACCATTATAGCATACAGCATGTCGAAATTGAATATTGGATTGGTGTGTGCTATAATGATGATATGGTAATTAAGGCATTAAGATTAATTTCTCTTATCAGCTTAATATTTGGCATATTTGGTCTTTCGAAAAAAATATATTTAGTATATATGATTTTTATAAAGTATTGATTGTAGCAATAGTACTGATTTTGTTTGTTGTAGCGGTTTTTTTATTATCTAAAAAAATTTAGTAAGAAAACTCTGCTTCTATTCTTTATTTTTCATTGCTTCAATCTCTCAAATAATAACTGGTTTTTTTCTACTGCCTCAATACGACACTCTTGGGATGCTGGTGCTATACAAACCATAGCTAATAATTATAAAAAAACTGGTAACACCGATCCAGATGATAAAGCTTTGGGAATATAATTATTTATTGAGATATGATAATAATATAACTATAACTTATTTTTGTAGTAATAATATATCGTATAGCTAATTTTTGTAGGTATTGATAAAGATATACTTCTAATTTTTTTATAAATAATATATTAATTCTTCTTTCTTCATTATTTATAATGGCTATTATCTATGTCAAATTTAATAAATCTGTATTTTCTATTATATCAACATTTATCATTGCTATAATAAACTTTTCTCCATATTCTACGGTATTTTATACGGATACTGTCGGTCTGTTTTTTTGTTGCTTCTCAGTTATTTATTCTTTTACTTATTGAACGATATGCAGAAAGAAATAATGGCTATGTATTAAAAAAATATTAACTATATTATTAGGAATTTTTTTGCTTTACTTAGGGTATGCTATAAAGCCTACTACTTTAATATTAATGATATCAATATTTTTAGCTTCATTATTTTTTTATAAATAGATGTCGAAATGTTAAAATAATCGCAAAAATATTTTTGGTTTATTTATATTTGGAGCTATTTCTTCCTTTTTTTGTATTAAACACTTTAATTGTATCTTCTAACGGTTTTGCGAAATATTCCAGTAGTCAAATACGCGAAAAAAGAACTGGATTTTTGCATTATTTAGGTATGGGATCTATGAGAGGGCTTCCACCTTATAGTGAGTGTAATACTGGATCATATTGCCCAAGATACGCTGATGATACTGCCACTAAAGGTGCAAGAGAGCGTGAGAAAGTAAGTTTAAATATATTTATTGATAGTTTGACGAATAATTTTCCTTTTGGATGGCTTAAATTTGCTATTTTAAAGATTTCGAATTTCTTTAACGACGGAACATTTGGAGTATGGAGAGAAGGTTCTAGCAGAAATAATTTCATACAGTTTTTTTAGTTGAAGGTAATATAGTACATAAATTTAGGCGTTTTCTATCTTGGAATGGTGATAAATTTTGGTTATTTAGTGTTTTTTTATTTCTATTGTGTGGGGCGCTATTCTTACTTTATTTACAATTTTTTTATCTTTAAATCAGCTAATAAGTTTAAATACTATCATATAGTTTTATTATTTTTTTACTCTTTTTAGTAGTTGCATATCAGGTTTTTATTTGAAAGTAGGGCAAGATATATTTTTATATATTTACCTATTTTTATAGTAGGCGCTGCGTTTGGTTTAAATTTTATATTGGAGATGTATAATGGCCGTAATGAAAAAAGATAAAATAACCATATTTAAAGTCAATTTAGTATTATCTGATACGTTAGCAGTTGTTAGTTCGTTTATGTTTGCTTATTTTGCGCGAACTCATCTTGATTCCCGTGCGTACTATTTTGCACCAAATATCTGGAATTTTGTATTTTTGGCGGTTTCGCTTCTACCACTTTGGCTGGCCATTAACTATTTCTTTGGCCTTTATGACCGTTCTGTATTCTTTTATCGACCAAAAGAGTACGGTAGGGCTTTAGTTGTTTCAATAATTAGTATTATGGCTATGATTTCTTATGAATTTTTCACTGGTGATGAAGTTTTTCCAGTTCGAATAATTGCAGTTTTCTTTGTTCCAATTAATTTCTTAATGATGATTCTTGGTCGCGAAATAGTGCGTTTTATTCGCCGTGCTTTGATTCGAAGCGGTTTTGGTCGCCAAAAAGTTTTAATTATTGGTTCAAACTCTCGCTCAACAGAATTAGCTCAATTTTTTCACGACAACATTGATTTCGGTTATGACGTAATTGGAATGGTTTCGAAAAGTCAATTTTTACCAACAAAATCAGCTGTTCGACATTTTGCTAGTTTTAAGGATGCAGCTTTAAAAACAAACCCTGATATCTTAATTCAAACTGATACACTTAGGAGTGAAGATATTTATAACTATGCGATCGAAAATCACCTTGAGTATATGTTTGTACCACAACAAGATAGGCTTCTTTCGCAGATTAACACAATCGAAGTTATTGGCGGGACTCCAATCATTGATGTAAAAATTACAAAATTATTTGGCATGGGTCGAATATGGAAGCGTTTAATGGATCTAATTTTAGCAATCTTTGGTTTAATTTTAGTTTCACCAATAATGTTAATTGTGGCAATCATTATGAAGATTACTAATCCTAAAGATTCAATTTTCTTTAGGCAAGTTCGCCTAACACGTTTCAATCGGGAGTTTTATATCTATAAATTTCGCTCACAAAAGGCTGAATTTGATGGCTTAACTCCCGAACAGGCTTTCGAAAAAATGGGAAAACCTGAACTTTCCAAAGAATATCGTAAAAATGGAGATCAGCTTGACAACGACCCGAGAATTACAAAAATTGGAAAATTCATCCGTGCAACTTCTATTGATGAACTGCCACAGCTTTTTAATGTTGTTTGTGGCGATATTTCACTTGTTGGTCCTCGGGCTTTAATTCCACAAGAGATTAATAAATCAAACCGAAAAAATGTTATTTTGGCGGTAAAAGCTGGTGTTACTGGATTAGCTCAGGTTTCAGGTAGGCGTGATATTTCTTTTGAGGAACGCCGCAGGCTGGATGTTTATTATGTTCAAAACTGGTCAATTATTTTTGATATTCAAATTTTATTTAAAACTGTTGCAAGTGTAATTTTTTTCGAAGAGGGCAAAATAATGCAAAATCCAAAAATGGTTAAAATGGCAGGAAAAGTTGCGATTGTGACAGACTGGCTCACCACTTATGGTGGTGCTGAAAAGGTTGTTGCTACGGTTTCAGAAATTTTCCCTGAAGCACCAATTTTTACATCGCAATATTCAGAAAAAGAAGTTGATTGGTTTTCGAAAAATGATGTTCGGGTTGGTTGGTTGAATATTTTCCCGGCAAAATTGCGTAAAATATTACCAGTTGGGCGAATTCTATATTTTCGAAATTTAGGCAAAAAGCTAAAAGATTTTGATGTTATTATTTCAATTTGCTGCGCTGAAAGTAAAGGTTTGAACCTTTCAAATAATCAGCTCCATATTAGTTATTTACAAGGTCCTCCAATTCAATATTATTGGGGAATGTATAATGATTATATTGAAAATCCTGGTTTTGGTAGGTTGAATTTTTTTGGTGCGATTTTTTTATTTAAATTATTGGTTAATCCACTTCGAAAAATGATTTTTGAACTTGCTCAAAAAAACCAGATTTTTTTGATTGCAAATTCAAACTATTCTAAAAAAATGAGATTTTAAAGTATTATAAAAGAGAATCAACTGCGGTTTTTCCCACCAGTAGAAATTAGAGAATTTAAGTTTCAAAATAAAAAAGAAAAAAATTATTATATTACAACATCTCGCCAAGTTAATTGGAAAAAACTTGATTTAGCAGTTGAAGCTTTTGCTAAAAAAATGGTAAAAAGGTTGATTTTTGGTTGGTGGAGGAGCTGAGCATCAAAAGTTGAAAAAAATCTTGCAAAAAAACTCACAAAAATATTGAATTTATTCAAAGAATTAATAGTCCCGAAAAGAGCTTTCAAAAATTGTTGGTGAAGCGAAAGGTTTTATTTTTCCGAGTTTGGAGCCTTTTGGAATTGCGCCGATCGAAGCTCTTGCTACTGGAACGCCAGTTTTAGCATTTAATAAAGGTGGTTCACAAGATTATATTCAAGAGGGTAAAAAAATGGTGTATTTTTTTGATGAGCAATCAGTTGAATCGATCTTAAGTGCTATTAAAAAAATCGAAAAAAATTAAATTTTGATGCTAAAAAAAGTTTCAGAAAGTGCTAAAAATTTTTTTCGAAAGATAATTTTTAAGAAAAAAATTTCGAAAGAGAAATCAGGAAAGGATTTAATGAAAAAAATTTTTAAAAAAACTTAGTTTAGCTGAAAAAAATATTATTTTTTTGCGCCATTTATGGTTTGGTTTTCATATTACCCAAATTTTTAATTTTGGTAAAGCGGCAGGTGCAAATTTAGAATTTTCAATTGCTCTAATCCATGCTGTAATTTTAGCACTCTTTAGTATTAAAAAAATATTTTTTTAAAAAAATAGCAAAACTCTTTTTAAAAAATAACGCAGTTTTGATTACTGGATTTTTTTGTTTTTTTGGAATTTTTTTTAACGATTTTAAGTTCGCAAAAATCAATTGAGAAGTTTTTTTAGTTTCTGGCGTTTGGTTAGTTTTGTGGCTTGATTTTTTTTGGCAATTTTGAGTTTTTTTCGAAAAAAATAAAAAAATTGTTTGAAAGCCTTATAAAAAAACTTTATTTTTTTAGTGCTTTTTTTAATGTCAATCTTTGCAATAATTCAGGTTGTTTATGGAACTTGGTCGGACTGGGGTCTTTGCGCTGGGTGTAGTGCACAAGGTTTTTGGATTTGTGCGCCCAAGCGTTTTTTTGCAATTGAGCCACAATTTTTTTGCAAGCATGCTTCTTGCGCTAATTTTAATTTTTAATAAGTAGAATTTTTTTAATAAAAAAATCTACAAAAAAAGAAAAAAATAGCAGTTTGGATTATGCTTTTTGCTTTATATTTAACACTTTCACGTGGGGCAATTTTTTTGCACTTTTTATTGGCGGTTTTAGTTTTTGATTTTTCGTAAACCAAAAAAACTTTCGAAAAAAAGTAATTTTACGAAAATTTTTTTAATTTCTGGCTGGTTTATTATTTCAAGTTTTTTTAGGCGGAATGATTTTTTTCACGCAATTTTTACCGAGCTAAACCCACGAGTGAGTGATGGTTTTTATGATTCAATTTCTAAAAAGTGTAAACCAAATAAGTTTGGGAAAAAAATTAAATTGCCAAAAAAATGAAAAAAAGAGATTAATCAAGAAATTAAAGAGCCAGAAATTGAGAGCAATGGTTTAAATTTAAAAGAGCCGACAGAAAAAGCTATAGAAAAACCTAAAAAGGCAATGTTTGATGGTTATGTTGAAAAATCAACTAATGAACGCACAAAAAAATGTCGGATTTAGCAATGGAAACTTGGCTTTCAAACCCTTTTTATTGTATTCTTTGGAGTTGGTTCTGGGGCTTCTGGAATGGCGATTCTAAATTCCACACACCAGATAGCTAACAGTTCAGAAATTGTTCAGAATGAATTTTTATCGATTTTATTAGAATTGGGTATTTTTGGTTTAATTATTTGGGGGTTAATAATATTCAGAATTTTTCTAAAAATCTAGAGAAGAGAGGTGCATTTGGGCAATTTTTAACTGCGTTTTTGGTTCAATGGTTTTTTTCTTTTTCAGGACTACCAAATGCACTACATATTTATTTGATTTTAGCAGTATCATTTGTTATAATTGAAAGAGCTTATGAAAAAAATCAGCAATCAATAGATGGGTTCACACCAAGGCGGCGGGTCGATTCTTTAAGTCGTGATAACAGTTATGAGAAAATAGCTAAAAAAACCAGTTTCGAATACTCAGGATAAACCAAAGAAATAACGGAAATTGAGCATTCGAAAAAAAGCTAAAAAAATCGAGAAGAAAATTTAAATGAAGATATTGAATCTGCTTTACAAAAATTTAGAAATTGAAGAAGTTCAAGAAAATGAGCGGAAAGAACGAGTAGCTTCGAAAAAGCAACAAAAACTTCTTCGAAAACTTGAAAAAAAGAATTTTAAGCGCGAGAAAAAAGGTAAAGAAGCTCTTTCTTTAGAGCAATTTAAGCGGCGCCGAATTTTGGGGCAAATTTTTTTACTATTATTTTATTGATTTTAATTATCGTTGGCGGATATTTTGCATATAGAGCATACAAAGATTTGTATAAAATAACGAATGGCAATGTTATTGGCGCCGTTTTTGGAGAGAAAAAGAAGTTAAAGGCTGATTCTAATGGTCGTACAAATATTTTACTTTTTGGAACTTCGCCAAAAGGTTGGGATGGCGAGAATCTGACTGATTCTGTGATGGTCGTGTCTGTCAATCAAGAAACTAAGAAAATTTATACTATCTCGTTACCGCGAGACCTTTGGGTTAAACATACTTGTCGTAGCTGGCTTGGAACAACTGCCGGAAAACTTAATGAAACCTATGGTTGTAGTTATTATGATGCTAAAAATAGTGGCTCAAGTGAAGAAGAATCAGAGAAGGCTGGTCAAGATTCTTTAGCTAAAAAAGCGAAAAGAAATTCTAGGTTTAGATATTCAATATGTTGTTCATGGTAATTGGAAAGTCCTAATTGATGCTATTAATTCTGTCGGTGGAATTGATGTGAAAGTTGAAGCTTACGATGGCTCAAACCGAGTTTATGATGTAGCTACGAAAATTAACTATAAGAGTGGTGAAACTTATCATATGGATGGCGAAACAGCATTAGCATTTTCGCGTGCTCGAGGCTCAGAGGGCGGAGTTGGCTTGAGCGGAAGTAATTTTGATCGTGAACGAAATCAGCAAAAAATTTTGAAAGCGGCATTCTCTAAAATAAACGAACAAAAAACTAACCCAATAACTTTACTTTCGCTCGCTTCATCTTTGGGTGAAAATATCCATCACTCATTTAGCGGAGATGAACTAAAGACTGCGGCTGAAATTGCTCAAGACTTTAACGGTGGATCTATAACCTCTTTACCACTTGTTAATGAAAATGATCAGTCTGCAAATTATTTTACAACTGGAGTAATTAATTCGGTTAGTGCAGTTTTACCAAAAGCTGGAACTTATAATTATAGCCAAATTCAAGCTTATATTTCAAAAAATACAATTGGTGGTGAGGCTATTAAAGAAAACGCTAAAATTAAAATTTTAAATGGTACGAATTATTCAGGATTAGCTGCTCAAGAACAGAAAAAACTTGAGAAGGAAGGCTTTAATATTCAAGATATTGATTCTGCGCCAAAGGCGAGACTATGCTAAAACTAAAATTTATTATGTAAAAAAAGATTCGAAAACCGCAACAATTAAAAAAATCTTGAATCTAAATATTCAACCAAAGCTGAAAAAAATTACCATCAGAATTATCAAAAAAATAGGAGAAGATTCAGATATAATTATTTTTGTTAGGTGAAGATAATGGCAATTAATTTGACTAAAAAACAAGTTGAACTTTTGAATTTTATAGAAGTTTTCATTGAAGAATCTGGTTATAGCCCAACATATCGCGAAATTGCTCGTGGTATGGGCTATAAATCTGTTGCAACGGTAGCGAAGCATATAGATAATTTGGTTTTTAATGGGAAAAAAATAACTAAATCTGATGGCGGTGAAGCTCGATCGATTTCTATTAAGAAACAGATATCGGAACTTTCTGGCGATGAAAAAAATATTCATGATTTTTTAGTTAAGAAGCGAGACTCCTATGCTGAAAATAATCAAATTGAACAAGCGAGAAAAATTGATGATGCAATTCTAACTTTGTGGTATTAGAATATTGAAAAAAATAAAGTGTTTATGTTTTAATTATAACTAGTGATGGATATTTTTTTAAGAGTTTCGAAAAAAATTTATAACAGGATTTTTTTAGATTACGACTGGTTCGAACCAATCACGATTATTCTTATTGCAGTTTTTTTGCGAGTTTTTTTATCACGCAAAAATTATCGATTTTCGCTTTTCAGTGTTCGTAAGAAAAACTAAAAAAATAAAGCGCTCCGAAGAACGTTTAAAAAGAAATGAAACAATTTCGAAAATTGCAAAAACTACAATTGATATTGTTATTTGGATGACTGCAGCTATAAATTTTCTTAGTTCAATTGGTGTTAATGTGGCATCTTTAATGACAGGTGCTGGTTTAATTGGTGTCGTGGTTGGTCTTGGTGCCCAAACGACCACGCGCGACATCCTTGCGGGATTCTTTATTGTGGGTGAAAATCAATATCGAGTTGGAGATACAATTGAAATTATGGTTGCTGGAAGGCTAATTTCGGGGAAAGTTGAAAATATTTCTTTACGAATTACTCAGGTTCGTGATGGTGATGGAAAAGTTCACACAATTCGAAATGGTGCAAGCGAGGCTGTGACAAATCTTTCTTTTAAATATGCTAATGTTAATTTAATGTTTGGTGTATCTTATGATACGGATATTGATGTTTTGGAAGAAGTGATAAATAATGTTGGGCTAAAAATGCTTGAAGATCCGGAATTGAAAAAAGATATTATTGAGCCAATTGTATTCGTGCGAGTGAATAAATTCTTGGATTCTTCGATGGAAATTAAATGCTTAGGAAGAGTGAAGGCTGGTAAGCAATGGAACGTTGCTGGAATTTTTCGTCGGGAAATTAAGAAAGCTTTTGATGAAAATGATATTATTTTTGCCATATCCGCAAATGGTCATTCATGATGTAAATCGAATTACTGCTAAAATGAAGAATTCAAAAGCTCGTACTCGCCATCAAAAGCATTCATCCATAAAACAAGTTAAAAAATAAAACCCTTTTCGAAAGGGTTTTTATTTATGGTGGTTATTTGGGCATTTTTCGTATTGTCCATTATTACAAAATGAACAATTTTCCCTTTCGCAAGCCGAAAAATTATCTGTTCGGTGTGCAAAAGTTTGCTTGGGAGCTTCTGACTTAATCCGCCAGAATTTTTATACTTCTATATTGAAGCTTACCTCTTTGATAGTTGCACAACTTTAAATAAATTTTCGAAAATTCTTCGAATTGCCCAGTCGCAACCATTTTCTGCATGGGTAATAATATTTTCCGAAACATCCATTATGATAGTTTTTTCACGGAATTTGTGCGTTACCATAATTTTTACCATATTTTCACCTCCAAGGTACTAATATATCATTATTATATAATTTTTTTAATAAAAAAAGTCAATAAATTAAATTAATTGATAAAACTTAAGCTTTTATGGTAAAAATTAAAGCATAAACATAAAAATATAGGGAGGGAATATGGGTGAAAAACCGATTCAGGTTAATAGTGAAATCGGAAAACTCAAAACCGTAATTTTACATAGGCCAGGAAAAGAACTTGAAGGGTTGACTCCGGATTATTTGGAACAATTGCTTTTTGACGATATTCCATATTTGGAGGTTGCACAAGCTGAACATGATGCTTTTGCAGAAACTCTTCGAAATCATGGAGTTGAAGTTCTTTATCTCGATCAGTTAGCAGCAGAATCGCTTTATAACGATGAAATTAAGTGGCGATTTATTTCTGATTTTGTGCGAGCTTCAAAGCAAGGTGAGCGTCATGTAACACACGCTTTGATGCGTTACTTGGGAGAATTTGAGCCACTTGATCTTGTTCGAAAAATTATGGCGGGTGTTAAAAAAGATGAAATTAAAACTGATGAAGATGAAAAATCTCATTTGAATTATTATTTCAAGAGTGATTATCCATTTTTGCTCGACCCAATGCCAAATCTCTACTTTACCCGTGACCCAGCGGCTGCAGTTGGAAATGGCTTAACAATTAATAAAATGCGATATCCAGCTCGCCGACGCGAGAGTTTGTTTATGGAATATATTATGCGCTATCACCCACGATTTGCAGCAAAAACTCCTGGTGGTGAAGTTCCAGTTTGGTTTGATCGCTATAATAAATTCAATATGGAAGGTGGTGATGAGCTCGTTCTTTCGAAGAATGTAATGGCGATTGGCGTTTCACAACGAACAACTCCTGAAGCAATCGAAAAAGTTGCTTCGAAATTGTTTGAATTTTCAGATTTTAATAAAATTTTAGCAATTCAAATTCCAGTTTCACATGCGTTTATGCATCTTGATACTGTTTTCACAATGATTGATTATGATAAATTTACAGTTCACCCAGAAATTTTAGACAAAGATGGTGAATTAAATATTTATGTTTTGGAAGATTCTGGTATTCCAGGACAGCCAAAAATTACTCATCGAACAAATTTGAAAGAAACTCTAGAGGAAGCTCTTGGTCTCGACCATGTAACTTTGATTCAATGCGGTGATGGTGATCCAATTGCGGCGGCTCGCGAACAGTGGAACGACGGCTCAAATACTCTAGCAATCGCTCCAGGTGTAGTTGTAACTTATGATCGAAACTATGTAACCAACAGAGCTCTGCGTGAAGCTGGTGTTGAAGTTATTGAAATTCAAGGAGCTGAGCTTGGTCGTGGTCGTGGGGGTCCACGCTGCATGTCAATGCCAATTTGGAGAGAGGAGATTTAATAATGGCATTAAATTTAAAAAATCGAAATTTTCTAACACTTTTAGATTTTAGACCGGAAGAAATTCGTTTAATGCTTGATGTTTCGCATGAGTATAAACGTTTAAAACGGGCTGGAATTCCGCACAAAATTCATGAAGGTAAGCAAGTTGCATTGCTTTTTGAAAAAACTTCAACCCGAACTCGAACCGCTTTCACTGTGGCGGCTCGAGATTTGGGAATTCATCCAGAATTTTTAGGTAAAGATGATATTCAAATGGGTAAGAAGGAGTCAATTAAAGACACAGCAATTGTGCTTGGTCGCTCATTTGATGGAATTGAATTTCGCGGTTTCGATCATTCGACTGTTGAAGAGCTTGCAAAATATGCTGGTGTGCCTGTTTGGAATGGTTTGACTGATATGTATCATCCAACTCAAATTTTGGCTGATTTTATGACAATTGAAGAACATCTTGGATATCTAAAAGGTGCTAAATTGGTATTTGTTGGCGACGGACGCAATAATATGGCGAACAGTTTGATGATTGGCTCAGCTAAAATGGGTGTTGATTTTCGAATTGCTGCTCCAAATAATCTTCATCCAGACCCTGCCTTGGTTGAAAAATGCCGTGAAATTGCTCGTGAAACTGGTGCAAAAATTACAATTACAGATGACCTATATGGTGCTGCTCACGGCGCAGATTTCATCTATACTGATGTATGGGTATCAATGGGAGAAGAAGACAAATTCGAAGAACGAATCCACCAACTACGCGGATTCCAAGTAAATACTGCACTTCTTCATGCAACGGGCAATCCAAATGTAAAATTCATGCACTGTTTACCAGCATTCCATGATTTAAATACGAAAATTGGAAAAGAAATTTTCGAAAAATATGGATTGAAAGAAATGGAAGTTACTGATGAAGTCTTTAACTCAAACGCTTCAATTGTATTTGATGAAGCTGAAAACCGCATGCACACAATTAAAGCGGTTATGGCTTTAACTTTGTAATTTTAGGAGAAGAAAATGGCTATGAAAAAAGATGCAGATAAAACTACTTCAAAAAAGGTTGAGAAGATTTCGAAAAAGCTAAAAGTGTTTAAATCGCCGTCGGCTTTTAGTGTTTTATTCATTATTATTGCAATAATGGCTGGATTAACTTGGCTTATACCAAGTGGTCGTTATGAACAATTAGAAGACGGAAAAATTAAATCCAACAGTTATTCGCAGACTGAAAAACGCTTGAAAGTTGTTGAAGAAGTTAAAAATCCAAAAACCGAAATTTCAATTTCTGACGCAGAAAGCAAAGGCTATAAAAATGCGGCGAGCGATTTTAAAAAAGCTGAAGAAGAGAAAAAAGAATATTACATTAATCTAAAGCAAGGATTTTGGGATATTTTCTTGTCTCCAATTTATGGAATGGCTAAGAAACTTGATGTAATCGTATTCATCCTGATTCTTGGTGGGTTCTTGGGTGTTGTGATGAAAACCGGCGCACTTGATTCTGCAATTGGTGGTTTACTCAAAAAGATGAAAGGTAAAGAGAAGTGGATTATTCCAGTTTTAATGACACTTTTTGCGATTGGCGGAACTACTTATGGTATGCAAGAAGAAGCGGTGGCGTTTTATGCATTAATCGTACCAATTATGATTGCTGCTGGTTATAATTCAATGACTGCCGTAATGGTAATTGTTCTTGGTGCTGGTTCAGGTGTTTTAGCTTCAACAGTAAATCCATTCTCAACTATTATTGCTGCAAATGCTGCTGGTGCAGAATTATCGAAAATATTATTGCCTCAGTTTATAATTCTAGTTGCATCTTTAGCTGCTTCGATTATCTTTACGATGCGATATGCTGCTAAAGTTAAAGCTGGTGAATATGCTGAAGATTCTAAAGGAAAACCAGCAGTTAAAGCAATTGATGCTTCGAAAGTGCCAGAATTTACACTTGAGCGAAAATTTGTAATGGGAATTTTTGGGCTAACTTTCCTTGTGATGATTATGTCACTTGTTCCTTGGAAAGATTTGCACGTAACATTCTTTGAAGACTGGCACGAATGGCTCGCAACTTTGCCTATTGTTGGTGGAATCTTCGGATTTGAACATTCTGTTCCTTTTGGCTCTTGGTATTTTAACGAAATTTCAGCACTGTTCTTAATCTCGACAATAATGATTAAAATTCTTTATCATGAGGAATTTAAAAAGATGATGTTTCTGTAACAAACACTTTCCTTGCTGGCTCTGCAGATTTATTGAGTGTTGCTTTAATTATTGCGGTTGCTGCAGCAATTGGTGTTTTGATGCAAGCTGGTGGAATTCAAGATACGATTGTTTATTGGGGCGAAGAACTTCTTCGAAAAGTTCCATCACAGATATTTGGTGTTTTAGCTTATATTTTCTATATCCCAATGTCATTTATCATTCCATCATCTTCTGGTTTAGCGGAGGCTACAATGCCAATTATTGCTCCTGTTGCAGATTTAGCTGGTTCAACTAAAGAAATTGCTGTCGTTGCATTTGCGACTGCATCTGGACTTCTTAATATGATTGCCCCTACGATTGCATCATTAATGGCTGGTTTAGCACTTGCAGGCGTTCCTTATAAAAACTGGGTTAAGAGAACTGCTCCATTAATGGCTATTCTAACTTTAATTAGCCTTGTTGTAATTGTTGTGATGGGATTCTTAAAATAAAATGAAACAGATTTCGGAATATCAAAAGGAATCTTTTCATCGAAAATTAACCTCAATTTTGGTAGTTGCTGTACTGGTAGCTGTAGTTTTTGCAGTAGGCTTTGTTGTAAAGCTTCTTGATTTTACACTGCCAGTTGCTCACCGAAATATTTCGAATAATAAAAATCATAATCAGTCTTCGAAAAATATAACAATTTCAGGAAATGTAGTTTGTCTTTCATTAAAAAAGGGTAAAACTGATAGTTCAAATCCAAACAAATGTAAAGTTGGAGTTGTTGATTCTAAAGGTCAAAAATATGCTGTTTTTGGTGGAAGCAATTTAAATCTTTACGGAGAAGCCAATTCAAACGGAGTTGAGGTTTCTGGTGAGTTTATTCCTGCCAGCGAAGATGAAACTTATGATATTGTTGGCACAATCAAGCGTTCGTAGTATAATTTAACTATGAAGTTATTGAGTGATCAAGTTGATGAACGCGAGATTAAAGTAATTTTGCGCGAGTTAGAAAAGACTCGCGCATTTTTTGGAGATGTTGTAGAATTCGGCTGTTATGTTGGTACAACTAGTGTGTTTTTAGCAAAAACTCTTGAAAAATGGGGAAGTTCTAAAACGCTTTGGCTTTTACGATTCGTTTGAAGGCTTACCAGAAAAAAATCTGTAAAAGATATTAATTCTTTGGGTGAAGTTTTTAAAAAAGGTGAGTTGTGTGCTAGCAAAAAGCAATTAATTTCAAATTTGCGTAAATCAAATATCAAAAAAATGCCAAAAATTACAAAAGGTTGGTTTAATACACTTTCGAAAAGACAAATTCCTGAAAAAATTAGCTTTGCTTTTTTGGATGGAGATTATTATGATTCAATTTTAGATCCGCTTAATTTAATCTGGGATAATCTTGAAAGTGGTGCAATTGTTGTTATAGATGACTATGGAAATCAAGCCCTACCAGGAGCTTCGAAGGTAGTTAACGAATGGTGTAAAAAACACAATATTTCAAAAGAAGTTGAAGCGACTTTGGCGATTTTTCGAAAACCATAAAAATAATAAAAGTATTGCGCTTGTGTATAAAATGATGTATTATATAAGTATAAGCGCTAAGATTATTTTTGGGAGGAACCATAAAAATAGCGTGTTTTCTTGACATTTATTATTTTTTTTGATATAATAATTTATAGGCTCGCGCAAAAACGTGTAAAATTTATTAAATAAAGGAATCGGTCGAGCGCGTGAGTTGCATGAATAAAAGGAGAACGCATGCCTATCAAAATCAATTTTCCTCCTTCAAGGAAGAAAATAATTGCGGTGGATGTGGTGCCTGCTGAATGGCAACGCTACATTGAACAATAAAAAGTGACAAAAAGAAAATCTCACTCTTTACTGAGTGAGATTTTATTATGGGATTATTTCTGATTCTTAATTGCTTCATCTAAGGCTGATTTTAATTTTGCATCATCGCCCCAAATATCAGAAGACAAATCTTTACCGTTAAGCTTGAATGAAGGTGTTCCAGTTACTTTTGCTTTTGAACCAACAGCTTGATCAAATTTAATTTTTGCCTTCACTTTATCACTCTCAATATCTTTTTTGAATTGGTCGATATTTAGATTTAATTCTTTAGCGTATTCTGTGAAATAATCCATTCGCTCACTAGCAGTTGAAGCTGTCCATTCATCTTGCTTGTCGTAAAGCAAATCGTGCATTTCCCAATATTTTCCTTGCAAGCCTGCTGCTTCAGCAACGCTCGCTGCAGCAAGTGCATTTGGGTGAATTGTGACTAATGGGAAGTTTCGAAATATTACATTAACCTTATCTTTATATTCTTCTGCGATTGATTTAACGCGGCTGGCTGCAGTTTTACATCCTGGGCATTGAAAATCACCATATTCAACCAAAGTTACTTTCGAGTTGTTTTTATGATAAACATGCTCAGAAATATCGCCTGAATTTTTTTACTTGAAGAAATCTCTTTTCGAAATATCAATATTACTCAAATCAATTTTTTTGAAGGTTTGACAGCCAGATCATTCCACCCAAAAAAGAACAACTAAAACTGTAAAAAATTATTGCAAATTTATTATCGGCTATAAAAATCTTTTTATTTTTTTGAAGATTTTTTTGCCTTATTTTTATTAGTAGACATTTTTCCTCCTTTTTCACTAACTATTACTATTTTAACATAAAAAAATAAGCTTTTTTTCAAAAATGCATAAGTGTGATAAAAATAAAAAAATATGTTAGTTATAAGTGTAATTTGTTTAATTTTAATGCTTATTATTTTTTTCTTTGAGAGAAAAAGGAAGTTGAATTTTTCTGAATTTGAGCTCCAGCGCAGAATTAATTCTGGTGACAAACGAGCTGAAAAAAATGCTTAATAAAAAGAAGTTTGTACCAGTTTATAATTATTTTTTTGCAATATTTTTGGCTGCGCAATCATGATTGTGTCGGTAATTTCACTTTCGAAAGTTTTTTTGATTTTTTTGGAAGTCGATAGTTATTTGTTTTGTTGTTTTTTTCTAATTTCGAAGGGAATTTTAAAAAAAGTGGTATTTTTGAATCGAATTTCAAGCCAGATTAATCGTAAAAATTATCCCGATTGCAAATGGAATTTATTTTTGCTCAAAAATATAAAAAAACACAAAAATAGGCTTTCGAAGATGGCAAATGAAAAAAACAACCGTGGTCGTTTTATTCAAAAAGAAGAACTTTTTATTTTTTTGGCTAATCATAAACGAATTTTAACTGAAAAATGAACAAAAAAATGGATTGAAAAAAATTTTTTGAACTTGAAGAAAAAAACAATTTTAGAAGTTGGTGTTTCTAGTGAAAAAAATGGCAATAATCCACGATAATGATCTGTTAACACCATTAGTGATTGATGAACTTTTTCAAAAACCAAGCAAAAAGATTTTTTTTCCGGTTATGAACGAGGAAGAAAAATAAAGTTAAGGGTGTAATTTTTTTGGAAGATATTACTAAAATTGATTCAAGCGATTCGAAAAAAAGCTCAAAAAAAGTAATGCATGAAGAATTCCTATCGATAAAAACCTAATTTAAGTGCCTTAGTGGCTTTTAGAAAAAAATACTTTCAAAAAGGTGAAAACTATGCAATTTTGCTTGAAAGAAATGGTGATTTGTCTGGAATAGTTAATTTGGTAGATTTTATTCGCAAAAAAATAGGAAAATGTGGTAAAAATATAAAGAGTTAAATTCAAGAATTAGGAGAAATATGCGGATATTAGCGAAAAAAATTCGATTGATAAAATTGGTGAAAAAAATTACTGTAAAAGGCTGGGTGAATTCTCGACGAGACCACGGTGGGTTGATTTTTATTGATTTACGTGATCATTCTGGATTGCTCCAACTTGTGATTTCGCCAGATTTTGCAGAAAGTTTTGAGTTAGCTGAAAAATGCCGTGATGAATTTGTGATTTCGGCAACTGGTGTAATAAAAGAGCGTGCTGAAAATTTAAAAAATCCAAATATCTCAACTGGTGAAATTGAGCTTATTGTTGAAAATCTTGAAATATTAAATCGAAGTGAACCTTTACCAGTCGCTGTTTCCGATAATGGTCAAAAATCGAATGAAGAATTGCGCTTGAGGTATCGTTTTTTAGATTTGCGCCGTGAAAAAATGCAAAAAATGTTGCGTCGCCGTGCCGAATTTTATCGTGAAATTCGAAAATTTATGGAGAACCACGAATTTATTGAAGTTGCTACGCCAATTCTTGCGAATTCTAGCCCAGAAGGTGCACGTGATTTCTTGATTCCGAGCCGTGTTCACCCTGGAAAATTTTATGCTCTACCGCAAGCTCCGCAACAGTTTAAACAGCTTTTAATGGTTGGTGGAATTGATAGATACTATCAAATTGCTACTTGTTTTCGTGATGAAGATCCGCGGGCGGATAGGCTTTATGGTGATTTTTATCAGCTTGACCTTGAAAAGGCTTTTGTTGAAAATGGTGAAGAGATTCGCTCAGAAATGGAAGTTCTTATTAAAGATCTAGTGAAAAATTTTGCTAAAAAAGAGCTTTTGAGTGAAGAAATTCCACGAATTCCTTATGAAGTTGCGATGGAAAAATACGGTAGTGATAAGCCTGACTTGCGTTTCGGAATGGAACTAGTTGATTTAAATGATATTTTGACTGAAACTGGATTTGGTGTATTTAAAAACGCTGAATGTGTGAAAGCGATTTGTGTAAAAAATGGTGCAAGTTTGAGTCGAAAACAGATTGATAATTTCACCGAAATTGCCAAAAGTGAAGGTGCGGGCGGTTTGGCTTATATCGTATATGACAATAAAGAAGGGTACGGTATCAACTCAGCCTCGTATAACTTATCTATAGATTTTGACTCTCTTAGATCTCCTATTCTTAAATTTCTTAACGGAGAAGAGATTATTTCTATTATTAAGGAAACTGGTGCACAACCTGGTGATGCAATTTTCTTTGGAGCAGATAAACGTGAAGTTGTGAATAAAGTTCTTGGTAGTCTTCGAAATGAATTTGCTGATTTCTTCAATCTTAAGGATGAAAATAAAGTGGCTCTCGCTTGGGTTGTAGATTTTCCATTTTATGAATTTGATGAGAAAAACAAAAAAGTTGATTTTGGTCATAATCCATTTTCGATGCCGAAGGGTGGTGTTGAAGCTCTTCGAAATGCTAAAACTGACGCTGAAAAACTGGCGATTAAAGCCGACCAATATGATATGGTGATGAATGGTTATGAAATCTGCTCAGGCGCTGTTCGAAACCATAATCCAGAAGTGATGTATGAGGCTTTTGGATTGCTTGGATACGATAAAAAATATGTTGAAGCAAAATTTGGTGCGATGTTGAATGCGTTTAAATTTGGTGCTCCTCCACATGCGGGTTGTGCATTTGGTTTAGATCGAATTTTTATGATTTTAATGAATGAAGATAATATCCGTGAAGTGGTGGCATTTCCAAAGAATGGTTCGGGAGTGGATGTAATGATGAGTTCACCTAGTTTTGTGGATGAAGGACAGCTAAAGGAGTTAAAAATTGAGCTCTCTGAAGATGAAGAATAAATTGGCAAATTTTCAAAAATTTGGTTTTTTTAGTGATTCTTATAATTGGTGGATTTTTAGTTCTGTTTCAATTTTTCGAAAAATTGTTTTTTTGCTGAAGAAGTCGCAAAAGAAAAACCAACTGAAATTCAGATTTCGAAAAATTAGTAAAAAAATGCAACGATTTAAAAAAATAATTTGAAAAAAACTTCGCTCTGAAGACGCTCTAAAAAAAGGGTTAATCTGGGTAAAAAGCTATGAGAAGATTTCGAATGGATTGATGTCGAATTTTAATGCAAGAATTGCTTTAAACAAGAAAAAAATGGTGCTGAATTAATTTTAACTGCTTCTGAATTTGAAGAGAATTTTTAAGTATTTTTAAAGAGAATTTTTCAGATTTATGAGCGGGAGCTTTCGGAATTAGTTTCGCAAGATTGTATTAAGAATCCGCGTGATTTTTACTTAAAACTTGAAAAAAACACGTCGTTCTCGCCGAGAAGTAAATTACAACACTAAAAAAATTGAATGAAATTGCTGAAAAAAATATGGTGTTCAGGTTCATGATTTTTGTTGTAAAAAAATACATCAGGAGTTTTGAATGAATAATTATTTGAATAAAAATTAAAGCAAAAAAATTAAAAAATCGGCCATTGGAATCGCAAAAAGAAATTAATGGTTCTCGCAATTTGATAATTTTTTTCTTGCGGGAAGTTTAGGAATCGCATTAGTTTTGGTGATTGCAAGCTTAATTCTTTACACTTCGGATGGAACTATTCAGCTTGATTTGAGCAGGCCAGTTTTGCAAGAGGCGCGTGAGGGCTCAGAAAAAGGCAAAAAAAGAGGAAGAAGAACGCAAAAAAATGAAAAAAAGATGAGGAGTTTTTACCGCAAGGTGGTCTTTCAAATAAAGATATGGCGGATTTCGAAAGGCTTTATTCGCAAGCAAGAAAGAAAAATTCATACAGATGAGTTTAGCGAAAGCTCCTTAAGTGATGAAACTTTAAAAAAATAACAGACCAATAAAGGAGAAGAATGGCTTTTTTTAAATCCGAAAGATTTTTATTATTACTCGCAAGCGTAAACTTTATAAATTTGCGCTTTTCAATAATTCTGCAATTTGTTTTGAATTTAATGAATGGCAAAAAGAAAATGCTGAAGTTAATAATTTAGAAATTGGTGCAGGAACAGGGCTTTTTAGCGAAGCTTTGGCAGCAAAAAATCCAATGAAGAATTTTGTGGCGGTTGATGTTAAAGCCGACCGACTAGTTAAAGGTGCTATTCAAGCTGAGCAAGATGGCGTTAAAAATATTCGTTTTTTGCGAGCGCGAGCCGATCAACTTCTTGAAGCTTTTGGCGAAAATTCGGTAAAATATCTTTGGGTGACCTTTCCCGACCCTTACCCACGTGAGCGGAATTCGGGCCGCCGTTTAACACACCCAACTTTTTTGCAAATTTATGCTAAACTTTTAGCTGAAGATGGTGCGCTCTACTTTAAAACTGATGCTAAGGATCTTTTCGAATGGAGCTTGGAACAGCTTGTATCAGAAGGTTGGAAAATTGAACGGCTTAGTTTTGATTTACATGAAAGTAATTTGAACGAAAATTACAAAGTGATGACAACTTATGAGAAACGTTTTACGGCAGAAGGGCTAAAAATTAACTTCGTAAAGGCTATACCGCCGAAAAATATATGAATAAATAAATTTCGAAAGAGGTGAAATGGCTGATTTTTTAGAAATTAAAGGTGCGCGTGAGCATAATTTGAAAAATGTAGATTTAAAAATTCCGCGTGATAAATTAGTGGTTATAACAGGGCTTTCTGGTAGTGGAAAGTCTAGCTTGGCGTTTGATACAATTTATGCGGAAGGCCAGCGTCGCTATATGGAGAGTCTTAATTCTTATGCGCGACAATTTTTAGGCACAATGGATAAGCCAGATGTAGATCAAATTACAGGGCTCAGCCCGGCAATTTCAATTGATCAAAAATCTACTAGTCGCAATCCACGCTCAACCGTAGCAACCGTAACTGAAATCTATGATTATTTGCGTCTTCTTTTTGCGCGAATCGGTACACCACATTGTCCAGTTTGTGGCCGAGATGTAGTTCGGCGTACTCCCCAAAGTATTGTTGATAGTATTATGAATCTTGAAGAAGGTTCACGGTTGATATTGCTTGCACCGATAGCAAAAGCTAAAAAAGGTGAATTTGCGCATATCCCTGAAGAGTTTGCGAAAAAAGGTTTTGCTCGTGCGCGGGTTGATGGAGTAATTTACGCTTTAGATGAGTTCCCTGAACTTGAAAAAAATATTAAGCATAATATTGAAATTGTAGTTGATCGTTTGGTTCTTTCGAAAGAAATGCGAACACGTTTAGCTCAAAGTGTTGAGCAGGCGCTTGAAATAACTAGCGGAATTTTAGAGATTTTAAATGATGAAACTGGCGAGGTGAAGATTTTTTCGCAACGTTATGCTTGTGAACTTCACCCAGATGAGCATATTCCTGAGCTTGAACCACGATTATTTTCATTCAATGCGCCACAAGGAGCTTGTGAAACTTGTTCGGGGCTTGGAACACGAATGGAGATTGATCCAGAATTAGTTCTTTCACCAAATTTAACAATTTCTGAGGGTGCGATTCGGCCTTATAATCGTGTGATGGAAAAGGGCTATCGAATTAAATTGCTTGAGGAAGTTGCAAAACGTCATGGATTTTCAACAAAAGTCCCAACTAAAAATCTTTCGAAAGAAGCGATTGATATTATTTTATACGGCACAAGAACAGATGAAAAATATCCGATCGAAATGAATGGCCGTGTTTATAATATGAATTTTGAAGGTGTAATTCCAAATTTGGAGCGTCGCCATCGAGATACGGATAGTGAATTCCAGCGTAAGGATATCGAAAGATTTATGCGCGTTCGAAAATGTCAAACTTGCGGTGGAAAACGTTTAAAGCCAGTTGTTCTTGCTGTTACGGTGGCTGGCTTGAATATTGTGGAAATTTGTGATCTCGCGATTGATGAAGCTGTTGAACTTTTCAAAAATTTAGAACTAAATGATCAGCAAAAGTTTATTTCAACTCAAATTCTAAAAGAGATTTCTTCGAGATTGGGCTTTATGAACAATGTTGGTTTGAATTATTTAGAGCTTTCGCGTGCAGCAAACACTTTGAGTGGTGGTGAGGCGCAGCGAATTCGTTTAGCAACTCAAATTGGCTCTGGCCTTCAAGGTGTACTTTATGTCCTTGACGAGCCTTCAATTGGGCTTCATCAACGAGATAATGATAAACTGATCGCAACGCTAAAAAACCTTCGTGATTTAAATAATACCGTTTTAGTGGTGGAGCATGATGAAGATACGATTCGGGCAGCGGATTGGCTAGTTGATGTTGGTCCTGGCGCTGGTGTGAATGGCGGAATGATTGTGGCTTCTGGTACACCTGATGAGGTTTCGAAAAATCCTAAATCTTTAACAGGGCAATTTTTAAGCGGAAAAGATAAAATCCAAATACCAAAAAAGCGCCGAAAAATTCAGAAAAATGAAAAATTGGTGATTAAAAATGCACGAGAAAATAATCTGAAAAATATTGACGTTGAGATTCCGTTAGGCGTAATGACGGTAGTTTCTGGCGTTTCGGGAAGTGGAAAGTCAACCTTAGTTAACGAAATTTTAAGTAAAGAATTGTTAGCACGAAAGCACCGCGCGCAAGAAGTTCCTGGTGCTCATGATGAAATTTTGGGATTAGAAAAACTAGATAAAGCAATTGTGATCGATCAAAGTGCGATTGGCCGTACACCGCGTTCAAATCCCGCAACTTATACTGGTGTCTTTACGCAGATTCGTGAGCTTTTTGCTGGCACGCCAGAAGCAAATATTCGTGGCTATAAAGCTGGTCGATTTAGCTTTAACGTTAAAGGTGGCCGATGTGAAAACTGTCAAGGTGACGGTGTAATTAAGATTGAAATGCATTTTTTGCCAGATGTTTATGTGGAATGTGACGTTTGCCACGGAAAGCGATATAATCGTGAGGCGTTGGAGATCCTTTATAAAGGTAAAACAATCTCGGATGTTTTAGGAATGACAATTGATGAAGCAACGGAATTTTTTGAAAATATTCCTGCGATCCATCGAAAATTAAAAACTATCCAAGAAGTTGGTTTAGTTATATTAAACTTGGGCAGCCTGCAACAACTTTTTCAGGTGGAGAGGCGCAACGAATTAAACTTGCTACTGAACTTGCTCGGGCTTCAACTGGTAAAACAATGTATATTCTGGACGAGCCTACAACTGGTTTACATAATGCAGATGTGAAAAGATTGCTTTCGATTTTGAACCGTTTGGTTGATGCTGGAAATTCAATGGTAATAATTGAACATAATTTAGATATTGTTAAAAAGTGCTGACTGGCTAATTGATATGGGCCCAGAAGGTGGAGCGGGTGGTGGAACCGTTGTGGCGACTGGAACTCCAGAACAGGTTTCGAAAGTTGAAAAAAGCTGGACGGGAAAATATCTTAAAAATATTCTTTAGGATAAATTGCCATGTCTTTTGAAAAATAGTATAATAATGCTATAAAGTGCTTAATTTTATATCATGAAAGGAAAAAAATGGCGATTTTTAGTAACTGGTGGTGCAGGGATTTATTGGTGCTCACACTTCAATTGAACTTCTTGAAAATAATGAAGAAATTATAATTATTGATAATTTTCTGAATTCAAAACCCTAAAAGCTTTAGAGAGAATTCGTGAAATTTCAGGGCAAGGATTTTCAAATTTTATGAAGCTGATATTTTAAATAAAGATGAGCTTCGAAAAAAATTTTTTTCAAGAAAAATGATGTCGAGCAAGTGATACATTTTGCAGGTTTAAAAAGCTGTTGGTGAAAGCGTTGCAAAACCGCTTGAATACTATAAAAATAATATTCAAGGAACGATTTCTCTTTTAGAAATTATGCGAGAATTTAACATTTATGATATCGTTTTTTCTTCGAGTGCAACAGTTTATAGCGACAAAAATCCAGTTCCTTATCGAGAAGAAATGCCTTGCGAAACGGCAACGAATCCTTACGGATACACTAAAGTTGTGATCGAACATATTTTGAAAGATTTAGCAAAAGCTGATGCACGCTGGTCGATTACGATTTTGCGATATTTTAATCCAATTGGTGCTCATGAAAGTGGTTTAATTGGTGAAGATCCACAAGGAATTCCGAACAATTTGATGCCGTATATTTCTCAAGTTGCCATTGGAAAACGAGAAAAACTTTCGATTTTTGGTGACGATTACGAAACTCCTGACGGTACGGGTGTGCGTGACTATATTCATGTTGTCGATTTAGCGAAAGGTCATTTGAAAGCATTAGAAAATAACTGCAAGAATAGTGGTGTTAAAATTTACAATCTTGGTTCGGGCTCAGGAGTGAGTGTTTTAGAGTTAGTTCGTGCTTTCGAAAAGGCTTCAGGTAAAAAGATTCCTTTCGAAATTACCTCGCGCCGTGCAGGTGATATTGCATTTTGTTATGCCGATGTGGCTAAGGCTGAAAAGGAACTTGGCTGGAAAACTGAAAAAACACTCGATGAAATGTGCCGAGATTCATGGAATTGGCAAAGTAAAAATCCGAACGGATTGGTATAAAAATTTTAAAAAAGTTTGTTTTCGAGCAAACTTTTTAATTTTTTCGAAAAAAAGTACTTGACTTTTTAAGCTACCTTGTATAACATAGAAGTATGAAAGAACAAGAAAGTATTGAAAAATATGCTTCACAAATTTCAACCCAAATGCGAAAAGGTTTTATGGCGTTTTGTGTGCTAAAAGTTTGTGCAAAAAAGCCAGTTTATACTAGCGACATTATTAAGGAGCTACGTGAAGCTAAAATGGTTGTAGTTGAAGGAACGATTTATCCGCTGCTTTCAAGATTACAAAAAGATGGATTATTAAGTCACGAATGGCAAGAAAGTGAGCAAGGGCCGCCAAGAAAGTATTATTCAATAACCAATTTTGGTACGAAAGTTTTAGCAAAATATTAGCAAAGAAATTGAAAAGCTGAATAAAAACAATAAATGAGCTTTAAAGGAGAAATATGAAAGAAATTACAAGAATTCATTTGGCTAAAATTCCTTATGAAATTGAAATTTCCAGCAAAAATCAACTAGAAAAAAATACCTAAAAAGATTTGAAGATTTATTCAAGTGATAAAGATATTTTTCGAAGATGTAGAAATTCGAATTACTGAGATTTTGGCAGAGCTTGGAGTGAAAAGAAGGTGGAGTTATTACCGAGAAAGAGATTTTGAAAAATTGAATCTCAAATTGGTTCACCAGAAGTGTTTTCAAGATACAGATTTTACTGAAAATAGTGAAGAGAAATCTTCGGCGAAAATTTCAAAAAGACTTTATCGTGATGAGAAGAATGGAATGATTTCTGGCGTAGCATCTGGGTTAGCTCAATACTTAAATATTGATGTAGTTTGGGTTCGCTTGGCGCTAATTGTGATGTTTTTTTATGACTTTTGGTGGAATAGTTCCAATCTATATTTTATCGATTTTGGTTATTCCTGCAGCAAAAAATGCAAATGACATTTTGCGACTTCGTGGTGAAAATATTACGGCAAATTCTATTCGAGAGGTTAATGAAGAATATAATTTCGAAAAAATTCATCTTCGAAATTTAAAGATCGCTAAAGCTTTTGGGCATAATTTTTGGCATTTTTGCAGTTTTGGCCTTTTTAGGCGGAGTTACAGCAATAATTCTTGGAAATCTAGCGCTTTCAGAAATTTATAGCGCAGCAGCTTTTTGCAAATGCTAAAGATGCTGGCATAGGTGTAATTATTGGTGCTAACATTTTAGGTTTTGCTTATCTTTTGCTGATGGGATTTGTTGCAAAAATGCTTTTCAAGCTAAAGATTACAAAAATTGATATTTTTGTTTCGATTCTTTCAGTTGTGATTGCGTTTGCAGGACTCATGGGATTTTTTACTTCAGCATCATTGCTGCGCGATAAAGTAAACAATAGGGTTTCTCAAAGTTTAATTTCAGAACGAGTTAAAATTGATTCTGCAAAAATGAAAAGTATTAAAAAAAGTTAGAAGTTGATTCTTCGGTGGCAGTTTTCTATCATATTGCAGATGAGCCAAAAATTGAATTCACACATTTCGATTTCGAAAAAAATAATCTTGAAACGAATTTTGATGGCGAAACTTTAAAACTAAATTTGAACAAAGTTTCAAATAATGCGCGTTATTTTTATGGCGGAAATCAGGGAAGAAAGTTCATATTTATGGCCCAGAGCTAAAGTGAAATTAATTTGAAATCGAGTTCACAAGTAAAATATTTTTGCAAAAAATGCCGAGAAAAATTAAGGTGAGCATTTCAAAAAAACGGGTCTGTTTAATTTTCGAAAAATTCAGCAAAAATTGATAATTTAGAAGTTTACGAAAGGGCGAATTTAGCAATTTTTATGCGAAACGGAATTGACACAAAGAACTTAAGCGTAAATAGTGATGGCGGAAATTTGGAACTAAATAAGGTTGAGGACGCAGATGTTAAAACAAATAAGTGTAATTCTGTGGTTTCGAAAAAAACACGCGATTAAAAAAATGCGCGCTGAAAAAAAGTTAAAAGTAAATGGTTATGATTTTAACGAGAACACTAAAAGGCCAATGTTTTTTTATCTTGAAAAATTTAGATAGAGATGAATTTTTAATTAAAGGAGGATATGATTGAAGTTCGAAATATTTCAAAAATTTATGGCAAAAAGAAGAATCGTTTTCAGGCGTTAAAAGATGTGAGTTTCAAGATTGAAAATGGTTCAAGCGTGGCGATTATTGGAAAATCGGGAAGTGGAAAATCAACATTGATTCACGCGATGAGCGGTTTGGATGCGCCAGAAGAAGGTGAAGTTTTGATGGATGGAGTAAATATTTTATCAATGAATCAAAAGAAGATCGATAAATTTCGTTCGAAAAAAATGGGATTTATTTTTCAAAGTTTTTTTGTGCAAGGCAATGAAACTTGTTTCGAAAATGTAAGTTTGCCGCTTGAAATTGCCGAAGAGCCAATTTTTTTCGGCGAAAAGAGATTATTGAAAATGCCCTAGAAAGCAGTTGGCTTTGGAGGATAAAAATTAAAACACCAGCTCGTGACCTTTCGGGTGGGCAAAAAAACAGCGTCTTGCGATTGCGCGAGCAATTGTAAACTCGCCAGAAATAATTTTTGCGGATGAACCAACGGGAAATTTGGACTCCGTAACTAGTGAAAAAAATTGAAAAAAATTACTTTTTGAATATAATAAAAAAAGTCTGGTGCAACGCTATTTATTATTACTCATGATGAAGAATTGGCAGAAAAGTGTGATATTCGGATTCGAATAAAAGATGGCGAAATAGAGCATATTGAAGGAGCTAAAAATGCGTAGAGTTGATATTATTAAGCGAGCTGGAAAAAATATTCGTTTAGCGAAAGGACGAACAATTTTGACAAGTTTAGCAATTGCGGTTGGCGCGACAACGGTTGCACTCGCAATTGCAGCTGGAAAGGGTGGTAATGCTTATGTTGAAAGTTTAGCCAATAAATTAGGTGATCAAAATGCTTTAACCATCTCGCGATTAATTAAGAATAAAAAAAGATCCCTTATGCGCCAAATAGGGTTGAATCAACTCGTGAAGATGCTGTCAGGAAAAAGGCTGAAATTGACGCCGAGAGCCATTCATTTAAAAAAGAAGATTTAGATAAAATTTTAAAAATTAAAGGTGTTCGAAATGTTTCTCCAGCAGTTCCTTTGAATATTGAAACTGTTCAAGTAGAAAATGGTGTAAAATATGACGGAAATATTGCCACTAAAAATGATGAACAGGAGATGGGGCTTTCGGCCGGAAAACTTAGCAAAAATAATCAAATTGATAATGGAAAAGTTATCGCACCAAAAGCTTATGTTGAACCATTTGGGGGTAAAAATCCTGCCGATATTGTGGGCAAAAAAGTAGTTTTCGAAATGAAAGACGCGGAAGGTAAAACTTTCGAAAAGACTTTCGAGATTCAAGCAGTTGATGCTGGAAAAACGGATACCAACTTTAATTATCACGGAAATTTCTGGATGAATAATAGTGATGGTTTGGAAATTGCGAAAAAGCAAAATTCTGGTGAAATGCGGTTTTATAGTGCGAGCGCAACAACCGACGGCACACGAAAAGTTGATGAAATTAAAAAGGAAATTATAGCATTAAACGGTGGTGAATTTTACCAAGTTTCCACTTTCGCAGATGATAAAGCAACGGTTCAAACAGCAATTAATGTTATGGCGGCAGGTCTTGCTGGATTTGGATTTTTAACGCTTCTTGCTTCAGCTTTTGGAATTATTAATACGCAATATATTTCAGTTTTTAGAGCGAACTTCACAAATTGGTTTGATGAAATCGCTCGGAATGCGAAAGAGTGATGTTTCGAAACTTTTTAGATACGAAGCGGCGCTGATTGGTTTATTTGGTGGAATTATTGGAATTGTTGTAGCGTATGGAATTACTTTCTTAAACCCTGTAATTAGTAATGTCTTAAAGCTACAAAAAACTTCTGGCGTGGATACGAATTTACTTCAACCAGATTTATTCGCTTGGATTTTATTGGTAGTTGGTTTGATGTTACTTTCGGTGATTTCTGGATTCTTGCCAGCGCGAAAAAGCAGCAAAAATGAACCCAATTGAGGGCTCTTCGAACTGAATAGAGATAATAAAAATCGGCTCATTAAAAAAGTGGGCCGATTTTTCTGAAAAAATAGAAAAAAGTCTTGAAATTATTAAAAAACTCGTGTATAATAAGATTATTATTCCGGCATAGCTCAGTGGTAGAGCGGTTGGCTGTTAACCAATAGGTCGCTGGTTCGAGCCCAGCTGCCGGAGCCAAGAAAAATCTCCCGAAATCTCGGGGGTTTTTTTCTTTTTATTACAATTTTAAGACTTTTCTAAGTAAAAATGTGTTAAAAATTAAAAATAGAAAAAGAGGTAAAAAAATGAAATTTGATAAAAATTATAATTGGATTTGGAAAAAGCTGGAAAAAAACTTTGGCAGTTATGGCTGCTAATAAAGGTGAAAAAAAGTTGCATTAATTGAAAAGTCGCCGAAAAATGTATGGCGGAACCTGTATTAATATTGCTTGTATTCCAACCAAAGTTCTAGCGGTTGCGGCGAGTGAAAATTTAACTTTCGAAGAAGCGATTGCGCGAAAATTTGATGTTGTGCAGCGGCTAAATTCAAAAAATTATCATATGCTTGCAGATAACGAGTCGATTACAGTTTTTTTGACGGCTTTGGTTCATTTTTAGATGAAAACACAATTTTAGTTGAATCGAATGTTGAAAAACTTGAGCTTTCGGCTGATAAGATTATTATTAATACTGGTGCAGAAAGTTTTATTCCTGAAATTTCAGGAATTGAAGAAGGTTTAAAGAACTCAAAAATTTTAACCAGTACAGAGCTTCTTGAAAATCAGGAGGCAATTGACAGCCTAGCAATTATTGGTGGTGGATTTATTGGTCTAGAGTTTGCTTCAACTTTTGCGAAGCTGGGCACGAAAGTAACAATTTTTGAGCGAGGCGATAAAATTTTAGCTTATGAAGATGATTCGATGCAAAAAGCAATTTTTAACTTTTTAGTTTCGCAAGGTGTTAATTTTGAGTTTAATGCAAACATTGAGGCTTTCGAAAATGTTGAAAATGGAATTTTAGTCCAAAATAATGGTAAGAAATTGGCTTTCAATAAAGTGCTAATTTCAACCGGGCGAAAACCGGCAACTGCAAAATTAAACCTTGAACGAGCAGGGATTAAAACACTTGAAAACGGGGGAATTTGGACTGATGAAAATCTTCAAACTTCAAATTCAAAAGTTTGGGCGGTTGGCGACGTGAGAGGAGAAGAACAATTTACGTATGCTTCTTTAGATGATTTTCGAATTTTGCGCTCACAGTTTTATGGTGACGGAAAATATTCTCTAAAAAATCGTGTTAATTTGCCGAATTCGATTTTTTTGCAGGTTCCATTTTCGAAAGTTGGATTAACTGAAAAACAAGCTTTGGGGGAAGGTTTCGAAATTAAGGTAAAGGAAATTCCGGCGGCAGCAGTGCCAAAACTCCAGCTTGAATTTAAAACAACGGGTCTTTTGCGAGCGATTATAGATTCGAAAACTAATAAAATTTTAGGTGCAGCTTTGTTTTGCTATAATTCGCCGGAAGTTATAAATATTATAAAAACTGCGATTGACACTAAACTTGATTATACTGTTCTACGGGACCAGATTTTTACCCACCCAACCGTGGCTGAAAGTCTAAATGATTTGTTTAATCTTTAAGTTTGCTTTATTTTCGAAAATTTGATATAATTTAAGCAAAAAGCATAATAATTTTTTTAAAAGGTGGGAAATGAAACCGACGATTTTTATCGATTGGAAATGCGACAAAAAGATAACTTTTTAGACATTCAAAAATCAAAAAAATTTATAAAAGATGAGCTCAATGATTTTTCATTATGATCTAACTTTTGATGATTCAACTTTAAATTATCAAAAAAACAAGCTGGTGTTTATGGTGGAACAATTTTGAGTGAAAAAATCTTTACAGCAGCGCATTTTAAGGCTTTTTCAAGTGCGAATCCAAACGGTACTTCTCATTTCGAATATGATGAAATCAACAACAATCTGATTGATCGATTTATAGTTTCGCATAAAGGCAAGAGTTTTATTCTAACCAGTAATCCTCGTAGCACAAAATGGGTTTCACCAGCTTTTCCACCAGATTTAATTTATATCGCGGATGCTAATTTTTTTCGCAAAAATTATCTGGCAGATTTTTAAAAAAATATTTGTGCGAGAATCCAAAAATTGAGCTTGTATTTAATATTGCTGATTTAGAGCCAGAACTTGCGCGCGAGTTTTTTATTCGTGCAAATTTAGTTTTTGTAGATTTTCGAAAACAAAATTTAAGTGATCTAATTGATTATTCAAGTTATGAAAATGCGATAGATTCACTAATTAGAACTGGTGTGCGAGGTGTTGTTATTTTTGATGGTTCGAAAATAATTGCTGGAAATAAAGAAAAAATTGCCAGTATTGAAACTAATTTTGAATTAAATTCGTTTTACCAGAATAATATTTTTCAGGCGGCTTTCGTTGCAGAAAATTTTTCGAATTCTTCAAAATTAGAAGAAAATTTGCAGGTTTCAGTTACAATTGCTAATAAATCTGATTTTTAATGATATATTGAAGCCTTTTTATGCGCATCAAATTTTAAATCGCAAAAATTATGAATTACCTGTTGATGTTTTGAGTAATACGCCAGATATTGAAACACGATTACGTAAAACTGCTGCAAAATTAGTTACGCGGCCAAAAGGAATATTTGCTGCAGATGAGTCTGGTGGTAATATTCATAAAAAATTCGAAACTATTGGGCTTGAAGATACTTTTCGAAAAATCGCCGAGCCTATCGTGAGATGTTTTTTTCAAAACACCAGATATTGAAAAATTATTTAAGTGGAATTATTCTTTTTGAAGAGACGACCGGACAAAACACTTCTGAAGGTATTAATTTTGTTGAGTATTTGAAAAATCGCGGAATTTTGGTTGGTGTGAAACTTGACGGTGGTTTGCAGCCTTTAACTGGATTTGAAGGCGAGACGATTTCGTTGGGACTTGATTCTTTGGTTGAAAAAAACTCCAAAAAAATATTCAAAAAGCAGGAATTGATTTTTGCGAAATGGCGAGTTGCTTTTTGAAATTGATGAAGAAAAAAAGGAACGCCGAGCAAAGCTGCGATCGCTTCAAATTTGCGAGTTTTGGCACAATATGCTAAAAGCCTGCCAGAATTATGGAATTGTACCAATCGTTGAGCCAGAGGTGGTTTATTCTGGGAAACACACTATTAAACAGTGCCGAGAAATTACGGAAAAGATTCTTAAAAAGCTCTTTGAGGAACTAAAAATATTTAAAGTTGACCTTAAAGGAACAGTCTTGAAAACAAATATGGTTCTTGCTGGCTCTGAAAATGAAATTCAATCTTCTTCAAGAGAGGTTGCACGAGAAACCGTTTCTATTTTTAAGAAAATAGTTCCAAAAGAATTGGCAGGTATCGTATTCCTTTCTGGTGGACAAACCACAACTCAGGCAACTGATAATCTCCAAGAAATAACCAATCTCGGACCTTTTGACTGGGGATTGACCTATAGTTATGCGCGAGCTTTACAGATGCCAGCGCTTCAAGCTTGGGCTGGAAAACCAGAAAATGTTCAGCAAGCTCAGTTACTTTTCTTGGAGCGAGTCGCGGCAAATTCGCACGCTTTGTATAAGAATTAACTATCAAAAATATTAAAAAAACGCTCAAAATTTTAGTTATTGAGCGTTTTTGTTTTAATGATTTACTTCTTTTTTACGTAAATAGCATAAATTGCAATTGCAATTCCGCCGACCGGGTAAAAATAGTTTAGCCGAGTCCCAATTATTCGTAAGAAAGCTGTAAGTTAAATAGATTGCTGTGATTGAAAGCATTATTATTGCCGCAAAAAAATCCTATTTTTTTGAGTCTTTCTCTTCATCTTTATTTTCGATTTCATAAAAGTTATTAATTTTCGAAAAAATAGAATTTCCATAAGTTGATGCTGAGATTCCAATTCCTAATAGGGCCATAAATATAGTATTAGCTAAATTAATGCCAAGATCAGAAAAAAATGATAAATTATTTGATGAGTTGCTATAGCTGTAAAAATTGTTGATGCCAGTGCCATAGTGCTGCTATTTTTTTAATATTTTTTTGGCTTGTCTAATTTCATTTTTTTGAAAAAAATTTGTCAATTTTTATAGTATAATTAAGTAGGTTTTTCAGTTTCTGAATTATCGAAAATTTTTTTAGCTAAAAATTAGTAGGGGAACTGATATTGCTAAGGATAGCATTAAACTAACCCCTGCTAAAACATTAAAGCTTGCTGTTGATCCTGAAAAATATGCTGCTATTGCAAGGCCGGCAAAAAGAATAAACATACCAAGCGCACGAATTAGTGCAATTTTTTGATATGATTTCTCATATTCTTTTTTTATTAAAAATTGGCTTTTTTTGGTCGAAATTTCGCCGGTTAGCTCATCTAAACTAATTTCGAAGAGTTCGCTTAAGGGCAATTAGTTTGTCGAGTTCAGGGGAAGATTTGCCACTCTCCCAGGCTGAAACTGATTGTCGCGAAACGCCAATTTTATCAGCAAGCTGCTCTTGTGAGATATTTTTCTCGGCTCGTAATTTTTGTAAATTCTGATTAAACATTTTTCGTCCTTTCATATTAATTATTATACATCAATTATAAAAAAATGCTCATTTGCGACTACCAAGTTTTCTTGAAAAATTGCTAATTTTTGTTGCCAATATTTTTTTAACAAAAACAGATTAAAATTATGTTAAATTTGCTTGATTTCGCTAATAACATATAATGAATTTATTAAATTTATTTTTTTTGAAAAAAATATTTAAAGCCACCAAAATTAGGTGGCTTAAGGTTTTCGGGTATTATTCTTTTTCTGACTGCTTGTTCACAGGGTCTAAAGATCACAATTTGTCCGGTGGACAATTTGATATAGCAAGGTTCTTCTTTCACTTTGTTAGTTTCGATTTGTTCCATATTATACACCCTCTTTCTAAAGTTCAAGGCTATTCAAGATAGATTTTATCTTGAATATAATCTATATTCTGAGTATAGCACATTATTAATATAATAAAATAGTTTTTATAAAAAAACATAAAAATGATATAATAATAAAAGATGAACAAACAACTTTCGAAAAAGCTAAAAGAACTGCCAAATTCTGCTGGCGTTTATTTTCATAAAAATTCGAAAGGTGAGATTATTTATGTTGGAAAAGCGGCAAATTTAAAAAATCGTGTGCGGCAATATTTTCAAAAACTCGCGCGGAAAAGATCCAAAAACTGAAGCTTTGGTAGCAGAAATTGCGATGACTGACTGGATTGAGGTTGAGACTGAAATTGATGCGCTATTTTTGGAGAGCGAGATGATTAAGCGCTACAAGCCACAGTACAACATACTTTTGCGGGATGATAAGTCGTCAACTTACGTGCGAATTGGTTTTCGCGACAAAATTCCGCATGTTAGTTTCACTAAAAATCCGCTTGATGATTTTGCAGAATATTTTGGCCCATTTTATAATTCTAATGCAGTGAAAAAATCGGTGCGATTGCTTCGAAGAGTCTTTCCGTATTATTTGAGTGAAAAAATGCCAGCTAGAAATAGTTTAGATTTTCAGATTGGTTTAACTCCTGGGTTGGAAAATTTTGAACCAAATTCTCCCGAATATCAACAAAAAATGACAGAATATAAACGTAATTTACGCCAACTCTCGCGATATTTAAAAAGGTGAGCGAAAAAAATGCTTCAGCTCGAAATTGAGAAAGAAATGCTTGATTTTGCGAATGAACAGAATTTTGAAATGGCCGCAAAAAAACGTAACCAACTGCGAGATTTGAGTGAGCTTGGCAGGCAAGTTATTTTTTCAAATGAGGAATTTTTAGATATTTCGAAAGATCACGCATTAGTAAAATTAGCGGAAATTCTCTCACTTGAAATTCCACCGCGGCGAATTGAAGCGTTTGATATCTCGCACACGGGTGGAGAAAACAATGCGGCGTCGATGGTGGTTTTTACGAATGGGCTTAGTGACAAGCGAGAGTATCGAAAATTTAAAATGACAACTGGCGGAAATGATGATTTTCTTCATATGAAAGAAGTTTTAATACGGAGATTCTCGAAGCGAAACGAAAAGTGGGGATGGCCTGATTTAGTTTTGATTGATGGTGGAAAAGGTCAATTGAGTACAGTGCGAGAAGTTTTACCAAGAGATATTTTAGCGATTGGAATTGCTAAGCGTGATGAAGAGATTATTTTTGATACGCAAAATCCAAATCTCAAAACTAGTTGGTTAGATAAAAACTTCGAAAAAAATGATAGAGATTTTTCGGTTCGGCGAGAGGGCGATTTTTTGATACTAAATTTGCACCTTTTGCAAAGCCATTCACACGGCCACGCCCGCAACTTGCTAGGTGAAAGTAACTCAGAATTTAGTGATTTAACCAAGCTTTTCCAACGGATTCGTGATGAAGCTCACCGATTCGCGATTAACTATCATTCTAATTTGCGAACTAAAAAGCAAACGCAGAATTCACTGGAGAAGATTGACGGCGTAGGAACAAAAAAACACGGGCAAAATTATTGCGAGAATTTGGTTCGCTAAAGAAAATTCGCGAAGCCCCTGTGCAAGAGCTTTCGAAAATTGTTGGTGAAAAATTAGCTCAAAAAATTAAGCAAAATTTGTAATTTTCTTGGAATTTTGGTAAAATATGTATAAGTATTATGGTGGGTAAAGGCAGAATTAAAAAACGTCTTAAACAGATACAGTTGCTTAAAAATTGGCAATTGTTTATTTTACTTATACTTGTTATTTTTGTGAATTTAACAGCTCTACGTTTGAATAATGTGGGAATGATTCGTAGAAGAGAGGCTGTTGAAACGGCTGATAAATCTGGCGATGTTGAAGCTACCAGAAAAGCAACAATTGAATTGGCTAATTACGTTTATGCTCATATGAATAGTGGTGGAATTTTTTATAGCGATGAAACTCATTGGTTTAAAATGAATCGAGAAGTGAAAATTGTATGGGCGAATATTTATGAAAGTGATACGAGAAAGGCCGAGCAGGTTGCTCGTGAAACTGAAAGTAACAATCCGAATGGAAATATTTTTAAAAAGGCGGAAGAAGCTTGCCGGCCAAGGTTCCGTGGCGGATATTCTTTAGCGTATCAACAGTGTATTTTAGATGAGCAAAATAAATATCCTGCAAGTAGTCAGGGTCAAGTTAAGGCTGAATACCCAAATATTTCAGAATATACTTATAGTTTTGTTGCGCCAATTTGGTCACCAGATTTGGCTGGATGGACAACTTTAGTAGCAATAATTTTAATTTTTATGATTATAATAAAAATGATAACAACTATAATTCTTAAGCTTATTTTGAAAAAATATACACCAAAAGTGTAAAAAGGCTTGACACCACTTTAAAAACTGATATACAATGAAAAATATATAACAGTAGTAATGAAAGGATAGAAATGGCTTATAGTCAAACAAATTCAAAAGGAATTACATATTATTTACACAAAAAGTGAAGTAACTTTTGCGTGGCGGAAAACCACAAACAATTTACTTCTTTGCTAAAAAAAGAGAAGAACGATAAAGGTGAGCCTTGCGACCTTCCAGAAGACCGAATTGTAAAAAGAAAAATCCACGAAACGGCTTCTTGACAGTTTCTCGCAAGAAATAATCAATTTACAAAAACCGCCTCTCATTCAGATGAGGCGGTTTTTGTTAAATTTAAAAATAAAAAAATAAAAAAACGCCAATCAGGCGATTTTTGGTAGGGGATGCTGGGTTCGAACCAGCGACCAATCGTGTATGAGACGACTGCTCTAACCGCTGAGCTAATCCCCCGACTATTTAATTATATCAGAAAATGTGATAAAATTAAATAGTGAAATTAAACTTAAACGATTTAAAAAACTAAAAACTCGCCGTGCGAAATATTATTTTTTGAACGATATTTTAACTTTGAGCAATATTATTATGGTCAGTGTGATTTTTATCTCGATAATTTGGGTTTGGGGAAATATTGCGGCGATGGAAAAAAATTATTCAATTCAAAAAAAGCTAGAACTCAAACAGCGCCAGGCTTTAATTGATGAAATTAGTTATAAAACACTTGAATATGAACAAAAAAATATCTGAAAAGTTCTGAATATCAAGAGCTTGCAGTACGTGAAAAAAACTTGGTCTTGCAATGCCGGGTGAGCATGTTTTGATTCTTTCGAAATACCCAGAAGATCAAAAGAAAGAACAAACTAATACGCCAAAACCTTCAAATTTTACGCAATGGATTAACTTTATTTTTGGTGGAAATGCTCAAAAGGTAACAAAATAGCTAAAAACTCTTGACTTTTAAATATCTGCGTGATAAAATATAAAGCAGATATCGCGGGATGGAGCAGTCTGGTCAGCTCGCTTGGCTCATAACTAAGAGGTCGTAGGTTCAAATCCTACTCCCGCAACCAAGAAATTATTTCAAAAAAATAACTTTTCAAAAATGGAAGGTTATTTTTTTATTTATAAAATAAAATTTAAAAAAATCGTTACAGAAATTTGCAACGATTTTTCTATATAATTTCTGGTAGTAGCGGCGGGGATTGAACCTGCGACCTTAGGGCTTATGAGTCCTACGCTCTAACCAACTGAGCTACGCTACCATAATGTTTATATTTTAGCACATTGAAAAAAACTTTTTTTCAAGAGAAAAGCTCGCTAATTTTGCGAGCCTTATATTCTTAGATTAAATCTTCGAACTCATCAAATTCATTGAACCGTGAAATTCTTGCATCAATGAAGTTTCGGAGTTCTTTTTTTAGTTCGGTGTCTATCCCATGAAGACATTCGTTCGTGTCGTGCCATTTATTTTCCTTTTTTTGTTTTTAAATAATATTACATTATTTATAATAACATATAAAAAAATATAAAAAGTCAATACTTTTTTCGAAAAAACTTAAACATTTTTCTTGATTTTCGCTTGTGCTTATAATATAATTTAAATGAAGCTTATGGAAATTTGGATGATTTTATTAGTAGTAATCTTGGCAGCAATGGTGCATGCTAGTTTTCATTTGAGTATTAGTGTTCTAACACTTTTGAGCGGGCACACTTTAAGCAAGAAAAAGTCGCATTTGCAACTAACAAAGTTATCTATGTCTTTAGCTTTTGGATCAGTTTTTGCAACTATTCTTATTTTTTCAACTTTTGCATATTTTGCTGGAATATTTTATAATATTGCATTTTCGAAAGTAGCTTGGGCAGTCTTGATCGGTATTTTAGTTGCTGCTGGGATCTCAACTTGGATTTTTTATTATCGAAGAGGTAAAAACATACAAAATGGTACGGAACTTTGGATTCCTCGTTCGATGGCGAAGTTTCTTAACGAGCGAGCAAGTAAAACTGTTCACTCTGCTGAAGCTTTTTCGCTAGGAATTGTTAGTGTTTTGAGTGAGATCTTGTTTTATTTTGCATCTCTGGCGATTTCGACAATTTTAGCTTCACGTGTTTCACCAGCCCTTCAATTTGCTATTTTAGTAATTTATGTTTTAATTTCTAATTTACCAATTTTTAGTATTGCTTGTATGATTTCTGGTGGACATCCAATTTCAGAAATTCAAGCTTGGCGGAAATAAGAATAAGCGTTTTATGCAATTTTCAGCAGGTTTGGGAATGATAATTTTAGCATTTATAGCTGGTGTTGTAATTTTTACGCCAGAATTTTTTTAGGGGTTTCGCTATGAGAATGGTTGTAAAAATCTGATGGAGAAGTTGAGAAATTTGATTATAAAAAAATTACAAAAAAAGTCCTTGAGTGAAACTTTCTTAATTGTTAGATCTCCAGAAGGGCAAAGTGATGAATTTCGTTCGAAAAAAACTCTTCTCGAATTTGCAGATTGGCAAAAGAAACAAACCAGAAATTACAAGTGGTGATATTCGAAGACAAATCGGAGTAAATTCTACAGGAAGTTCATCCAGAGGCAGCGTATATTTATAAAAAAATTTCAAGAGCATAATTTAAGGAGTGAAAAATGGCTAAAAAGAAAATTTGATTTTGATTTAATTGTTCTTGGAAGTGGAGCGGGTGGTTCGGCAGCAGCAAATATTGCAGCAAAATGCTGGCTAAATGTTGCAATTGTTGAAAATGATCTTTTTGGTGGTGAATCGCCAAATTATAGTGATATCCCGCGAGCGGCAATTTCGAAGGTTAAAAAAAGCTTTTTGAGGCGAAAAAAAGGCTGAAAAAAATGGGTCTACGTTCGGCAAATTTAACTTATAATTTTCCAATAATTTCTGCTTGGAAAAAAATTGTGATTAAACGAACTGGCGCTCACGATAACCAAAAAGTTTTTTTCGAAAGCATGGGAATTAAAACTTTTCGTGGTGAAGCCAGATTTTTAACTCCGAATGAGATTTCGATTAATCAAAAGCATTATTCAGCAAAGAATTTCTTGATTGCAACTGGTTCGAAAATCTCAATTCCAGATATTAAAAATATTGAAAATGTGCGATACTATACGCCGAAAACAATTTTCGATATTGCTCGTCTGCCTAAAAGTATTTTTATTATTGGTGGTGGAGCTGAGGCGGTTGAAATTGCTCAAATTTTGGCTATTTTTGGTACGAAAGTTTACATCAGTGAAGTTTCAGCACGACTTTTGCCAAAAGAAGACGAAGAAGTTGGAATTACTATTGAAAATATTTTAGTTGAAGAAAGTCATGTTTATGTTTTGCCGCAAACTCGAGTAGTAGCAGTGCAAAAAGATGGCTTGATGAAGCGAGTGATCTTTCAACGAGGCGGAACCGAGAAATTTGTGCGAGTTGATGAAATTCTGGTTGTAGGTGAAAGAATACCTAACACAGACATAGGCTTAGAAAATGCTCATATTGATTTTTCGAAAGATGGAATTGCTGTAAATGAATTTTCACAAACTTCTATGAAGCATATTTTTGCGGTTGGTGGCGTGGTTAATCCACAAGCTCAAACAGCAGAGATCCTCCTTGAAAGCCGAACGGTTGCTTATAATATTTTACATTCACGCTCAAAAATTGAGGTTAAGTTTCCGCTTTCGCCTCGTACAATTTCAACTTGGCCAGAAATTGCCATGGTTGGTTTAACTGAGGACGATTGTTTGAAGAGAGATTTAAAATATAAAACTGCAATTGCGCCACTTAATTTAATTGCAAAAAGTAATGTTGAGAATTTCAGTAGTGGATTTGCTAAAATTATTTGTGATAGGAAGGGAAAGGTTATTGGCGGAAGCATTGTATCGCCAGATGCAATAAACTTAATTCCACAAATTTCTTTGGCAATTCGAAATGAAATGACGGCACACGATTTAGCCGAAATTCCACAACCGTTTTTAAGCTGGAGCGAGATTATTCGTGTGGCAGCCCATAAAATTAAATAAAAACTTAAACGTCCAAAAAAGTTAAAATGGGCGTTTTTATTTTTTGAAATTTGAATTCTTGAGCAAAAAAATGGTAAAAATTAATAGAGATTTACAGATAAAAAAATTAAGGAGAATTATGGCTGGTCATAATAAATGGTCAAAAATTAAACGACAGAAAGGTGTAAATGATGCAAAACGGGGTGCAATTTTTACACGAATTGGAAATCAAATTGCGATTGCAGCTCGTGGCGGTACTGATCCAGACATGAACCCAAGTTTAGCGCTGGCGATTGAAAAAGCTCGTGCGGTGAATATGCCAAACGCGAATATTGAGCGTGCAATTGCTCGCGCGGCAGATAAAAACTCGGCAATACTTGAGGAAATTGCTTACGAAGGTTATGGTCCAAATGGAATTGGTTTGATCATTGAAACCGCAACAGATAATCGCAATCGAACTTTCCCTGAAGTTAAAACTGCTTTAGTGAAAAATGGTGGCCGGATTGCTGATGCGGGGAGTGTGATGTTTCAGTTTGCTCGCAAGGGTGTGATTTTGGTTGAAGCAACGGGTGAAGACGCACTACTTGAAATTCTTGATGCTGGTGCAGAAGATGCGGTTGAAGAAGATGGCGAAATCGTGGTTTATACAGATCAGAAAGATTTAATGAGAGTTCGAAAAGAACTAATTGAAAAAGGTTTAACCGTAAAAGAAGCCGAACTTCAATATGTGCCAAATATGGAAGTTGAAATCACTGATG